>QFCS01000188.1_pt1 | contig 82444 bp, 75 predicted proteins | sample 3576561 | NCBI WGS metagenome assembly QFCS01 | reverse complement strand
GCCGAAGTGACGGTCGGTCAGCGTCATGGTGATGGCGCCGGCCAGCACGGGCATCACGGCGATCAGCAGGTAGGCGGTGATGAGCCAGGTCCAGCAGAACATGGGCATCTTCATAAGCGTCATGCCGGGTGCGCGCATGTTCAGGATGGTCACGATGATGTTGATCGAGCCCATGATCGAGGACGCGCCCAGGATGTGCATGGCGAAGATGCCGGCGTCCATCGAGGGGCCCATCTGCAGCGTCAGCGGCGCGTACAGCGTCCAGCCGGCGGCGGGTGCGCCGCCGGGCATGAAGAACGAGGCCACGAGCATGATGGCCGCGGGAATCATCAGCCAGAAGCTGAAGTTGTTCATCCGCGCGAAGGCCATGTCGGACGCGCCGATCTGCAGCGGAATCATCCAGTTCGCGAAGCCCACGAAGGCCGGCATGATGGCGCCGAACACCATGATCAGGCCGTGCATGGTGGTGAGCTGGTTGAACAGTTCGGGGTTCACCAGCTGCAGGCCGGGCTGGAACAACTCGGCGCGGATCAGCAGGGCCAGCACGCCGCCCACCATCAGCATGGTGAAGGCGAACAGCAGGTACAGCGTGCCGATGTCCTTGTGGTTGGTGGCGTAGACCCAACGGCGCCAGCCCGTGGGGGCATGGTGGTCGTGGTGATCGTCGTGGCCGTGTGCGTCGTGGTGGTCAAGAACTGCACTCATGGTCGATTCCTTTGAGACTCAATGTTTTTCTGTCAACAGATCACTTGCGGGCGGCCAGCACTTCGGCCGGCTGCACGATCTGTTCGGTCTTGTTCGACCAGTTGTTCTTGGCGTAGGTCATGACCGCGGCCAGCTCGGTGTCGGACAGCTGCTTCCAGGCCGGCATGGCGCCGCCTGCCGCACCGTGCAGCAGCACATTGATCATCTTGGCGTGGTCGGTGTCGGTCACGATCGCGGAGCCATCGAGGGGCTTGATCGGGCCGGCGCCCTTGCCGTTGGCCTGGTGGCAGGCCGCGCAGTTGGCGGCGTAGACGGACTCGCCGCGCTTGACCAGGTCGGCCAGCGTCCAGACCTTGCTCGGGTCATCGGCGGCAGCGGCCATGGCCTTCTGGCGCTCGGTCACCCAGGCGGTGTATTCCTCGGCCGACACCACCTTCACGTGGATCGGCATGTAGGCGTGCTCCTTGCCGCAGAGTTCGGCGCACTGACCGTAGAAGTCGCCGGTCTTCTCGGCGCGGAACCAAGTGTCGCGCACGAAGCCGGGAATCGCATCCTGCTTGACGCCGAAGGCCGGCACCATCCAGGCGTGGATCACGTCGTTGGCGGTCGTGATGATGCGCACCTTCTTGTTCACGGGCACCACGAGCGGGTTGTCCACCTTGAGCAGGTAGTCGTCCGTGGCTTCGGGCTTGCCGCTGTTGGACATCACGCGCTGGTTGTTGTCCAGGGTGGAGAGGAAACCGATGCCCTCGCCCTCGCCCTTGATGTAGTCGTAGCCCCACTTCCACTGCATGCCCGTGGCCTTGATGGTCAGGTCGCTGTTGGTGGTGTCTTTCTGGGCCACCAGCACCTTGGTGGCGGGCAGGGCCATGCCGATGACGATGAGCAGCGGGACGATGGTCCAGCCCAGCTCCACCCAGATCGGCTCCGGCAGCTCCTGGGCCTTGTGCCCGGCCGCCTTGCGGTGCTTCAGGATGGAATAGAACATCACGCCGAAGACGATGACGAAGATGACGGCGCACAGGACCATCATGAACCAGTGCAGCCAGTGCTGCTCCTCGGCGATGCGGGTCACCGGGGGGTGGAAGTTCAGCTGGTTGACCGCCGGGCCGCCAGCGAGGTCCTTGACCGCCTGAGCAGCGACCGTGGACCAGGCGCCTGCGCCCAAGGCCAGCGTGGTTGCCACGGCGCGGATCGTGGCCCACCGGTTTCGCAGGGAATGCACCTTTTTATTCGTCGTACTCACTTTAAGCGCCTCAAATATAAGTATTGATTTATATCAATGCCGATTAGAACAAATTTTCCGGGCACACCTACCCAAAACCCCACCATCACGCGCCACGCAAGGCCTGGCGTATCTCCCGCGCCAGCACCGGCCGCAGTTCGGGGCGCAGAAAGCGCCCCACCCTCACCGACTGGCCGCCGCAGCGGAGTTCGACCATCTGGTCGTCTTCTCCCCGCGGCTCCACCTGCACCCACTCACGGGCGAACTCGCACCGCTTCGTCCGTCCCGCCATCTCCTGCTCCACCACCAGCCGGCCTTCCAGCAAGCGGATGCGTTCGCCGTCGGTGGCGTGGCGGGCATAGGCCAGAAAGGCCACCGCCACCACGATCAACTCCAGCACCGCGAAAGGCAGCACCAGCGTTGCACCTTGCGACCAGAAGAATCCGGCCACACCCAACGACACGACACACATGGAGGCATAGAGCCATCCCAGTTGTGCGGGCGTGACCGAACAGTTGCGCTTCAGCGACCACTCCATGCCTTGTTCAGACTCGGTCGCGAAACGATGAGCGTTGCAGGTAAGGTTCACCACCCACCACCGGTTCAAGCCGCGCTGCGCCCGAAGGCGCGCGCGTTGACGCAGGGAAAATCCCCTTGAAACTTGGATCGCCTCCAATTGTAGCGGCGAGAAGGGTGCCGCCCGGCTGCAAAGCCGCCCCATCCGACTCGGACAATGCGGTATCTCCAGGCGAGAAACGGCCCGCCGCCAGCCCGGCTCAGCCCCTGCGGCCCCGCAGCATGGCGCGCATGTCTTCCATCGGCACCGTCGTCGCAGGCCCCATAGGCACTCGCGGCGTGGGCTTGAAGGCGTGGCCGTAGATGATTTCGAAGGTCAGCAGCAGCCGGCCGTCGGCCGCGCGCGGCAGGCCCGTTTCGATCGCCTCGCACAGCCGCGCACGCCAGCCCCGCGACCGACAGGCGGCAAACCGGCCCGAATGAAGGTTGCGGCCCAGGCTGCGCAGCTCGGCCAACAAGGGCTCCGCCCCACTGTACGAGAGGGTGATGCGCTCCATGTCCATCACCGGCTCGGCAAACCCGCTGTGCACCAGCATGTCGCCCCAGTCGTGCATGTCGGTGAAGGCGTGGGCCGGCTCGGGCCAGCCTTGTGCCGCGTACACCACGCGCAGTTCGCGCAGGCTGTCCGGCCCCAGGCAGGAAAACATCAGGAAGCCGTTGGTCTCGATGTGTGCGTTCCAGCGCTTGAGCAGCGTTTGCGGCCGTGGCTCGGTGTGCAAGGCCATGTTGGCCCAGAGCATGCCCACCCGGGTGTCGGCGTTCGCCGCCTGCGGGCCTCGGCTGCGCCCCCAGTTCAGGGGGTTCCAGCCCGGCCCGCCCCCTTCCCGGGTGGCCTGCAAGGCCTCGGGCAGGCGCTGTGCGGCCACGTGGCAGGGCGCGTCGGGCAACTGAGACCGGAGCTGCTGGTGCGCGAGCAGCCCGCCGCCCACGGGCTCCCAGTGCATCCAGCTGGCGGGCGGCTCGCGGAACCATTTCAGGCGTTCGGCCATGCGCGAGGCCACCTCTTCGTGCAGCCACGGACTGGTCGTCGCGGCGCGTTGCTGCCAGCGCAGGGCCGCGACCGGGTCCATGTCGGGCACGGGGGTTTCAGTGGGGGTGGAGGTGTTCAAACGGGATGCCGGCGGGCGGGACAACAAGGCCGCGCCAGTATATTGGCCCCATGCTCAACCCCTGGCGCACGCTCTGGAATTCCCTGCCCGGCACCTGCCAGGTCTGCGGCGCCTGGCCATCAAGCGCGGTGTGCGAGGCCTGCGCGGCGCGGTTCCAGGACGAGGCCCCCCGCTGCACCGCGTGTGCCGACCGCGTGCCCGTGGACGTGCCGCTGTGCGGGGCCTGTCTCACCCGGCCCACGCCGGCCGCGCTGCACGCCTGCGCGGCGGCTGTGGACTATGCCTACCCTTGGGACGGCCTGATCGCCCGCTTCAAGTTCCGCCAGGAGCCGGGCTGGGCCGGGCCTTTCGCGCGGCGGATGCTGCAGGCACCGCAGGCCGGCGCCCTGCTCTCGTCATGCGACCTCCTCGCCCCCGTGCCACTCACCCCGGCGCGCCTGGCCGGGCGCGGCTACAACCAGGCCTGGGAGCTGGTGAAAGCCCTGCGGCGCGCGAGCACGCCTGCCGCCCGGGCGCCGGCCCTGGCCGAGGCGCTGGTCCGCCTGACCGAGACCCCCGACCAGCACAGCCTGCCCCGCGAGCAGCGCCTGCGCAACCTGCAAGGCGTGTTCGCCGCCCACCCGTTGCACGCGCCCCGGCTGCACGGCCGGCACGTGCTGCTGGTGGACGACGTGACCACCACCGGCGCCACGCTGCAGGCAGCGGCCCAGGCCTTGCGGCAGGCAGGGGCGGTCCGGGTCAGCGCGCTGGTGTTCGCGCGCACGCCGGCGCGGTAAGCTCGCCCGCCACCATGTTCCACATCGTCCTCGTCCAACCTGAAATCCCGCCCAACACCGGCAACGTGATCCGGCTCAGCGCGAACACCGGGTGCACCCTGCACCTTATCGAGCCCCTGGGCTTTTCCATGGATGACCGTCACATGCGCCGCGCGGGGCTCGACTACCACGAGTACGCCGATCTGCGCCGCCACGCGGACTGGGCCAGCTTCCTGCAGACCGAAGCGCCGGACCCGCAGCGCATGTTCGCCTTCACCACCCGGGGCAGCCACAGCGTGTTCGACAACGCCTTCCAGGCCGGCGACTGGCTGGTGTTCGGCTCCGAGACACGGGGGCTGCCCGACGCGTTGCGCGAGTCCTTTGCGCCCACGCAGCGCCTGCGGCTGCCCATGGTGCCTGGTCAGCGCAGCCTCAACCTGTCGAACGCCGTGGCGGTGACCGTGTTCGAGGCCTGGCGCCAGCGGCAGTTTGCGATGCCGGTTCCGTGACGCAGGTCACGCAAGTGGCGCACGGCATAGATCACATCGCGCGCGAAACGCGCAACATAGGCTTGCCAACCTGATCGGGACCGCGCGGCTCCACACCCTGTGGGCGGCGGCCCGATCGCCACTCTGCGCATCACGGACCGCCTGCATGGAGACCGCCCTGATTTCTGTCCTCACCCGGATCTTCCGCGTGAACCTCGCGTCTCGACAACGCGCGCCCAGGAACCCCAGCCTCAAGGAGTTGGCGCGCATCCGGCGCCATCTCGAGCGCAGCATCGAGGACTGCCCAGGCACACCCGCGATCCGGCTGCGCAAACAGATCGATCAGGCCCACACGCCGCAGGAACTCTGGCTGCTGCGCAACGACGCGTACCAGCTCATCTCGCAGCGGCACAACCAGTCGGTCGCCGCCGAGCGCATCAACCGGCTGATTCAGTACTTCGAAGGCTGGCTCGAGCCCAAGCAGCTCATCCGCATCAAGTAGGCCGGCCGGCCCGCGCGCTCAGGGGTACTGGCGCACCAGCGATTCGGCGAAGCACACCGGCTTGTCGGCCCCCTCGCGCTCCACCACCACACCCCAGGTCATCTGCTGCCCACCCTGTTCGATGGGCTCGATGGCCTGCAGCGTCAGGCGCGCGCGCAAACGGCTGCCGACCGGCACCGGCGCGGTGAAGCGCACGCGGTTCAGGCCGTAGTTCACCCCCATGCGCGTGTTCCGGATATCGAAAGAGGACTCGAAGAACACCGGCAGCAAGGACAGCGTGAGAAAGCCGTGCGCGATCGGCCCACCGAACGGCCCGGCCTTGGCGCGTTCCACGTCCACGTGGATCCATTGGTGGTCGCCAGTGGCCTCGGCGAAGCGGTTGACCTGCTCCTGGGTGATCACCACCCATTCGCTGACGGCCACTTCCTGGCCCACGCAAGCCGCCAGATCGGCCAGGGATTCAAAGGTTTTCATGCGAGCCACTGTATCGCCGGCCCCGCGCCGCGCATGTCGGGCCGGCGACACGGCACCGCCGGGTGTCAGCGATCAAGCCACTCGCAGATGCCCTGCCACTGCTTGAGGTCCTTCTCGACCCGGCTGGGCGTGACGTCGAACAGCGTGAGCCCGCGCGCCGCGAGGTGCACGTAGTTCTGCGTGTCGCGCAAGGCGCCCAGCACGGGCAGGCCCAGCCCGGTCACGAACTCGCCGAGCTTGTCGGCCGCGATGGTGCGCATGTCCACCCGCATGCCGACGATGCCCACCTGCAGCTGGCCCGCACGGCGGGACTCGGCCAACTCATCGATGAAGGCGCGCGTGGCGTAGATGTCGAAGATGCTGGGCTGCAACGGCACCAGCACCTTGTCGGCGATCTTGAGCACGTCCTTGAAGCGCCAGCCATGCAAACCAGCGGGGGTATCGAGCACCACGTGGGTGACGTCCTTGGGCGGCCGCGCGATCAGGTCCTGCGAAACCTCCCAGGTCTGGATCGGCCGGGCCTCGGGTGGGCGCAGGCGCAGCCAGAGGGCCGACGACTGCTGGCGATCGGCATCGCCCAGCATGACCGAGTGACCCTGGCGGGCAAAGTAGCCGGCGACGTTGGTCGACAGCGTGGACTTGCCAACGCCTCCTTTGGGATTCGCAACCACCACGATGGGCATGAAAAGCTCCTTTGTGTGCGGGACGCCCCACACGGACAGCGTGATGGGGAGGGGGGTATCGGGCGCTATGTTATCGCCACCGCGTCCCACACCAGTTTGCAACCGGTCAGGAACATCCCCACATAGATGAGCCGGTAGAACAGCTGAGGCTCGATGCGCTTGGCAATGTAGACCCCGAGCCAGACCCCGAACGGGGCGAACGGCAGCAGCGCCAGCGAGGTCGCCATGTTGCGCAAATCGAGCAGACCCAGCCAGGCGTACGGCACCCATTTGGCGAGGTTGACGAAGAAGAACAGGTAGGCCAGCGTGCCGGTGAAGACCGCCGGCGACAGACGCATCGGGATCACGTAGGCGTTGAGCGGCGGCCCACCGGCGTGCGCCACGAAGCTCGTGAAACCCGAGGTCACCGTGAGCAGCGCGCCCACCCAGCGCGGCGGCGGCGCGCTGTCGGGGCGCGGCGGAAACAGCAGGCGCTGCGCCAGGAACACCAGGGTGAACACGCCCACCATGCCCGCCACCACGCGGGAATCGAGCCATTTGAAAAGCAAGGCCCCGACCACGAGGCCGACCAGGCTGCAGGGCACGAGGAACATCAGCAGGCGGCGGTCGAAGTTCTTGCGGAAGGCCGCCATGCCCAGCAGGTCCATCAGCAGCAGCACCGGCATGAGGATGGCGGCGGCCTGCGGCACCGTGACCGCCAGGGCCATCAAAGGCACGGCCAGGGAACCAAAGCCGGCGCCAAAGCCGCTCTTGCTGATGCCCAGCAGGAGCACCGCGGGAATCGCGACGAGGTAGAACGAGGGATCGGTGATGAGCGGGAAGTTCAAGCGCGCGATTGTCGCCGCAGGCGAATGCCCTTGCCTCCCGCCCGGCGAGAATCGGCACATGCACAACATTCAGTTCTGGGGCGAGACCCTGCGCCTGCTGGTCGAGCTGGCGGCCACGGTGGCCTTTGCACTCTCCGGCATCCTCATGGGCGCGCGCATGCGGCTGGACGCCGTGGGCGTGGCGGTGGTGGGCTTCCTGGCCGCCTTCGGCGGCGGCACCCTGCGCGACCTGTTGCTCGATCAGCGCCCGTTCTTCTGGGTGCGCCACGTCGAGCTGCTCTGGGGCGTGCTCGGGCTGTGCGTGCTCGCCATGGTGTTCCTGCGCGGGCGCCACATGAAGCTCACCGAGCGGGCCATCCAGTGGCCCGATGCGCTGGGCCTGGGCCTGTTCACCGCCACCGGTGTGCACCAGGCCCTGCTGCTGGGCATGCCGGCGCTGGTGGCCGTGCTCATGGGCCTGATCACCGGCGTGTTCGGCGGCGTGCTGCGCGACGTGGTCTGCAACGAGATCCCCACCGCCTTCAAGGACCACCGGCCCTATGCGCTCTGCGCCTTCGCCGGTGGCTGGCTCTACGTCGGGCTCTGGGAGATCGAGGCCCCGGGCTGGATTGCCCTGGTGGCCTGCGTGGTGTTCACGGCCGGCCTGCGCGGCCTGGCCCTGTGGCGCAACTGGCAGCTTCCCGCGTGGAAGTTGTAGGCCTCCACGCTCCGCCGCTGCGCGGGTCTCGCTGCCCCCCGAGGGGGCTGAGCCCGGCCTTGGGGCGGCCCGGCGGCGGGCTCGCCCTCAGACCTTTTCGATCACGAGCGCGATGCCCTGGCCCACGCCAATGCACATGGTGCACAGCGCGTAGCGGCCACCGGTGGCGTGCAGGCGGTTGACCGCCGTGGTCGCCAGCCGCGCGCCGCTGGCGCCCAGCGGGTGGCCCAATGCGATCGCACCGCCCCAGGCGTTCACGCGCTCGTCGTCGTCCTTCAGCCCCAGCATGCGCAGCACCGCCAGGCCCTGCGCGGCAAAGGCCTCGTTCAGCTCGATCACGTCCAGCTGCTCCAGCTTCAGCCCGGTGAGCGCCAGCACCTTCTGTGTGGCCGGCGCCGGGCCGATGCCCATCACGCGCGGCGCCACGCCGGCCGTGGCCATGCCCACGATGCGGGCCTTGGGCGTCAGGCCGTTCTTCGCCGCCGTGGCCTCGTCGGCCAGCAGCAGTGCGCAGGCGCCGTCGTTCACGCCACTGGCGTTGCCTGCCGTCACCGTGCCATCGGGGCGCACCACGCCCTTGAGCTTGGCCAGCGCTTCCAGGCTGGTCTCGCGCGGGTGTTCGTCCTTGTCCACGACCAGCGGATCGCCCTTCTTCTGCGCGATGGTCACCGGCGTGATCTCGCGCGCCAGGTGGCCGGCCTTCTGCGCGGCCACGGCCTTGAGCTGGCTCGAGAGCGCCATGCGGTCCTGCGCCTCGCGCTCGATTTTGTAATCGGTGGCCACGTTCTCCGCCGTCTCGGGCATGGAGTCCACGCCGTACTGGGCCTTCATGAGCTTGTTGACGAAGCGCCAGCCGATGGTGGTGTCGTAGACCGCGTTGGCGCGGCTGAAGGCGCTCTCGGCCTTGGGCATCACGAAGGGCGCGCGGCTCATGCTCTCCACGCCGCCGGCGATCATCAGGCCGGCTTCACCGGCCTTGATGGCGCGCGCGGCCGAGCCCACGGCGTCCAGGCCGGAGCCGCACAGGCGGTTGATGGTGGCGCCGGGCAGCTCCAGCGGCAGGCCGGCGAGCAGGCCGGCCATGCGCGCGACGTTGCGGTTGTCTTCGCCGGCCTGGTTGGCGCAGCCAAAGAGGATGTCGGTCACGGCGGCCCAGTCCACGCCGGGGTTGCGCTGCATCAGCGCCTTGAGCGGGATCGCGCCGAGGTCGTCGGCGCGCACGCTGGAGAGGGCGCCGCCGTAGCGGCCGAAGGGGGTGCGAATCGCGTCGCAGATGAAGGCTTGGTTCATGTGTGTTCTCCTCAGGTCAACCTGCGACTGTACCCAAGCCGGGCGCAGGGGTGCGCGGCATGCGGGAGAATCCCCGCACCATGTTCAGCCCATCCCAAGCCGACGTGCGGCGTTTCTTCTGCGCCGTTCACCAGAAACAGTTGCTGCAACAACCCATGGAGGCCATCGAAACCCTGGCCGGCCAATGGATCGCCGAGCACAGCGAGTACCACGCCGAACTGTCCGACGTGGACGCGGCCCTGGCGCGCCTGGGCGAGCCCGACAGCGGCCGCGACAACCCCTTCCTGCACCTGTCGATGCACCTGTCCATCAGCGAGCAATGCAGCATCGACCAGCCCCCGGGCATCCGCCAGGCGGTGGAGCTGCTGGCCGCGCGGCGCGGCGACCTGCATGTGGCGCACCACGAGGTGATGGAGTGCCTGGGCAGCATGCTCTGGGAAAGCCAGCGCGCCGGCCGGCCACCCGACGGGCAGGCCTACATCGACGCGGTGCGGCGCAGGGCCACGCGGGACTGACCACAAAAAAAGCCGCTCGATGAGCGGCTTTCTTGATGGGTGGCGGCAGGTCAGCGGAAGCGCGATTGCGGCACGACCTTGAGTTCACCGTCCACCGTGGACAGGTACTTGGCGATCTCGCGCATTTCGGCCGGGGTGTACTGCTTGGCGATGCCGGCCATGATGCCGTTGGAGCGGCCGATCATGTTGTTGCCTTCGACCGTGTAGGCCTTGAGCGCGAAGAACAGGTAGTCGGCGTGCTGGCCGCCGATCTTGGGGTAGCTCGGGTCGATCGGCTTGCTGAAGTTGGCGCCGTGGCAGGAGGCGCAGGCGCCCTTCTCGATCAGCGCGGCGGCCGCGGTGCTGGCGGTGCGGGGCGCTTCGGGGGCGGCCTTGTCGGCCTGCGACGCGTAGTAGGCGCCCAGATCGGCCATGTCCTGCTCGCTCAGCGAGCCCGCGATGCCGCGCATGGTGGGGTGCTTGCGGTCGCCCTTCTTGTAGGCGTGGAGCGCCGCCACGATGTACTTGTCCGACTGGCCCGAGATCTTGGGGACCTTGTGGATCTCGGGGAAGCTGTTCTGGTAGCCGACGATGCCGTGGCAACCGATGCACATTTCGGCCTTCTTGTGGCCGGCTTGCACATCACCCGTGACGCCCTGGGCCTGGGCAGCGAGAGCGACGGAGAGGGTCGCAGCGGCGACAAGGGTGCGGGCGATCGTGGACAACATTGGAATCATTTTGCAAGCACAATGAATGGAACCGGCTGAGAAAATCAACCCCTGATTATATAGACTGGTCCTCAGCCCCGGCCACACCCCCGCCAACCTTCGCACAAGGCGCTTTTTCATGAAATTCCAAGGTTCCGAGAATTACGTTGCCACGCAAGACCTGATGCTGGCGGTGAACGCCGCCATCACCCTCAAGCGCCCGCTGCTCGTCAAGGGCGAGCCCGGCACCGGCAAGACCATGCTCGCCGAGGAAGTGGCTGGGGCGCTCAAGCTGCCGCTGCTGCAGTGGCACATCAAGAGCACCACCAAGGCGCAGCAGGGCCTGTACGAGTACGACGCGGTGAGCCGCCTGCGCGATTCGCAGCTGGGCGACGAGCGCGTGAAGGACATCCACAACTACATCGTCAAGGGCGTGCTGTGGCAGGCCTTCACGGCGGACGAGCCGGTCGCGCTGCTGATCGACGAAATCGACAAGGCCGACATCGAGTTCCCCAACGACCTGCTGCGCGAACTCGACCGCATGGAGTTCTACTGCTACGAAACGCACGAGATGATCCGCGCCAAGCACCGCCCGCTGGTGTTCATCACCTCCAACAACGAGAAGGAACTGCCCGACGCCTTCCTGCGCCGCTGCTTCTTCCACTACATCAAGTTCCCCGAAGCCGAGACCATGCAGCGCATCGTGGATGTGCACTTCCCCAAGCTCAAGAAGGAACTGCTGGCCGCGGCCATGAAGACCTTCTACGACGTGCGCAACCTGCCCGGTCTGAAGAAGAAGCCCAGCACCTCCGAGCTGCTGGACTGGCTCAAGCTCCTGATGGCAGAGGACATCCCGCTCGAAGCCCTGCAGAGCGCCGACAGCAAGGTCAGCGTGCCGCCGCTGGTGGGCGCGCTGCTCAAGAACGAGCAGGACACCACGCTCTTCGAGAAGCTGGTCTTCATGAACCAGCGCAACCGCTGAGCCCACCATGGACAAGCAGACCCGCAATGCATTCAAGGAAGGCCTGGCCGATGCGTCGGGCTTCGTCATCGGCTCGCTGGCCGGCTGGGCCCTGGGCAAGCAGCTGGGCCTGGACTTCTTCGCCGCGCCCGATGCCTTCGGCTGGCGCGAGATGGCCGGCCTGGGCCTGATCGCCCTGGGCTGCGGCGTCGGCAAGCTGGTGGCACGGCGCCTGATCGCGCCGCCACCGCCTCCCTCACCCTGATGTCCACGCCATGGCCTTCGTCGAACCCCTCACCCTGCGCGCCAACGGCCTTGCCCTGGTGCCGCTCGCGCTGGACCACGAGCAGGGGCTGCGCGCGGCCGCCGCCGACGGCGAGCTCTGGAAGCTGCGCATCACCTCGGTGCCCGAGCCCGGGCAGACGCGCGCCTACATCGAAACCGCGCTGCAGATGCGCGCCGAGGGCCACCGCTTTGCCTTCGCCGTGACCGACGAGGCCAGCGGCCGGGTGCTGGGCAGCACCAGCTACCACGACATCCTGCCGGCGGTGAAGCGGGTGGAGATCGGCTACACCTGGTACGCCCAGAGCGTGCAGCGCACCCACGTGAACACCACGTGCAAGCTGCTCATGATGGGCCACGCCTTCGACACGCTGGGCTGCCACGTGGTGGGCTGGCGCACCGACAATTACAACTTCGCCTCGCAGCGCGCGATCGAGCGGCTGGGCGCGAAAAAGGACGGCGTCATCCGCGGCCACGCCCTGCGCCGCGACGGCACCATCCGCGACACGGTGATGTACAGCATGCGCTCGGGCGAATGGCCCGAGGCCAAGGCCCAGCTGCTGTACCTGCGGGACATGCACGCCTGACGAACCCGGGAGATCGCCATGCTGATCGATTTCTTCTACACCCTGCGTTCGGCCAAGCTGCCGGTCTCCGTCAAAGAGTACCTGACGCTGCTCGAAGCGCTGCAGGCCGACGTGGTGGGACCGCGCAACCCCGAGGCCTGCTCCATGGACGACTTCTACTTCCTGGCGCGCACCGCGCTGGTGAAGGACGAGAAGCACTACGACAAATTCGACCGCGCCTTCGCCGCCTACTTCAAGGGCGTGGAGATGATCGCGGACTTCACCAAGCCGATCCCGGCCGACTGGCTGCGCCAGGAGATGGAGCGCATCCTCTCCGAAGAGCAGAAGGCCAACGCGCCCAAGATGGACTGGGACGAGCTCATGGAGACGCTGCGCAAGCGCCTCGAAGAGCAGAAGGAACGCCACGAGGGCGGCAGCAAGTGGATCGGCACCGGCGGCACCTCGCCATTCGGCCACAGCGGGCAGAACCCGCAGGGCATCCGCATCGGTGGCAAGGGCGGCAACAAGACCGCCGTGAAGGTGTGGGAGCAGCGCGCCTACCGCGACTACGACGACACGCAGGAACTGGGCACGCGCAACATCAAGGTGGCGCTGCGCCGCCTGCGCAAGTTCGCGCGCGAAGGCAACGACCTCGAGCTGGACCTGCCCGACACCATCCGCGCCACCGCCGCGAACGCCGGTTACCTGGACATCAAGATGATCCCGGAGCGGCACAACAACGTGAAGGTGCTGCTGCTCATGGACGTGGGCGGCTCCATGGACGAACACATCCAGCGCGTGGAGGAGCTGTTCTCGGCGGTCAAGAGCGAGTTCAAGCACCTGGAGTTCTATTACTTCCACAACTGCGTCTACGACTTCATGTGGAAGAACAACCGCCGCCGCTACGCGGAGAAGTTCCCGACCTGGGACATCATCCGCAAGTACAACAAGGACTACAAACTCATCTTCGTCGGCGATGCCACGATGAGTCCTTACGAAATATTGCAACCTGGCGGCAGCGTGGAATACAACAACGAGGAGGCCGGCGCCGAGTGGCTGCAGCGCCTCACGCACGCGTTTCCGAAGTTTGCGTGGATCAACCCGGAACCCCAAGGGGTGTGGCAGTATCGACAGAGCATCAGCGTGATTCAGCAACTGATGGGCCAGCGCATGTACCCGCTGACCTTGAAGGGGCTCGAAGACACGATGCGCCTGCTCTCGAAATAACGGCCGAATGACCTTTTCCTTTCCTGGCCATGCCCGCCGGGCATGGCCTTTCCTGTTGTGCGCGACCCTGCTGTGGCCGCTCGCCACCCGCGCCCAGGAAACGGCCGCACCGGGCGCCGCCCGCGCCGCGGCCCCCGACGACACGGATGCCGACGTGCCGCGTCCGCCGCGCGAGGCGCGCACGCCAGCCGGCGCGCGCTTCGAGATCGACATGCAGGCGCCCAGCGAGGCCATGCGCGACTTCCTGCTGCGCCACATGGAGGTGCAGCGCTACCGCGAACTGCGCAGCCTCGAAGCCAACGAACTGAGCCGCCTGCTGGCCCAGGCGCCGGCCAACGTGCGCGAACTGCTGGCCACGCTCGGCCATTTCTCGCCCCAGGTCGAGGTGATTCCGCCCCCCGGGCTGGGCGAGGTGGCCGCCGCCACGAGCGATGGCGAACGCACCACCAGCCCTGCCTCGCTGGGCACCATCACCGTGAAGGTCGATCCCGGCCCGGTCACGCAGGTGGCCTCGGTCACGGTGTCCTTCGTGGGCGACATCGCCACCGCGCCCGAGGCCGAGGCGCAGCGCGCCGACATCGAGCGCGAGGCCGGCCTGATCGCCGGCCTGCCCTTCTCGCAGGCCGACTGGGACCGCGCCAAGACCGCCGCGCTGCGGCGGCTGATCGCCCAGCGCTACCCCTCGGGCCGGATGCAGAACAGCCTGGCCGACATCGACACCCAGGCGCACCAGGCCCGGCTCTACATCGAACTCGATTCGGGCAAGCCCATGCGCATGGGCGAGGTGGTGGTGCAAGGGGCCGAGCGCTACGACGCCGTGACCGCCGAGCGCCTGGTGCGCCTGACCGGCCTCACGCCCGGTAGCGACTACGACCTCGAGAAACTGCAGGACGCGCAACGCCGCATCGCCGAGAGCGGCTACTACGACTCGGTTTTCGTCTACGCCGAGACCTCGACCGACGGACAGACCCTGCCGGTGATGGTGCAGCTGCGCGAGAGCAAGCGGCAGAAGGTCGTGATCGGCATTGGCGGCAGCACCGACAACGGCGCTCGCCTGTCGCTGGAACACACGCACAACAGCGTGCCCGGCATCGGCTGGCGCGCGGTCAGCAAGCTGCAGCTGGAGCGCGACGACCAGCTCGCCAGCACCGACTGGAGCTCGATCCCGAACGACGACGGCTGGCGCAAGATCGCCGGCGCGCAGCTGGCCAAACAGCTCGACGACTTCACCACCACCAGCAGCCAGCGCCTGCGCGTGGGCCAGACGCAGCTGGGCGTCGAATACGACCGCAGCTTCTACCTGCAGTACGACCGCGCCCATGTGAAGAGCAGCCTGCTGTCCGCCGCGGCGCAGCAGGAAGCCAGGTCCGCCGTCAGCGCCAACTACGCGTGGACGCGGCGCCGCTTTGACGACCAGGTGTTTCCCAACCGCGGCTATGGCCTCGCGGTGGAACTGGGGGTGGGCTACACGCTGGGCAGCAGCCGCCAGCCCTTCACCCGCACGCAGGCGCGCTGGCTCACCTACTGGCCGCTCGGTGCGATCGCTCGCGCCGCCGACCCGGTGCCCGGCCAGCCGCGCGACGTGAGCACGCCGTCGCGGCGCACGCAGCTGGGCCGCCTGGCCTTGCGCGTGGAAGGTGGTGCGGTGGTGGCGCGCGACTCGGCCCCCATCCCGGACACGCAGCTGTTCATCACCGGCGGCGACAACACCGTGCGCGGCTACGGCCTGCGCGACATCGGTGTGCCGCGCGCCGACGGCAGCATTGGGCCCGGCCGCTACAAAGGGGTGGTGAGCCTGGAGTGGCAGCGCCCCATCTTCAACGCCGACCAACGCTCCAACTGGGAAAACGTGCTCTTCATCGACGGCGGCGCCATCGCCAACAAGGCCGGCGACCTCAAGCCGGTGTGGGGTGTGGGCACCGGCATCCGCTACAACAGCCCGGTCGGCCCGCTCCAGCTGGACCTGGCCTATGGCCTGGAGGTCAGGCGTTTCCGCATCCACCTCAATGTGGGCTTCACGTTCTGATCGGCGCATGAACAGCGACAACGATCCCGACCGCATCGCCCCCCCGCCCTCGCGCATCGGCCGCGTGGTGCGCTGGGTGTTCGGCGGCCTGGCGGTGCTGGTGTTGCTGGTCCTGCTCGGCGTCGGCCTGTGGGCCGCCTCGCCCGGCTCGCTGGCCCAGGCCATCGGCTGGGGTCAATCGTTCATGGCCCGGCAGGGGCCGCAGGCCGGCACGCTGGAAGTGGCCGGTGTGCAGGGCAGCCTGCTGCGAGGCGGCCAGATCACGCAGTTGCAATGGGCGCGCGACGGCCTGAGCGTGCAGGCCAGCGACACGCGCATCGGCCTGAGCAACTGGTTCTGGGCCGACGCCGTGCTCGGGCGCGGCGTGCGCCTGTCGCAGCTCGACATCGGCCGCCTGCGGATCGACGACCAGCGCCCGCCCACGCCATCGGCCCCACCCGAGCCTCTGCAACCCATTACCCTGCCCCTGCCGGTCACCCTGCCCTGGTCGATCGGTGAACTGGTGCTGGCTGGCGAATCGCCGCTCACCCTCAGCGGCCTGAAAGGCCAGTACCGCTACCGCACGGCCGACCGCGCCTGGAACCTCGGCGTGGCCGACGCGCACCAGTTCGACCTGGACAGCGTGGAGGTGGCCGGCGGCCGCTACCAGGCCAAGGCGGTGCTGGGCGCGCAAGCCCCGATGCCCCTGCGCGTGGACGCCAGCGGTGAGGTGCGCACCACCGTGCCGGGTGGCGAGCCCGTGACGCTGCAGGCCATCGCCAAGCTCACCGGCGTGCTGGCCACCACCGACGCCGCGCTCGACGCCAGCGCCAGCGTCAAGGCCACCGGAGGCATCGACCCGGCCCAGGCCCCCACGCTGGATGCCCAGGCCCGCCTGCGCCCGTGGTGGCCGCAGCCGATCGAGACCGCCGACGCCACCATGGCCCGCATCGACCTCGCCGCCTTCTGGCCGCAGGCGCCGGTGACGCTGCTCAGCGGCACGGTGAAGGCCCAGCCCCAGGGCGAGGCCTGGCGCGCCGAGCTGAAGCTCACCAACGCCGCCAGCGGGCCGGCCGACCGGCAGCGCCTGCCGCTCGACCGGATCGAGGCCGCGCTCGAACAGCGCGGCGCGCGCTGGACGCTGACGCAACTGGACGCGCAGCTCGGCGGCGGCCGTGTGCAGGGCCAGGGCCAGTGGGAACCCGCCAGCGGCGCGCAGCCTTCGCCGCTGGGCCAGTGGCAGGGTGAGATCCAGGCCCGCCGCATCAACCCGGCCCAGCTCTGGAGCAGCATCGCGCCGGCCGCGCTGGACGGCACCGTCACGGCGCGCACGGTCGACACCGCCATCGACCTGGGCGCGCGCATCCAGCCGTCGGGCACGCAACCCCGGGGCGGCGCCCTGGCCGGCCTGCGGCTGCGCGAACTCGATGTGAAAGGCCGCTGGCGCCCCAGCGCCGACAGCGCCACGCAAGGCGTGCTCGACCTGCGCCAGGCCCGCCTGGGCGTGGCCGACGCCACGCTGGACGGCCAGGGCACGCTCGATACCCTGGCACGCAGCTTCGACGGCCAGTTCGCGCTGCAGCTGCCCGGTGCGCAGGCCCGCTGGAAGGGCAAGGCCGCGCACGCCCAGGGCCACGGCGACCTGGACCTCAACCTGGACGACGCCAGCCGCGTGCTGGCCTGGGTGCGCAGCCTGCAGACCCTGCCCATCGTGGGCCCGTCGATCCGCACCGCGCTGGACGGCCAGCCGGGCCTGCAGGCCGAAGGCAGCGCCCGGCTCAACGCCGACTGGCAAGGTGGCCTGGGCGTGCTGGGCTACCCGCCGCCGGCGGCCGGCGCCACCCAGGCCGCCCCGCTGCGCCTGCAGCTCGGCCTGGACGCGCCGCGCCTGCGCATCGCGCGCGAGGTGGCCACCGGCGATCCGGCCAACCCCACCAGGGCGCAGGACATCCTTCTCAGCGCGCTCCAGCTGCAGGCCAACGGCCCGCCCGAGCGCCTGGCCATCACCCTGGCCGGCCGGGCCGAACAAGGCCCCTGGCGCGCCGCCCTCGACACCCAGGGCGTGCTGCAACTGGGCAACGCCCGCCAGCCCAACATCGACACCGGCCGCCTGGAACTCAGCCGGCTGAAACTGCAGGCCACCGACAGCGCGCGGCCCGACCGCACCGTGGAATGGACGCTGGAGAGCACCAACGCGCTGGGCGTGCAATGGCAGGGCGCGCGCGGCGATACGCTGCAGGTGCAGGCCGACGCCGGCCAGCTGCGGCTGCAGCCCGTGTTCCGCCGCCGCGCGGCGCCCGCGTCCCCGGTGGCCGTGTCGGCCGCTGCCGCGGCCGCGGCCGCCGCCACGCCCACCGTCACCACCCCCATGACGCTGGCCTGGGAACGCATCACCTGGCGGGCCGGCGCGCTCGACACGCGCGGCCAGCTCAGCCACCTGCCGCTGTCCTGGGTGGATGCCCTCGCCACGCCCGAGGGCGCGCGCCATGGCCCGCTGAGCGAATCCGGCCTGGGCGGCGACGTGGTGTTCGACGGCTCATGGGACCTCACCCTGCCGGCCGACCCCAGCGCGCCGCCCCGCCTGGCGGCGCAGTTGCGCCGGCGCAGCGGCGACCTCTCGGTGCAGACCGACGGCGCCTTCGACGAGAACACCGCATCCACCCAGCGCCTGCAGACCGGCATCCGCGAAGCCCAGCTGGACGTGGAAACCCAGGGCAGCAATGTGCTGGCGCGCCTGCGCTGGGACAGCGAGCGCCTGGGCCAGGCCAGCGCCGACGTGAGCACCACGCTGAGCCCGCCCAACGCCGCCGAGCCCGCCTGGCACTGGGCCGAGCAGGCGCCCTTGCGCGGCACCCTCAAGGCCAGCCTGCCTCAGGTGGGCGTGTGGTCCGCGCTGGCGCCGCCCGGCTGGCGCGTGCGCGGCTCCCTGGGCGCCGATCTCACGCTGGGCGGCACGCGCGACAAACCCCTGCTCAACGGCTCGCTCAACGCCGACGACCTGGCCCTGCGCTCGCTGGTCAATGGCATCGCCTTCTCGCGCGGGCAGCTGCGCGCCACGCTCGCGGGCGAACGCATCACCATCGACCGTTTTTACCTGCAGGGGCTGGGTGGCGTGCAGAACGGCGGCACGCTGCTGGCCACCGGCAGCACCGAGTGGCGCACCGTCACGGTGAACGGCCAGCCGCGCCGCCAGCCCTACATCAGCCTGCAGGCCACCGCCACGAAACTGCGCGTGTCCACCCGCGCCGACCGCATGCTCACGCTCTCGGGCCAGTTGCAGGCCGAGCTGGCGGGCACGGCGCTGCAGCTGCGCGGCCAGCTCACGGCCGATGAGGCCCGTTTCGTGCTGCCCGACGAGTCCACCCCCAGCCTCGGCGCGGACGTGGTGGTGCGTGGCACCGAGCGGCCGCTGGAAGACCCGAACGCCTTCCGTGTGCAACCCGATGTGCTGGTGGACCTGAACCTGGGCAACAACTTCGAGGTGCGCGGCCAGGGCCTGCAGACGCGCCTGACCGGCCAGCTCAATGTGCGCAGCACCCCCACTTCGCCCGCGCCGCGCGTGCTGGGCGAGGTGCGCACGGAGCGCGGTACCTACCGGGCCTACGGCCAGCGGCTCGACATCGAAACCGGCGTGTTGCGCTTCAACGGGCCTTACGACAACCCCACGCTGGACATCTCCGCCGTGCGCCCCAACACCACGCAGCGCGTGGGTGTGCTCATCAGCGGCTCGGCGCAGTTGCCGCGCGTGCGCCTGTTCTCCGACCCCGAACTGCCCGACAGCGAGAAGCTCGCCTGGCTGGTGCTGGGGCGCCCGGCCAGCGGCGCCGGGGCCGAAGCCGCCGTGCTGCAGCAGGCCGCGCTGGCCCTGCTCTCGCGCAACGGCGGCAACCTGGACGGCGGCCTGGCCAGCGCCTTCGGTCTGGACGAGCTGTCCTTTGCCGGCAGCTCCACCAACGCCGATGGCAGCACCTCGTCGGCCGCGCTCACGCTGGGCAAGCGCCTGTCCAACAAGCTCTACCTGACCTACGAAGCCAGCCTGGCCGGGGCCATGGGCACGGTCTCGATGTTCTACGACCTCTCGCGGCGCGTCACGGTGCGCGCGCGGGCGGGTGAAGAGAACGCCATCGACCTGATCTTCACAACGACATTTGACTGACCCCCGCGCCGCGCCGTGGGCGCGTCCCCCCTTTCAGGGGGCAACACCTGCGGCCTGGCAAAGCCAGCTCCGCGGTGTTCCGGACTTCATCATTTCGCGCCGGAAAGGCCTCAGGCGACCTTGGCCACCGCCGGCTGGTTGGCGGCCTCCGCCACGTGCGCGCGGATCTCGCTCTCGGCCGTCGCCAGGCCCTGGGCCTTGGCATCCGGGCCCATCGCCACACCTTCGGCGCGCACGAAGCGCACATCGGTGATGCCGAAGAAGCCCAGCACCGTCTGCAGGTAGGTTTCCTGGTGCTCCATGGCGCGGCCCCCTTCGCTGGTGGAGTACACGCCGCCGCGACTGAGCACCACGATCACCGTCTTGCCACCGGCCAGGCCCACCGGACCCTGCTCGGTGTACTTGAAGGTGCGGCCACCCTGGGCCACGCGGTCGATCCAGGCCTTGAGCTGGGTCGGGATGGTGAAGTTGTACAGAGGGGCACCGATCACCACCACGTCGGCCGCCAGAAACTGGCTCACCAGCGCTTCGGAGACGGCGTTTTCCTGGCGTTGCGCCTCGGTGGCGGCGGCCTGGCCGGTGCGAAAGCCCAGCGCGTCGGCGCTCAGGTGGGCCGGCGCGTTGACCGCCAGATCCAGGTGCTGCACTTGCGTGCCGGGATGGGCCGCCACCCAGGTCGCCACGGTCTGGGCGGTCAGTTGACGGGAAACCGACTGGTCGCCGGTGATCGCGGAATCGATGTGAAGCAGTTGCATGGAAATCTCCTGGAAAGTTGAAAGCCACGCCAGGTGGCCATGGATAGATTGTGATTTCGATGCCAATACTTGATAAGACGGCATTCTTACGACATATCGTTCCATAATCAGGACAATCAACGGGAAACGCCATGCAAGACCTGAACGACATGATCCTGTTCGCCGAGGTGGTGGAACACGGCGGTTTCGCGGCCGCCGGCCGCGCGCTGGGCCTGCCCAAGTCGCGCCTGTCGCGCCGCATCGCCGGGCTGGAGGCGCAGTTGGGCGTGCGGCTGTTGCAGCGCACCACGCGCAAGCTCTCGCTGACCGATGTGGGCGAGACCTACCTGCGCCACTGCCAGGCCCTGCGCGAATCCGCCCAGGCCGCCGCCGACGCCGTGGCCCACGCGCAAACCGAGCCGCGCGGCACCATCCGCGTGGTCTGCCCCGTCACGCTGGCGCAGACCGTGCTGGGCGGCGTGATGCCGATCTACCTCGCGCGGCACCCGCAGGTGCGCGTGGAGATGGAGGTCAACAACCGCGTGGTCGATCTCGTGAAGGACGGCGTGGACGTGGCGCTGCGCGTGCGACTCACGCTGGAGGAAAGCGGCAGCCTGATCGTCAAGCGGCTGGACGACGCGCGCTCGGTGCTGGTGGCCAGCCCGGCGCTGCTGGCGCGCCAGGGCACGCCCACCACGCTGGAGGAAGCCGGCCGGCTAGACAGCGTGGCCATGTCCGCCACCGAGGGCAAGACCAGCATCCGCCTGACCAGCCCCGAAGGGCGCGAGGCCGTGCTGCAGTTCACCCCGCGCTACATCGCCGACGACCTGCTCACCCTCAAGCTCGCCGTGCTCGGAGGCAGCGGCATGTGCTGGCTGCCCGACTACATGTGCGAGGACGAACTGCGCAGCGGCCAGCTGGTGCGCCTGCTGCCCGACTGGTCCACGCCGGTGGGCGTGGTGCACGCGGTGTTTCCCTCGCGCCGGGGCCTCTCGCCCGCGGTGCGCAGCTTTCTCGATTTCCTGGCCGAATACGTGCCCGTGTGCGGCAAGCTGCAGCGCCGCGAGGGGGCGTCCCGGCTGCAGCCCGCCCCGTACAATGCGGGCTCTTTTTCGCCGCCATAGTTCAATGGATAGAACGAGCGCCTCCTAAGCGCTAGATACAGGTTCGATTCCTGTTGGTGGTACCACCTCGAGCCACCATGTCCGAACCGCTGCCCGGCGGCGAACTCGTCCATCAGCTGCGCCGCCTTGGCCTGGCCGCGGGCGACGTGGTCATGGTGCACGCCTCGCTCAAGGCCATCGGGCCGGTGGCCGGCGGCGCCCCGCAGATCGTGCGGGCGCTGCAGGAGAGCATCGGCCCGGGCGGCACACTCATGGCCTATGTGTCCTGGGACCGCTCCCCCTACGAAGAGACCCTGAACGGCGCCACGCTGGGCGCCGCCGCGCGCGAGGCCTGGCCGGCATTCGACCCGGCCAGCGCCGGCACCGAACGCAGTTTCGGCCTGCTCAATGCCTTCATCTGCCACACACCCGGCGTGCGGCGCAGCGCGCACCCCGACGCCAACATGGCCGCCCTGGGCGCGAAGGCGGACGAGCTGGTCGCGCCCCATTCGCTCCAGGAGGGCTACGGACCCGGTTCACCGCTGGACCGCTTCGTGCAACTGGGCGGCCAGGTGCTGCTGCTCGGTGCGCCCCTGGACGCGGTGACGGTGCTGCACCACGCCGAGACCCTGGCCGACATCCCGAACAAGCGCCGCGTGCGCTACGAACAACCGGTGCTCGACGACCAAGGCCGCAAGGTCTGGCGCGCGGCCGAGGAGTTCGACACCAATGGCATCCTGGACGGCTTCGCGCAAGACGGCGCCCTGGACACGGTGGAGACCATCGCGCGGGCCTACGTGGCCGAAGGCCGCCACCGCACGGGCCGTGTGGGCCAGGCCGACTGCCATCTGTTCGATGCACGGGACCTCGTGCGCTTCGGCAAGGCCTGGCTCGAACAGCGCTTTGGCGAGCAGGCTCAGCGCAGCATGAGGTAACCCACGCCGATCGCGGCGGCCAGCCCCACCGCGTCGGCGAACAGCGCACAGGCCAGCGCGTGCCGCGCGTGCTGGATGCCCACGCTGCCGAAGTACACCGCGAGCACGTAGAACGTGGTTTCGGTCGAGCCCTGCACGATGGCCGCGAGCCGGCCCGCGAACGAGTCCACGCCGTGCGTCTGCATCACGTCGATCATCAGCCCGCGCGCGCCCGCGCCCGACAGCACCTTCATCAGGCCCACCGGCAGAGCGGGCAGGAAGTCGGTGTTCCAGCCCATCGCGGCCACCATCGCGCCAATGCCCGAGAGCAGGAAGTCCATGCAACCGGCGGCGCGGAACACGCCGATGGCGATCAGGATCGCGATGAGGTAGGGCACGATCTGGATCGCCACGCCAAAGCCTTCCTTGGCACCGTCGATGAAGGCGTCGTACACGTTCAGGCGCTTCCAGGCCCCGGCCAGCACGAACAGCATCACCACGCTCAGGATCACCGCCGCGCCGGTGGTGCCGGCCACGCGCGCGGCCTGTTCGGCCGGCAGGCGGGCCAGCGCGGTCACGGCCGCCGCGAGCAGGCCGGCCACCGCCAGCACCGGCAGCAGGAACCGCGCTCGCCACAGCGGCAGGCGCTGGCACACGGCCACCGCCAGCACCCCCGCGAGCAGCGAGGTGAAGGTGACCAGCAGCGTGGGCAGAAAAATGTCCGCCGCGTTGAACCCCGCGCCCAGGCCCTGCTTGAGCGCGACGCTCTGGCGGATGGCGATCACCGAAGTGGGGATCAGCGTGAGGCCCGCCGTGTTCATCACCACGAACATGATCTGCGCGTTGCTCGCCGTGCCGGGTGCTTCGGTGTTGAGCGTCTGCAGCTCGCGCATGGCTTTCAGGCCCAGCGGTGTGGCCGCGTTGTCCAGACCCAGCAGGTTGGCCGAGATGTTCATGGTCATCGCGCCCTGCGCCGGGTGGCCTTGCGGCACGGCGGGGAAGAGGCGGCGCAGCAGCGGCCCGGCGAGGCGGGCCAGCAGCTCGATCATGCCGGCGCGCTCACCCACGCGCATGAGCCCCAGCCACAGCGCCATCACACCGGCCAGGCCGAGCGAGATCTCGAAACCCGAGCGCGCGCCATCGAACATGGCCGTCAACAGCGCTTGTAAGATGCCCTGCTCACCCAGCAGCCAACGCGCGACGGCGGTGGCGAAAGCCACGATGAAGAAACCGACCCAGACCCAGTTCAGCGCCATGGAGAGCGATGGTAGCGCCCACGGAGACCTGTCCATGCAATCGATCAACCACCCCCGCCGCTCGTTCTTCTGCGCCCTCGGTCTGGCATGGGCCCTGTCGGCCCCCTCGGTGCAGGCCCAGGCCAGGTTCGTGCAGACGCCCTACAAGAACCCCAAGGCCCTGTTCGACATCTACCTCGACCACCCGGCCAAGCTGGGCGCCGCGCTGCACTGGCTGCGCTCGTTCGTGAACCCGCTCACCGAAGCGCCCTACAGCTTCTTCAACGAGGACATGAGCGTGATCGTGCTGCTGCACGGCACCGAACTCGTGGCGCTGGCGAAGAAGAACGAGGCGAAGTACGAAGAGGTGGTGCAGCGCATGCGCTACTACACCGAACTGGGCGTGAAGTTCAAGGTCTGCGGGCTGGCGCTGCAGGACTTCGGCTACACCGCGACCGACATGCAGCCCTTCGTGGAGGTGACGCCCTCGGCCATCACCGAGCTGGTGCACTGGCAGAACCAGGGCTACGCGCTGGTCACACCCACGGTGGTGGACAAAAAGCTGTCGGTGGAGGAGATTCGCTGAACGGCCCACCCGCCGTTCGTCGCGCGGCGCCGGCCGATGTCGAAACGGCCGCGCCTGGCACGTCGTCAGGTGGCAAGCCCCCTTCATCCACCCTTCAGGAGATCCCCATGTCGACGCAACTCAGTGCCTACCTGTCCTACAACGGCAACTGCGCCGAGGCGATGCAGTTCTATGCCAAGCTGTTCAACGCCAAGCTCGAGGCCCTCATCACCTATGGCGAGATGCCCGGCGGCGAACCGGTGCCGCCCGAGAACGCCAAGCTCATCATGCACGCTTACCTGGTGCACCCGGACTTCGCCCTCATGGCCGGCGACGCGCCGCCCGGCGTGCCCTTCGCGGGCATCCAGGGCTGCATGATGGCCATCACCTTCCCCACCGTGGCCGAGGCCGAGCGGGTCTTCAAGGCCCTGGCGGACGGCGGCAAGGTGACCATGCCGCTGTCCGAAACCTTCTGGGCCGACACCTTCGGCATGGTGACCGACCGTTTCGGCACGCCCTGGGGCATCAACGGCGGGCCGAGGGAAATGGCCAAGCCGTGACCGAGGCGGCACCCGGGCTGCAGGCCACCATCACGTGGGGTGGCCGGTTCGCTGAACCGGCCAGAGCCGGTCAGAGCTGGCCTTCGCTCAGGGTGTCGAGCTGGAAGCGGCCACTGCGGTCCCACAGCCAGGTGTCGACGCTGCGCACGCGGCCCCAGCCCGGTGGGTTGGGGAACGGCGCGGCCTGCCGCACGAGGCGGTCGATCTCCGCCATCACCTCCGGCGCGTGGCTCGGTCCGCGCAACCAGCGCACCGCGTCCACGCCGCCGCTGCGGTCGATTTCGAGCTCCATCACCCCGATGGCGTACAGCATCGGCGGCAGCTTGCCCCGGTAGATGCGGTCCGGGTAGCGGCGGTAGATGTGGTTCGCCACCGCGAGCCGGTAGCTGGCGTCGGCCAGCGGCGGACGGCTGGAGCCCGAAGGCAGGACCGAGCAGCCCGCCGCGAGCAGGCCGGCCGCGCCGGCGGCGGCCAGCATCCGGCGGCGCCCAGGCAACAAGGAAGGCGGTGAGGACAGGGTGAGGTCGGTGGTGTTCGGCATGGCGACAGCATACGGCCCTGTGCAGGCCTGGCGCACAAGCAATCGCAACAGCTGTTACCGCCTGCCGGCCGCCGGTGGCGCCACCGGCGCGGCCACGAAGCCTTCCTGCAGCAGCAGCTGTGCGCGGATCGCGTCGATGAAAGCCGTCACGCGCGCGGGGCGGTGGCGGCCCGGCAGCAAGGCCACGTGGATGCCCACCGGCGCGAGCGCCCACTGCGGCAGCACACGCACCAGCCGGCCAGCGGCGATGTCTTCACGGCACATCCAGGGGGCGGCCGATCCGATGCCTGCGCCGTTGAGGATGGCCCGGTAACTCGCGGGCAGGCTCGGCGTGCGAAAGGGCGTGTTCAGCGTGACCATGCGCGCGGCGCCATCGCTGCGGCGCACGAGCTGCACCGTGCCCACCACGTGCGCGGCCAGCCCGATGAAGGGCAGGCGAGGCAGGCGCGCCAGCGTCACCGGGCCGATGCGCTCCACCAGCGCGGGCGTGGCCACCAGCACGCGCTCCATCGTGCCCAGCGTGCGGCAGACGATGTCCTGGTCGGGCACCTCGCCCACGAAAACGCAGCACTCCGCCCCGGTGGCCGAGAGGTCGGTGTAGCGCTCCGCCAGCGCCAGTTCCACGCGCAGCCGGGGGTGCTCCGCCATCAGGCCGGTGAGCGCGTCGGTCAGGAAACTGGCGCCGTAGCCCGCCGGGCCGATCACGCGCAGGGTGCCCTCGGGCCGGCTCTGGCGGCCCTGCAGCCGGTCGGACAGACCGGCCCATCGCTCGCCCAGGTCGCGCGCCTCCAGCAGCAGCGTCTGGCCCTCGTCGGTCAGCGAGAAGGTGGAGGTGGTGCGGTTCACCAGCTTGCAGCCCAGCAGGGATTCGAGCTCCACCAGGCGCCGGCTCACCGTGGGCTGCGTGGTGCCCAGTTGCCGCGCCGCCTTGCTCAGCGAGCGCGCCTCGCTGATGTGCTGGAAGGTGTCGAGCAGTTCGAGTCGGTCGTAGGTCGTCTTCATACGTGATGTGTATAGCACTTACATCGTCCATGCGTCTAGCGATCGAAGCTCTCTTTGCGTACCGTGGCGGCTTCGAACAGGAGACAAGACGTGAGCACGCATTCCACGACGGCCCCCACCGCGGACGACGCCGCCGCCATCCCCGACACACTGTGGACCCCGAGCGCGGACGACATCGGCGCCAGCCGCCTGGCGCGCTACGAGCGCTGGCTCGCCGAGCAGCACGGCCTGCGCTTCGACAGCTATGCGGCGCTGTGGCAATGGTCGGTGCAGCACCTGGACACCTTCTGGCGCAGCATCTGGGACCACTTCGAGGTGCTGGCCGACGGTTCACCCGAACCCGTGCTCGCGAGCCGCGAGATGCCCGGCGCGCGCTGGTTTCCGAACACGCGGCTGAACTACACGGAGCACGTCTTCCGGCAGGCCAGCGCACAGCGCCCCGCGCTGGTGGTGCGCACCGAAGGCGAGGAAGCGCGCGAGGTGTCCTGGGCGGCGCTGCGCCAGATGACCGCGGCCTTCGCGGCCACCCTGCGGGATCGCGGCGTGCAGCCGGGCGACCGCGTGGCGTCCTACCTGCCGAACCAGGCCGAGACCGTGGCGGCCTTCCTGGCCTGCGCCAGCCTGGGTGCCATCTGGTCGAGTTGCGCGCCCGACATGGGCCCCTCGGTGGTGTTCGACCGCCTGAGCCAGATCGAACCCAAGGTGCTGCTGGCCACCGACAGCTACCGCTACAACGGCAAGGTGCATAACCGCCACGACACCGTGGACCAGTTGCTCGAGCGCCTGCCCAGCGTGCGCACCGTGGTGCACCTGCCCGGCCCGCTGGCGAATGAACGCGCCGTGGCGTGGCGCGACCGCCTGGCATGGGACGGCGCGATGCAACAGCACGCACACGCCGAGCTGCGCTTCGAGCGCCTGCCCTTCGACCACCCGCTGTGGATCGTCTATTCCTCCGGCACCACCGGCCTGCCCAAGGCCATGGTGCACGGCCACGGCGGCGTGGTGCTCACCCACCTCAAGACGCTCGCGCTGCAGCACGACCTGCGCGAAGGCGACCGCATGCTGTTCCTCGGCGGCACCGGCTGGATCGTCTGGAACCTGCAGATCGGCGGCCTGCTCACCGGCGCCACCACCGTGCTCTACGACGGCAACCCCGCCTGGCCCGACGACGAGGCGCTCTGGCGCTTCATGGACCGGCACGGCGTCACGCTGTTCGGCTGTGGCGCGGCCTTCCTCATGAACTGCATGAAGCGCGGCCTGCGCCCACGCGACTTCGCCGCCCTGCCGGCGCTGCGCGCGATCAACTCGACCGGCTCGCCGCTGTCCATCGACGCCTACCACTGGGTCTACGGCGCGGTGAAAAGCGACCTCTGGCTGGCCTCGGTCAGCGGTGGCACCGACATCGCCTCGGGCTTCGTGGCCTGCGCGCCGGGCCTGCCCGTGGTGGCGGGCGAGATCCAGTGCGCCGAGCTCGGCGTGGCGGCCCAGTCCTTCAACGAGGCGGGCCAGCCGGTGCAGGACGAGGTCGGCGAACTGGTGATCACGCAACCCATGCCCTCGATGCCGCTGTTCTTCTGGAACGACGCCGACGGCCAGCGCTACCGCGAGAGCTACTTCGACACCTTCCCCGGCGTCTGGCGCCATGGCGACTGGATCCGCTTCACGCCGCGCGGCACCGCCGTCATCTACGGCCGCTCCGACAGCACCATCAACCGCTTCGGCATCCGCATGGGCACGGCCGAGATCTACCGCGTCGTCGAGGAAATGCCGCAGGTGCGCGACAGCCTGGTGGTCGACCTCGAGTACCTGGGCCGACCGTCCTTTTTGCCGCTGTTCGTGGTGTTGCAGCGGGGCGTTGTGCTGGACGACGCGCTCAAGGCCGCCATCGCCGGGCAGATCCGCACCAAGGCCTCGGCGCGCCATGTGCCGAACGAGATCTACCTGGTGGACGAGATTCCGCGCACCCTCACCGGCAAGAAGATGGAAGTGCCGGTGCGCAAGCTGCTGCTGGGCACCCCGCTGGAGAAGGTGGCCAGCCCCGACGCCATGGTCAACCCACGCAGCCTGGACTTCTTCGTGCGGCTCGCCCTCGAACTCAACACGCCGGGCACCGCGCCCGCCTGAGTGCCTTCGCTTTTTCCACTACCCACACAGGAGACAACCAGCATGATGCAACGCCGCCAACTCACCCGCCTGGCCCTCGCCCTGGGCGCCACTTTGAGCCTCGGCGCCGCGCCCGCGCTCGCCCAGCCGGCCTACCCGAGCAAGCCGCTCACCATCGTCGTGCCCTTCGTGCCCGGCGGCCCGGTGGACGTGATGGCGCGCACGCTCGGCGATGCCCTGGGCAAGTCGCTGAACGTGCCGGTGGTGATCGACAACCGCGCCGGCGCGGGCGGCAACATCGGCAGCCAGCACGTGGCCAAGGCCCCCGCCGACGGCTACACGCTGCTCATGGCCACGGGCAGCATCCTGAGCATCAACGAGGCGCTGTATCCCCGCCTCGGGTTCGAGCCCGGCAAGGACTTCGCCCCGGTCTCGCTGGTGGGCGACATGCCGCTGATCGTCACCGTCAACGCCTTGGTGCCGGTGAAGAACGTGGCCGAACTCGTGGCGCAGGCCAAGGCCAAACCCGACAGCCTGCTGCTGAGTTCGCCGGGCAACGGCACCACGCCGCACCTGGCCACCGAACTGCTCAAGCGCGAAGCCGGTGTGACCCTGGTCCACGTGCCCTACAAAGGCGGCGCCGAGTCGGCCACGGCCATCCTGTCCAACCAGGTCACTGGCGGCATCGAATCCCCGCCCGCCGTGCTGCCGCACATCCGCGCGGGCAAGATGCGCGCGCTCGCCATCGCCGGCCCGGAGCGCCTGGACAGCCTGCCCGACGTGCCGACCACCACCGAAGCGGGACTGCCCGGCCTGCAGATCGTGAGCTGGTTCGGTCTGGTCGCACCGGCCGGCACGCCGGCCGCGGTGATCGACAAGCTCAACAAGGAAACACTCGCTGCGCTCAAGACCGACGAAGTGAGGGCCCGTTTCGAGCGCCTCTCGATCCGCCCGATGGGCAGCACGCCCGCCGCACTGGCCACGCTGGCGCAGCAGGACCGCGTGAAGTGGGGCCAGATCGTCAAGGCCTCGGGTGTGCGCCTCGACTGAGGCGCGCCGCTTTCACCTCGCCCGCAAGGTGCGGCTGAGCAGGATCACCGGCACCAGACCCACCAGCACCAGCGTGAGCGCCGGCAGCGCCGCCTCGCCCAGGCGTTCGTCGCGCGCGAGCTGGTAGGTCACCACCGCCAGGGTGTCGCTGTTGAAGGGCCGCAGCACCAGGGTGGCGGGCAGCTCCTTCATCACGTCCACGAACACCAGCAGCGCGGCCGCGGCGGTGGAGCGCTTGAGCAGCGGCCAGTGCACGCGCGCCGCCAGGCCCAGGCCGGTGGTGCCGAGCATGCGGGCCGAGTCGTCGAGGCTGGCCGGGATGCGCGCGTAACCACTCTGCAGCGATTGCAGGGCCACGGCGGTGAAGCGCACGAGATAGGCCCACACGATGCCGAGCGCGGTGGCGGTGACCCAATAGCCCACGCTGGCCTCGGGCCACAGAGACTGCACCCAGCCCACCGGCAGCAACAGGCCGACCACGATCACCGCGCCGGGCACGGCATAACCCAGGCTCACGAGCTGCACCACGCCGCGCGTGAGCCGGCCCGGCCGTGCGCGCAGCGCGAACGCCAGCGCCAGCGCGATCGCGGTGGTCAGCGCGGCCGCCAGGCTGGCCAGCCACACGCTGCTGCGCGACCACTGCAGGAAGGAGGTCCACGGCAGGTCGTCCCAGCCCCCGATGAGCGGGCGCAGCATGAACAGCACCGGCAGCACGAAGCCGAAGGCGATGGGCAGCACACAGACCAGCACGGCGCACACGGCGCGCCCGCCCTGCAGGCGCGTGGGCTGGGCTTCGGCGCTGCCGGCGCGCTGGCCGCGCAGCGTGGCGAACCGCAGCCGGCGCTGGGCGCGGTGTTCGAGCCACAGGAGCAGGGCCACCAGCGCCAGCAGCATCGTGGCGAGCTGGGCGGCGGCCATGCGGTTGTCCATCGCGAGCCAGGCCTTGTAGACACCGGCCGTGAAGGTCTGGATGCCGAAGTAGCTGGCCACGCCGAAATCCGCCAGCGTTTCCATGAGCGCGAGCGCCACGCCCGCGGCCACGGCCGGGCGTGCCAGCGGCAGCGCCACTTCGCGGATGCGCCGCGCCAGCGGCGCGCCCAGCAGGCGCGCGGCTTCCATGAGCTGGGCCGCGCGCTCGGCCAGCGCGGTGCGCGCCAGCAGGTAGACGTAGGGGTAGAGCGAGAAGGTGAACACCCAGACCGCGCCCGGCGTGCTGCGCACCTCGGGCAGCAGGCGCCCGGACAGGCCGAAGGTCTCGCGCAGCCCCACCTGCAGGGGGCCGCTGAACTGCAGGAAGTCGGTGTAGGCGTAGGCCACCACATAGGCCGGCATGGCCAGCGGCAGCAGCAGGGCCCATTCGAAGAAACGGCGGCCGGGGAAGTCGAACAGCGTGACCGCGCTGGCCGTGGCCATGCCCACCACCGCCACGCCGATCGCCACGCTCACGCACAACACCAGCGTGGTGAGCGCGTACTCCGGCAGCACGGTCTGCGCCATCTGCGAGAGCACGTCGCGCGCGGCGGCATCGAACTCGAACCAGGACGCCCCCAGCGACAGCACCGGCAGCGTGAGCAGCAGCGCAAGCAGGATCAACAGGGCGGGAGCCAACCAACGCAGCATGGGCAGGTTTCAGGTGAAAGGGCCATCGACCCGCGTCAACACAAATGAGAATTGTAGTTATCTAGAATAGACCGCCTATGTTCCTGAACGTCTCTCAACTCAGCGTGCGGTACGCGGGCCAGTCCCAAGCCGCGGTGGATGGTGTCTCGCTGGGGCTGCGCGCAGGCGACATCGGCGTGCTCATCGGCCCCTCGGGCTGCGGCAAGACCACCCTGCTGCGCGCGGTCGCCGGCCTGGAACGCGCCAGCGGCGGCGGCATCACGCTCGACGGCGAGACCGTGAGCGACAGCCAGCACCACATGCCGGCCGAGCAGCGCCGCATCGGCATGGTGTTCCAGGACTACGCCCTGTTTCCCCACCTCGACGTGGGCCGCAACATCGCCTTCGGCATCGACCGCCTGCCGCGCGCCGAGCGCGAGGCCCGCGTGGACGAGGTGCTGCGCCTGGTCGGCCTGGCCGGCATGCAGGCGCGCTTTCCGCACGAGCTCTCGGGCGGCCAGCAGCAGCGCGTGGCCCTGGCCCGCGCGCTCGCGCCACGCCCGCGCCTGCTGCTGCTCGACGAACCCTTCTCCAACCTCGATGTGGACCTGCGCGAGCGCCTGGCCCACGAGGTGCGCGGCATCCTCAAGGCCGCCGGCGCCACCGCGCTCTTCGTCACGCACGACCAGCTGGAGGCGTTCGCCATCGGCGACGTGATCGGCGTGATGCACGAAGGCCACCTGCACCAGTGGGACGACGCCTACGCGCTCTACCACCGCCCGGCCACGCGCTTCGTGGCCGAGTTCATCGGCCACGGCGTGTTCGCCCCGGCGCAGATCCAGATGGTGGGTGACCAGGTCTCGGTGCAGACGCCGCTGGGCCCGCTGCACGACGTGGAGGAATGCCCCCTGCCCTCGGCCTACGAGGCCGGCCTGTGCGACGTGCTGCTGCGCGCCGACGACATCGTGCACGACGACGACGCGCCGGTGAAGGCGCAGATCCTGCGCAAGGCGTTTCGCGGCTCCGAATTCCTCTACACGCTGCGCCTGGCCAGCGGCGAGGTGCTGATGACGCACGTGCCCTCGCACCACAACCACGCGGTGGGCGAGTGGATCGGCATCCGCGCGGAAGTGGACCACGTGGTCACGTTCGAACGCGGCGGTGGCGCCAGCTCGCCGCCCGCACCGGGCTCGCGCCAGACCATAGCCTGAACGGCCCGTTTTTTTACCCTTGAAACTTAAAAAAAACTTATTAAAGCAGTGAACTCTTGCGGTGCGGACACACTCCGTCACAGGTCCAAATCGGAATAAATCTTATTTGCAACCTGTCTGGAGTACTTTTTGATGAAACGCCTCGTCCTCACCGCCCTCGCTTTTGCCGGGCTGGCCGCCCCCCTCGCGCAGGCCCAGACCGCCCCGGCGGTGACGGTTTATTCCTCGCGCATCGAGCAGCTGATCAAGCCGCTGTTCGACCGCTACACCGCCGAGACGGGCGTGAAGATCAACCTGCTGACCGACCGCGGCGGCTCGATCGCCGAGCGCCTGGCCGCCGAAGGCGCGGGTTCGCCGGCCGACATCCTGCTCACGGTGGACATGGGCAACCTCTGGAGCGCGGCCGAGCGCGGCCTGCTGCGCAAGATCGATTCGCCCACGCTCAACAACAACGTGCCGCCCAACTTCCGCGACCCGGGCAACCAGTGGTGGGGCCTGTCGCGCCGCGAACGCACCATCTTCTTCAACCCCGAGAAGGTCAAGCCGGCGCAGCTCTCCACCTACGAAGACCTGGCCGACCCGAAGTGGAAGGGCAAGCTCTGCCTGCGCACCGGCAAGCAGACCTACACGCAATCGCTGGTGGCCATGCTGATCGCCAAGCACGGTGAGACCAGGACCGAGCAGATCGTGCGCGGCTGGGTGAGCAACCTCGCCACCGACGTGTTCACCAACGACGCCAGCCTGCTGCAGGCCATCGGCGCCGGCCAGTGCGAGGTGGGCATCGCCAACACCTACTACTACGGCCGCCTGGTCTCCAGCAACGCCGGCATCAAGGACAAGGTGCACCTGTTCTGGGCCAACCAGGGCGCCAACGAAGGCGGCGCCCACGTGAACCTCTCGGGCGGCGGCGTCACGCGCCACGCCAAGAACCCGGCCGGCGCGCAGAAGCTGCTGGAATGGCTGTCGTCCGAAGCGGCGCAGAACGGCTACACGCACGGCACTTTCGAAAGCCCGGTGAACCCCAAGGTGGAGCCTGACGCGATCATCAAGGCCTGGGGCACCAGCTTCAAGCCCAGCCCGCTGAACGCGGCCGACATCGGCTCCAAGCAGGCCGACGCGATCCGCCTGCTGGACCGCGCAGGCTACCGTTGAGCGACACCCTCGCCGCGACACCGCTGGCGCCCCGCCAGCGGGTGGCGCGGCGCTGGCCGGGCTGGGCGCTGGCCCTGCCCGTGGCCCTGCTCACGCTGATCCCGGTGCTCACCGTGCTCGGCGTGGCGCTCTCGCCGCAGCCCGAGGTGTGGGACCACCTGATCCAGTACGTGCTGCCCCGGGTCACGGCCAACACCGCGCTGCTCATGCTGCTGGTGTCCGTCGGCGTGTTGTGCGTCGGCGTGCCGCTGGCCTGGCTCACCGCGCTGTGCGCCTTCCCGGGCCAGCGCTTCTTCTCGTGGGCGCTCATGCTGCCGCTGGCGTTTCCGGCCTATGTGCTGGCCTTCGTGCAGATGGGCCTGTTCGAGTTCGCCGGCCCGGTGCAGAGCCAGCTGCGCGTGTGGTTCGGCAGCAGCGCCTGGTTCCCCGAAATCCGGGGCAGCCTGTGGGGCACGGTGATGGTGCTGACCATGGCCTTCTACCCCTATGTCTACCTGCTCGCGCGCAACGCCTTCATGACGCAGGGCCGCCGCGCGCTGGAGGCCGCGCGCACGCTCGGCCACAGCGCGCCGCGCGCGTTCTGGCGCGTCTCGGTGCCGATGGCGCGCCCCTGGATCGCGGGCGGCCTCGCGCTCGCCCTGATGGAAACCCTGGCCGACTTCGGCGCGGTCGCCGTCTTCAACTACGACACCTTCACCACCGCCCTGTACAAGGCCTGGTTCGACCTGCACAACCTCGACGCCGCGGCGCAGCTCGCCGCCCTGCTCGTGCTGGTGGTGCTGGTGCTCGCGGCGGCCGAGCAGCGCTCGCAACAGGGCCGCAGCTACCAGGTGGCCTCGCGCCACACCCCCCCGGTGGCGCTGCACGGCTGGCACCGCTGGGCCGCCTTCGCGGTCTGCGCGCTGGTGTTCACGGCCTCGTTCGCCATCCCCATCGCGCAACTGGTGATGTGGTCGCTGAGCACCTGGCGCGAAGAGCTGGAGCCGCGCTACTGGGACTTCACGCTGAACACGGTGCGGCTCGCGCTGGGCACCGCGGCCATCGCCACGCTGCTGTCGCTCGCGCTGGCCTGGGTGCGGCGCCACCACCCCGACCGCGCCACCGGCTGGACGGTGCGGCTGGCGATCATCGGCTACGCGGTGCCGGGTGCCGTGCTCGCCGTGGGCGTCTTCATCCCCATCGCCTGGCTCGACAACCTGCTCATCGCCTGGCTGCAGCCCCTGGGCTTCGAAGGCTTCCAATTGCTCAAGGGCAGCGTGGCCACCATGCTGCTCGCGCTCTCGGCGCGGTTCCTGGCCGTGGCCTACCACGCGACCGACAGCGCCATGCAGCGCATCACGCGCAGCCAGGAAGAGTCCGCGCGCACGCTGGGCCTGGGCACCTGGGCGATGCTGCGCCGGCTCTACCTGCCGCTGCTGCGCGGCGGCCTGCTCACGGCCTTCCTCATGGTGATGGTCGATGTCATGAAGGAAATGCCGATCACGCTGATGACGCGCAGCTTCGGCTGGGACACGCTGGCCGTGCGCATCTTCCAGCTCACGTCCGAATCGATGTGGGCCAACGCGGCGGTGCCGGCACTGGCCATCGTGGCCGTGGGCCTGCTGCCGGTGGTGCTGATCGTGCGGCAGACCGACCGCCGCGCCGGCGGCGGTTGACCCATCGATCGATCAGCCCAGCGCGGTCCGCAGCGCCGGCAGGCGCGAGACCACCAGCCAGTCGAGCAGCAGCACGCCGAGCAGCACCGCCCCGCTGAGCGGGAAGGCCAGCGCCAGCGCGCACATCACCAGCGCCCCGCCCTTCCACAGCGACGGGTCGCGCGGCGCGGGCGGCGCCACCAGGCGCCAGCTGCCCTTGGGCCGGCGCTTCCACCACATCACGATGCCGCTCACGCACAGGAACACGATGGCCAGGCAGAACAGCACGTTGAGGAGGGCGTTCCACAGCCCCAGGTCGCCCTGGTGCAGCGCGATGCCCACCGCCATGGCCTTGGCCAGCAGCGGGTAGTCGGCATAAGCCGCCTCGGCCAGCACGCGGCCGGTGTAGCGGTCCACGTGCACCGTGCGGTCCTGCGTCGGGCGGCCCAGGTCGCCGCTCATGGTGTCGGCCGACAGGGTGTACACGCCGGTGTCGCCTTGCGGCAGCTGGATGTGGTGCTGGCCCGTGAAGCCGAGCTGCTTCGCGAGCGCGGCCACGCTGTCCAGATCCACCGGCTGGCCGGCGGGCACGCCCACCGCGCCGCCCGGCGAACCCGAGGCCGGCAGCGGCGTCTGCGCCAGGCCCCAGGGCACCTCGTGCGTGCCGCCGGCGTTGAGCGTGGCGTGCGTGGCGTCCGACAGCGGCACGGCGTCCCACTTGGCGGCGGGGAAACTGCCCCAGGGCTGCGCGAACTTCGCGCCCCACACGCCCGTCCAGGACAGCCCCGTGAGCAGGAACACCAGCAGCACCGCGCCGAGCCAGAAGCCCAGGCTGGCGTGCAGTGAACGCCACCACAGGCGCCCCTTCAGGCGCAGGTCGGGCAGCAGCACCTGGGCCCAGCGCGTGCCGCCGCGCGGCCACCAGAGGTAGAAGCCGGTGACGACCATCACGATGGCCAGGCCCGCCGCGATCTCGATCAGGCGGTCGCCCACGTCGCCCAGCAGCAGCGTGCCGTGGATCTTCTCGGCCCAGGCGAACCATGTCTGGTCCTTGTCCACCAGCTGCAGCACCTGCGCGGTGTACGGGTCCACCGCCACCGCTTCGGTGGTGCCGTCGCGCGCGACGACGAACCAGCTCGCGCGGTCGGGCGTGGCCGGCGCGATGTACTCGCGCAGCGTGGCCTGCGAGCGCAGTTCGAGCACGGCCTTCGCCTGCGCGCTCACGGGCAGCGGCGCGTGGTCCATCGGGTTCACCGTCACCACCGGCCCGAGACGGGTCTGGAAACCGGTGAAGAACACCATGACCAGCCCGGTGAGGGCCAGCATGAGCAGAAAGGGCACGACGTAGAGGCCGGCGTAGAAGTGCCAGCGCCAGGCCACGGCATGGAAACTGGAATGCGAGGACGGCTTCGTCCCCGCGTCCGCCAGCGCGGACGCGCGTTCAGCAACGGCTTTCATGGCCGCCTCAGTGCTTGTGCTTGCCGTGGTCTTCGGCCGCGGCGGCCGGTGCCGCACTGGTGCCACCGAGCGCGCGCGCCGTGGCCTTGACTTCCAGCGTGCTGCGCTGGCCGTCCTTGCCTTCGAGCACCAGCGTCACGGGCACCACGTCACCGGCCTTCACCTGGCCCTTGAGGTCCAGCAGCATCACGTGGTAACCACCAGGCTTGAGCTCGATGGCCTGGCCGGCGGGCAGCGCCAGGCCCTTGACCTCGCGCATGCGCATCACGTCCTTGTCCATGGCCATTTCGTGGATCTGGGCCACACCCGCGATGGGCGAGCGGGCTTCCACCACGCGGGTGTCGGCCTTGGCGGTGAGTTGCATGAAGGCGCCAGTGGATTTCTGTTGCGCGACGGTGGCGCGCACCCAGGCGTCTTTCACCTCGACGGGAGCGGTGGCGGGCGCTTGCGCCCAGGCGCTGGCCGTCACGGCCAGCAGGGTGGAGATGAGCAGGGATTTCATCGTGGAGTCGTCCATCGAAAAGCATTGATCGGGTTCGCCCGGCCCGGGCCGCGGCGGGGCGGCGACAGGGGCTTGGGCGGAGAGGCGGTCCGCGCCTGGGCGCGGGCCGGTGGGGTGCGTCAGGCCGTGGGCGGGGCGCGCGACTGCGCGGCGGGCCAGGGTGGCGCGGGCAGGGCCGAGCGGAAGGGCTCGGGCGGGGGCTCGGCGCGGGGCGCGAGCACCAGGGTGGGCATGGACGATGCGGGCGGCAGGCCGACGGCGCCGTGCAAGTTGCACCAGGGGCAGTGGCGCGAGGCGTCGGCCATGGACTTGCCGACATCGGCCATGGCGGCGTTGTCGCCGTCGATGGCATCGGCCTGCACCCAGACCATGCCGCTGGCGCTGCAGACCTGCACCCAGCCGGGGCCGCCTTGCGCGGCGACCACCGCCTGCGCCACGGTGGGCGCGAGCGCGCCCAGCAGCATGGCGAGCATGGCCAGCCAGGCGGCGAATCGGTGGGTGGTGCGGGGGAAGCGCATGGCGGGGCAGTTTATCAGCCGGGCCCGTCAACTGCGGGACGCGTGGGCGGATGCCCCGGGGCTACGATGGTGCGCACAACCCCAACAGGAGACAGACATGCTCAAACTCTGCGGCTTTTCGGCCAGCAATTACTACAACAAGGTCAAGCTCGCGCTGCTCGAGAAGGGCGTGGCGTTCGAGGAGGAGCTGGCCTGGATCGGCGAGACGGACAAGGCCTGCAGTCCGCTGGGCAAGGTGCCGTACCTGAAGACGGACAAGGGGTCGCTGTCGGAGTCGACAGTGATTCTGGAGTACATCGAGGGCGCTTTTCCCGAGGTGCCGCTGTTTCCGCGCGATGCGTTCGAGGCGGCGAAGGTGCGGGAGTTGGTGCGGTATCTGGAGATGCATCTGGAGCTGGTAGCGCGCAATCTGTATCCCGAGGCGTTCTTCGGCGGCAAGGTGAGCGATTCGGCGAAGGAGAAGATCGGCCAGCAGCTGGAGAAAAACGTGGCTGGGTTTTCGAAGCTGACGAAGTATTCGCCGTTCATCGCGGGTTCGCAGTTCACGTTGGCGGATTGCGCGGCGGCGGTGCACCTTCCGCTGGTGAGCAGCGCGACCAAGATCATCTACGGCCGCGATTTCCTGGCCGATACGCCGGCTCGGGAGTACCTGAAGCGGCTGGGTGAGCGGCCTGCTGTGCAGAAGGTGAATGCGGATCGCAAGGCGAACACCGAGTTGATGCTGGGGCGGTCCAAGGGCTGAGTCTTTTCTTCGCTCTGGCTGGGTGGGCGGGGCGGGTGGGTAAGGGGTGTTTGGGCTCCGGCCGCTCGCGGGTGGCTGCCCGGGTTCGCCTTCACCGCTTCGTCAACACCTTGGTTGGCACGCTCGCTCTGTGGCAACCGCGAATGGGGCCTGCGCCCAAACACCCCTTACCCACCCACCTACAAGCAAAGTCGGCGCGCGCCCCTTTGCATGCCAGCGTTTGTTCGCAGGACAGTGGCGGTGCCCGCAGGCGCAGGCCCCATTCACGGTTGCCCCAGAGCGTGCGTGCGAGGGTGGTGTTGACGAAGTGATCTGTGTGCGCCCGCGCAGACACCCGTGAGCGGCCGGAGGCCTGCGGGCACCGCCACTGGCCTGACGCGAGGTCCCCGCCGGAAACACCCCGAACGAAGAAGCTCAGGGAAACCGCCGCACCAACTCAAAGCCGACGTACAGGGACCGCCCACCCCCAGGCTCGAAGAACCGGTTGTTCCCCTCATTCACGATCACCGACCCCGCATAAGAACGGTCGCTCACGTTGTCGATGCGCACGAACTCCCGCCAGGTCCAGTCACCCCGGTTCTGCTCGAACCGCACCCCCAGGTTGAACACCGTGCTCGCGGACGTGAAATCCGTGTTGCGGTCGTTCACCGCCATGCGCCCCGTGTGCAACGCCTCCAGCGTGAACACACTGTTGGCCCACCCCGGCTCCCACGCCACCTGCAGATACGCCTGCTGCTTCGCCAAGCCCGGCAGGCGGTTGCCCGCCGCCACCGGCACATTCGGCGCCGCGCACGGCGTGGCCACACAGGTCAGGAAACCATCGCGGTAGGTCGCGTCCATCCACGTGTACGCCGGCGTCACGGTGAATTTCCCCCACTGCATCACCCCCGCCAACTCAAACCCCTGGCGGCGCGTGCGCCCCGCGTTCTGGAACGTGGACCGCCCCCCCGTGTTCGACAACACCACGATCTCGTCCTTCGTGCGCGTCTCGAACAGCGTGGCGCTCCAGCTGCCCCAAGCCTGGCGCCCCCGCAAACCCGTCTCGGCGCTCAGGCTGCGCGAGGCGTTCAACGAGGGGTTGAGCCCCGTCAGCCCCGAGGCGCGGTAGGCCACCTCGTTGAGCGTGGGCGTCTCGAAACCGCGCCCCACGCTCGCGAACGCCTGCAGCTGCGGCGTGATCTCCCGGCGGATGCCCAGCACCGGGCTGAAGCCGTCGTAGTCCGCCGCACCGCTGTCGTTCGGGTTGCCCGCCACGATGTAACGGTCGGCCGAGGTGAAGCGCACGCGCGAGTGCCGCAGCCCGGCCAGGAACGTGGTCGCCGGTGTGCGCCACTCGGCCTGCACATAAGGGTCGAAGGTGCTGGCGCGGTTGGTCTCGTCGCGCCGCAAGCGGCCCTGCACGCCCAGCGCGGCGCCGATGAAGTTCTCGTACCCCAGGCGGTCCTCGGTCTGCCGGTCCGAGGCGATGCCGGCGGCCACGGTGAGGCGGCCGCTGTCGTAGCTGCGGTCCAGGCGCCAGCGTGCGTTCCAGCCCCAGTAGTCGCGGTCCAGGTCGATCACGCCGCCCGCGCTGCCGGCCGGAATCTGCGCGCCGGTGGGAATGGCCTGGAACTGGCGCACGGCGCGCTGGCCGCCATAGCCCATGAGTTCGATGCGGTGGCCCTGCCCCAGCGCCTGTTCCCAGGCCAGCCCCACCTGCGTCTGCGAGACGCTCTTGCGCGTGTTGAACTGCGTGGCCGCCGCCGTGGTCTGGCCGGGGTCGGCGTCGAACTCGGCGCGCGTGAGGCCCAGCGGGTCCAGCGCCTGGCTGCTCTGGCGGTTGAGCACGAGCACCGTGCGCCCGCCGTCGTGCGCGCGGCTGAGCTTGAGGTTGCCCGTGCTGCGCGACGCGGCCGATTGCGGGCGCTCGCCGTCGGTGGCGAACTTGCCCGCGTCCAGGGTGTACGACCAGCCCGGCTGCTCGGCGCTGCCGGTCTGCCCGCTGAGCTGGGTGGAGAAGCGCCACAGCCCGTTGGAGCCGGCCGCCACGCCGGTGCGCCACTCGGTGGGGCGCTGGCCGTCCAGCGTGTAGAGCGCGATCACGCCACCGGCCGAGGCGCCGTACAGCGCCGAGAACGGACCGCGGATGACCTCGATGCGGTCGGCGCTGCCGATGGGGAAGTTCGCCGCCTGGCCCTGCCCGTCGGGCGCGCTGGCCGGAATGCCGTCCACGTACAGGCGCACGCCGCGCACACCGAAGGGCGCGCGCGCGCCGTAGCCGCGCATGGAGATCTGCAGGTCCTGCGCGTAGTTCTGCCGGTTGCGCACCACCAGGCCGGGCACGCGGCCCAGGCCTTCGGAGAGGTTGATCTGCAACTGGCCCGCGCGCAGTTCCTCGCCATCCACCACCTCGACCGAGCCCGGCGCCAGCCAGCGTTGCTGCCAGGCCGAGCCGCCGGTGATCACCACAGGCGCGAGCGCGCCGGCGGTGTCGCCGTCGCGCTCGCTGGTGGCGGTCTGGGCCCAGCCGGGCACCGCCAGCACCAGACCGGCGGCCGCCCCCAGGGCGCCAAAGGCGTGGCTAGTTCTTCGGCCGAATGGCATCGGCCGTGCCCTGGATGAACGCTTTGATTTTCTGGACATCGTCTTGACTGAGTTTTCCGGTGAAGTCCGGCATGCCGCGTGCCATGGCCGGACCGGCGAACACGAACTTGTCGAGATTCTCGATGAAGGCCGAATCCATGTAACCCAGGTTGGGGATGTTGCCGCCCCGGTCCACCCCCGGCACGCCGTGGCAGAACACGCAGTTGCTCACGTACAGCGCGGTGCCCGCCGGCACGTGGGCCGGGTCGTACTTCACGCCGGCCACGAGCTTGCCGAGCTGGTAGTTCACGAAGGCCGGCGGCTGCGCCTTGCCGCCCACGGCGAAGGTGTAGACCGTGCCCGGGCCCTGGCGGTCGGTGGCGCGCTGCGCCAGGCCATAGACCCCGCCCCAGCCCACCGCGATCGACACGTACTGCTTGCCATCCACCATGTAGGTCGAAGGCGCGGCGATCACGCCGGTGCCGGTGGGCGTTTCCCACAGCTTCTCGCCGCTGGTCGCGTTGTAGGCGATGAAGCGGCCGTCGGCCGTGCCCTGGAACACCAGGTTGCCGGCCGTGGTGAGCGTGCCGCCGTTCCAGGGCGAGATCTGCTCCTGCGTCCAGCGCGCCTTCTGCTGCACCGGGTCCCAGGCCACCAGGCGGCCAAAGGGTTTGCTCGAGGGCGGCTCCACGTTGGCGAAGGTGGCCAGGTTCCAGCCCATGTTGGCGTGCGGTTCACCGGGCCGGTCGGCGTTGAACTTCCAGTCCTTGTTGTCCATCAGCGTGAGCGGCACGCCCTGCACCGGCATGTAGACCAGGCCGGTGGCCGGGTTGTACGACATGGAGTGCCAGTTGCGCGCGCCGAACGCGCTGGGGATGATCTCGCGCGGCCGGTCGGCGGTGCGCGCGGCCGGGGTCTCGATCGGGCGGCCGTTCTTGTCGTAGCCGGTGGCCCAGTTCACGTCCACGAAGTTCTTGGCCGAGATGAACTTGCCGTTGGTGCGGTCGATCACGAAGAAGAAGCCGTTCTTGGGCGCGTGCAGGATCACCTTGCGCGGCTTGTTGTCGAGCTTGATGTCGGCCAGGATCATGGGCTGCGTGGACGTGAAGTCCCAGTTGTCGCCCGGGGTTTCCTGGTAGTGCCAGACGTACTTGCCGGTGTCGGGGTTGAGCGCGACGATGGACGCGAGGTAGAGGTTGTCGCCGCCGGCCGGGCTGCGCTTGCTGCGCGCCCAGGGCGAGCCGTTGCCGGTACCGATGTACATCAGGTTGAGCTCGGGGTCGAACGTCATGGTGTCCCAGGCCGTGCCGCCGCCACCGGCTTCCCACCACTTGCCGGCCGGGTCCCAGGTCTTGGCGGCCTTGGCCATGGACTCGTCCTCGAACGGCTTGCTCGGGTCGCCCGGCACGGTGAACCAGCGCCACTTCTGGTCACCGGTCTTGGCGTCGTAGGCGGTGATGTAGCCGCGCACGCCGTACTCCGCGCCGCCGTTGCCGATGATCACCTTGCCCTTGAAGACGCGCGGCGCGCCGGTGATGGTGTAGCTGAACTTGCGGTCGATGATGGTGTCCTTGGACCACACCTGTTCGCCAGTGGCCGCGTCGATCGCGATCAGCCGGCCGTCGTAGGCCGCCACGAAGACCTTGCCCTCGTGCAGCGCCACGCCGCGGTTGACCACGTCGCAGCAGCCCTTGTAGCCCGCCTCGCGCGAGACCTTGGGGTCGAAGGTCCACAGGCGCTTGCCGGTGCGCACGTCCACCGCGTGCACGATGCTCCAGGAGGCGGTGACGTACATGATGCCGTCGACCACCAGCGGCGTGGACTCCACCCCGCGCGAGGATTCGAGGTTGTAGGACCAGACCAGGCCCAGGTCCTTCACGTTGGCGGTGCTGATCTGGTTGAGCCTGGAGTGGCGCGTCTCGGCGTAGTCCAGGCCGTAGCTGGGCCAGTCCGGCGTCTTGCTCGCGTTGGCCTTCATGAAGCTGGCGTTGACCTTGCCCACGGCGGCCCGGATGTGCTCCTGCGAGCCCTTGATGGGGGCCTGCGGCTGCGCGAGCGCGGCGCCGCAGAGCGTGGTGAGTGCGGTGAACAGGCAGGCGGCCGCGCGGCACCTGACCAAAGCAAGTGGTGACGGATTCATCGTGTCTCCTTGTGCTGCCTGCGGCGCGCAGGCCTGTTTGTGGGGCTGCCAGGGCCTGTCGTGCTCGGCCCAGCTTTGCCATCTTCTGCCTCTCCGGGAGCCGATTCATCTTCGGGATTTCCCTGAAGCCGATGTGTTCCGGCGTGGAACATCCGACGGGCGGCGGGCAGGGCTTACCCGCATGCCACCGCGCGCCGATGAACGGGATACTGATCGAGGAGACGCCCAGCAGGACAAGAACATGCCCCACCCCACGAACGGGCAGGCGAGCACGCCGCGCCAGCTCTTTTTCCAGACCACCGAACAGCGCACCGCGCTGGCGCGCCAGCGCTTCTTCGACGAAGGCACGCGCCCCTCCGGCCTGGTGGGCGAGGCGGTCATCCAGTCGTGGCTGCGCTGCGCCTCGGCGCACCAGCAGCCCACCGACCGCGTGAGCTTCGAGCAGGTCACGCGCAGCCGGGCCCACGCCAGCCTGAACCGCAACCGGCAGCTGCTGCAGGCCGGCAACCTCGAGCTCAACCACATGGAAGCCGCGCTGGCCGGCACCGACTGCCGCGTGCTGCTGACCGACGCGCAGGGCGTGATCATCCACGCCACCCAGCTGCCCGCGACCAACCAGCACCCGCTGCTCAAGACCGCCTCGCGCGTGGGCGTGAACCTCACCGAAGGCCAGGTCGGCACCAACGCGCCGGGCATCGTGGTGCGCACCGGCGAGGCCTGCACCGTCACCGGCGCCGAGCATTTCTTCCAGAGCCTGCAGAGCCTGCACTGCGCGGCCGCGCCGATCCGCGACATCCACGGTCAGCTCGCGGGCGTGCTGGACGTGTCGATCGAGGCCGGGCGCTTCCAGTTCGATGCCGCGTCGGTGGTGGGCATGTACGCCACCACGATCGAGAACCGCCTGCTGCAGTTGCAGTCGGTCGAGCACCTGGTGCTGCACTTCCAGGCCAGCCCCACGCTGCTGGGCACGCCGATGGAGGCCCTGGCCGGCATCGAAGCTGGCGGGCGGGTGCTGTGGCTCAACGGCGCGGGCCGCCGGCTCACGGGCTGCCGCATGGAAGAGCGGCACACGGTGGACGAGGTGTTCGGCGTGCCGCTGGAGCGCCTGCTGGCCCTGCCGCGCCAGCACCAGGCGCAGACCCTGCGCCTGCCCAATGGCCTGGGCGTGTGGGTGACGGGCACGCTGACCGCGAGCAACGGCGCCGACTTCAAGCACGCGGTGGCCGTGTCACAGCCCGCGCCCGAAGTCACCGAAACGGCGCTCCCACCGGCTGCCATCGACACGCCGGCCCTGGCCACACCGCCGGAAACCGACCACGCTCAGGCCACCTTGCTGGACCACAAGCAGCGCCTGATCGAGACCACGCTGGCCGCGTGCGGCGGCAACATCGCGAAAGCCGCGCGCGCGCTCGGCGTCTCGCGCGGCATGCTGTACCGGCGGCTGCAGAAGGCGCAGGCGCCGGACGCGGGTTAAGGCGTCGACCAGACGGCGAGTTCGTGCCCGTCCAGGTCGAGAAAGTGGAAACGGCGCCCACCGGGAAAGTCGAACACGGGCCTGGAGATCCGCCCGCCCGCGGCCTCGATGCGCTGCTGCGTCGCGGCCAGGTCGTCCGCGTACAGCACGATCAGGGCGCCGCCGGGGCGAACGGCTTCGCCGGTGGCGAAGCCCCCGGTCATGCGCCCGTCGTTGAACTCGCAGTAGCCCGGGCCGTAGTCCACGAAGGTCCAGCCGAACGCCGCGCCATAGAAGGCCTTGGCGCGCGCGATGTCGCCCACGTTGAACTCGATGTAGTCGATGCGCTGGTCGCGCCCTTCGGTGCCCATGGTGGGTCCTTTTTTCAGAGCGCGCGCAGGCGGTCGATGTCCGCGCGCAGGTCGTAGGCCCAGGCGCGGCGGTCGCGTCCCTGGTCGTGTTGCGGCTCGCCGTAGCGCACCACGGCCCGCAGGCCGTCGGCGTTGAGCGTGGCCCAGATCGAGCCGATCAGCGTGGTGTCGCCCACGAACACCGGCGCCGGGTGCGGCTCGCCGGTGTCGCGCTGCACGAAGCGCAAGGCAATGGGCAGCACGGGCGCGCGCGCCGCGATGGCGGCCTGCAGCAGGTTGGCGTGGAAGGGCAGCAGGGCCCGGCCGTCGCCCGTGGTGCCTTCGGGAAACACCGTGAGGATGTCACCCAGCTCCAGCCGCTCGGCCATGTGGTGCACCATGCGCATGGCCGCGCGCCGGTTGCCGCGTTCGAGGTAGAGCGTGCCCGCGCCGGTGATGAGCGAGCCCAGCAAGGGCCAGTGTTCGGCGTCGGCCTTGGAAACGAAGCGGCTCGGGCGCGCGGCGTTCATCACCAGGATGTCCAGCCACGACATGTGGTTGGCCACCTGCAGCAGCGGACCGTGTTCGGGCGGCGTGCCCTCGACCACCAGCTCCACGCCCAGGATGAGCAGCATGCGGCGCGTCCACTCGCGCACCACGAGTTCGGTCTGCGACGGGGTCAGGCGGCCGAGCTCGGTGCGGATGGTCCACAGCGCACCCAGCACGTGCGCGGTGGCCCGCAGGCCACGCCAGAGCGCGCGAAAGGGTTTCACGCGGTGGCGGTCCGCTCGGTGTCGACCTGGTAGGCGAGCTGCCCACCCACCAGCGTGGCGTGCACGCGCACCGGCAGTTCGTGACCGCCGAAGGGCGTGTGCTTGCCCTGGCTGCGCAGCGCCTCGGGCCGCACGGTCCAGCCGCTGTCCGGGTTGAAGATGCAGAGGTCGGCCACGCCACCCACGGCGATGCGGCCCGCGCTGGCCTGCAGCGTGCCCAGGCTCGCGCCCAGCACCGCCTGCGGCCCGACGGTGAGCACGCCCAGCGCCTGCATCAGCCCCAGGCCTTCCTGCTGCGCCCAGGTGCAGGCCAGGCCCAGCAGCAACTCGACCGCCGTGGCGCCCGGCTCGGCCTCGGCGAACGGCAGGGTCTTGGCGTCGCTGTCCACCGGGTTGTGGTCGGACACCAGCGCGTCGATGGTGCCGTCGACCAGGCCCGCGCGCAGCGCGTCGCGGTCGCGCTGCTGGCGCACCGGGGGCTGCAGGCGCAGGCGGCTGTCGTAGTAACCGATGTCCACATCGGTAAGGTGCAAGTTGTGCACGCTGACGTCGCAGGTGACGGGCAGGCCCTCGGCCTTGGCCTGGCGCACCAGGGCCAGGCCGGCCGCGCTGCTGAGGCGGCACAGGTGCACGCGCGCGCCCGCGCCGCCGCCCTTGGCGCCGCGCATCAGCTCGAACAGCGTGTGCAATGCGATGGTTTCGGCGGCGGCAGGAATGCCCGCCAGGCCCAGGCGCGTGGCCAGCGGGCCGCTGGCGGCCACGCCCTTGCCGAGCCAGAAATCCTGCGGACGCAACCAGACGGTGTAGCCGAAGGTGGCGGCGTACTGCAGCGCGCGTTGCAGCACCTGCACGTTGACGATGGGCACCTCGGCCTGGCCGAAACCGATGCAGCCGGACTCGGTGAGCTCGGCCATTTCCGTGAGCACCTCGCCCTGCAGGCCGCGCGTGAGCGCACCCAGCGGGAACACGCGCGCCAGGTGCAGCTTTTCGGCGCGGAACTTGAGCATGTCCACCAAGCCGGGCTCGTCGAGCACCGGGTCGGTGTCGGGCGGGCAGACCAGCGAGGTCACCCCGCCGGCCACGGCGGCGGCCATCTCGCTCTCGAGCATGCCGGCGTGCTCCTGCCCGGGCTCGCGCAGGCGCACCGCGAGGTCCACCAGGCCGGGCGCGACCACGCAGCCGCTGGCGTCGAGCGTGCGGTTGGCGTGGAAGTCGGGCGCCACCTTGCCGATGGCGATGACGCGGCCGGCGGCGATCGCCACATCGGCGATCTCGTCGCGGCCGCTGGCCGGGTCCATCACCCGGCCGTTCTGGATCAGGATCTTCATGTCGTTATGCCTCGTTCCCCGCGACGATGCCCATGACCGCCATGCGCACCGCGATACCGTAAGTGACTTGCGGCAGGATCACGCTCTGCGGCCCGTCCACCACGGCCGAATCGATCTCCACACCCCGGTTGATCGGGCCCGGGTGCATCACGATCGCGTCGTCCTTGGCCCAGCGCAGGCGCTCGGGCGTGAGGCCGAAGCTCTTGAAGTACTCCTGGCTCGAGGGCAGCAGGGCACCGCTCATGCGCTCGTTCTGCAGCCGCAGCGTGATCACCACGTCGCAGTCCTTGATGCCCTCTTCCAGCGTGTGGCACACGCGCACGCCCATCTGGGCGAGGTCGCTGGGCACCAGCGTGCGCGGGCCGACCACGCGCACGTCGGGGCAGCCCAGCGTGGTGAGCGCGTGGATGTCCGAACGCGCCACGCGCGAGTGCAGCACGTCGCCGACGATGGCCACCGACAGCTTGGTGAAGTCCTTCTTGTAGTGGCGGATCGTGTACATGTCGAGCAGCCCCTGGGTGGGGTGCGCATGGCGCCCGTCGCCCGCGTTGACCACGTGCACGTGCGGCGCCACATGCTGCGAGATCAGGTAGGGCGCGCCCGACTCGCTGTGGCGCACGACGAAGATGTCGGCCGCCATGGCGCTGAGGTTGGCGATGGTGTCGAGCAGCGATTCGCCCTTGGCGGTGGAGCTGCGCGCGATGTCGAGGTTGATCACGTCGGCGGAGAGGCGCGTGGCCGCGATCTCGAAGGTGGTGCGCGTGCGCGTGCTGTTCTCGAAGAACAGGTTGAACACGCTCTTGCCGCGCAGCAGCGGCACCTTCTTCACCTCGCGGTTGCTCACGCTCGTGAAGTTGGCGGCGGTGTCCAGGATCTGCGTGAGGATGTCGCGCGACAGGCCCTCGGTGGAGAGCAGGTGAATCAGTTCACCGTTCTTGTTGAGCTGGGGGTTCTTGCGTTGCACGGTCAGGCTTCCTTGGTTTCCAGCACGAAGCTCAGGCGGCCGCTGTCGTCGCGCGCGAGCTCGAGCGAACGGCCCGCGGGCACGTCCAGGCGCGCGGCGCACAGGTTGGCCTCGATCGGCAGTTCGCGCCCGCCCCGGTCCACCAGCACCGCCAGGCGCACGCTGGCGGGGCGGCCGTAGTCGAAGAGTTCGTTGATCACGGCGCGCAGCGTGCGGCCGGTGTAGAGCACGTCGTCGATCAGCAGCACGTGCGCGCCGTTCACGTCGAACGGCAGTCGGGTTTGCGCGCTCGAAGCCAGGCCGCGCTGCGCGAAGTCGTCGCGGTGCATGCTCGACGAGATCACACCCGCGGGCCCGCTCAGGCCCAGGTCGGCCTGCAGGCGCTCGGCCAGCCAGGCGCCGCCGGAGGTGATGCCGGCCAGCACCACGGGCGCGGGCGACGAGGCCAGCAGCTGTTTCACCCCGCGCGCCAGCTCCGCGTAGAGCGCCTCGGCATCGGGCAGGTGGGAAGGTGACGACGACGTCAAGGCAGGCTCCTCAAAAACTGTTCCAGGATGATGCAGGCCGATGCGGCATCGGCGTCTTTGGCCCCCAGGCTGTGGGCCTCGGTGGTGCTGTAGCGCTCGTCCACCTCGAACACCGGCAGGCCGTGGCGGCCGCGCAGCTGGCGCGCGAACTTGAGCGCGCGCGCGGTGTTCTCGTGCGGGGCGCCGTCGGGGTGGTAGGGCACGCCCACCACCAGAGCGTCGGGCTGCCACTCCTTCAGGCGCTGCGCGATCTGCGCGAAGCGCGCGTCGCCCTCGGCGGCGATGGTGGGCTGGGGGGTGGCGCTGCGCGTGAGGCGGTTGCCGGTGGCCACGCCGGTGCGCTTGAGGCCGAAGTCGAACGCCAGGAACACCTGGCAATGCGCCGGGACTTCAATGGTCGTGGGCGCCGGTGCGTTCACGGTCATGCATGCCCCGCGTCGGGCGACAACATCCAGGGCTGCAGGCCCAGCAGGGCCATGGCACGCTCGTAGCGCTCGGCCACCGGCGCGTCGAAGATGAGGTTGGGGTCGGCCTCCACCGTGAGCCAGCTGTTCTCGGTGATTTCCGATTCGAGCTGGCCCTGCCCCCAGGAGGCGTATCCCAACGAGACGAACACCCGGCGCGGGCCGGCGCCCGAGGCCATGGCTTCGAGCACGTCCTTGGAGGTGGTCATCTCCAGGCCGCCGGGAATGGACAGGGTGGACGCGTAGACCGACTCGCCCTCGCCCGAGACCGCCTCGTGCAGCACGAAACCGCGCTCGGTCTGCACCGGGCCGCCCTGGAACACCGGCAGCTCGGCCAGGTCGTCACGCCCCATGGGCAGGTCGACCTTCTCGAACAGGCGGGGCAGCAGGATGTCGCTGGGCTTGTTGATCACCAGCCCCAGGGCGCCGCGCTCGCTGTGTTCGCACATGAACACCACGCTGCGGCCAAAAAGCTCGTCGCTGAGGCCGGGCATCGCAATCAGGAAATGATTGGTCAGGTTGATGGGGGCAAAATCAGCGGACATGGCGCGATTTTAAGCCGCCTACTCTGCTGGTCATTGCCCGGCAGGGGCAACCCCCGCCCTGGCCCATGAACAGCTACGACAAAGGTCTGATGTGGTTCCGCCGTGACCTGCGCGCCGAGGACAACGCGGCGCTGTACCACGCGCTCAAGGTCTGCCGCCAGGTGTGGTGCGTGTTCGTGTTCGACACCGAGATCCTGGACGACCTGATCGAACGCGGCCTGCGCGCCGACCGGCGCGTGGAGTTCATCCGCGAATCGCTGGTGGAGCTCGACGAACGGCTGCGCGCGCTGGGGCGGGCGCACCGCGTGGAAGGCGTGGGCCTGATCGTGCTGCACGCGCCGGCCCGGCAGGCGATTCCCGCGCTGGCGCAGAAGCTGGGCGTGCAGGCGGTGTTCGCCAACCACGACGACGAACCCGCCGCCCTGGCGCGCGACGCGCGCGTGTTCGGCGACCTCGCGCACGCCGGCATCCTGCTGCACAGCCACAAGGACCACGTGGTCTTCGAGCGGCGCGAGGTGCTCACGCAGGCGGGACAGGCCTTCGGCGTGTTCACGCCCTACAAGAACGCCTGGCTCAAGGCGCTCACGCCCTTTCACCTGAAGGCCTACCCGGTCGCCCGGTACGCGGGCACGCTGGCCGGCGTGCCGGCCGAGCACGCGGTGCCGGTCCCCAGCCTGTCGGACATCGGCTTCGAGCCCACCAACCTCGCGCAACTCGCCCTGCCCACGGGCACGAGCGGGGCGCAGGCGCTGTTCGAGGACTTCGTCGACCGCATCGACCGCTACACCGAGGCGCGCAATTTCCCCGCCGTGAAGGGGCCGAGCTACCTGAGCGCGCACCTGCGCTTTGGCACCATCTCGATCCGCCACCTCGCCTCGGTGGCCTACCAGATGCACCTGCAGGGCATCGCGGGCGCGAGCACCTGGCTGTCGGAACTGGTCTGGCGCGACTTCTACCACCAGGTGCTGGCCAACTTTCCGCACGTGGTGGACAAGGCCTTCAAGCCCGAGTACGACGCCATCAAGTTCGAGCACGGCAAGCACGCCAAGGAGCAGTTCGCGGCCTGGTGCGAGGGCCGCACCGGCTACCCGCTGATCGACGCGGCCATGGCGCAGATCAACCAGACCGGCTACATGCACAACCGGCTGCGCATGGTGGTGGCCAGCTTCCTGGTGAAGGACTTGGGGCTGCACTGGCAATGGGGCGAACGTTACTTCGCCGACCACCTGATCGATTTCGACCTCGCGGCCAACAACGGCGGCTGGCAGTGGGCCAGCTCCAGCGGCTGCGATGCCCAGCCCTGGTTCCGCATCTTCAACCCGGTGACGCAGAGCGAGAAGTTCGACCCGCAGGGCAAGTTCATCCGGAAGTACCTGCCGCAGCTTGCCGGCCTGCCGGACGCGGCGATCCACGCGCCCTGGAAGGCCAACGAGATCGAGCTGGCGGCGGCCGGTCTGGTGCTGGGCGAGGGCTACCCGCAGCCGATCGTGGACCACGCGATGGCGCGCGAGCGCACGTTAGAGCGCTACGCCGTCGTCAAACAACCAGGCAAGACGCCCCGCTGAGCATCAGGCCTCGGCCGCCGCCTTCGCGTAGTGGCCGATCAGGGCCAGCAGCTCGTCTTCCGAGTAGGGCTTGCCGAGGTAGTGGTCCACCCCGAGTTCGCGCGCGTGCTCGCGGTGTTTCTCCGCGATGCGCGAGGTGATCATGATCACCGGCAGGTCGGACAGGCGCACGTCGCTGCGGATGTTGCGCACCAGGTCGAAGCCGTCCATGCGCGGCATCTCGATGTCGGACAGCACCACGGTCGGGCGCTCGGTCTGCAGCTTCTCCAGCGCCTGCAGGCCATCGGCCGCCAGCGTCACGCGGTAGCCCTCGCGCTGCAGCAGGCGCTGCGTCACGCGGCGCACGGTGATGGAGTCGTCCACCACCAGCACCAGCGGCACCGTGTTGACCTCCGCCGCGCTCTGCGCCAGCGCCTCGCCCAGGGACGTCGCCGCCTGCGGCGTCGTGCGCTGGTTCGCCACCCACTCGGCGACCTGGGCGCCGTACACCGTGGCCAGCGCCACCGGGTTGTAGATCAGCGCCACCGCGCCCGACGCCAGCACCGACATGCCCGCCAGACCCGGCAGCCGCGAGAGCTGCGCCCCCAGGTTCTTCACCACGACTTCCTGGTTGCCCAGCACTTCGTCCACGTGCATGGCCACGCGCTGCGCCGCGCTTCGGAAAATCACCACCGGTTGTGTGCGGCCATGCACCTCGGTCGAATGCGCCGAGGATTGCAGCAGCGCGCCAGCCCAGTAGAAGGGCACGTCCTCGCCCGCCACATTGAGGTGGCCACTGGTGTAGGCCTTGGTGAGGTCGTCGTTGCCCAGGCGGCGCACCACCTCGACCAGGTTGGACGGCACGCCCACGGTGAGCCCGCCCGCGCGCAGCATCACCACCTGCGTCACCGCGGTCGTCAGCGGCAGCACCAGTTTGAAACTGGTGCCCTGCCCGGCCTGCGTGGCGGTCTCGATGCGGCCGCCCAGCGCCACCACGTCGTTGCGCACCACGTCCATGCCGATGCCACGACCGGCCAGTTCGGACACCTCGCGCGCCGTGCTGATGCCGGGCTCGAACACGAGCTGGGCGGCTTCCTCGTCGCTCAACTGGGTACCTGCCGGCACGATGCCTTGCGCCAGGCCCTTTTCGCGCAGCCGCGCGAGGTCGAGGCCGGCGCCGTCGTCGGTGAAGACCAGCGACACGTCGTTGAGCTCATGGCCCAGCACGATCTCGATCTGGCCTTCGGTCGGCTTGCCGGCCTGTTGGCGCCGCTCGGGGGCTTCGATGCCGTGGGCCACGCTGTTGCGCAGCAGGTGTTCGAAAGCGGCGGTCATGCGGTCGAGCACGCCGCGGTCCATTTCGATGTTGCCGCCGGTGATGTCCAGCCGCACCTGCTTGCCGGTTTCCTTGGACGCCTGGCGCACCACGCGGTACAGGCGCTCGGAGATGCCTTCGAACTCCACCATGCGCGTGCGCAGCAGGTCGCGCTGCAGTTCGCGCGTCTGGCGCGCCTGGGCGACCAGGCTGTCTTCGGTGGCCTCCACCGCGCGCTGCAGGTTGCGCTGCACGGTGGCCACGTCGTTCACCGACTCGGCCATCATGCGGGTGAGTTCCTGCACGCGGGTGAAGCGGTCGAACTCCAGCGGATCGAACGACTGGTCGGCGTCGCGCGCCTGGGCCAGCCGCGACTGCATCTGGGTCTCGGCCTGCAGCTCGATGTCGCGCAGCTGGCCGCGCAGACGGTCCAGGTTGCCCGTGAGGTCCTTGAGCGAGCCGCGCAGGGTCACGAGTTCGGACTCCATGCGCGAGCGCGTGATCATCACCTCGCCGGTCTGGTTGACCAGGCGGTCCAGCAGCTCGGGGCGCACGCGCACGGCGGCACCCGCGCGGGCCTGCAGGATCGTGGGCGCCTGCGGCAGCGAGATGCCGGTCAGGCCCCCTTCCCCGCCGATGGCGGCGGTGGCGGCCACGGGCGGTGCGGCGGCCTCTGCCACCGGCTGGGCCGGCACCGGCTCGGGCACCGGCGGCGCGATGTCGATGATCTGGGCGTCGGCGTTGCGCAACTGCTCGAAACGCGCGCTGATGGCGTCGAACGCGCTCTGCAGGGGTTCGAGGTCGGCACCGCGCTGAAGGTCGGAGCCCAGCCGCTCGGCGGTGGTTTCCATGCGGTGCGCCATCTCGCCCAGCCGCAAGGCGCCGGCCAGGCGCGCGCTGCCCTTGAGCGTGTGCAGGTTGCGCAGCACCTCGGCGCGCGCGCTGCTGTTGTCGGGACGCGCCACCCACTGGCGCAAGGCGCCGTCGAGCTGAGGAATGAGCTCCTGCGCCTCTTCCGCGAAGATCGGGAACAGGTCGACGTCCACGGTATCGGCCACGTCGATGTCGTCGTCGATGTCCTGCACCACCTCGTGCACGCGGCTCACGTCGGCGTGCGGCGCGGTGAAGGCGGTGGTGTGTTCGGCGCGGTCGGGCACCTCGAAACCGGTCAGCGCCAGCACCGGCGCGCCGTCGTCCTGGGGTGCCTGCACCTCGGCGGGCGCTGGCTCCTCGACGGCGGGGCCGGGCTCGGGCTCGGGCTGCGGGTCGTGCACCACGCGGTACAGGGCGTCCATCAGCTCGGCGTTGGGCTCCTTGAGGAAGCCGGCGGCGAACTGGTGCAACAGGCGGCGGATGTCGTCCGACGCCTCGACGAACAGCTGGGCCTGGCCGGCGCTGGCCGGGTGGCCCGAGCGCTGGTGCATGCCCACCGATTCGATCGCATGCTCCAGCGCGCGCGCGATGTCGGACAGGGACTGGAAGCCCACCGTGGCCGAACTGCCGGCCAGCGAATGCGCCAGCGCCTCGGCCTGCTCGGGCACCGGCTCGTGGCGCTCCAGGGCCCACTCGGTCAGCACGGTGTTGAGGCGGCGGGACCACTCGTCTGCCTCGTTGAGGTAGACGTTGTAGAGCTTGAGGCCGATGCGCAGCGAACCGATGACCTTGGTCTGTTCGTCGGGGATGGCCTCGGGCTCGGGTTCGGACAGCGCGAAAGGTTCGACCGACTGCGCCACTTCCAGGGCCAGGTGATCGTCCTCGGGGGGTGCCTCGACGGGCTCGGGCAGCGGTGCCACCACCGCCTCGTCCACCACCTCGGGCACGCTCGCCGGCAGCGGTTCTTCCACGGGATCGACCACCTGGGCCAGCTCGGGGTCGGCCCATTCGGGCTCGGCCAGGACGGGCTCGGGTTCGACCGGCACTTCGGCCGGCACGGCTTGCGCGGCGGAGGAGAACGCGGCGAGGCTGCCGAAATCGATGTCGGCCAGCAGCGGTTCGGCGTCCAGCGGCGGGGCCACCACCGGCGGCTCGGCGGCGGCGTCCACCGGCGGGAAGTCCTGGGTGGGCAGTGCATCGACAGGCGCCTCTGCGGTCGCAGCCGCGGCTGCGGCCGCCGCCACGGCATCGAGATCGAGGTCGAACGAGGGCTCGGCCAGGGCCTCCCCCACCGGGGCCGGTTCGGCCGCTTCCGGTGGCACGAACACGGTGGCTTCCACCAGAGGCGCCGGTGCGGACGTGGCCGCCTCCGGCGAGGCCAGCGGCAGGTACTGCCCCTGGTCGCGCAGCGCCTCGGCGCTGGCGCGGAAGGGCAGCGAGCGCCAGGGCACGGCACGGCGTGCCGAGATGTCGTCCACCCAGCGCCCGAACTCGGTCATGGCCTCGCCCGAGAGCGTGAGCAGGGGCGGGCTGGCGGGCCGCTGTTCGGCCAGCACCGTGTTGAGCAACTGCTCCATGGCCCAGGCCGCTTCGCCGAACTCGTCCAGGCCGACCATGCGCGAACTGCCCTTGAGCGTGTGGAACGCCCGGCGCAGCGTGGTCAGGTGCTCCAGATCGCTGGGCTGCACCTGCAGGTGCGACACGGCTTCCAGGCCGTTGGCCACGACTTCGCGGGCCTCTTCCAGGAAGATGTCGAGCAGGTCGTCTTCGTCGTTGTCCGCGTCGCTGGGCGCTTCGGGCTCGGGCGCCTGGGCCGCCGTGGAAGATGCCGACAGGCCCACCAGGGCCTGCGCACCCGCGGCGGCATCGTCACCGACCACCGCCTCGGCCGCTTCGCGCGCGGCCCGCGCCACGCCCGACTGCTCGGCCAGCGAAGCCTGATCCGCCAGCGAGTCGAGCTGTTCGCTCAGATCGACCAGGCTCAGGCCACCCTGCACGCTGTCGACCACGCGCTGCACGCCATCGCTGATGGCCTGCGCCTCTTCCAGGGCGGGTTGGTGCGCCACATCGGCCCCCACACTGCGGCCCATGAGGGGCAACAGCTCGCCCTTCTCTTCGTCGAACACGAAAAGCTTCTTGGCCAGCGCCGGCTGGTAGTTGAGCATGTCGACGAGGAAGCTCATCGCGCTCAGGTTGTTGCCCAGCTGCTGGAAGGTGCCGGCCTCGCGCGCCAGCGCCTCGTCCACCTCGGTGTCGAGGATCTGGTCCACCGCGTTGCGCATGCGGGCCACGGTGAGCACCGCCTGCTCCAGCCCCAGCACGGAGAGCACGCCGCGCATCTGCCCCAGCTGGGACACCGCCACGTGCAGACCGGCCTTCTCCTGCGGGTTGCGGAAGAACTGGTCGAGCGATTTTTCCGCCTCGCCCAGCGAGGCCTTGAGTTCGCCGACCACGCTGCCCATGGTCTGGCGGTCGCTCACGCGCCGGTACAGCTGCTCCATCCACACATCCAGCGGCTGCGCGGGCCGCCCGGCGAGCACGCCTTCCAGGCGTTCGGCGAGGGCTTGCGTGCGTTCGGTCAGCTCGGGTGCGCTGGGGTCGAAATCCTCGAAGGCCGCTTCCAGGTACAGCGTGGTGGTGGCGACTTCCATCGCCAGCTCGGGGCGCACGTTGCCGGCTTCCTGCACGGCCTGATCGGCCGCCTTCACCAGGGCCTGGGCCAGCACGGTGCTGGCCGGGTGCAGCTTGAGCAGCGAATCACCGATCAGGCTGAACTGGTCGGCCACCTGCCGGGCGCGGCTGTTGTCGCCGCCGGAGTACAGCGACCAGACTTCCTTGGCCGCGTGGATGCGCTTGCGCGCCTGGGCGAGCACCGCCGGGTCGTAGCGGCCCAGCGTGGCCTGGTGGTAGTCCACCGGCGGCAATTGGCCCAGGCCGAAGGCGTCGCGCACCGCCGCCAGGTGGGGCGTGGTGGTGGCGGAAACCGCCGTGGGCTGGGCACAGAAGAACAGCAGGTCGTGCAGCAGGGTCTCCGACACCTGGGCCTTGCCCTGGCTGAGGTTGACGAACTGCAGCAGGATGCGCGAGGTTGCGCGCTTGACGTAGACGTCGGGCGGCAGCAGGCGCTGCGCCACCGCCTCGAAATAACCGGCGGCCACGCGCCAGAACGTGCGCGAGCGCGCATCGGCGGCGCCGGCGGACAGGCCGGCACTGAGCTTGGCCAGTTGCTGCGCGGCGGCCACGCTCTGGGTCTTCACGACCAGCAGCACCAGGCGGTCGAACAGCGAGCGCACCGCCGCGCTGGATTCGAGCGCGGCGACGTCGACCGGCGCGCCGACCTCCTTGCCCCGGTGTTCGAAGGGCCACAGATCGGCCGGGTGCACGCGCTCGGCCGCGGCCAGCTCCTGCACCTCGCGGTACTGCGCGAACAGCGCCACCGGCTGGATCGGCTTGTTGTTGAGCACCGCTTCCAGGTACTCGATCAGCGCGAAGCTCGCGCGCTCGACCTTGCCCGCGGCCTCTTCGTTGCAGGTGTTCGGGCGCTGCACGAAACGCTGCACCGCGGCTTCCATCGCGCGCAGCACCTGGGCCGGCGAGGTCAGCCCCACCATCTCCAGTGCCCCCACGGCCTGGTGCAACTGCTGGCGCGCCAGCCGCAGCGAACCGGGGTCCACCGCCTCCAGGTCGTTGTTGCGCGACAGTTCGGTCTCGCGCACGAAGCGCCGGATGGCCTTGTTGGCGCCGTCGAGCGATTTGCGCAGTTCCTCGAAAACCCAGGCCAGGGGGCCGAGGTCGGCGACCGGCGCGTCCGCTGGCAGGCTGTCGGTGTCGATGGCGGAGTCGAGCATGTTCTTCCAGTGGGTTGACGCGGGCGCCGAGCGGGGTCGTCAGGCGATCTTGAATCGGGCCACGGATTGGCGCAGTTCCTCGGCCATGGCCGAGAGCTCGCGCACCTGGGCCGCCGTGGAGCGCGTGCCTTCGCCGGTCTGTTCGGTCACCGCGAAGATGTGCTGGATGTTGCCGGCCACCTCGTTGGCCGAATCCGCTTCGCGGGACGCGGCATCGGAAATCTGTTCAATCAGTTCGGCGAGGCGGCGCGACACACGGTCGATCTCCGACAGCGCGGTACCGGCGTTGTCCGACAGCTTGGCCCCTTCGACCACACCCTGCGTGGAACGCTCCATGGCGGCCACCGCGTCCTGCGTGTCGGTCTGAATCGCCTTCACCAGCGCCGAGATCTGGCGCGTGGCATCGGCGGAGCGTTCGGCCAGCCGCTGCACTTCTTCCGCCACCACCGAGAAGCCCCGGCCGGCTTCACCGGCCGACGCCGCCTGGATGGCGGCGTTGAGGGCCAGCACGTTCGTCTGTTCGGTAATGTCCGAGATCAGTTCGGTGATTTCACCGATCTCCTGCGACGACTCACCGAGCCGCTTGATGCGCTTGGAGGTTTCCTGGATCTGGTCGCGGATGGCGTTCATACCGCCAATGGCGTCCTGCACGGCCTGCAGGCCCGACTCGGCGGCTTGCAGCGACGCGCGGGCCACCGTGGCCGACTCCTGCGCCTGGCCCGACACCTGGTTGATGCGCTGCGCCATATCCAGCACCGACTGGCCGGTTTCGCGGATCTCGCGCAGCTGTTCGGTGGACGCGGCCAGCAGCTCGGTCGAGGTGCTTTCCACCGCCGACGTCGTCTGCGCCACGCGCGTGGCCGTGGCCTGCACGTTGCCCACCAGCGAGCGCAGTTCTTCCACCGTGTAGTTCACCGAGTCGGCGATGGCGCCGGTGATGTCTTCCGTGACGGTGGCTTCCTGCGTCAGATCGCCTTCGGCCACCGTCTGCAGTTCGTTCATCAGGCGAAGAATGGCCGCCTGGTTGGCGTCGTTGACGCGCTTGGCGTCCTGCTCCAGCGATTCGGCAGCAAGCCGCTGCGATTCCGCGACCGACTGGCGCTGGCGGCTGTCGAGCAGCTGCACATAGGCCAGGCCGCCCGCGCACAGCAGGGCAAACAGGGCCGAGAGGGCCAGGGCCGCCAACTGGCCGCCACCGAGGCCCGAGCGCGACGACAGGTCGCCCTGCAGCTTCTCCAGGCTCAGGCGCAAGGGCTCGCTGTCGGCAATGATGCCGGCCTGCGCTTCACGCGCCGAGACCAGGCCCTGCAGGTTGCCCAGAATCGCGCCGGCTTCGACGCGCGTGGCTTCGTACAGCTTGAGCAGGGCGTCCAGGCGCTCGCGAACCTGCGGGTCGCGCGCGGCGGCCAGGCGCAGTTCGTCGCTGCCGTTGAGCAGGCCTTCGGCGATTTCCTTGAAGGTGTTCAAGTCCTTGCCGAGCAGGAACACCGCTTCCGGGCTCACGCCCTCCATCGTCAGGAACTCGTTGGCCGACTTGCCGATGCGCTGGGTCAGCATCACCAGCTGGCCCGAGGCCGAAATCTCGGCGGCCGGCGCGTTCTGCTGCAGCTTCAGCGAGGACACGGTCTCGGCGATCTCCAGCAGGTCCGACGACTGCCGGTTGATGGTGCGCAAGGCGTTGCCCACCTGCGTCAGGATGTTCTGCTGCGCCAGCACCGCCGCCGCATTGCGCTCGGCCTGGTCCACCTTGGGCAGGATCTTGCCGAGGTCTTCCGAATATTCGGCGCCCAGCGCGTCGAGCGACATCTCGCTGTCGCCGCCTTGCAGGCCGCGCAGCGTGCGGGCCATCACGGTCGAGCTGTCGCGCACCTCGGGGAAGGCGGCAGGGCTGCCGATCAGGGCCTGCGACACGCTCTTGGCCAGGCGCTGCGACTGCATCAGAGCCTGGCCGCTGGCGGCCACCTGCTGACCCACCTTTTCGGTCTGGGTCAGGGCATACAGCGTCACGCCACCGAGAACGACCAGGCCGAGCGCCAGCAGGATGGCCAGCGTGCGCTGGTGCTGCTCGGCCGGTTTGCTGCCCAGCAGCGGCAGGGTCACCTGGCCGCTGGCGTCGGGGCTGTCCTCGTCCACCATCGGATTGCCGACGAGGCCTTCCGATGCAAGCGTCGGCGCCAGGCGGGCCGCCGCGAGTTCGGCGACCTCCTGGTCGGTGGCATTGGAAAGGTCGGGTTCGTCGCCGGCTTTTTTCTTGAAGAGACCCTGGAATCGATCAAGCATAGCCATGTAAAAACCTTCCAACTGAAAACAGAATGACGAATGGACCCCATGCGGTCCGCGGGTTCAACCTTCAGGCGGCGATCGCCAGAAACTCGGGCTCGGCCACCAGCATCTGCAGATCCAGCTCCTGCCAGGACTGACCCTGGGCATCGACCAGCGAGCGGGTGAAATACGAAGGCGCGCCCTCGGGATTGGCCCCGAGCGCGGTGAACATGGAGGGGTTGCGCAGACCGAGCAGGCGGTCGATCCAGATCACGGCATTGAAGCCGAGCGCGGTGTGCAGGCTGACCAGGCGCGACTCGGAGGTCACGCGTTCGCTGGTCGGGGAAGGCAGCGCCGAGGCCGCCGAGCCGACCAGGCGGGCCAGGTCGATCACGCCGTGCAGGCCGCCGCGCAGACTGGCGACCCCGGCGTACCAGGGCTTGGTGTAGGGCACGCGCTGCAGCGCGGACCAGGGGAAGATTTCACCGGACTGCACCAGAGGGAGCAGGTAACGCCGGTCGCCGGCTTCGACCGCCAACCAGGTGGCGGTGACGGCTTCGGTCTTGGCGGCCGTCAAACGCTGGGCCAATCGTTCCTGGAGTTCCTTGAGTGATTGACGTTTGGCCATGCTCGGTGCGGTTCAGGTCGGTGGTGCGGTCAACCCAGCGCGCGAATCTTCGACAGCAACTCTTCCGCGTCGACCGGTTTGGTCACGTAGTCGCGTGCGCCCTGGCGCATGCCCCAGACGCGGTCGGTCTCCAGATTTTTGCTCGTACACATGACGATGGGAATGCTCGAATACTGAGGGTCCCGCGTGATGGCACGCGTGAGTTGAAACCCATTCTGACCGGGCATCACCACGTCCATCAGGATCAGATCGGGCTTTTCCTCGCCAAGCCGACGGAAGGCCTCGTCCGCGTTCTCAGCGGTGCTCACGGTGTAGCCGTTTTTTCCCAGCAGATCGGACAGGACCATCAGCTCGGTTTTCGAGTCGTCCACCACGAGGATTTTCCGAATGGGCATCACACTGCTCCTGTCAGGTTGGCGCCGAACTGCTGCACGGCTTGCAGCAGCTGGTCTTTGGTAAAGGGTTTGGTGAGGTAGTCCTGCGAGCCGACCATGCGCCCACGCGCCTTGTCGAACACGCCGTCCTTGGACGACAGCATCACCACGGGGATGCCGGCGAAGCGGGCGTTGCGCTTGATGATGGCGCAGGTCTGGTAACCGTCGAGGCGCGGCATGAGGATGTCGCAGAACACCAGATCGGGCTGGTAGTCGTTGATCTTGGCCAGGGCGTCGAAGCCGTCGTCGGCCAGCAGGACTTCATGCCCGCCCTGCTTGAGGAAAATCTCGGCGCTGCGGCGGATGGTGTTGCTGTCGTCAACCACCAGGACTTTGAGGGCAGGCGTTGTGCTCACGTTTCACTAGCTCCAGAGGGTGGGACAGAACGAGGAAAGCGAGACCGGAGAAATACCCTACCGGGTTCGCCAGGAAACCATCAAGCGCGCAGACCCCGACCTCAGATCTGCACCATTTCAAAATCTTCTTTGCGGGCGCCGCACTCGGGACAGGTCCAGTTCATCGGCACCTCAGCCCAGGGAGTGCCGGCGGCCACGCCATGCTCGGGTGCACCTGCGGCTTCGTCGTAAATCCAGCCGCAGATCAGGCACATCCAAGTCTTGGTTTCGGTCATGGTTATAGGGGGCATTGTCTTAGAATGCAAGCATTGTATCGAGCGACATAAGCCGCTCCGCAAGCCAGTTGGACCGGCTGTCGATCACGTTTGGCGCCCTGCGCAACGCACCCACCCGGGTGACCGCGCCACAACCCTTCCCCCCCTCCGTACCCATGCCCGATACACCCGCAACTTCCGCGCCCGAAACGGTCGAGAAGCCCGGCGAGATTTCCCTGCCGTGCGTGCTGACCTTCAACGCCAGCGATCCCAGCGGCGCGGGCGGCCTGAGCGCGGACATCACCGCCATGTCGAGCGCGTCGACGCACGTGCTGCCCATCGTCACGGGCGCCTACATCCGCGACACCTCCGACATCCACGACCACTACGCCTTCGATGAAGAAGCGGTGGCCGACCAGGCGCGCTGCGCGCTGGAGGACATGCCGGTGCAGGCCTTCAAGGTCGGTTTCGTGGGCAGCCCGGAAAACCTGAGCGTGATCGCGGAGATCACGACCGACTACAGCGAGGTCCCGGTCATCACCTACATGCCCGACCTCTCCTGGTGGGACGAGATGGCGATCGACACCTACCTGGACGCCTGCGCCGAACTGCTGCTGCCGCAGACCACGGTGCTGGTGGGCAACCACAGCACCTTGTGCCGCTGGCTGCTGCCCGAATGGGAAGGCGATCGCCCGCCCACCGCCCGCGAGGTGGCCCGCGCGGCCGCCGTGCACGGCGTGCCCTACACCCTGGTGACCGGGTTCAACGCGGCCGACCAGTACCTGGAAAGCCACCTCGCCACGCCCGAGACGGTGCTGGCCACGGCGCGCTACGAGCGCTTCGAAGCCACCTTCACCGGTGCGGGCGACACCCTGTCGGCCGCGCTGTGCGCGCTCATCGCGGGCGGCAGCGACCTGCAGGCGGCCTGCGCCGAAGCCCTCACCTACCTCGACCAGTGCCTGGACGCGGGCTTCCAGCCCGGCATGGGCCACGCCGTGCCCGACCGCCTGTTCTGGGCCCACGACGACGAGGGCGAGGAAGAAGAAGCCCCCGCCGAAGGCACGCCCGACAGCACACTCGACGCCAACGATTTCCCGCTCGACACCACGAGACATTGACCTTCGCTCCATGACCACCGATCGCAACCAGCAACTGTTCGACCGCGCCAAGGCGCTGATCCCCGGCGGCGTGAACTCGCCCGTGCGCGCCTTCCGCGCGGTGGGCGGCACGCCCCGTTTCGTGCAACGCGCCCAGGGCGCCCACTTCTGGGACGCCAACGGCCAGCGCTACATCGACTACATCGGCTCCTGGGGTCCGATGATCCTGGGCCATGGCCACCCGGCGGTGGTCGAGGCGGTGCAAAAGGCCGTGCTGGAGGGTTTCTCGTTCGGCGCGCCGACCGAGCGCGAGGTCGAGCTGGCCGAAGCCATCGTCGAACTGGTGCCCAGCATCGACATGGTGCGGCTGGTGAGCTCGGGCACCGAGGCCGGCATGAGCACCATCCGCCTGGCGCGCGGCGCGACCGGCCGCAAGAAGATCATCAAGTTCGAGGGCTGCTACCACGGCCATGCCGACGCCCTGCTGGTCAAGGCCGGCTCGGGCCTGGCCACCTTCGGCAACCCCACCAGCTCCGGCGTGCCGCCCGAGGTGGTGCAGCACACCCTCGTGCTCGAATACAACAACCTCGAACAACTCGAGGCCGCGTTCGCCGAGCACGGCCCTGAACTGGCCTGCCTCATCATCGAGCCGATCGCGGGCAACATGAACTTCGTGCGCGCCAGCGTGCCGTTCATGAAGCGCTGCCGCGAGCTGTGCACGCAGCACGGTGCCCTGCTCGCCTTCGACGAGGTCATGACCGGCTTCCGCGTGGCGCTGGGCGGCGCGCAAAGCGTGTACGCCCAACTCATCCCCGGCTTCGAGCCCGACATGACCGTGATGGGCAAGGTGATCGGCGGCGGCATGCCGCTGGCCGCCTTCGGCGCCAAGCGCGCGGTGATGGAACAGCTCGCCCCGCTGGGCGGCGTGTACCAGGCCGGCACGCTCTCGGGCAACCCGGTGGCCACGGCCTGCGGTCTGGCCACGCTCAAGGAAATTCGCCAGCCCGGTTTCTACGACAAACTCGCGGCCACCACGCGTTCGCTGGTTGATGGCCTCAAGGGCGCCGCCGCCGCCGAGGGCGTGGCACTGAGCGGCGACAGCGAGGGTGGCATGTTCGGCTTCTTCCTGTTCGACGAACTGCCGCAGAACTACGCCAAGGTGATGACGACCGACGGCCCGCGCTTCAACACCCTGTTCCACGGCCTGCTCGACCGCGGCGTCTACATCGCGCCGGCCCTGTACGAAGCCGGCTTCGTGAGCGCGGCGCACACGGCCCAGGACATCGAAGACACGGTGGCCGCGGCGCGCGAGGTGTTCAAGCAGCTGGCGCGCTGAGCGCGGGCTTCGGTCAGTACGCCCGAAAAAAACGGGCGTGCTCCCGGTGCATGTGCGAACGCAGCGTCAGCCAGTCCCGCAGCGCGGCCTGCGTCAGCGGCGACGGGTCCTGCGCGCACAGCTCGAAGGCGTCCCCGAGGCGCCTGAACTCGGCATCAAGATCGCGCTGCGGCGCCAGCGCATCCGGCATCGGGCCCATGGCGATGTCGGCATGGCCCCAGACCATGATCTCCGCAACAACGCGCCTTCGCTCCAGCATGAGGCGGCGGTGCATGGCCGAACGCCGGCGCGCACCGAAGCGGCGGAGCACGGGATTCGAGTCACCGGCTTGCACCATCGCCAGGATCACATCGAGCTGCTCGATCAGGTGAATCCAGGGCTCGGGCTGAAAACGCACGGTGGATGCTTCAGGCATCTTCTGCAGGGTGAGCATGCGGGTCTCCTGTTGTTGTTCTGGGTCGGCCGTCTGGATCGCGCCGGCCCAGAGAATAGAGAGCCGCCTTGAAAACAGCCATTTGATTGGCCGCATCCGAAGAATAGAAGCTAACTATTCAAGGTCGGGGACCCCGCAAGAAAAAGGGCCGCGGCAGGTTTCTGCGGCGGCCCGGAGGGCATTCAGGCGCGTGGCGCCGTTCGCTCAATGGCGGAAGTGGCGCACGCCGCTGTAGACCATGACGACACCGCGCTCGTCCGCCGCGTCGATCACTTCCTGATCGCGCATCGAACCACCCGGCTGGATCACGCAGCTCGCGCCCGCGTCCACCACCACGTCCAGGCCGTCGCGGAACGGGAAGAAGGCGTCGCTGGCCACCGCCGTGCCCTGCAGCGAGAGCTTGGCGTGGCCGGCCTTGATGCTGGCGATGCGCGCCGAGTCCAGGCGGCTCATCTGGCCCGCGCCCACGCCCATGGTCATGCCGTCCTTGCAGAACACGATGGCGTTGGACTTCACGAACTTCGCCACCTTCCAGGCGAACAGCAGGTCTTCGATCTGCTGTTCGGTCGGCTGCAGCTGGGTGACCACCTTGAGGTTGCTGCGTTGCAGCACGTGGTTGTCGGCGCTCTGGATCAGCAGGCCCGAGCCCACGCGCTTCACATCGCTGAGGTTCAGGCCCTTGTCCCACGCCGTGGCGCCGCCCGGGGGCAGCGCGATTTCGAGCACGCGCACATTGGCCTTGGCCTTGAAGACCTCCAGCGCCTCGGGCGTGTAGCCGGGCGCCATCAGCACCTCGACGAACTGCTTGCTGATTGCCTGCGCGCCCGCGCCATCGAGCACGCGGTTGAGCGCGATGATGCCGCCGAAGGCGCTGGTGGGGTCGGTCTGGAAAGCCTTGCCGTAGGCCTCCAGCGCGTCCTTGCCCACGGCCACGCCGCAGGGGTTGGCGTGCTTGACGATCACGCAGGCCGGCACCTCGAAGCTCTTGACACATTCCCAGGCCGCGTCGGCGTCGGCGATGTTGTTGTAGCTGAGTTCCTTGCCCTGCAGCTGCTTGGCCGTGACCAGCGAGCCCGGCGCGGGGTGCAGGTCGCGGTAGAAGGCGGCGCTCTGGTGCGGGTTCTCGCCGTAGCGCAGGTCCTGCAGCTTGACGAAGCGGCCGTTGCTCTGGGCCGGGTACTCGCTGCGGCGGGGCACGCTGGCGCCTTCCTCGAACTCGATGGACGAGAGGTAGTCGCTGATGGCCGCGTCGTAGTTGCTGATGCGGTTGAACGCGGCGACCGAGAGCGCGAAGCGAGTCCTGTCGCTGAGCTTGCCGCTGGCCTTGAGTTCGTCGATCACGGCCGGGTACTGGGCCGCGTCGGTCAGCACCGCCACGTCCTTCCAGTTCTTCGCGGCGCTGCGCACCATGGCCGGGCCGCCGATGTCGATGTTCTCGATCGCGTCTTCCAGCGTGCAACCGGCCTTGGCCACGGTGGACTCGAAGGGATAGAGGTTGACGATCAGCAGGTCGATGGTCTCGATGCCATGGGTCTTGAGCGCGGCCATGTGCTCGGGCAGGTCGCGGCGCGCCAGCAGGCCGCCGTGCACCTTGGGGTGCAGCGTCTTCACGCGGCCGTCGAGCATCTCGGGAAAGCCCGTCACCTCGGCCACCTCGGTCACCGGCAGGCCTTTCTCGGCCAGCAGCTTGGCGGTGCCGCCGGTGGAGATCAGGGCCACGCCGAGGCCGTGCAGGGCCTGGGCGAGTTCGACGATGCCGGTCTTGTCGGAGACGGAAATGAGTGCGCGCATGGAAGAGAGGGCTTGGGAGGTTGGGAAATCGGTGGGCTCAGTCGATGAGCTTGTGTTCGAGCAGCTTCTTGCGCAGCGTGTTGCGGTTCAGCCCCAGCCATTGCGCGGCGCGCGACTGGTTGTTCTGCGCCTGCTCCATCACCACTTCGAGCAAGGGTTTTTCCACCGCCTTGACCAGCATGTCGTGCAGGTTGGCGGGGTCGGTGCCGTTGAGGTCGCGGAAGAAGTCTTCCATGCTGGCACGCACACAGTCGTGCAATTTGTTCTGTTTCATGCGGCCAGTTTCCAGTTGTCGCTCGGGGTTGTTGTTGTGGTTTCGCCGGACGACCACTCGTCCAGGCTCTCGCTCACGCAGCGCAGCTGCGCCTCCACCGTGGTGACGGCGTTGACGCGCGAACGGAACAGGGCGGCCGCGCCGGGGGGCAGCGGCAGCGATTGCGCGTACCAGCCCAGGTGCTTGCGCGCGCTGCGCACACCGGTGGATTCGCCGTACAGGTCGTAGTGGTCGTGCAGGTGGTCGAGCAGCCAGACCCGCACGTCGGCCAGGTCGGGCGGCGGCAGGTGTTCGCCGGTGGCGAGGAAGTGGGCGATTTCACGGAAGATCCAGGGCCGGCCCTGGGCGGCGCGGCCGACCATGATGGCGTCGGCCCCGGTGCGGCGCAGCACCTCGCGCGCCTGCTCGGGGCTGTCGATGTCGCCGTTGGCCACCACCGGAATGCGCACGCGGCTCTTGATGTGGGCCACGGTGTCGTGCTCGGCCTGGCCCTTGTAGCCCTGCTCGCGCGTGCGGCCGTGCACGGTGAGCATCTGCACACCCGCGGCTTCGGCGGCCAGCGCGAGCGTGGGGGCGTTGCGCACGCTGGCGCACCAGCCGGTGCGCATCTTGAGGGTGACGGGCACGCCGTGCGGCTCGCAGGCGGCCACCACGGCCTGCACGATCTCGATGGCCAGCGCCTCGTCCTGCATCAGCGCCGAGCCGGCCCACTTGTTGCAGACCTTCTTGGCCGGGCAGCCCATGTTGATGTCGATGATCTGCGCGCCCCGGTCGATGTTGTAGCGCGCGGCGTCGGCCATCATCTGCGCGTCGGTGCCGGCGATCTGCACCGAGATCGGCGCGGCCTCGCCTTCGTGGTTGGCGCGGCGCGAGGTCTTGAGGCTGTCCTGCAGATCGGGGCGCGAGGTCACCATCTCGCTCACCGCATAGCCCGCGCCCAGGCGCTTGCACAGCTTGCGGAATGGCCGGTCCGTCACCCCCGCCATGGGCGCGACGAACAGGGCATTGGGCAGGGTGAAAGCCCCGAGTTGCATGGCGGTGGGAGAATCGGTGTCGAGCGGTGGAACTGCCGCGATCCCTGCTAACGCGGGGGGCGAAGGAACGCGATTGTATCTGCCTGTTTTTTCAGCAGGCGATATGTCGGCACCCTTTTTGCCCTCTCCCTCCGACTTCCCGATCGCCGGTCTCTCCCACCCCCGGATTTCGCCGCCCATGCCCGACTGGATCACCTACCTGATAGAGCTGCTGGCCCTGCCCGAATTCGGCCTGAGCACGGTCTTCGTGGTGTCCTTCATATCGGCCACCTTGCTGCCCCTGGGGTCGGAGCCGGCGGTGTTCGGCCTGATCAAGATCAACCCGCATCTCTTCTGGCCCGCCATCCTGGTGGCCACCGCCGGCAACACGGCCGGCGGCGCCGTGAGCTGGCTCATGGGCCTGGGCACGCACAAGGTGGTGGACCGAGCGCGCGGCAACCACGTCGATCTGCGCGCGCTGCAATGGCTGGAGCGCTTCGGCCCCAAGGCCTGCCTCATGTCCTGGCTGCCGGTGGTGGGCGACCCGCTGTGCGCCGTGGCAGGCTGGCTCAAATTTCCGTTCTGGCCCTGCCTGGCCTACATGGCCATCGGCAAGTTCGCCCGCTACCTCACCATGACGGCCGCGCTGTTGTGGTTCTTCCCTGGAACCCTGCATCCATGACCGTTGCCAGCAACCGCCTGCCACGCGCCCTCTGGGCCCTGATGGTGGGCAACTTCGTGATCGGCACCGGTGTGATGGTGGTGCCCGGCACGCTCAACGACATCAGCCACTCGCTGGGCGTGTCGATCCCGCAGGCCGGCCAGCTGATCACGGCCGCGGCCATCCTGATGGGCCTGGGCGCGCCGCTGTTCGCCAGCCTGGTCGCGGGCTGGGACCGGCGCCGCCTGCTCACGATCTCGCTGATCTGGTACGGCGTGCTGCTGCTGGCCTGCGCGCTGGCACCCAACTACGCCAGCCTGATGCCGCTGCGCGTGCTGGCCGTCATCGCGCCGGCCATCTTCACGCCGCAGGCGGCGGCCAGCGTGGGCCTGCTGGTCGGCCCGGCGATGCGCGGGCGCGCCATCACCTTCATCTTCCTGGGCTGGTCGCTGGCCTCGGTGCTGGGCATGCCGCTGTCGGCCTGGATCAGCAGCGAACTCAACTGGCGCTGGGCCTTCGGGCTGGTGGCGCTGACCTCGTTCCTCAGCGGCGCCTGGGTGTGGCGCGAGATGCCCGACGGCATCAAACCGGCCGCGCTGTCGCGCGAGGCCTGGGGCCGCACCCTGGGCTCGGCCCCGCTGATGACCGCCGTGGCCGTGACGCTGCTCTTCTCCTTCGGGCAGTTCACGCTGTTCTCCTACTTCGCCCCCTACTTCGCGCAGACCCTGGGCGCGGGCGGCGGACTGCTGTCGCTGATCTTCCTGTGGTTCGGCGTCTTCGGCCTGGCAGGCAATGTCGCGGTCACGCGCTCCATCGACCGCATCGGCGCACCCCGGGCCGTGCTGATCACGCTGGGCGCCATCGTGCTGAGCCTGCTGCTCTGGCCGCTGGGCCGCTACGGCGTCTGGGCCCAGGCCTTCGTGCTCATCCCCTGGGCGCTGGGCTGCTTCTCGTGCAACTCGGCGCAGCAGGCGCGGCTGGTGCAGATCTCACCCGAGCTGGCCCCCGCCACCGTGGCGCTCAACACCTCGGCCCTGTATGGCGGGCAGGCCCTGGGCGCGGCGCTGGGCGGCGTGATGATCGCCCAGGGCCGCATGATGAACCTGCACCAGGTCGGCCTGACCGTGATGCTGGTCGCGATGGCCGTGAGCCTGTGGGCCGCGTGGCTTCAGAAACGCTCGTGCGCGGCGAGGTAGCGCCACTGGCCTGAAGGCAGGCCGTCCAGGCCGATGCGGCCCAGGCGCTGGCGCCGCACCGAGGCCAGGCGCAGGCCGGCGCGCTCGGCCAGGTGCGCCACCTGCCCCGGCAGCGTGCCCTTGATCGCCAGCCGCAGGCGCCGCTCGCTCTGCCAGCTCGCGCGCGCCGTGGGCACGGCCCAGCCGTCGAAGAACAGCGCCTTGCCCAGCGACTGCAGCACCGCTTCGCGCCGCGCGTCGTCGTCGAGTTCGGCATCGTCCTGCACCTCCACGAGCCACTCGTGTTCCAGCGGCGAGGAGGCATCGGTAATCTTGCGCGCCACGCCCGGGTTCTGCGTGAACACCATCAGGCCGCTGGCAAGCACCTCCAGCGGCGAGACCGGCAGCAGCTTGTGGCCATGCGCCTTGAGCGGGCGCACGCCCGAGCGGTCGCCCTTGAAGCGCGCACCCGGGGCGAACCAGCGCGCGGCCAGCTCGTCGGGCAAGGGGGATTCGTCGGGCAGGGCCTGGCCCGAGGGCTTGTGCCAGACCAGCGTGACCGGCACCAGCGGTTCCAGCCGCGCCTTCGGATCGAGCTCCACGGCCTGCTCGTCGCGCACGCGCGCCATGGGCTCCTCGACCACGGTGCCGTCAACCCGCACCCAACCGCCAGCGATGTAGTGTTCGGCGTCGCGGCGCGAGCACGGCAGTTGGGCCGCGAGCCGTTTGGCCAGGCGCTGGGGTTCGGGACGGATCGGAGCGTGTTCGTTCATGCCGCCGACTCTACGCGCTGTTCGGGTGTGTCCAGGCGGGTGACCATTTCGGCATGCCACTTCCCCTTCATGCTTTGGCAGCACGTGCCACGCGGCCGATCGAGTGTTTCCCAGCGAACAGTCGAAGCGTGTCGTTCTGTCTTAAGGTGGGGGCTCTCTTTGTTTGACAAAGGATCTTCCATGTCCACTGAGTTCTCTTCCTGGTTCACGATCGAGACCAACGGCAACCCCGCCCGGGAGGGCGTTTACGAGACCACGGCGCTGGGCATTCCCGGCGAGAGCCACAGCGTGCTCCAGCACGGTTTCCGGCACTGGGGCGACGGCAGTGGCTGGGGCGATCTGGGCGCCACGCCGGACGCCGCCCTGGCGATGAAGGACCACCGCCCGGTGTTCCCGTTCAACGTCCGCCACTGGCGGGGCAAGGCGCAGCCCGCGGACTGACGCCCGCTGGCTCAGCCAAGGCGGATCGAGTTCAGCTGCTGAACAGGAAGTTCATCACGTCGCCGTCCTTGACGACGTAGTCCTTGCCTTCGGCGCGCATCTTGCCCGCGTCCTTGGCGCCCTGCTCGCCCTTGTAGGCGATGTAGTCGTCGAAACCGATGGTCTGGGCGCGGATGTAGCCCTTCTCGAAATCGGTGTGGATCACGCCAGCGGCCTGCGGGCCGGTGTCGCCTACGTGGATGGTCCAGGCGCGCACCTCTTTCACGCCGGCCGTGAAATAGGTCTGCAGGCCGAGCAGCTGGTAGGCCGCGCGGATCAGGCGGTTCAGGCCCGGCTCGTCCTGCCCGAGTTCCTTGAGGAATTCGAGCCGGTCCGCGTCGTCCATCTCGGAGAGTTCGGCCTCGATCTTGGCGCAAATGGCGACCACGGGCGCGTTCTGCTTCTGCGCGAATTCCTTGAGGCGGTCCAGCAGCGGGTTGTTTTCGAAGCCGTCTTCCGACACGTTGGCCACGAACATCGCGGGTTTGGCGGTGATCAGGAAAAACTGCTTGAGCTGCGCCTGCTCTTCCTTGCTGAAGTCGATGGTGCGCACCGGCTGGGTGTCGTTGAGCGCGGCCTGGCACTTCTCGAGGATGGCGACCTGCTTGATCGACTCCTTGTCGCCCGAGCGCGCGGTCTTGCTCACGCGGTGCAGGGCCTTTTCCACGGCGGCCAGATCGGCCAGGCAGAGCTCGGTCTGGATGACCTCGATGTCGGCGATCGGGTCGACCTTGTTGGCCACGTGGATGACGTTCGGGTCTTCGAAGCAGCGCACCACGTTGACGATGGCGTCGGTCTCGCGGATGTGCGCGAGGAACTTGTTGCCCAGCCCTTCACCAGTGCTCGCGCCCGCCACCAGGCCGGCGATGTCCACGAACTCCACGATGGCCGGCACGATGCGCTCGGGCTTGACGATCTCGGCGAGCTGCTGCAGGCGCGGATCGGGCACTTCCACCACACCGGTGTTGGGCTCGATGGTGCAGAAGGGGTAGTTCTCGGCCGCGATGCCGGCCTTGGTCAGCGCGTTGAAAAGGGTGGACTTGCCGACGTTGGGCAGGCCCACGATGCCGCATTGGAGGCTCATGGAAATTCCTTATGAATCAACCCCTGTGGCACTGTGCAGCGCCTGTCTGGCAGTGCTGCGAACCGAGGTGAGAGGTACCGGGTTCCGTGAGGACGTTGTCCTCGTCTTGCCAAGGGGAAACGGGTGTCGATTGTACTGATGGGTGAATCTCTCGCGCTGAAGCGTCCCGGACGCTCAGCCGCCCGCGCGCCGGGCCTGTTCACGGACCCAGAGCGAGAAGGCCTCCACCGCACGGGAGCCGGCGGTCGCGCGTGGGCGGCACAGGTAGTAGCCCCGCCCGGTGTTGGCGCTGCCGGGCACGGGGGTGACCAGGCGGCCGGTGGCCAGTTCGGCCTGCACCATGCAGCGCTGGACCACCGCCACGCCCATGCCCGCGCGGGCCGCTTCGATCAGGTTCATGACCAGGTCGAAGCCCGTTCCCCGCCAGTGCGGCGGCAGTTGCCCGCCCACGGAATCGGCCCACAGGGCCCAGTTGTCGCGGTAGTTGCTGTGGTACAGCAGGGGCAGGTTCAGCAGCGCGTCCACGCCGTCGATGCCTTGCGCCAGCGCGGGCGCGCACACGGCCACGATCTCGCGGCCGATGAGGTACTGCGCCGCCACCTGGCGGGGCCAGTGCTTGCCGGCCCGCGCCTTGAGCGCCACCCACAGATCCACGTCCGCGCGGGTGAAGTCCTCGTCGTGGTGGTACTGGCGGAACTCGATGTCGATCTCGGGGTGGCGGTGCCGGAAATCCTCCAGGCGCGGCATCAGCCAGAGGTTGCCCAGGCTGGGCACCACGGACAGCCGTAGCCGCAGGGCTTCGGGCAGGGCCCTGACCTGGCCCGCCGCGGCCTCCAGCGCGGCCACGGGCCCTTCGACCTGGCGGCGCAAGTCGGCGCCGGCCGGGGTCAGGCGCACGCCGCTGGCCGCGCGGTCCAGCAGCTGGACCCCCAGGTGTTTCTCGAGCCGGGCCACCGCGCGGCTCACCGCCGCCTGGGTCACGCACAGCTCGTCGGCCGCGCGGTGGAAATTGCCATGGCGGGCCACGCCCAGGAAGGCGTGCAGCTCCACCAGAGAAGGGCTTCGGATGCGCATGCGGCTGATTACATCATGTCATCGCACACGGCGAAAATGTCGTTTGCCTGCCTTGGTCGGATTTCCTACCCTTCGGCTCCCATCCCCGAGGAGGAGACCTCACATGACCACCCGAACCCTGCTGCGCACCGCGCTGACCCTGACCACCGCGCTCGTTCTGGGCGCTGCCGCCCAGGCCCAGACCGCCTACCCCAACCGGCCGATCAAGCTGATCGTGCCTTTCGCCCCCGGCGGCTCGACCGACCTGGCCGCGCGCCTGGTGGCCGAATACGGCGGTCGCGAGCTCGGCCAGTCCATCGTGGTGGAGAACAAGGCGGGCGCCGGTGGCTCGACGGGCATGGAATTCGTCGCCCGCGCGCCGGCCGATGGCTACACCCTGGGCATGGCCACCGTCAGCACGCACGGCAGCAACCCGGCGGTCTATGGCAACAAGCTGCGCTACAACCCGGTGAAGGACTTCGCGCCCATCACCAACGTGGCGACCACGCCCAGCGTCTTCGCGGTGCATCCCGCCACACCGGCCAAGGACATGAAGGAGTTCATCGCCCTGGCCCAGGCCAACCCAGGCAAGTACAGCTTCGCCTCGCCGGGCATCGGCTCCCTGGGCCACGCCAACATCGAGCACTTCATGGCCCTGTCCAAGATGAACCTGCTGCACGTGCCGTACAAGGGCGCCGGGCAGGCCATGACCGACGCCATGGCGGGCCAGGTGACCGCCATCACGGACAACCTGCCGTCGGCCCTGCCGAACATCCAGTCCGGCAAGCTGCGCGCGCTGGCGGTGCTGAGCGAGAAGCGCTCGCCCTCGCTGCCGGAGGTGCCCACCTACGGCGAACTCGGTTTCCCCCAGATGGGCGGTGGCGGCTGGTTCGGCGTGGTCGCGCCGGCGGGCACGCCGCCCGAGGTGGTGGCCAGGCTCAACGCTGCCATCCACAAAGGCATGAAGCACCCCGAGTTCATCAAGCAGATGGAAGCCTCGGGCTCCACGCTGATCCCCGGCACGCCCGAGGCGTTCGCCCAGCAGATCCAGCAGGCCATGGAGCGCTACGAGCGCGTGGCCAAGATGGCCAAGATCTCGCTGGACTGAGCCATGCCGATCGACGCACCGCCGTTCACGCTGCACCGCCCCGTCGCCACGCCCGTGCCCCTGGTGTGCGACTCGCCGCACAGCGGCACCGACTACCCGGCGGACTACGACCACGCCGTGCCCCGGGCGCTGCTGCGGCGCGGCGAGGACACGCATGTGGAGGCGCTGTGGGCGGCGGTGCCCTCGGTGGGCGGCAGCCTGCTGGCGGCCCACTTTCCCCGCACCTACATGGACTGCAACCGCTCGGAGGACGACCTCGACCCGGACCTGCTCGACGGCCCGTGGCCGGCGCCGCTGAACCCGAGCGAGAAAACCCGCCTGGGTTTCGGCCTGGTGTGGCGCAACATCGATGCCAGCACGCCGATCTACCACCGTCGGCTCACCGTGGCGGAGGTGCAGGTGCGCATCGCCCGCTGCTACCGCCCGTACCACGCGGCCCTGTCGCGATGCATCGACGAGACCATGGACCGCTTCGGCGCGCTCTGGCACCTGAACCTGCATTCCATGCCCGACAGCGCCTACGAGCGGCTCCAGATCCGCAGCACCCGCCCACTCGCGGACTTCGTGCTGGGCGACCGCGACGGCACCACCTGCGACCCGGCGTTTGTCGACCTGGTGGAGCGCGAACTGCGCTCGCGCGGCTACTCGGTGGCCCGCAACGACCCGTACAAGGGCGTGCAGCTGATCGCTCGCATCGGCCAGCCCGCGCAAGGGCGCCACAGCCTGCAGATCGAGATCCGCCGCCCGGTGTACATGGACGAGATCACCCGGGAGCGCAACGCCAGTTTCGCCACGGTGCAGCGCGACCTGGGCGACCTGGCGGCCACGCTGGCGCGCTACGCGAGCGAGCAGGCCAGCCCGCCACGATCAGCCCAGGGCTGAGTTCAGTCGAACTTCCAGTCGGCGCTCACGGGCTGGCCGACCCGCAGCACCTGCCCGTCGCCTTCGAGCACGATGGCATTCATGCCGAAGGTGATGGCGCCGTTGAGGCGCGGGTCCTGCCGGTAGACCTGCAGCGTGTCGTTCACCTCGGGGCTGGCCGTGGCGGTCGCCGGGTCGATGTTGGGAATGGGACAGCGGCCGCAGGGCTTGACCGGCTCGATCAGCGCGGACGCGCCGTCCCCGGTGCCGATGCGCATCGCGCCCACGCGGTCTTCGTCGTGCGCTTCCACGCCGGCCAGCACGACGTTGGGCCGGAAACGCAGCATCTCCACCGGCCCGTGGCCGGCCGCGCCCAGGCGGGTGTTGAGTTCGTCCAGCGACGCGGTGCTGGTCACCAGCAGGCTGAAACCGTCGGCGAACTGCGTGACGGCCTCACGGCCCCCGGTCCACTTCAGGCTGCACACGCGCCGCACCTCGGGGTCGAAGCGCGCCAGGCGCAGGGGCTGACCGAGGAAATCGCTGAACCACTGCGCGGCCAGATCGCCCATGTCGTAGGCCTGCACCTCGTCGTCCCACACGCGCACCTGGAGCGGGCCTTCGGCCGCGTCCAGCGCCAGGTGCAGCGCGAGCATGCCGGGGGCGCGCAGCACCAGCTGGCCCATCTTGAAAGCGGTCTGGATGAGCGCCATGCGGGGCAGCTCGCGCTGGGTCACGAACTCGCCGTCCGCGTCCACCACCATCCAGGCGCGGTCGTACAGCAGGCCGGTGTCGGTCAGCTCGACCTCGGTCAGCGAAATGCCGGCGCAGGACTTGACCGGATAGACCCAGAGCTGGGCGATGGTGGCCTGCACGTCGGCGGCAATGGGTTCAGCACTCATGGTGGATGGTCAGGATGGGGGTACCGGGTATCGCCCGGGGGAAGGCCCGGATTGTGCCCTGCTCCTAGAATCCCCCCATGAACTCCCCTGCCCCCCGCACCGGCTCTACCCGGCGTTTCGACGTCGCCATCCGAGGGGCCGGCGTGGTGGGCCAGACCCTGGCCCTGCTGCTGGCCCGCGACCGCCTGCGCGTGGCTCTGGTCGGCGCGCCACGCGGCCCGCAGGACACCCCCGACGTGCGCGCCTACGCGATCAACGCGGCCTCGCGCGACGTGCTGCGCTCGGTGCGCGCCTGGCCCGAGGCCGATCCGCAGGACGACCGCGTGCCCCCCATCACCCCGGTGAGCGCCATGCAGGTGTGGGGCGACGACGGCGGCGAGCTGCAGTTCTCGGCCGACGACCAGGGCGCGGACGCGCTGACCTGGATCGTGGACGTGCCCGCGCTGGAGCAGCGCCTGTCCGACGCGATCGGCTTCCAGGGCGGCATCGAGCGCGTGAGCGAAGCGCCCAACGCCGCCCTGACGGTGGTGTGCGAGGGCAAGCGCAGCCAGACGCGCGCGGAACTGGGCCTGGAATTCGACGTGCGCCCCTACCCACACAAGGCGGTGGCCGCGCGGCTGCATTGCGACCAGCCGCACGGCGGCATCGCCCGGCAGTGGTTTTCCAACGGCGAGGTGATGGCCCTGCTGCCCCTGGGCGGCGCGTTCGGGAACTCCGTGGCGCTGGTGTGGTCTGTCCCTGCACAGCAGGCCGACGCCTGGCTGCAAGCCGACCCGACCACCTTCACCCAGGCCGTGCAGGCGCGCTGCGCCCAGGCCCTGGGCCACATGCACATGGAAAGCCCCGCCCAGGCCTGGCCCCTCGAACTCTCGCGCGCCCAACGCTGGATCGCCCGCACCGCCCAGGGCGGCGTGGCGCTGGCCGGCGACGCGGCGCACGCCATGCACCCGCTGGCGGGCCAGGGCCTGAACGTGGGTCTGGCCGACGCCGCCGAGCTGGCGCGCGTGCTGCAGCAGCGCGAATACTGGCGCGAGCTGGGCGACCTCAAGCTGCTGCGCCGCTACGAACGCGCGCGCGCCGCCGAGGTAGGCGCCATGGGCTGGGTCACCGACGGTCTGTTCGGCCTGTTCGCCCACGGCGACTCGCGCGTGCAGGCGCTGCGCAACTGGGGCCTCAACGGCTTCGACCGCAGCGGCCCGCTCAAGCGCTGGATCGCCCGCCAGGCCATGGGCCAGCCGCACCTCTGAAACCCTTTTTTACCCTTTCGAATCCCGCACGCCCTCCAAGGCTCCCACGATGAAACTCTTCAAATCCCTCCTGATCGCGGCCTTGGCTGCCCTGTCGATGGCCGCCATCGCCCAGGAAGCCACCATCCGCAAGAACCTCGCCGAGCGCCTGCCCAACCTGCCGGCCATCGACGAGGTCAGCAAGACGCCCATGCCGGGCATCTACGAGGTGCGCGTCAACCAGAGCGAGCTGTTCTACACCGACGCCGAAGGCAACTACCTGATCCAGGGTTCGATGATCGACACCAAGGCCCGCGTGGACCTGACCGAGCAGCGCATGGACAAGCTCACCGCCATCGCCTTCAAGGACCTGCCGCTGAAAGACGCCTTCACCATCGTGCGCGGCAATGGCAAGCGCAAGCTGGCGGTGTTCGAGGACCCCAACTGCGGCTATTGCAAGCGCTTCGAACGCGACCTGATGAAGATCGACAACGTGACGGTGCACGTGTTCCTGTACCCGATCCTGAGCGCCGACTCGGGTGAGAAATCGCGCAACATCTGGTGCGCCAAGGACAAGGGCAAGACCTTCGTCGACTGGATGGTGCGCGACGTGACCCCGCCTTCGGCGACTTGCGACGCGGCCGCCGTGGCGCGCAACTTCGAGTTCGGCAAGAAGGCCCGCATCACTGGCACCCCGACCATCATCTTCGCCAACGGCACGCGCGTGCCCGGCGCCATCGGTGCCGAGCAGATCGAGAAACAGCTCGCGGAAGCCAAGCCTTGAGCACCCGCGCCAGGGCGGCCAAGGCCGCGCGCAACGCAGGCGTGCGCTACACCGTCTCGGTGCTCAGCGCGCACGCCCACCTGTTCGCCGTGACGCTGCGCATCGAGCAGCCCGCGAAGAACCAGCGCGTGGCCCTGCCGGTGTGGATACCGGGCAGCTACCTGGTGCGCGAGTTCTCGCAGAACCTGCAACAACTGCGCGCCTGGCAGAACGGGCAACCCGTCGCCCTCAGGCAGCTCGACAAACACCGCTGGCAGGCCCAGGCCGAGGCCGGCGAGCCGCTGGAGCTGCGGTATGAGGTGTATGCCTTCGACGCCTCGGTGCGCACCGCCTTCCTCGACGCCTCGCGCGGTTTCTTCAACGCCACCAGCCTGTGCCTGCGCGTGCTCGGCCAGGAGGACACGCCGCACGCGCTGGAGCTGTTGAGCGGCGAGGCCACCGCCGGCTGGCAGGTCGCCACCGGCCTGACGCCGCAGACCGTGGACGCCCAGGGCTTCGGCCACTACCTCGCCGAGGGTTACGACGAGCTCGCCGACTGCCCGGTGGAAATGGGCCGCTTCTGGAGCGCCAGCTTCACCGCCGGCGGCGTGGAGCACCGCTTCGTGGTGGCCGGCGCGGGCGAGTGGATGGATGGCGAGCGCCTGATCGAAGACACCCGCAAGATCTGCGAGACGCAGATCGCCTTCTGGCACGGCCAGCAGCCCCCGCCTTTCTCGCGCTACGTGTTCATGCTGTACGCCAGCGCCGACGGCTACGGCGGCCTGGAGCACCGCAACTCCACCGCGCTGATCTGCCAGCGCGCCGATCTGCCGCGCACGCCCGCGCCGGGCGAAAAACCCGCCGCCCTCAAGGCCACGGACGGCTACACCACGCTGCTGGGCCTGATCAGCCACGAGTACTTCCACACCTGGAACGTCAAGCGCCTGCGCCCGGCCGAGTTCGCGCGCTACGACTACGACAGCGAGAACCACACCGAGCTGCTCTGGTTCTTCGAAGGCTTCACCAGCTACTACGACGATCTCATGCTGCGCCGCGCCGGGCTGATCGACGACGCGACCTACCTGCAGCTGGTGGCCAAGACCCTCAACCAGGTGCAGCAGACGCCGGGCCGCCTGGTGCAGACCGTCGCCGAGGCCAGCTTCGACGCCTGGGTGAAGTACTACCGCATGAACGAGAACACGCCCAACGCGACGGTGAGCTACTACACCAAGGGTTCGCTGGTGGCGCTGTGCCTGGACCTCACGCTGCGCGCTGAAGGCCACGGTTCGCTCGACGCGGTGATGCGCGAACTCTGGCAGCGCTGCGAAGGCGGCCCGATGCGCGAGGCCGACGTGCTGCGCGCGCTCAAGCGCCTGGGCCAGCGCAGCTACGAAGGCGAGATCGCGGCCTGGGTGCACAGCACCGACGAGCTGCCCCTGCCCTCGCTGCTGCAGGACCACGGCGTGAAGGTGGCGCACGACAAGGCACCGCTGGCGCAGCAACTCGGCCTGCGCGTGAGCGAGACCGGGGGCAGCGTGGTGCTCAAGACCGTGCTGCGCGGCGGCGCGGCTGAGGCCGCCGGCATGGCCGCGAACGACGAGTGGCTGGGCGTGGAGTTCGCGCCCGCGCAGCGCGGCGGCGAGGCCGAGGCCGAGGCCTGGCGCCTCCACAAGCTCGACGAACTGCCGCCCCTGCGCGCGCGGCGCGCCAAGCTGACCGCGCTGGTCTCGCGCGACAAGCGCCTGCTGCGCCTGCCGCTGGACTGGCCCACCGAGTCCTTCACCGTGCGGCTGGCGGTGGGCGATGCGCCCAAGCTCGCCAGCTGGCTGAACTAGCGCCCGCGCTGATCCAGAACGCGCTTGGCCTTGCCCTGGCTGCGTTCAACGCCACCCTCGGGCTTCAACTGCACCATCACGCTGCTGCCCACGAACACCTTGATGTCGTGCTGCAGCAGGCGCGCGGCCCCCTGGGCCTCCTCGCTGTCCGGTGACAGGCCCGAGCGCGTCTCCACCACCACGGTGAGGTCGTCCATCGGCCCCTGGCGCGTGAGCACGCACTGGTAATGCGCGCTGAGTTCGGCGCGCTTGAGGATGAGCTCCTCGATCTGCGTGGGAAACACGTTGACGCCGCGCACGATCATCATGTCGTCGCTGCGGCCGGTGATCTTTTCCATGCGGCGCATGGGGCGCGCCGTGCCGGGCAGCAGGCGCGTGAGGTCGCGTGTGCGGTAGCGGATGATGGGCAGCGCCTCCTTGGTCAGGCTGGTGAACACCAGCTCGCCCAGCTCGCCATCGGGCACCGGCTCGCCGGTGTCGGGGTCGATGATCTCGGGGTAGAAGTGGTCTTCCCAGATCGTCGGGCCGTCCTTGGTTTCCACGCACTCGTTGGCCACGCCGGGCCCCATCACCTCGGAGAGGCCGTAGATGTCCACCGCGTCGATGCCCATGCGCTGCTCGATCGCCAGCCGCATGTCGTTGGTCCAGGGTTCGGCGCCGAAGATGCCCAGGCGCAGGCTGCTCTCGCGCGGGTCCAAGCCCTGGCGTTCGAACTCGTCGGCGATCGCCAGCATGTAGCTCGGCGTGACCATGATGATGTCGGGCCGGAAGTCCTGGATCAGCTGCACCTGCCGCTCGGTCTGGCCGCCGCCGAAAGGCACCACCGTGAGCCCCAGCTTCTCGGCACCGTAGTGCGCGCCCAGGCCGCCGGTGAACAGGCCGTAGCCATAGCTCACGTGCACCAGATCACCCGGGCGGGCGCCACTGGCGCGGATGCTGCGCGCCATCACCGTGGCCCAGGTGTCGATGTCCTTGAGCGTGTAGCCCACCACCGTCGGCTTGCCGGTGGTGCCGCTACTGGCGTGGATGCGCGCGCACTGCTCGCGCGGCACCGCGAACATGCCGAAGGGGTAGCTGTCGCGCAGGTCCTTCTTGGTCGTGAAAGGGAACTTCGCCAGGTCGGCCAGGCTGCGGCAGTCGTCGGGGTGCACGCCGGCCGCATCGAACTTCGCGCGGTACACCGGCGAGTTCTGGTAGGCGTGGCGCAGCGTGGCCTGCAGGCGCTTGAGCTGCAGCGAACGCAGTTCGTCGATGCCGGCTTTTTCGATCGGTTCGAGGGGAAAGGTCTTCATGGCTGCTCGTCCTCGGGAAACACGGTGCCGGCGATCACGGCGCTCTTGCCGCGGAACATCGCAACCACTTCGCCGCGCTGGTTGCTCACCCGCATGTCGTAGATGCCGTGGCGGCCCGACAGCGTCTGTTCGATGCCTTCGCAGGTGAGCACGTCGCCCGCGTGCGCGGGCCGCAGGAACTCGATGCCGCAGCCCGCGGCCACAGCGTTCTTGTTGTGGCTGTTGCAGGCAAAGGCGAAGGTGGAATCGGCCAGCGTGAAGATGAAGCCGCCATGGCAGATCTGGTGGCCGTTGAGATGCAACGGGCGCACGGCCATGCGCATCACGGCGCGACCGGGTTCGCAGGCCAGCAGCTCCATGCCCATGGTGTCCTTGCTCGCGGTGTCCACCGCGAACATCGTCTCGCCCACCTTGCGGGCCTTGTCTTCGGGGCTCATCCTCATTCGCCCTTGAACTGCGCCGGACGCTTTTCGCGGAACGCCATCACGCCTTCGATGTAGTCGTGCGTGCGGCCCAGGGCCGACTGGGTGTCGCGCTCCACGTCCAGCTGCTGGTCCAGCGTGCGCGTGCCGGCATCGCGCAGCAGGCCGCGCGTGGCCACCAGGGCCTTGGTGGGCATGGTGGCCAGGCGCGCGGCCAGGGCCAGTGCCGCGCCCACGCAGTCGTCGGACACGTCCCAGACCAGGCCCCATTCCTTGGCCTGCGTGGCCGGCAGCTTGTCGCCCGTCAGGGCCAAGGCCATGGCGCGCGCCAGGCCCAGGCGCTCGACCAGGAACCAACTGCCACCCGCGTCCGGTATCAAGCCGATCTTGCTGAAGGCCTGGATGAAGCTCGCGCCGGTGGCGGCGATGGCGATGTCGCAGGCCATGGCCAGCGAGGCGCCCGCACCCGCCGCGACGCCGTTGACGGCGGCGATGGTGGGCATGCGCAGCCCCTGCAGGCGGCGCGCCGTGGGGTTGAAGGCCTGCTCGATCACCGGGCCGGGGTCGGCGCGCTTCACCAGATCGGGGCCGGGCTCGAAATCGAATTCGGCCAGGTCGGCGCCGGCGCAGAAACCGCGCCCGGCGCCAGTGAGCACCAGCGCGCGCACCGCCGGGTTGGCCTCGGCCTGGTCCAGCGCGGCCCACAGCTCGCGGTGCATCTGGCGGGTGAAACTGTTCAGGGCTTCGGGGCGGTTGAGCGTGACCAGGGCCACGGCCCCGCGCTCTTCGTACACCACGGTGGCGTTGTTGCTCATGTCGGCGGTCTCCTGCTGTTGTCGTTGGGCGTTGGATCGCAATTTACCATTAACCAACCAATCGGTCGGCTAATGTTTTCCCGGAGGGCGGGCCCGATATAGTGGTGGGCTTTCAACCCGACGCCATTGCCCGAGGAGACACCATGACCGCCGCCACCCCACCCGAATGCATCACCGTGCGCACCGAAGGCCGCGTGGGCATCGTCACGCTCAACCGGCCCAAGCAGCTCAACGCGCTCAACAACCAGCTCATGGACGAGCTGGGCGCGGCGCTCAAGGCCTTCGACGCGGACGAGGGCATCGGCTGCATGGTCATCACCGGCAGCGAAAAGGCCTTCGCGGCAGGCGCTGACATCGGCGCCATGGCCACCTACACCTTCGCCGACGTCTACAACGGCGACTACATCACGCGCAACTGGGAAACCATCCGCGGCATCCGCAAGCCGGTGATCGCGGCCGTGAGCGGCTTCGCGCTGGGCGGCGGCTGCGAACTCGCCATGATGTGCGACTTCATCATCGCGGCCGACAACGCCAAGTTCGGCCAGCCCGAGATCAAGCTGGGCATCATTCCCGGCGCGGGTGGCACGCAGCGCCTGCCGCGCGCGGTGGGCAAGGCCAAGACCATGGACATGGTGCTCACCAGCCGCATGATGGACGCCGCCGAGGCCGAGCGCGCCGGCCTTGTCAGCCGCGTCGTGCCGCTGGACAAGCTGATGGACGAGGCCCTGGGCGCCGCGCTGGTGATCTGCGGCCTCTCGCTGCCCAGCGTGATGGCGGCCAAGGAAGCGGTGAACCGCTCGTTCGAAGGCACGCTGTCGGACGGCGTGATGTTCGAGCGCCGCCTGTTCCACGCGATGTTCGCCACCGAAGACCAGAAGGAAGGCATGGACGCCTTCGTCAACAAACGCAAGCCGGCTTTCCAGCACCGCTGAGCCGTCCAAAAAAACTGTCTATAATGCGCGCTTCGCTGGCGATATAGCTCAGTTGGTTAGAGCGCAGCATTCATAATGCTGATGTCGGTGGTTCAAGTCCACCTATCGCCACCAGCATCTCAAAAAGCGGGTTCCGGCAACGGGGCCCG
>QFCS01004872.1_pt1 | contig 82887 bp, 76 predicted proteins | sample 3576561 | NCBI WGS metagenome assembly QFCS01 | reverse complement strand
TTCAAGGCCAGCTCGGCCGCAGCAGCACAGAAGAGAGGAGAAAAGGCCAACCCATTGACCAAAGCCTGATCAGAAAACCATACTTAGAGGTGGCTCACTTCTCGGTGGAAAAACCGGCTCAGTTCTGCGCGGAAACCAACACTTGCGCTTCTCGGCGGTTCTCGTCGCGTAGTCGCTCTCGAAACGTTTCATGAGACCCCCCCAGATTGATCCTGGAATCCCCAACTTTCACGTTATAGTGGCATGTCGCGGATGCGAGTCAATTGGAGAGTGGGAGGGGCGCCTCGACGGAAACATGATCAGGCAGCTTCATCGGTACTCTGTCGGAGATTTCAGTCGTTGCGATCTCTCTCAACTCGACCCTCTTGGGTCTCATCCTTCGTTAGTCTGCCGCCAATGGCAGACACGTCGGCCGCCGCAGTGTTAAGCTGATGCTCGAGCGCTTCGATGCTCGCCATGACGTCGGCGAATGTCGGCGGCGTGCCGAAGATCATCCCCGACATCCGCGCATAGTCGGCGGCGAGCGCGGCGCGCATCTTGTCAGTCGGGACAAGGCGATAGCTGCCGGGCACGGCGCGACCGTACCGATGATCCGGCGCGCGAAACATCAATTCCTTGTGGCGCCGGCAGGCTTCCGCGAGATCGCGCATAGATGCTGTGGCGGCGCCATGGTTCGGATGCGTCCATATCTGATGCACGTCGTAATAGTGACGCGAGTAGCGATTGAGGTCTGGGACCGGACGGTCAGGTTTGGCCTCGGCCTCTCGTTTTTCGGTCATTTCGGTCATCGCGTGGAGGATCAGCACCTTCTCCCAGAAGGTTCGTTCCGGCCTGACCGTCGTCACGTTGGGAACTGTAAGGTCGAGCTCCTTCGGAAGTTCCGACGCAATGTAGGGTACGATCTCGCGGGGCTCGGCCGGTTCGGGGTCGGGACGCGCGCCGCCCTCGATGCGCACCGCGGCCTGGACATAGGCATCACCCGCATCGAAGACACTCTTGTAGCTGAGCACGAGAATGTCGAGCGCTTCCTTGTTGCGATAGGCGTCGAAGCCAAAGCCGAGCGAGAAATGTCCTGCCTGTCCCACCGCGTCTTCGACGGCTGCTATCTCCGCCGCCAGCTCTTCTCTGAGCGGACCGGAAATGTATTGCCGCGCCGCCTCGTCGACCTGCTCGGCCAAGGTGCGCTGCTGTTTGTTTACGGAAGGAAGCGCGGCGATGTCCGCTTCCAGTGGAACATTGAGGTCGGCCTTGTAGATACCGATATCGATGTCCTCCGAAAATCTCTTTATCAACCCATATGCCTTGCTGAGACTTGTTCCGCCCTTGAAGTAGAGGCCGATCGGATCGGTCTGGCGCCGGTTGAACAGGAAGTCGAGCACCCAACAGACATAGAGATCCTTTTCGATGTTGGCTGCCTGCGTCTCCAACTGGGCGGCGACCGACGAGAAGAGCGCGCGGCGCTCATCGGCAGTCGAGCGCAGGATTTCAACGAATGTCTGTTGCATGGGGGTCCCGTGTCAGGTCAGCGTTCGCGGTGAGACCGCCTTGATCTCCAACTGCGAGTTTGTCCGCGATCGTCTCGACCAGAGGGTACATCCATGCAGGAACGGCCTGGATGTTGTCTCGCAGATCCTGCGCGACCTTCTGCCGGTTCGGATCGCGGGAAAGGTGGCGCACAATGCCGTTGACCGCGGCATCCAGGCTCGTCCGCTCATCCCGAAACCACGCCAGCGCCTGAACGACGCGCATGGCCGGCCGGCCAGCCCAGAAGGCGGTCTTGGCCGAGATGCGCTTGAAATCGAGCTTGTAGATGACCGGCGCGATCGCGTTCGGATCTCCGGCATTGGCTTCGATCTCGATCGTGCGCGGATAGGTATCGGCATGGATGGTGGATCGGGCTGGAACGGCGGTAGTCAAACCGAGATCGTTGGCGGCCGTCATGCCGTCAACGAGCACGCGCAGCTTGTCGCGCCGCGCGATGGCGTCGATAAACGCGGCACGGGGAGGAAATACCATCTTGCCTGTGAGGCTGCTCGTTCCAGGTTTGTCGTACAGGCCTCGATGTGGGCGGCGTATGTCGCCACGAAGGGTCAGGCGTTGCAGCGCTTTCTCGACGGCGTGTGGAGTGGCGATATCGAGAAAGTCCGCGCGCGACCAGACGCCCGCCGGCGCTGCGGCAGCGATGCGCCTGTGAATTCGATCCAAGGTATCCGATGTCGGATTTGGCATTCCTGCACCTCGCTGTGACCGCAAATTATATATAAAAATTGGACAGTAGCAAGGTTCCACTGACCAAAATTCGAATACATTCTTTGGTCAGTTCTGCGCCGTTCTTTGATCTGAAAATAGGCGCACACGGATCTGTACGCCACGAGCGGTCTGGGTTGGCATCTTCGGTCACGTCGGGGTTGAACAGGCTACCGAATGGCTCTGTGGAAAGCAGTCCGGACGCGGTCCATGGCAACACCGGCCACATCGTCGTTTTGGCTATTGGCCGGCCAAGATCATCTTCGAGGTTTCAGGCGCGCCGGCGTTCAGAAAATCGACGAAGTCCGTGAGTACCGGAACCCGGCGGGAGCGGAAACTTTCCTCCGTGGTCTGGATATCGACGATCCGATCGACGCGGAACTTTCGGAAATCCTGCCTGAGACAACACCAGGCAAGCAGTACCGACACCCGCTCCAGATAGACGATCGCCAGCGGCAGCACTTGCCGGTGAGTCCGTTGCTGCCCCGCGTCCACATATCCGTGCAAAGTTATTGCGACGATGCCATACTCCTTGGGCTGGACGCATGTTGATTCACTTCATCAAGCCAGACGATGCCTGTTGTTGCCGTGAGGTTGCTTGCAATGACGCCATCCAGGACGACCCTGGCCGCCGACAAGATACCGATCGCCTCTCCCCCAGATGGAGCGTTTCCGTCACCTCCGGTTGAAACGTGCGCGATGTCGTTGCCGTTCGGCGAATTGTCCTGGGAAAACTTCGAAAGGCTTTGCTATCGCCTGGCCGCCCAGTCGGCACACGTTGAGCACACCGCTCGTTACGGCCGCACTGGACAGGCGCAGCAAGGAATCGACATCTTTGCTCGCAAGACCAACGGACGTTACGAGGTCTGGCAGGCGAAGCGCTATCAGAAATTCAACGCTGCCCAAGTTAAAAAGGCGGTGAAAGCCTTTGTCGAGGGCACTTGGCTCGCCAAATCTGACAAGCTCGTCATCGCGGTCCAGGCCAACCTGGACGACGTAAAGGTGCAGGAAGAGATTGAGAGCCAGACCAAAGAGCTGGCGGAACGAGATGTCGCGCTGGTTGTCCTTGGGGGGGACAGGTTGACGGCTCAAGTCCGCCCCCACCAAGACCTCGTAGCGAATTTCTTCGGTAAGGGTTGGCTCAAGGCGTTTTACGGTGACGCTGTCGATTCCTCGATCGCCAGCAGGTTGGACGGGGAAGAGTCCGCGCGAGTCCGCGCGCAGATCGCTCCGAGGGTTGAGACAAGTGGGCCGCCGACGCTACGGTTTCGGACCGACATCGAGATCGACGACGCGTCGGTATCGGCTCTGCTCCACTCATTAGAACCGCTGAGGATAGACTATCACGACAGCTTGCGCACCATGATCGAGATCATGGAGGCCCGAGATGCGGACTTCATGCCGTTCATGGAGCAGAACCCTTATTTCATGGCGGAGCTTGACTTCGGCAAGCGGGAGCGCTGGGCTGCTGGGGACCATGCGCAACTGGCTGCCGATCTATGGCTTTTGAAAACTAGGATGGTTGCAACTGAAGAGGGCTTGGGGCGTCTGATACAACGTCTGCGGTCAAAAGACACGTCGCCTGACCTAGCCTCAGGAGCGCTTCGAACGTTCGGGAAGTTTGCGGTTCTTCGTTTAGTAGCGGTTCTGAAGAAGCAATATAATTTGCAGAATGGGCGGCCTGAGCCGTGGTTTCTCCATTGGAAGCTCAATGAAAAAGCAAACATGAGCCCAATCGATCTCGTACCAATGACGAGTGATACAGGCCGGCGCATCTTTGGATTCAACAGGTTCGTCATCGCTCGCGTGGGGGTTTCTGAGGAGCGCTATGATTACGTGGTCCTGCCGTTCGACATCGCAGTTGACCTCCACCAAAGCGGAAAATCAGAGCCGGCGATCTATTACAATTGGTTGCTCCCTCAGCTCTCATATCACAGCCTCTACTTCGACGACTTCACCCCAAGTAACTGGGAGGTGTACGTCCTTTTGGGAAACGATGGCCGTGAGTGGTATTATCCGAGCCAAATCAATCCATGGCTGTAGCGCGCATTGTCGCGATTGGCAGCGCTACTTTTTGTAAGCAGAGCCAATTCCCTTGAGCTATCGGTGTGTTCTACCGCGGTGAGAGCAAAACCTGTGCGAGGCGCAGGAGCCAAAATACGGTAAGATCGTGCAGATCGCCAAGTTCGCCCGTGACATGCACAAGGCTGTGTGCGCGCTAATGCACGACCTTTTGTGCTGCCTGCGGACCAGTCCGGCGCCGTCGCGTGTGAGCCTGCTAACTGCACGGTGACTTTACTGATATTGGAGTGTGGGGTCCAGGCAGGCTCACGACCACTGTAAACTTTTCCAAGAGCGCAAACGAGGATCGATCGATTAAGTGCGTTTGCCCGCTACCGCGTGTAGCAGATTGTCCGATGTCGTATATTGGCTGCCAGAACCGGATATTCTCCTTTCGGCCCTAAACCGGCCATTCCGGCGAGCAAGCTGCTGCACGGATTGGAAGAGTAGTACCGATAAAACGCACTGAACTACGGGGCCGACGGTTCGAATCTCTTCAAGAGCTTGGAAAGGGTTCCTGATGATCCCGTTGCCTAGCCAACTTGCGAGGGCCAGCGCCTGCTCTCAGACTTCCTGAGGCGCCTCCGCAGGGCGGGTGGTGCGATAGACCTCTTCCAGGCTCATCATATTTGAAAGGTCGATGCTCATCGGGGAAGCGTGGCCGAAGGCGCCGCGTATCAGGCAGGTTTGCGCGGCGGCTTCTGCGGCTTTAGTCAGGATGACTTCGGGCTGGAGGCCATCGAGCAGGCCGACGAGGACGTTGGCGATGTAGGTGTCGCCGGCTCCCAGCGTGTCGATGGGGTCGACCCGTTTGGCCGGGACTTCGACGATGCCGCTGTCGCCGGCGAGAATAGCGCCTTCGATGCCACGGGTGACGAGGCTCCAGTAGGCACCCGCCATGCGGGCGCGTTCGGCCAGCGCGAACGAATCCTCACGGGACGTGCCGCCGGCGGAGAAGGCGATCAGGAAGCAGTGCGGCGCCACCCGTGCGATGCGGTCAGGATCGTGCACGGTGGCGAGATCGTACGAAATTTTCGTCTCCTCGGCAAAGCGCGGCAGCCAGGCGTCCACATGGCTCGACCGGCCGGTGTGGAGGGCATCGAAATCCGAAAGCCGCGTCAGATCTGTCCTTGTCGGCGCGATGATCGAGACGCCGAGATTGGCGCCCACGAAGACCCGGTCGCCGTCCCGCGTCTCGATCACGCAATAGGCTGTCTGCCCCGGCTCAACCCGCAGCGACGAGACATCCACGCCTTCCTCGGTCAGCGCGCGGCGGATCAGGCGGCCGGCATCGTCGTCGCAGACCGCGCCGGCATAGGCGGTTTCGGCGCCGGCGCGGCTTGCGAAGACGGCATGATTGACGCAGTTCCCGCCGGGAAACATCAGGTTCTGGTCGCGGTAGCAGTCGACGACATTGTCGCCGAAGGCGAGAATTCTGGCGGGACGCGGCATCGGGCAGGCTCTCCTGAGAATTAAGCTGAGAACGTTCTCAAGTAAAAGGTCGAACCGAAAAAGGCAACCGATTTCGTAAGCCGCGCGCGCCGGATATCAGGAGCGATGATGAAATATGGAGGAAACGGCCAGGCTCGGTGAAGGGTGGCCGTCGGTATTGCCGCGAGAACGGTATGGAAAAACAACAGGCAATAAGTCCTCGCGTTCGGCTTGCGGGGAGGACTGTTCCGCCCGGAAATCAGAGCTGCGCAACCGAGCCGCGTTCGATCAATTCCGCAGGCATCAGCACGGTGCGCGGCGGATAGTCCTCGCCGCGGATGCGCTCCAGCAGCATCCGCGCGGCGGCCTCGCCCATGGCAAGCCGCGGCTGTGCGACGGTGGTGATGCCGGGACGGTGAAAACTCATCCAGTCGAGATCGTCAAAGCAAATGATCGATACATCCTGCGGGATGGAGAGCTTCAACTCGGCGAGCGCCCGCATGGCGCCTTCCGACATGGTGCCGTCCGTGGTGAACAGCGCCGTTGGAGGCTCAGGGCTTGTCATCAGGCGCGGTACGACGGCCTGTGCGGCCAAGGCGGAATAGCTGCCGGCCCGCAGTGTCAGGAACGGATCTACAGGCAGGCCTTCGATCCGGTGCGCGCGGATATAGCCGAGAAGACGCTGCCAGCTCGGATAGAGCGTCTCGCTTTCGATAGGATCGCCGGCGACGGCGCGGGCGAGGAAGGTCTCCAGCCCGCCGCTCTCTTCGTCCGCGAGTTCCGCCACGATGCCGATCCGGCGATGGCCGGCGGCGATCAAATGGCGCACGGCCTGCTCCGACGCGGCTATGTTGTCGGTCGCGACGCGATCGACCATCAGACCGGCAACGGCGCGGTCGATCAGCACGAGTGGAACGCCCATAGCCTTGAGACTATGCAAATGCCGCGCCTTGCGCGTATCACTAGGCGTGACGATCAGCCCGTCCACCTGTTTTTGCGTCAGAAGCTCGACCGAGTGAACCTCCTTGGGCTGCGCCTCATCGCTGTTGGTGATCAACAGGCCGAAGCCGTTCGCTTCCGCGACGTTGGAAATGCCGCGCAGGACCGAGGCGTAGAACGGGTTCTGGATATCGCCGGCGACGACGCCGAGCGTGCGGGTCTTGCCGGTGATGAGGCTGCGCGCCAGCGCATTGGGGCGATAGCCGAGGCTTTGGGCCGCCTTGAGAACCTGCTCCTTCTTGTCTTCGCTGGTGTAGCCATAGCCACCGAGCACACGTCCTGCAGTCGCCGTGGAAACACCCGCCGCCCGTGCAACCTCTGTGATCGTTGCCTTGCTTTTCGGAGCCACGTGGCCATTCCTCTCACAAACTGATCTGCCGAACTGAGAATCTTTTCATGTCTCGTCGGGAAAAATCGGCAACTCTTTATAGGTGTTAGCAGATCGGCAGGGGTTTTCAACGGCTTTGAGCGCGATGTCTTGATAAGACGGCGCTTGACGGCAGGGCAATCTCCGTGTCTCATATGTGAGAACGTTCTCGTTAATTTTTCAAGGGGAACCAGAGAACGGAAGTCCGAGCCCGCCGGGTTCGCTACAACAAGGAGGTCGTCATGTTTAAATCCATTCTGGCCGGATGTGTGCTGAGCGCCGCGCTGGCGATGCCGGCGCTGGCCGATGTCATTCCCGCGCTGCACGATGCGCTGCCGCAGGAATACAAGGACAACGGCATCAAGGCCGCGGTCTTCAACGATTGGGCGCCGGACGAGTACCAGGATGCCGATGGCCAGCTCAAGGGCTGGAGCGTCGACATCGCCAAGGAGATGGAACAGCGCCTCGGCGTGACCTTCACCTTCGAGGGCACGAGCTTCGACGCCATCATTCCGGGCCTGCAGTCCAAGCGTTTCGATGCCGGCTTCTCGTCCTTCGGTACGACGGCGGAGCGCCTGAAGACGCTCGACTTCGTTTCCCAGCGCCGCATCGGCACCTCCTTTGCCTATCCGAAAGACAGCACGCTCGACATCAAGTCGGCAGAGGATGCCTGCGGGCTGACGATCGCCGTCCTGAACGGCTCCTGGGACATCGGCCTTCTTGAAAAACTGAACGCCAATGAGTGCAAGGACAAGCCGGTCGTCATGCAGACGCATGGCACGCAGGCACAGGCGGAGCTTGCCGTGCGCTCCAACCGGGCGCAGGCGACGGTGGGCGGATCGGTGAAGCTTGCCTATATGGCTAAACAGACCGGCGACCTGAAGGTGTCCGATCTGGTCCTGTCGCCGGTCAATAGCTGCATCGGCGTGCGCAAGGGCGATCCGCTCGGCCAGGTGCTGACGGATGCGATCCAGTCGATGATCGACGACGGCACCTATGAGAAGATCATGGCCAAGTGGGGCCTCAACGACAGCGGCATGCTGAGCAAGGCGCTGCTGATCACGGAAGAGCATCCGGCCGATCTGTGAGGCACCGTTTTGCCGCATGCAAAACCATTCCGGCCCGAAGCCCGCTTCGGGCCGGATCGGACAGGCCCGAAGCGGGCAGCTAGGAATGACGATGTCTGAAGAACCACTTTCGCGCCCCTCCATCCATGATGTGAAGCCCATTGCGGTGCCAAAGGTCGGCCACTGGATCGGCGGCGTGGCGCTTGCGATCCTCGCCGTCGTCTTCCTTCAGGTGCTCGTCACCAACAAGAACATGCAGTGGAGCGTCGTCGCCGAGTATATGTTCAACCCGGCGATCCTTTCCGGTCTCGGCATGACGCTGCTCCTGACGGCGCTCGCCATGGTGCTGGGGCTGGCGATCGGCGTCGTGCTGGCCATCATGCGCCTGTCGGCCAGCAGCGTCTTCCAGTCGGTGAGCTGGGGCTGGATCTGGTTTTTCCGTGGCGTGCCGCCGCTGGTGCAGATGATCTTCTGGTACAATCTGGCGCTTCTCCTGCCGGAGATCTCGATCGGTATTCCGTTCGGCGGGCCGAAGCTCATCTCCTGGAATACCAATGAACTCATCACGCCGTTCAGCGCCGCCATCATGGGCCTGGCCTTCACCGAAAGCGCCTATGCCGCCGAAATGATCCGCGCCGGCATCCAGGCGATCAATACCGGCCAGACGGAGGCCGCCGCCACGCTTGGGCTGACGCGCGGCCAGACGCTTCGCCGCATCGTGCTGCCGCAGGCGCTGCGCATCGTCATTCCGCCGATCGGCAACGACACGATCTCGATGCTGAAATTCACCTCGCTCGTTTCCGTGCTGGCGCTGCCCGATCTGCTCTATTCCGCGCAGATGGTCTATGCGCGCACCTACCAGACCGTGCCGCTGCTTTTGGTCGCGACCATCTGGTATCTCGTGCTCACCACCATCCTGACGGCCGTGGAACATGCTGTCGAGCATCGATTGAAATCCGACCATCGCGCGGGTGAGAAGAAATCCGGCGGCATGTTCCGCCTGTTCGCGCGCCAACGGGAGGCCCAGGGATGAACGCCGAGATGATGATCGAACCGCTGCTGAAGGTCGAGCGCCTGCGCAAGAGTTTCGGCGCCCATGAGGTGTTGCGCGGCATCGATGTCGCGGTGATGCGCGGCGACGTGACCTGCATCGTCGGCCCTTCCGGTTCCGGCAAGAGCACGCTGCTGCGCTGCCTGAACTATCTCGAAAAGCCCACGGGCGGCGCCGTCTTCCTCAATGGTGAGCCCGTCGGCGTGCGCTGGAAGGGCGACAAGCTCTATGAGATGAGCTTCAACGAACTGGCCCGCCAGCGCCAGCGCATGGGCATGGTGTTCCAGGGCTTCCATCTGTTTCCGCACAAGACCGTGCTCGAAAATGTCATCGAGGCCCCGGTTCTCGTCAAGCGCGTCCCGCGGGCCGCGGCGGTCGAGGAGGCGATGGTGCTCCTGGAGCGCGTCGGCATGAAGGAGCGGGCGAACTACTATCCAGCCCAGCTCTCCGGCGGCCAGCAGCAGCGTGCGGCGATCGCCCGCTCTCTGGCGATGAAACCGGACGTGATGCTGTTCGACGAGCCGACCTCGGCGCTCGACCCGGAGCTTGTCGGCGAGGTTCTGGCCGTCATGCGGCAGTTGGCCGATGACGGCATGACCATGGTCGTGGTTACCCATGAAATGGGTTTTGCGCGCGATGTGGCCGACCATCTGATCTTCATGGATGGCGGGGTGATCGTGGAAGAAGGCCGGCCGGGGGACGTGCTGACGCGCCCGCAGCATGACCGCACGCGGGCGTTCCTGGCGCGCGTCCTGGCTGACGCGTAAAGCGTCAGCCGAGCGTCTGCGATAAGGCGGATGCGGTGAAAAGGTCGAGATGGGCACCGCCGTTGTTCTTGAACACGGTGATCTGGCCGGCGCCGGTACGGCCTTCTCTTTTTCCCTGCGCGAGTTCGAAAAGATCGGCCTTCACCGCGTCCCAGGTGATGGCGCCGGAGGCGACGGCCTGCGAAAGATCGCCGCCGCCTTTCATGTTGTTGCGGCTGTCGACGAAGATCGTGCCGCGCACAAGGGCTGCATCATCCGCCTCCCGAAGCGTGGGCAGGTAAGCGCCGACAAGATCGAGATGGGTGCCGGGCCGCAGGAGCGCGCCCTTGACCAGTGCTGTATCCGACATTGTCACGCAGGACACGATATCGGCGCGGGCGACGACGCCGTCGAGATCGTCGGTTGCCCTCGCGTCGATACCCGTTGCCCGAAGCTCGGCCGCCACGGCTTCGGCGCGGGCGGACGTGCGGTTCCAAATCGTGACCCTCCGCAACGACGGCCGGGCGGTCAGATGTGCTTCGGCAAAATGCGGCGCGAGAGCGCCGGCCCCGACGATCAGCAGGTCTTCCACATCCTCGCGGGCGAGAATGGCGGAGCCAAGGGCGGAGTCGGCGGCGGTCTTGCGCGCCGTCATGGCCGCGCCGTCGGCGACCAGCAGCGGTCCGCCGGTCTTGCCGTCAAACAGCGCTACCAGTCCCTGAACGGCGGGCTGCGGCGGCTCGAGATTCGCATTCTGCGGAAAGACGCCGACCATTTTCACGACGATCGGGCCGCCGGACGCCCAGCCGGGCAGGGTGACGAACTGTGCGTCGCCGCCGGCGGGATCGGATTGCACCACGACCTCGGAAGCAGGCATGCCGCCGAGATGCGCCTTGCGCAGGGCCTCGATCAGATACGGCCAGGGAAGCGCCGCGTGAACGGCGGCGGCGTCGAAAACATGCATGTCGAACCTTTCAGGTCTTGATCGTGTAGGTGACCAGATGGCTGGGCGTGACGAGCTGCGAAAAGGCGAGCGGTCGGCCCTCGGCATCGGTGACGATCTTTTCGATGCGATAAACGGGCTGGGCGGCGCTGACGGCAAGGATGGAGCGCTCGCCGGCGGTGGCAAGGGCGACATCGATCTGCCGCTCGGCATGAGCCGGCTCGATGCCGGCTTTTTCGCGCAGGGCCGCGAAGAAGGAACCGCCGCCGGCGACCGGCTTGATCACGTCGGGAAAGCGCAGCGCATCGAACCAGAGCGTTTCAAGCGTCATCGGCCGGCCGTTATCCTCCAGCAGCCTGTCGAAGCGGATCAGTGCTTCGGCCTGCAGCCGGGCCCGGATGGCCGGGGCGTCCGGATTGTCGGAACGCGAGAGTATGCGGTGGCCGGCCCTCCGGCCGAGCCCATCCATGGTCTCGGAAAAGCCTGACAGAGAGACCAGGGTCTGGCGTACCTTGCCCGGCATGACGATCGTGCCGCGGCCCTGCTGCCGCTGCAGGCGGCCATCGGCGCAAAGCTCTCCGATGGCGCGCCTGAGGGTGATCCGGCTGACCTCATAACGCGCCATCAACTCCGGTTCCGGAGGCAGGAAGCTGCCCTCGGCGAACTCGCCGGCATCGATGCCGGCGAGGATCGCGCGCCGGACCTGTTCATAGAGCGGCAAGAGATTCGCTTGGTCTTCCATCCGCTCTTCCGGGCTTTCTCAGTAGCTGATCTTTTTCATGTAGCGCCGCGCTTCCAGCATTTCGTGCTTGCGCAGGTCGGCGATCTTATAGGCGAAACGCCAGAGCGTGTCGAAGAAGATCAGCGGCACGACATTGCCCCGGAATTGCGGATCGATGCCCGAGAGATCGAGCTTTTCGGCATCGAGAACCAGAATGTTCTCCGCCGAGCCGAAGCGGTGCAGGAATTCGTCGGCGCGCTGTTCGAGCGGTCGCGTGCTGTCGAGGCCCTTCAGCAGGATGAAGGCGCGGTCCTTGTCCAGCACCTCGAAGGGGCCGTGGAAGAATTCGTTGGCGTGGATCGCCTGGCTGTTGATCCACTGCATTTCCATGAGCACGCAGATGGCGAAGGAATAGGCCGCGCCGTAGCTCGCGCCGCTGGCGACGGTATAGATCACGTCCTCCTTGGCAAAGCGTGGCGCGTAGTCCTCAAACATCGGCGCGAAGGTTGCATGCGCCCGATCGATCGCCGGCTGCAGGGCGGCAAGGCTGCCGATCAGCGTCCCGGTCAGGTCTTCGCCGCCGGTCAGCGCCACGAGGCCCATGACGATCTGGTAGATCCGCGAATAATTGCTGTCCCTGGCGTCAATCGGCACGCCGGTCGTGTAGGGCGCCTCGAAGCCGACGACATGATCGACCGCCTTGGCGAGCGGCGAGGCGGGCTCGACCGTCAGGCCGATGGTGGTCGCGCCCTTCGAGCGTGCGAATTCGGCCGCGGCGGTAGTTTCCTTCGTGGTGCCGGTCATCGAGCAGAGAATAACCAGCGAATTCTTGTCGAGCGCACGCGGCGCGCGGGAGACGAACTCGGCGGCGTTATAGACATCCGATGGCAGCGGTGAATGCTGGTCGAGCAGGAATTTTGCCGGATGCATGACCGACAGCGAGCCGCCGCAGGCGACGAAGAACACATGCTTCACCGATTTTGCGTCAAGCGCGGAGAGCCCGGCAACGACGCCGGCATCGAAGGCAGAGGGGAGGGACATGGGCGAACCTTTCTATATGACGTTATAATACGTATTATAGCCTCGGCTTTGTCGTCAAGCGGTCTTGACACCATTGGCAAAATTTTGCGAACGTTCTCACATTCGGAGTAAGAATCTGTCGCTGTGGCGATGGCGGGGAGGTGAGCGTGAGCGGTGTCTACGACACACTCGTAGTCGGCGGAGGCATCATCGCCGCATCGGCAGGGCAGCACTTGGCGGCGGCCGGCTATCGCACGTTGCTGGTCGAGCGCGACGACTATGGTGCGGGGACATCCAGCAGAACCTCGCGCCTGCAGCATTGCGGGCTCGGCTATCTCTCGGCCGCCAGCGGCTCGATCGCCACCTTTCTCGCCCATCCGCGCAGCGCCATCGAGTGCCTCAGCCTGATGCGCCGCGCGATGCAAGGGCGGGCGGAGTTTGTGCGCCTGGCGCCCGAGCGGGTAAAACCCGTCACCTTCATCGTTCCGCTAACTCCGGAAAACGCCATTCCCCGTTGGAAGGCCCGGCTTGCCTTTCGCCTGATGGCAGCCAGCGACGGCGGCCGGGTGCCGCTCGACCTTCGCATTCTGTCTGCCGCGGAAGCGCGGGCGCATCCGGGGCTTCAGGGCATGGCGGGTTTGCAGGATATCGGCGGAGCGATGACTTTCACCGAATACCAGTATCATTGGCCGGAGCGCATCGTTGTCGATACGATCATGAAGGCCCGGGCGATCGGCATGGAGGCGCTGAACCATACGGCGGTGACGGGGCTGGCGCGGGAGGGCGACTTCTGGCGGATTACACTGGAGGCAGCCAAGGGCTCGCGCGACGTTCTCGCGCGCGCCGTCGTCAATTGCGCCGGCGTTTGGGTCGACGAGATCACCGCCATGGCTGGGGCTCCGCATCTGCGCAAGAATACCGGCGAAAAGGGCACGAATATCGTCGTTCGGCTACCAGAAAGCCTGCGCGGCATCGGTTTCGAGACCGTGACTGCGGCCGGCGCGCCCTTCTATTTGATCCCCTTGGGCGAACTTCATTATGTCGGGCCCTGGGATTCTATCTCGGACGGCAGGTCGGAAGGTTTTCGCGCCACGGAGGCCGAGATTGCGGCCATTCTCGATCAGCTCGGCCGCCTGTTCCCGGGCTTCGGGCTAACGCGCGAGGATGTGCTCTATGCCTGGGCGGGCGTGCGGCCGCGTAGCCTCGCCAAGGACGGCAGGGGTTCCGCGCCCGCTGTTCGCGAGCATGACCTCACCGACGAAGGCCTGCCGAATGTCTTCACTTTCACCGGCGGGCTGCTGATGACCCATCGCGACGCCGGGCGGCGGCTGAGGCGCGCCGTTGCCCGCCGGCTGAGGCCGTCCGGCTCGCCACGCCCGCTGGACCTGCCTTTGCCGCCCCACCCGGATTTGCATTGTGTCACCGAAGCCTCGGTCGCCCATGCCGTCCTCAACGAGCAGGCATGCACGCTCTCGGACATCCTTCGCCGCCGCCTCTCCGTCGGCTGGGAGGCGGATCTCGGTCGACGCTTTGCGGAAACGGCTGCCAAACTGGCGGCGCGACATCTGGGCTGGACGCCGGATGAGGCTGCGACGCAGGCCGCCGCCTTCATCGAGGAGACAATGACCGAATTCGGTCTCAGGACGCCTTAGCCCGGCAACAATACACGAATTTGTACGAAATCATGAGAGAACGTTCTCACAATATTTGAGAATTCTTTTATACAGGCGGCCATTGGAGGAGTAGAGACATGGCACTGGATGAACGTAATATCAGCGTGATGAATTTCCACTATGTCCGGCATACGATGGATCGGTTTCTGGCCGATGTCTGCGAGGCCGGCGTCTCTCGCATCGAGCTATGGGCCGCCGCGCCGCATTTCTATATCGGTGACAAGACGCTGGCCGATGCGCGGGCGCTGGGACGAAAAGTGCGGGGCATGGGCCTCGATATCGTCGCCTTCACGCCGGAGCAGTGCATCTATCCGATCAACATCTCAGCGAAGGAAGCGGAGCTGCGCGACCGTTCGGTGCGCTATTTCCTGGAATCCATGGAATTCGCCACCGAATGCGGTGCCCCGGCACTTCTGGTGACGGCAGGCGGCGGTTATCGCGACGAGCCGGCGGAACAGGCGCTGGAGCGCTGCGTCGATTCCATGGGCATCCTCTGCGACCGCGCGCAAAAACTCGGCATCGATCTCTGGATGGAATCACTGCCGGATTCCTTTGCCAACATCATCCGCTCGGCCAGGGAAATCCGCAACCTGATGGACACGCTGAACAGCCCCGCGCTGTTCGCGGTCTATGACGTGGCAGGCGCGGTGATGACTCATGAGACGCCTCAGGATTATTTTGCCCATCTCGCAGGCCGCGTCGCGCATGTGCATTTCACAGATTCCGATGCCGGTGGCAGTCATCTCGCCTGGGGCGACGGCATCATCGACCTCAACGAACTTACCGCCTATCTGCGCAGCCAGAATTACGAGGGTTCGCTGACGATCGAACTGACCAACTGGAAATACAATGTCGATCCCACCCCGCCCCTGAAACAGTGCATCGAGGCCATGCGCAAGGCCCTCGGTCCGGCTTAGTCGGTGCGGGCATGGAGGAGAAAAATCCAGCCGTTGCGCCAGCAGGAAGGGCCGATCCGCTGCTGCGGCCGTTGCAGGTTGGCCGGCTCACCCTGCGCAACCGGATCATGAGCACCAGCCACGAGACCGCCCTCGACGAGGGCGGCCTTCCGCTCGACGCCTATCAGCGCTATCACGAGGAAAAGGCCAAGGGCGGGCTCGCGCTGACGATGTTCGGCGGCTCGGCGCGCGTTTCCGCCGATACGAGCTGGGGTGGCACGCAGCTCGACGTGTCGAGCGATGCGGTCGTCCCGGTGTTCCGTGCCTTCTCCGAACGCGTCCATCGCCATGGCGCGGCGCTGATGTGCCAGATCTCCCATGTCGGCCGGCGTGCCAACGCCACTGTCGGCGCCTGGCTTCCCGCGCTCGGCCCCTCCCATTCGCGCGAGGACTATAACCGCAGCTTTGCACATGAAATGGACCGCTACGACATCGCGCGCATCGTGCGCGACTTCGGCCAGTCAGCGCGGCGCGCGCGGGAGGGCGGGCTTGACGGCATCGAGACGATGACCGGCGGCCATTTGATTGGGCAATTCCTGTCGCCGATGGTCAATCGCCGCACGGATGAGTTCGGCGGCTCCTTGGAAAACCGCATGCGCTTCCTGCGCATGGTCCACGAGGAGATCCGCCGGGAGGTCGGAAGCGATTATCCGGTGGGCATCCGCTACACGATCGATGAGGACCACAAGGACGGCTTGAGCTTCGCCGAGGCGGTTACGGTTGCCAACAGGCTGGAGCGGGAAGGGCTGGTCGATTTCTTCAACTGTATTTTCGGCCGGTTCGACACGCGTCTCAACCTGCTCATCTACAACATTCCCGACTTGACGGCCGCCTCCGCGCCGTGGCTGCATCAGGTCGGATCGTTCAAGGCACAGACGGATCTTCCGGTCTTCCACGCCGCGAAGATTGCCGATGTCGCGACGGCGCGTTACGCGGTCGAAGCAGCGCTGGTCGATATGGTCGGCATGACGCGGGCGCACATGGCCGACCCCCAGATCGTCAACAAGCTGCGAGCGGGCCGGGAACAGGAAATCCGCCCCTGCGTGGGCGCTTCGCACTGTCTCTATCGCCCGGTGCATTGCATCCACAATCCGGCGACAGGTCGTGACACCTGGCTGCCGCAGGTGATCGAGCGCTCGCCGCAGGCGGGACGAAAGGCAGTCGTCGTCGGGGGCGGACCGGCGGGGCTGGAGGCGGCGCGGGTGCTTGCTGCGCGGGGACACCGGGTTGTACTGCTGGAGGCGGCCGATCGGCTTGGCGGGCAGCTGGTGCTGGCCGCGAGAACCAGGCTTCGTCGCGCCCTGATCGGCATCGTCGACTGGCGCGCCGCCGAACTGGAGCGGCTCGGCGTCGACGTTCGGCTGAATGTGTACGCGGAGGCGGCCGAGGTTCTTGCCGAACAACCCGACTTGGTTTTCGTCGCCACCGGCGGCATTCCGGATTTTGGTCCGGTCGCAAGCAGCGACCTTTGCCTCAGTGTCTCCGATGCGCTCGGCAATCCAATGCAGATCGCTGACGAGGTGCTGATCTACGACGCGACCGGACGCCATCCCGCACCCTCGGCTGCCGCGGAAATTGCCTCTGCGGGAAAGAGGGTGACATTCGTTGCCCGCGATCTCTCTGTCGCGCCGGAAATGGAGCACCATTCGAGCATCACCTATCGCAAGGCGCTCGCCGAACGGGATGTTCGGGTGCTGCTAGAACACGAACTGGTGTCGGTGAGCGTGCGGGAGGGGCGACGCGAGGTGGTGTTGCGCCACCTGCTGACTGGCCGGGAAATGCTCGAGACCCACGCACAGGTCATTGTCGAGCATGGCACCGTGCCGGTGAACGACCTTTTCGCGGAACTGCGCCCGCTCTCAGCAAATGATGGCGCCACGGCGGTCGAAAGCCTGCTGGGCGCCGCGCCTTTGCGCGCGCGGCCGCCCGCCGGCTTCGAGTTACATCGGATCGGCGACGCCGTCAGCAGCCGGTCGGTGCATGCCGCCATGTTGGATGCCCTGCGGCTCGCGGTACAGTTCTGAGGATGTCTCGATGTCATACGGGAGCGTCGGCGATGGAGGCACGATCGACGACTTCGGTGCGCAGGACGATGCGGCTGGCCTCGCCGCCCTTCCCGTTTAGTCGTTCGACCAGCAGCTTGGCCGCCGTCTCGCCGAGGCCATAGACGGGCTGGCGCACGACGGTAACGGGCGGCGTCGTGACGGACGTCCAGTCCGCATCGTGAAACGAGACCAGCGACAGGTCGCCTGGAATGCCGAGACCGAGTTCACGGCACACCTTGAAGACTTCGAGGCCGATCAGGCTGTCGGAGGCGATGATCGCCGTTGGGCGCTGCGGCGTTCGCAGCATCGCGGCAGCGATACGGTGCGTATGCTCCGGCGTCACGGCACCCACATGCACCCAATCTTCCATGCCATCGAGATCCGCCTCCTGGCACACGCAGAGAAAACCTTCGATGCGCCGGCGCACCGAGCCGGTATTGATGTCGCCTGCCGTGCGGAAGCGGTGGTCCGGTGTGTCGCAGGCGGTGAGATAGGCGATGCGGCGGTGGCCAAGGGCAATGAGCCTGCGGGTGATGCCCTCGGCGGCATGCCGGTCGTCGGCGATGACTGTATCGACGTCGAGCGTGTCGCTGCCGCGGTCCAACAGCGCGAGCGGAAGGCCCGAGCGGGTCGCCTCGCGCAAATGCTCGACATCGCTCTCCTTGGCCGGCGAGACGATGAGGCCGTCGACGCGCTTTGCAAGCAAGGTTCGGATCGCTGCTTTTTCCGCACTCACGTCCTCGCCGGAGTTGATGAGGATGACGGTGAAGCCCGCCTGTCGCGCAACATCGGTGATCCCGCGCACGGCAAGGCTGAAGAACGGGTTTTCGATATCACCCACCACGACGCCGATCGTGCCCGAGCGGCCCGTCGTCATGCTGCGGGCAAGTTCGTTCGGCCGGTAGTCGAGCGCGCGCGCAGCGACTGTAACGGCCTCGCGCACCCGCTCGCTCACCGTTCCATAGCCGCCCAGAACGCGGGCAGCGGTCGCCTTCGAGACGCCGGCCTTGTGCGCGACGTCGGCAACGGTGACGGAGGTAATTCGCGGCGGGCTCTGGTCCATGGATGGTAGCCTTACAAGAGATATTGACGACTGGCAAATGCGAAGATAACAATCGTCAAAAGCCAAAGAGACCGGTCTCTTTTATATTGATACCGGTCTCAAGGAATAAGAAGCACAAATTCCAGCATGCGAGGCGCATGGGTTGGACGCGCGGATAATGCCGCCGTCCGGATGGGATCTCATACGCCTTGGAGACATCGCACACACCACCAGAGGAGACGAAACATATGCGATTTACCGAAGCTCTGACTTCCCCCTTCGCCCGGCTGCGTGCCGGCGCCCTCGCGGTTGCCCTTGGCGTGCTGGCAGGCGCCACGACACCGGCGCACGCCCAGGACAACCCGCTGGGTCTCATCGATCCCGCAGTCATCAGTGTCGGCACGATGGGCGATGCCAAGCCCTATGCCTTCACCACAGCCGACGGCAACTTCACCGGCTTCGACATCGAACTCTTCCTCAACGTCGCCGAGCGCCTCGGCTTCAAGAAGGAGCAGGTGATCTTCACAGGTCAGGAGTTCTCCGCCCTGATGCCGTCGGTCGCCAACAGCCGCTTCGACGTTGCCGCCGCTGCGATCGGCACGACGGACAAGCGCAAGGAGACAGTCGATTTCTCGGACGGTTATCTCGCCGGCTTCCTGACCGTGCTGACGCCGGATGCCGGCATCACCGATGCGGCCGGTCTCAAGGGCAAACGCCTTGGCGTGGTACAGGGCACGCTGCAGGAAATCTATGCCGAGAAGAATTTCACCGGTGCGGATCTCGTGAAGTTCCCGGACAACAACTCCGCCGTCTCCGCTCTCAACAATGGCACGGTCGATGCGCACTTCCTCGATTACGAGGCGGCAAAGGATTATTCGGCGCGCTATCCCGAGCTGAAAGTCGCCGTCAACATCCCGAGCTTTGACGCGCCGGCCGGTTTCGTCGTTCGCAAGGGCAATGACGCCTTGCGCGAGGCGCTGAATAAGGCTCTGCAGGCCGCCATGCAGGACGGCACCTGGAAGACCCTGCACGAAAAGTGGTTCCCCGGCACGCCGATGCCGGACGCCTATCTTCCGAAGAAGTAGTGCCGCCTTTCCGGTCCGGCCTTTCCGGTCGGACCGGTCTTCTTGCAAGGGACCTCCCGATGAATTGGCTTGAAAACCTGCGCCGCAGCTTCCTTGACTGGAACGCCATGGCCGAAGTTCTGCCGACCATGATCACGGTCGGCCTCAAGAATACCCTGATCCTCGCCGCCGCCTCGACCGTGCTCGGTGTCGCCATCGGCATGGTGCTGGCCATCATGGGCATTTCGCGCTCGGCCTGGCTGCGCATCCCAGCCCGCCTCTACACCGATGTCTTCCGCGGCCTGCCGGCGATCGTCACCATTCTCCTGATCGGCCAGGGTTTTGCCCGTCTCGGCCGCGAACTCTTCGGGCCATCGCCCTATCCGCTCGGCATCCTGGCGCTCAGCCTGATCGCCGGCGCCTATATCGGCGAAATCTTCCGCTCGGGCATCCAGAGCGTCGAACGCGGCCAGATGGAGGCTTGCCGGGCGCTCAGCATGAGCTACGGGCAGGGCATGCGGTTGATCGTCGTGCCGCAGGGCGTGCGCCGCGTGCTGCCGGCCCTCGTCAACCAGTTCATCGGCAATGTGAAGGATTCGAGCCTCGTCTATTTCCTCGGCCTGCTGGCTTCCGAGCGCGAGATTTTCCGCGTCGGCCAGGACCAGGCTGTCGTGACCGGCAATCTTTCGCCGCTGCTTCTCGCCGGCGTCTTCTACCTCGTCGTCACCGTGCCGCTCACCCACGTTGTCAACGCGATCGACAATCGCCTGCGCATCGGCAAGCAGCGGCCGGCGGTCATCACCAGTGGGCTGGAGGAGGTCAGCGAACTCGATGGCGCAAGCCGCGCCTCCGGGGCGGAGTTCAAGGGCGGCAGCCTCGATGTGCGAAATCTCGGCATGGCCTATGGCGAGCTGGACGTGCTGAAGGGTGTCGATCTCACGGTAAAGCCCGGCAGCGTCACCTGCATCATCGGACCGTCGGGTTCGGGCAAGTCGACGCTGCTGCGCGGTCTCAACCGGCTGGTCGAGCCGAAGAGCGGCGATATCCTCATCGACGGTGAAAGCATCCTCGCCATGAAGCCGGAGACCCTGCGCCGGCGGGTCGGCATGGTGTTCCAGCACTTCAACCTCTTCCCCGACCACACGGCGCTGGAAAACGTCATGCTCTCGCTGACGAAGATCAAGGGCCTGCCGAAGGCCGAGGCCGAACGCATCGCCAAGGCGCGACTTGCCGATGTCGGCCTTGCGAGCCGGCAGCATCACCGTCCCGGCGGCCTCTCGGGCGGCCAGCAGCAGCGCGTCGCCATCGCCCGCGCGCTCGCCATGGAACCGGAAGTCATTCTCTTCGACGAGGTGACAAGCGCGCTCGATCCCGAACTGGTCAAGGGCGTGCTCAACCTGATGGCCGATCTCGGCACGCGCGGCATGACCATGGTCGTCGTCACGCATGAAATGGGCTTTGCCCGCCGCGTCGCCGATCAGGTCGTCTTCATGGACGAGGGGCGCGTGGTGGAAGCGGGCACGCCCGAGGCGATCTTCGACAATCCGCAAAGCCCGCGCCTCCAGCGCTTCCTTGCGGAAGTGCTCTGAGGCGGGAAGGAGGACACCATGACACCACGGATACGATGGGGCGTGCTCGGCTGCGCGGGCATCGCGGCGAAAGCGGTCATCCCCGCCATCCAGTCCAGCCGCCTCGGCCGCGTGACTGCCATTGCCTCGCGCGATCTGGACAGGGCCACGGAGATGGCGGCGCGCTTCGGCATTCCCAAGGCCCATGGCAGCTACGAGGATCTCCTGGCCGATCCCGAGATCGATGCGATCTACAACCCGCTACCCAATCACCTGCATGTGCCTCTGACGCTCAGGGCGCTGGAACATGGCAAGCCGGTGCTCTGCGAAAAGCCGATCGCGCTTGACGCCGCGCAGGCGGTGGAGCTCGCGGCCGCGCAGAAGGCCGCCGGCCTGCCGGTTGCCGAAGCCTTCATGGTGCGCCACCACCCGCAGTGGAAGACGGCGCGCGCACTGGTGACCGAAGGGCGGCTCGGCGAGGTGAGGGCCATCCAGACGATTTTTTCCTACTATCTGGATGACCCGCGAAACGTACGCAACCAGGCGGATATCGGCGGAGGCGGCCTGTTCGACGTCGGCTGCTACGCCGTCAACACCGCCCGCTTCCTGTTCGGCGCCGAGCCGCTGCGGGCGATTGCGCTGATGGAGAGGGATCCCACCTTCGGCACGGACCGGCTGACGAGCGGGCTGCTGGCGTTTCCCGAAGGCCGGCAGCTTGCCTTCACCTGTTCCATGCAGCTTGCCCTCACGCAGAAGGTCACGGTGCTCGGAACGCGGGCGCGCCTGGAAATCCCCGTTCCCTTCAACGCGCCGGCCGATGCGCCGACCCGGCTCGTGCTGGACGACGGCCGCGATCTTGCCGGAGGCGGGCGAGAGGAGATCGCCATCGCGCCGGTCGACCAGTACCGCGAGCAGGCCGATGCCTTTGCCGACGCCGTTCTCACCGGCACGCCGCTCGAAGCCCGGCTGGACGATTCGCTCGCCAATATGAAGGCCATCGACGCGCTCTTCCGCTCCGCGGGGAGCGGCCGCTGGGAGCCGCTCTGAACAGCTTTTTTCACCTGCATGACCAAACGATTGAAAGACATCCAATGACCGACACCATCATCTCCTCGGCCGTCATCATCGGCGCCGGTATCTTCGGCGTCTCCACCGGCGTTCAGCTTGCCCGGCGCGGCATCCGCGTTACCATCCTTAATGACGGCCCGCCGGCCAATGGCGCCTCGGGCCGCTCGCTCTCCTGGCTGAATTCAGCGCGCATGCGCTCCGAGCCTTATCACCGGCTGCGCATGGCCGGCATCGACCGCTACCGCACGCTTGCGGCGCGGTTTCCGGATGTCGACTGGCTTCGCTTCGACGGCGGCCTGACCTGGGACGCCAACGACATGCGCAACGAGATCGACGCGGCCTATCGCTACGAAGTCTCGCTTGCCTATGATGCACAATGGCTTCCGGCCGCTGCCGTCGCCGGCGTCACGCCCGGCATCGATGCCAGGGCGATCACGCCGCAGGGCGCGATCTTCAATCCCGGTGAAGGCTGGGTCGACCTGCCGGCTTTGATCGGCCTGCTTCTTGAAGAGTTTTCGGCCCTCGGCGGGGTGCTGGTGACGGATCAGGGCGCGGCGCGCGTCATTGTTGAGGGCAGTCGGGCAGTGGGGGCGGAAACCGTGACAGGCACCCGCTTCGCTGCGGATGCCGTCGTGCTCGCGACTGGGCCTGCGGTGCCGCGGATGGCGGCGGATAGCGGCCAGACGATCGGCGACGGAACGCCGCTCGCCCTGCTCGTGCAAACAAAGCCACTCGCCCATCCCCTGCGCGCTGTCCTCAACACGCCGCGCATCGCCGTCCGCCCCGCACCGGGCGGCACCTTCTCGCTGGATGCCGACTGGGCGGCGGACGAGGGCGTGACCGCGCGCGCGGATGGCGGCTACGACATCGACGAGGCCGTCGTGGATGCCTTGCTGGCCGAGGCAGCGAAGGTGATGGAGGGCAATCCGAAGCTTGAGGTCGCTTCCATCGGCGTCGGCGGCAAGCCTATCCCCGGCGACGGTGAACCGGTGGTCGGCGCACTCAAAGCGATCGCGGGCTACTATGTCGCCTTTAGCCACAGTGGCGCAACACTCGGCCTCATCGTCGGGGAACTGCTTGCCTATGAGGTGGCAAAGGGCGCTGAGCACCCAATGCTCGCCACCTTCCGGCCCGAGCGCTTTGGCGTGAGTTGAACGAATTTCACAAACCGGCTTCCGCGCCGATAGCGCGGGACACCGACCAAAATCCTCACGTAATTGAAATCAGACGTTATCGGATAGGAGACGTTCTAGCGCTGGATTGGGAGGATCGCAGGGCGCCGCTCGCCGTGTTGCTCAGCATGGCGGTGGGCGCGCTTTGCGGCATCGTCAACGGCTGCCGCTCGCGTGCTTCTTTGTAAAACTTGGAACGATCGCCTTCCTCCGCAGCCATGCCTATAGGATCCACGGATGGCCAGGCGATCGTCTCCACCAGCCTCAATTCCCGCGATCTTAGCAATGACTATCTCGGCCCGATCCCAGCTCACGTGCTATAGCCGGCACGTCTACGCAGTTTCATGTCGCTGCAGCATGAAGCGATCTCCTTCTTTCATGCGCGTCCCCTTGACAGTGGAGGACGAGAGTCGACACATTCAGTTGTCAGACATCTTACATAAACGGGGATCTGAGCTGACGGATCACAAGGAGGACCACATGAAAAAGCTCTTCATGCGACTGGCGGTAGGCGCCGCCTTCGTCGCTGCCGCCGTGTCTGCCCAGGCCGGCGAGACGCTCGACCGCGTCATGGAAAAGAAGGCGATGGTTGTCGCTACCAACAGCGGCTGGCCGCCCCAGAGCTATCTCGACGACAGCAATGAGATGGTCGGTTTCGACATCGACGTGTCGCGCGAGATCGCCAAGCGCCTCGGCGTCGAGGTGAGCTTCGAGACGCCGGACTGGCAGACGCTGACCGGTGGCCGCTGGCAGGGCCGCTACGATCTCGGCGTCGGCTCGGTCACGCCCACCAAGGCGCGCGCCCAGGTGATCGATTTCGTCGGCATCTACTACTACAGCCCCTATGTCTACGTCGTTCACAAGGACAGCGACGCCAAGTCCGTCACCGACCTCAATGGCAAGGTGATCGGCGTCGAGACGGCAACGACCTCGGAAGACTTCATCAACCGCAAGCTCGAAATCGATGCGCCGGGCCTGCCGCCGATCGAATACAAGCTGGAGCCGGGTGAAGTCCGCACCTTTGCCGACTCCATGCTGCCCTTCGACGACCTGCGCCTTGGCGCGGGCGTTCGCCTCGACGCGGTGATCGCGCCCGAGCAGACCGCGATGAACGCCATCAAGAATGGCTACCCGGTCAAGATTCTCGAGGGCGAATACGCTTTCCGTGAGCCGCTCGTCGTCATCGCCGAGAAGGTCGATCCGGAATGGACCGCCAAGGTTGGCGGCATCATCGAGGAGATGAAGAAGGACGGCACGCTAGGGACGCTCACCACCAAGTGGTACGGCAAGGATTACAGCGCCGACTGATGCAAGACCGGCGCGGGCGGATAAGCCCGCGCCATTTCATTTGAGGGGGAGCATGCGATGTCCTATCCGGACACCTATTACAAACGAACCATGGCGGACCAGACGACGCGCCCGGCGCTTTCGGGCACGGTCGAATGCGACGCGGTTATCGTCGGCGCCGGCCTTGCCGGCCTTACCACGGCGCTGCAGCTGGCCCGCGCCGGCAAACGCGTCACGGTGCTGGAGGCCGAAAGCGTCGGCTTTGGTGCCTCCGGGCGCAATGGTGGTTTCGTCGGCCCCGGCTATGCGACGGGCGGAGACGACATTGCCCGCGTGACCGGCAAAGATGCGGCGCGCAAGCTGCACCATCTCTCCATCGAAGGCATGGATTTCATCCGCGAGAACATCAAGTCGCTCGGTATCGACGGCGCCCGGCCCGAACCGGGCATCATGAGCGTGCTGCGCTATGACGACGGCCCGAGCCTCAAGGCCTATGCGGACGAGACCCGCCGCGAATACGGTTACGACCTCGACTATATGGACCGCGACGCCGTACGCGCCGTGCTGAAGTCCGAGCGTTACTTCCAGGCGCTGCGCAATCCGAACGCCTTCCACATGCACCCGCTCAACTACCTGCGCGCCATCGCGGCCGAGATCGAGCGTCTCGGCGGACGCATCTGCGAGCAGTCGCCCGCAACATCGGTGGATTTCTCCCGCACTGAAAAACGGGTGAAAACGGCGGGCGGCGAGGTGAGAGCCCATGATGTCGTCTTCACGACAGGCGGCTACACCGACGGGCTGAACGGCAGGCTGAAGCGGTCCTTCCTGCCGATCGCCACCTATGTCATGGTTAGCGAAGAAGCGCCGGAACTGATCGCCACGGCGATTGCCACGAAAAACGCCATCGGCGACAATCGCAGGGCCGGCGATTACTACCGCCTCGTGGACGGCGGTCGCCGCATCCTGTGGGGTGGGCGCATCACCGCCCATGCCGCCTCCACGGCCGGCCTGGTCAAGGAATTGCGCGCCGAGATGATCGGCACCTATCCGCAGCTCAGGGATCTCAGGACAGAGCTCGCCTGGTCGGGCCTGATGTCCTATGCCCGCCATCTGATGCCCCAGATCGGGCGCATGAGTCCGGGTGTCTGGTATTGCACCGCCTTCGGCGGGCACGGGCTCAACACCACGGCGATCGGCGGCAAGGTCATCGCGGAAGGCATTCTCGGCGAAACCGAGCGCTACAAGCTCTTCGAACCCTTCGGCCTCGTCTGGGCCGGTGGTCTCGCCGGGCTTGCCGTGGCGCAGCTCACCTATTGGAAACTCCAGGCGCAGGACTGGTGGCGCGAACGCGCAGCGTAAGCGGCTTCAACGAGAACAAGGGGCGGAACATGATTGGCCGATTGATACTCACCTATCCCGAAGCATCGCGCAGGGTCGGCGGCCTGCTCGTCCTCGTCGTCGTCGCGGCAGTGCTTTATTCCATCGGCGTCAGCTCCGCATGGATCGGCCGTATCCTGCCGTCCTCGGTCGATTGGCTGAAGGAGAACCAGGTCGTCGGCCGCATCGTCTCATCGGTGCTGATCGCGCTCATCTTCGCGGCGAACTGGAAGGCGCTGCGCCAGCTGCCGCGCCGCTGGCAGGTGGTTGGCGTCTGGGTCGAGCTCTTCGTGCTCCTGATGCTATTCTTCTATTCCTTCGATCTCTCCTTCGCCTTCATCGCCAAGAAGATCGGCTTCCTCATCACGCAGGGTGTGACGACGACGCTCTATATTTCCGCGATCTCCATCATTATCGCGACCATCATCGCCCTTGCCGGCGCCATCGCCAAACTCTCCAACAACGGCGTCATCTACGGCCTTGCGACCTTCTATACGTCGCTCTTTCGTGGCCTGCCGCTGCTCATGCAGATCTACATCATCTATCTCGGCCTGCCACAGGTCGGCTACGTGATCGGCGCCGTGCCGGCCGGAATCCTGGCGCTGTCGCTTTGTTATGGCGCCTATATGACGGAAATCTTCCGGGCCGGCATCCAGAGCATCAATCGCGGCCAGACGGAGGGTGCGACCGCCCTCGGCCTCAGCCCGGCGCAGACCATGGCGCTCGTCATCCTGCCGCAGGCCATGCGCGTCATCATCCCGCCGACCGGCAATCAGTTCATCGCCATGCTGAAGGATTCCTCGCTCGTCTCCGTGGTGGGCGTCTGGGAAATCATGTATCTTGCCCGCACCCAGGGCCAGACCGAATTCCGTCATATCGAAATGCTGATAACCGCTTCCATGATCTACTGGATTCTGTCGATCTGCCTCGAATATGCGCAGGCCCGCATCGAGGAAAGGTTCGGCCGTTTCAATGTCCGCTGAGGCATCCGTGATTGAAGAGGGCGGCGCGCCAGTCGTGCCGTCCAACGGCCGGGGGGCGGTGCTCGTTCTCCTTGCCTTTTTCGTGTTTTCGGCAACCGACGCCATCGTCAAGATCATGGCGGGCACGATACCGGCGCCGCAGGTGACGTTTTTCATCACCGTCGCGGCGCTTGTCCTGCTTCTGGGACATGCCATTGCCACGGGGCGTCTTCACCGTCTGGTGCCGCGCCAGCCGTCGCTCGCCTTCTGGCGGGCCCTTCTGCTCGCGGTCGATACGCTGCTCATCCACTATGCCTTCGCCAAACTTCCGCTGGCCGAGGCCTATCTCATTGCCTTCCTGACGCCGATCCTCGTCGCCATGCTTGGCTTCGTCTTTCTCGGTGAACGGCTCTCGCGCATCGGCTGGGCGGGCGTGCTCATCGGCTTTGCCGGTGTCGTCGTGGCGCTCAAGCCGGGTGTCGCGCCACTCAATCTCGGCCATCTTGCAGCATTCGCTTCTGCGGTGTTCTTCGCGCTGTCGCTGATCCTGCTGCGCCGGGCCAAGATGGCGGAAACGGACGCGGCGCTGGTGGCGAGCCTGCTCATCGTCATGACGCCCGTTGCGCTGGCCGTTGCAGCCGTTGCGACCGATATGGTGCCGCTCGAGCTTCCCGATTACGGACTCTCGCTGGCGGGCGGCGCACTCATGCTGGGCGGCCACGCGCTGCTGGTGCGCGCGTTCCGGGTCGGCGAAGCCTCGGTCGTGGCCCCGTTCCAGTACAGCCAGATCATCTGGGGCTGTCTCTATGGTGTTCTCCTCTTCGCAACGCCCGTTGAACCGCACACGGTGCTCGGTGCCGCGATCATCATCCTGTCGGGCTGGCTCGTCCTGAGGGGATCTTCCGAGCGGCTGGGCGCATGAGGTGACCGTGGGACACGGTTGTAAGATGACGATGTCCAATGTCCGTCCGCCCCCGCGGAGATTCCGGGGCGTTTCATGGGTGCGGAGCGGCGCTGCGCGCCGCACTTGACCCTGCCGGATTTGTCAGACAAGGAAGGCGCGATACCATGAATGAGGAGGCATCCCGGTGGAGGAACCCCTTCGCGATTCCCGCACCATCGCCGTTCAGTTGAGGGACAGGATCGCCGATCTCATACGCGACGAGGGGCTCAGGCCGGGCGACAGGCTGCCGACCGAAGCGCAATTGACGCAAAGGTTCAAGATTTCCCGGCCGGCATTGCGCGAAGCCCTGAAACTACTCGAGCAGGACGATGTGATCAATGTCGAGCACGGACGCGGCCGTTTCGTCTCTGCTTTGACTGCCGTGCAGGTCGACCGTCCGATCACCGTGTTCGAGAGCGTGACGGACATGGTTCGCCATTACGGCTACAGCACGGTCAACAAGGTGGTTTCCATTTCGGAGGAAACACCGGATACACGCGTTGCAGAGAGCCTGAGGCTTGCCCCGGGCGACCGGGTTATCCGCATCGAGCGCATCCGCCTGCACCAGGACGAGCCCATCCTCTACTGCATAGATTACATGCCCCGCAGCCTCATCGCAGGACGCCTCTATGATATCGACTGGAGCGGCTCCCTGATGCAGCTCATGGAGGAATACGGCAATCGCCCCCGGATGTCGGCGGCGAGCGTTTCCGCCGTCTTGCTGCCGGTCGAGGTGGTGGACCGGCATGGCCTGAAGGACTTCGGCCCGGCCTTGCTCATCACCGAAACCTGTTTCAACGCCGCCGGAGCGCCGGTCAACTATGCCCTCGACTATCATCGCGGCAGCCATTTCTCCTTCAGCATGGTCCGCAAATGACGCCGCCATCTAGGGCAGGGAGTGCCGCGCATCCGCATGGCTAGTCGAAGCGACGGCCCGACGCTACAAGGGGACCGTGACGCGTTCTGCTTGTGCGATTGAAGGGTGACATGGTTCGCAAACCGGCGACTTTGAAGGATGTGGCGGCGCTCGCCAATGTCTCGCGCGCAACGGCCGCCCGGGCTCTCAACAGTTACGGCTATGTTGGCGACGAGACCGCCCAGAAGGTTCAGGCGGCGGCGGAAAAGCTGGGATATCGTGGCAATCGCCTGGCGCAGGCGCTGCGCAACGGTCAATTGCCGATCGTCGGCTGTATCCTCGGGGATATCCAGAATCCGTTCTTCGCTCGGATCGCCCATGATATCGAGGCTCTTGCACGCGAATGCGGGCACAACCTCGTGATCGGCAGCAGCGAGGAGGAGCTGGACCAGGAGATTTCGCTTCTGTCGAGCCTGCGCTCACTGTCGATACGCGGCTTCATCGTGGCGCCGACCTCAGCGACGAACAACGCCCACCTTCAAAGCCTGAACCTCGAAAACGTGCCTCTCGTCCTGATCGACCGTGTCGCCGAGGACATCGAGTGCGACCATGTGGTCGTGGATAATGAGGGCGGCGCGCGCAAGGCGGTGGAATATCTCATCGCCATGGGCCATCGCCGCATCGGCCTCTTGCAGGACGACATGCGCATCTTCACCTCGCGCGAGCGCATGACCGGCTACCGGACCGCACTTGCTGCTGGCGGCATCGCACCAGACGACCGGCTGATCGCCGTTTCGCAATCCACGGTGGAGCACGCCGTCGACGCGACAATACGCCTCTTCAGTCAGAAGATGCCACCGACGGCACTCTTCACGGTCGACAGCCTGATGACGCAAGGCGCTCTTCTTGCCTTCCGTTCGATGGGAATCTCCATTCCACACGACGTCTCGCTGATCGGTTTCGACGACTTCAATCTGGCGACATTTACCGATCCGCAGATCACCGTCGTCTCGCAGCCGGTCTCGGAAATCGGGCGTGCGGCGGCGCGGCTTTTGTTCGACCGGCTCTCCGGAAAAGACCATCCGCCGGAAAAAATCCTTTTTGAAACCAAGCTGATAGTCCGTGGCTCCGTCAGCCGGAGCATTGCTGGCTGAACGGCAAGTACAGTCCCACATAATTTTATGCCGCCCCACTTGCCAGCACGGAAGTCTTGTGCGCTAAATATGTGTGAGATCGATCTCACATTGTTTCAACGATCATTTGCGTGACGACGCTGGCGTACAGCGAAGCGATCGGAAACGCAAAACGGGAAGGTTCAAATGCTCAATTTCGACAGGGATCGCTTTGTAAAGATCCAAAGCGGCGCGGTTGCAATCGCCAAGGACGTGCGTGTCCTGATGCGTGAACTGCTGGACGGCGGTCTGGAACGTATCTTCTTCATGGGGACCGGTGGCGTGCAATTTCTGACCCAGCCGGCCATCGAGCTTGCACGCAACGCAACGCTCTTCCCGATTTCGGCCGCCTATTCCGCACAGGTCGTTCTGGAGCCGCCGGCAGGCCTCGACGACAAGGCGCTGGTCGTGCTGCCGTCGCTCTCCGGCACCACCAAGGAGAGCGTGCAGCTTCTCGCCTTCCTCAAGGAACGCGGCGTAAAAACGCTGTCGCTAACCGGCCACAAGGACACGCCGCTCGGCCGCGATGCCGACTACAACTTCACCAACTTCGCCGAGGACGACACCTCCTCGGAATCCTTCTATCTCCAGACATTGCTTATCGTGCTCGCCCTTCTGGCGGAGCGCGGCGAGTATGCCGATTTCGATGCGACCGTGGCCGAACTGAAGCTGCTGCCGGAATTGCTGATTTCGGTTAAGGAAGGCTACGAGCCCGCCGCCGCCGCTCTTGCCAAGGAAATCAAGGATGAGACCTTTCACATCTTTACCGGCGCTGGCTCCTCCTGGCCGGAGGCGCATTACTACGGTATGTGCATTCTCGAGGAAATGCAGTGGATCCGCACCCGCCCGGTGCAGGCTTCCGACTTCTTCCACGGCACGCTGGAACTGGTGGAGCCGGGCGTCAGCCTCTTCATCTTCAAGGGCGAGGATGCCTTCCGGCCGCTGACGGACCGGGTGGAGAACTTCGCCAAGCGCTACACCGACAAGGTGCGTGTTCTCGATGCGGCCTCCGCCAGCCTTCCGGGCGTGTCGGCCAAGACGCGCGCACTCATCTCGCCGGTCATCCTGGCCACCATGCTTGAGCGCCTGAGCGCACATCTGGAGGTGCTGCGCGACCATCCGCTGACCACGCGCCGTTACTACAAGCGCGTTGAATACTGAGGTTTCCGGTCCGGCGGAAACGCCGGACCGACAGCCCGTCTTGCATGCCTGACGTAACGAAAACAAAGAGAGGAACGGCGAAATGAAAGCCAACACATTCTTGAGCACGACCAGCCTCGCTGCGATCGCTGCTGCCGCCTTCGTCATCGGCAGCGTAAATGCCGCGACCGCTGCCGATCCGGTCGTTGCCGACCCCGATGCGCCGGTCGAGTATTCGGGCACGGTCAGTGTGCTGACCAAATTCGGCCTGCAACAGCTTTCTCCCTTCTTCGTCGATGTCGCCAAGGAATATGAAAAGCTACATCCCGGCGTGACGGTCGAGCTCATCCAGGAGAGCGACGACAGCGTGAAGGGCAAGACCAAGGCGCTCGTCGCCTCCAATTCGCTGCCGGACGTCTACTTCACCTGGACGGGCAGCTGGGGCGAGAACTTCGTACGCGGCAACCGCGCGGTAGATCTGACCCCGGTCATCGGCCCCGACACCGAATGGGGCAAGACGCTCGCGCCCGCCGCCGTCTCCGCCTTCCAGTACAACGGCAAGCTTTACGGTATTCCCCTTTATCTCGACGCCAAGTTCATGGGCTACAACAAGAGCCTGTTCGAAAAGGCCGGCGTTGCCGTACCCTCGACCTTTGAGGACCTGCTCACCGCCTGCGCGGCGCTGAAGAAGTCCGGCGTGACGCCGATCTCCTTCGGCAACAAGGAAGGCTGGCCGGGTGTGCACTACGCCGGGCAGTTGCTGGCCTATAACGTCGCGCAAGCGACGCTCGAAAAGGACTTTGTACCGGCAACGGCCGAATTTTCCGATCCTGGCTATGTCGCGAGCCTCACGCAGTTCAAACAGCTCGTCGATGAATGCTCCGATGGCTCCGGCACGAACGGCTCGTCCTATGCCTCGGCTTTGCAGCAGTTCAGCAACGGCAAGTCCGCCATGTACTATCAGGAGATCATCGAATTCGATCAGTCGACCGCGGACGGCGCGTTGAACCGGGACGATTTCGGCTTCTTCACGCTTCCCGTGCCGAAGGACGCGAAGGGCGATCCCAAGGCTGTCGAAGGCGCGCCGGAAGGCTACATGATCAATGCGGCATCCAAGAACATCCCGCTCGCGATCGACTTCATGCGTTTCGTGACCTCGGCAGCAAACGGCAAGGTTCTCTCCGCGCCGCCTTACGGCCAGCCGAGCGCGACGGTCGGCGGATATTCGGCGGAAGCCATGAACCCGGCCGTGGTCGATGGTCTCAAGGTGATCGCCGACGCCTCCTACCTGATGCCCTGGCTCGACACGGCCAACCCGCCGCGTGTGGCGTCCGCCTGGCTTTCCGGCCTCCAGGCGCTGATCGGCGGCTCGATGACACCCGAAGAGGTCATGGAGCGGGTCAAGGAAGCGGCGGCTTCGTCCAAGTGAGGATCGGCCTGAAATGACTGTCATGAAGCATGAGCAGAAGGGTGAAGCCGTCAAAATCGGCTTCACCGGGCCGGACCGGGCGGAAAGCAACCGGTTCGGCCCGCTGGCCGGGATCCTGTCGTTTCGCTGGGTGCTGGTCGCCTTCGTCCTGATCCTCTGGTTCGTCTATTATCCCATCATCGACAATTTCGTCGTCAGCACGAAGAACCAGGACATCTTCACCGGCGAGACGGCCTTTATCGGTCTGGAAAACTACCGTCGCCTGCAAGGCGACCCGGTGGTCTGGACGGCGATCGTCAACAACACGCTTTATGCCGTCATATCCGTCGTCTTCCAGGTTTTCGGCGCCTTTGTTCTCGCGGCGCTGATCGAGGGGCTTGCCGAGGAAAAATGGTGCCGCTTCTGGCGCGCCGTCTACTTCATACCCTCGGCCATCTCGATCACCGTCACCGGCCTTCTCTTCTACTTCATCTACCAGCCCGACATCGGCCTCCTGGATTCGGCACTGGCACAGGTCGGCCTGGCGCAGTGGTCGCGCGCCTGGCTCGGCGAGGAGGGGACCGCAATCTACGCCATCATCGCCATGAGCCAGTGGCAGGGCTTCGGCTATTCCACCCTGCTCTTCGCCATCGCGATCCAGAAGATTCCGCGCGAACTCTACGACGCGGCGATCATGGACGGGGCAGGGACCTGGCGGCGCCTGTGGAACATCACCTTTCCGCTGACCCGTGAAATGACCGGCCTCATGGTGATCGTCACCATCACCGGCGCGTTTCAGGTGTTCAACGAGGTCATGGTGATGACCGGCGGCGGGCCGAACAACAGCAGTCAGGTGCTCGGCACATGGCTTTACCAGCAGGGCTTCATCGAAAACGACTTCGGCTACGGCGCGGCGATCGCATCGGTGATCTTCGTCATCACGCTCCTGACCGGCTTCGCGCAGCTCTGGTACACGAAAAGACGGAGGGTCGAGCTGTGAGCCTCGCCTATGACACCCGGGAAACCGAGCGCACCGACTTCGTCGCCGTGCTGGCGAAAGTCTGCCTCGTGACCCTCCTCATCAGCCTCGGCATCCTTGTCCTGTATCCGCTGTTCTGGATGGCGCTGAACGGCTTCAAGACCAATGCCGAAATCTTCGGCAATCCCTTCGCGTTGCCGAGCGGTTTCGGGATTGCGAACTACATTTCGGCCTGGAACCAGGGCATCCGGAACTACATCGCGACCAGCGTGATCGTCACGCTCGCATCGGCCATCTGCACGGTGCTGGTCAGCGCCTGGACGGCTTATGGCCTCACCCGCTCGAAACTGCCGGGAAAACCGTTCTTCGTCGGCATCGTGCTCGGCGGCCTCATGCTCAGCCCGACGGTCGCCGTGATCCCGCTGGTGCGCATGATGCAGGACCTCGGTCTCTACAATACCTACTGGGCGCTCATCATTCTCTACACCGCCTTCCGCATTCCCTTCACGACCTTCCTGATCCGCGCCTATATGCTGGGGCTACCGCGGGACCTCGACGAGGCCGCCATCATGGACGGCGCCAGCGAAGGCCAGATCTTCTGGAAAGTGACGCTGCCGCTGTGCAAGCCGATCCTGGTCTCCTGCGTCATCCTCCATGTGCTCTTCGCCTGGAACGAATATCTCTTCGCGATGATCTTCACCAGCGGCGCGGATCTGCAAACGCTGCCCGTCGGCCTCACCTCGATCATGGCAAAACACGGCACCAACTACGCGGTCGTCTTCGCCGCCATGACACTCTCGGCACTCCCCATCGTCATCGCCTTCTTTGCGGCCCAGCGCTTCTTCATCCGCGGGCTGGCCGAAGGCATCGGAAAATAGGGCAGGCATCATGTTGAAACGACAACAGCTGATCGGTGCGAACTTCTCCTTCCAGCACCACCCCTTCCGCTGGACCGCCGAAAAACTCAGCGGCATGGGCTTCCAGCGGATGGAGTTCTGGGGTGTCGCCCCGCATCTCGATCTCTTCCACGACAATCGCGCGCGGCTTGCGGAGGTGAGGGAGATCCTTGGCGACAACGGCCTGACGGTCCACTGCTTCACGCCCGAGCAGGTCCTCTATCCGATCAACATCGCCTCCGGCGACAGCGCCTATCGCGCGGCGAGCGTCGAGCGTTTCCTGCGCGCGGCGGATATTTGCGCGGAACTTGGTGCGAAGTATCTTTTCCTGACACCCGGCCGCGGCTTCGAGTGCGAAAGCCGCGAAACCGCCTGGGGCAATTCGATCCAGTCGATCAACCGGATCGCGGCCCATGCACGCTCGCTTGGCGTCTGCTGCCTGCTGGAACCCCTTCAGCGCCTCGAAAGCAACATCGTCACTGATGCCGACGCGCTTCAGAGCTTCTGGCGCGCGCTCGACGGCGACGATATCGACATCGTTCTCGATTTCGTCGCCATGGCGACGGCAAACGACAGCGTCGACCGCTACTTCGAGCGTTTCGGCAAGCGCATCGCGCATGTGCATATCGTGGATGGAACGCCAGCCGGGCATCTTGCCTGGGGCGACGGCAACCTGCCGCTCGGCGACTATCTCGGACAACTCGGCACGCACGGTTTCGCCGGCACGCTGACCTTCGAACCTTTCGGCAACGGTTCCTATGCGCTCGATCCCCTTGCCACATGGCGGCGATGCCTCGACGCCATTGCCCCCCATCTCAATGAAGCGGACACAGAATGACGACGGCCAATCCCAACCTGATCGCTGTCGGTGACAATTGCCTCGATGCCTACCTCAGCAAAGGGTTCGTCACCGTGGGCGGCAATGCCCTCAATGTTGCCGTGCAATGGCGGCGGCACGGTTTGAATGCCCGCTATTTCGGCGCGCTGGGGCCGGATGCGGAAGCCGACATCATGCTCGCCGCCACCGAGGAGGCGGGGCTCGACCGCAATGACGTCGAGATTCGCCCCGGCGCATCGGCAGTCACGTTGCTCACGGACGACGCCGGCGAACGGCGTTTCCTTCTCGAGTCGCTCGGCGTGGGGGAAAATTACGTTCCGGATGCAGACCGCTACAAGGCGCTACGGCAAGCCGACTGGGTGCATCTCGGCACGAATTCCAGCGAAGCGCTCGTCCGCCGGCTCGTCGCCGATGGCGTTCCCTTCAGCATCGACGTTTCCACCCGGCATTTCGACGTTTCGCTGCACGACGTGCCGCTGGTCTTCGCCTCCGCCCCGGACGATCCGGCAGAGCCGGTCGAACCGCTGATCGCGCAGTTCAGGGCCGCAGGTGCCCGGCAGGTCGTCGTCACCTGCGGCAAGCGCGGCTCCTTCCACGACGATGGAACCGTGACATCCAGGGCAGGTTCCGTGCCGGTCACCGTCGTCGACACCTGCGGCGCGGGGGACAGTTTCATCGCGACCTTCATCGCGTCGCGATTCTTCACGGGCCTGCCCGTGCAGGCGGCGCTCGACCTCGCCGCCGAAAGGGCATCGGAAACCTGCACCCATCTCGGCGGCTTCCCGCAGCCCATCCGGGCCATCCCGGGCTGGCTGCTTGACAAATATGTCGATGTCATCGGCAGCACGGAGAGGGCGGGAACATGAATACCATCACACTGAGGCCGCCCGCCGCGGCGCCAAAGGGCGATCGCTCGTTCTGGCTGCAGAGCATCGCGGCGGATGCCATCGCGCCACCTTTGCAGGGCAGCGCGGATTGCGATGTTGTCATCGTCGGCGGCGGCTATGCCGGCCTCTGGACCGCGCTCCGGATCAAGGAACAGGCGCCCGAAACCCGCATCACCGTGCTCGAAGCGGATTTCTGCGGTTCCGGTGCCTCGGGTCGCAATGGCGGCCAGGTCCACAGCTGGTTTGCCGAAATCGACATGCTGTACGCGCTTGTCGGCGAAGACGACGCGCTCATGCTGTGCCGGGCAACCGCCGACGCGATCGAGAAACTGAACGACCTGCAGGCTTCCGGCACCATCGATATGGACCTGAGGCTCGACGGCTGGCTATGGACAGCCAGTTCGACCGCCCAGGAAGGTGCGTGGACGGCGGCAAACGAACTTTGCCGCGCGCTCGGCGAGGACAGCTTCCGTCCGCTCCGGCGCGAAGATATCCTGCATCGCACCGGCTCGGCCGTCTCCTATGTCGGCATCCTGGAGGAAAGAGCAGGGACGGTGCAGCCCGCAAAGCTCGCCATCGGCCTGCGCAGCCTGGCGCTTTCGAGGGGCATCGTCCTTCATGAGCGCAGCCCGGTGAAAGAGATCGTCCCAGGCCCCCGGCCCAAATTGCGAACCTCGGAGGGAACACTGACCGCCGGCAAGGTTGTGCTCGCCGCAAATGCGTGGCTCTCCGCCATTCCGGAACTGCATCCCTATCTCTATGTAGTCAGCAGCCAGGTCATCGCAACGGCGCCCGCGCCCGATATCCTCGCGCGGATAGGTTGGACGGACGGAGCGTCGATCTGCGACGCACAGCAGCATGTCATCTACTACCAGCGCACGCCCGAGGGTACGGTGATCTTCGGCCGGGGCACGGGCGGCATCGCCTATGGCGACCGTATCGACGCCCGTTTCAACCGGGGCGGCGACGGAGGCGCGGAGAATATCCGCGAAATGCACCGGGTCTATCCCGAGTTGAAGGACGTGCCGGTGCTCTACGACTGGAGCGGTCCGATCGACTGCACGGCGCAGCATTTGCCGGTCTTCGGGCATCTGAAGGACCACGCGAACATCTTCTATGCGATGGGCTTCAATGGCACCGGCATCGCGCAGGCGCCCGTCGCCGGCCGTATCATGACGAGCCTCGTCCTCGGCCGAGACGACATCTGGAGCCGATGCGGACTGGTCGGCATCGGCAAGCGCAAGAGGTTGCCGTCCGAGCCTCTGCGGTATCTGGGCGCCCGGGTCATTCGCCGCGCCATCCGGCGCAAGAACGACCTCGAAATTCTCGACAGAAAACCGGGGCCGATCACGCGGTTCCTGGCCGGACTAGCGCCCTGACGACATGTGCTTTTGAAATCGAACAACGGAATGAAACGATGGCCGATCTGTCGCTGAGAAATATCCGCAAGGCCTATGGTGAACTGGAAGTCCTGCACGGGATCGATCTGGAGATAAAGTCGGGCGAGTTCATCGTCTTCGTCGGTCCCTCGGGCTGCGGGAAATCCACCCTGTTGCGCTCGATCGCCGGCCTGGAAACGATTACGTCCGGTGACCTTGTCATTGACGGTGCGCGGATGAATGCCGTCGCCCCATCCAAGCGGGGCATCTCCATGGTGTTCCAGTCGTATGCGCTCTACCCGCATATGACCGTCTACGAGAACATGGCCTTCGGGTTGCGCATCGCGGGAACGCAGGAGGCGGAGATCGATGCGCGGGTGCGCAAGGCGGCCGAAATCCTCCAGCTCGACAAATACCTGCAACGCCAGCCAAAGGCACTTTCGGGCGGGCAGCGGCAGCGTGTCGCCATTGGCCGCGCCATCGTGCGCAATCCGCGGGTCTTCCTGTTCGATGAGCCCTTGTCCAACCTCGATGCCGCCCTGCGCGTCGCCACCCGCATCGAGATCGCCAAGCTCAAGCAAAGCATGCCGGATGTGACGATGATCTACGTCACCCATGACCAGGTCGAGGCGATGACGCTGGCGGACCGCATCGTCGTCTTCAAGAACGGAGACATAGAGCAGGTCGGCACGCCGACCGATCTTTACCGCAACCCGGCCAACCTCTTCGTCGCGCAGTTCATCGGCTCGCCGGCGATGAACATCCTGAAAGGAACGGTCGTCGAGCGCGACGCGACATCGGCACGCTGCCGGCTCGATTGCGGGATCACGCTTGAACTAACCGCCGAACCCGGCAGGCTTTCGAAAGGCGAGGCCGTGAGCATCGGCATCCGCCCGGAAAATACGCGGGTCGTTGCCGGCGTCGAAAACGATCCGACCTTCACGGGGACCATCGATCTCATCGAACATCTCGGCGAGGTGCAAATCCTCTATCTGGATCTGCCCGGCACCAGCGATAAATTCCTGATCAAGGTGGATGGAGAGAGCGCGTTCGCGCGCCTGCAGGACATATCCTTCACAGCGCGCCGGCTAGACCTCCACGTCTTTGACGCGGCCGGAGACGCCGTCTCGTGCGACATACAGTAGGTTTCGCAGAAGGTTGAAGTCAAGAAAATACAATGGGTCGCCCGTTCGATTCGGATCAAGAGTCTTCTGCTCTTTAGGCGCATCACTTGGAATTGGTTGTTGCCGGGCCGCAGCAGGAATTTGTTGCTGCGGGGTTCTCTGCTAACCACCGATCACGGGGTTTGCAGCTTGCCGGTCTTGCGGCCAGCGCCACCTCGATTTTGTCCTCGGCCATGCGCGGTGACGATGCGCAGTAGAGGGCCATCGGTCGATTTCCGTCACTGACTTCAAAGGTCAGCTTGGCCGCCGGATCGAGCCGAACGCGATCGGAAACCTTGCGGATGATGGCGGAGAACTTGCCCGCCGGCATATGGCTCCGGCCGTCCTCGTCGATATCCCAGAGGTGGATGAACATCTCCGACCAAGCTTCCGGGTTGGCGCCACAGTCGAGTGCCGAGAACGCGCCTGCCTTGACCTCGGTGACGTGGTAGCCCGCCTTCACTGGCTGCCCTTCATAGAGAAACACCAGCGGCGCTTCCGGCGCGGCCGTCAGCCCATCGAGAAGCTGGCCAAGCGTGATATCGGAGGAAACGGCCTTGTCGATTGCGGTCATGTGCGCTACTCCTATTGTTCAATAATTCAAGGATTATTGAAATATGGACGAGCGTCAAGCCCTCACGTCATTCGCAGCCCTGTCGCAGGAAACCCGCCTCGCCATCGTCCGAACGCTCGTCGTCGCCGGACCGGAAGGACTTGCCGCCGGCCTGATCGCCGAGCGCATGGGCGTCTCGCCGTCGAATGTGTCTTTCCATCTGAAGGAACTGGAACGATCGGGTCTAATCACGCAGCGACGAGAATCCCGCTCCATCGTCTATAGCGCCAGCTACGATGCGCTGGCCGACCTCGTGAAGTTCTTGATGGAGGATTGCTGCGCCGGCCATCCGATGATCCGCGAGGGTGTGCAGCGGCCCGATGGCTGCTGCAAGACGGATGCTGCCCGGAGCGAGGGCGACATCGTTGCGTGATCGGAACGTTCCTGTCGGCATCGTCGCCGCACTCGGCCTGACCCAGATCATCGGTTACGGCACGCTCTACTACAGCTTCAGTATTCTGGCGCCCGGCATGGCGGCGGATCTCGGCATCACCGTCGCGCAGGTGTTTGCCATCTTCTCCGCGTCACTGTTCGTCGGTGGTCTCTCGGCGCCCTATATCGGTCGGCAGATGGATGGCGTCGGCGCATCGACCGTCATGGCGATTGGCTCTGTGCTGTCCGCCTTGACCTTGATCCTCTGCGCTTGGTCGCCATCGGTGGCGATCTTTGCGCTGGCCATCGTCCTGCTCGAGATATCGTCCGGCATGGTCCAGTACCAAGCTGCTTTCGCGGCACTGGTTGAGGCCGATCCCCGGTCGGCGTCACGCAGCATCACCTATCTCACCCTGATCGCGGGATTTGCCTCGACGATCTTCTGGCCGATTGCCACGGCGCTGCTCGGCTATCTCTCGTGGCGGGAAATCTATCTCGTCTATGCCGGGCTAAATCTTGTTGTCTGCATGCCGTTCCACGTCTGGATCATGCGGAAGGGTAAGGTGGCTGCGGCTGGCGGACTAAGGCCGATGCGCGAGCCTGTCGTCGGCGCCATTCCGCGCGAGCGTCGGCGCAGTGCGGTGATCATCGTGTCGGCTGCATTCGCGCTGCTGAGCTTCACCCTTGGCGCGATGCTGGCGCATATGGTGCCGATGCTCGGCACACTCGGCTTCGGAAGTGCCGCCGTCGTCATCGGCTCGCTGTTCGGTCCGGCGCAGGTTCTCAGCCGCCTGATCAACATGATCTTCGGAACGCGCCTCGCACCACCGGGCCTCGCGGTTCTCTCCGCGGTCTTCATGGTGCTGAGCGTCGTCATTATGGCACTGTCCGGCAACTGGCTCCCCGGCGCGGTCGCCTTCTCTATTTGCCTCGGCCTTGGATCGGGCATCAACAGCATCGCACAGGGCAGCTTGCCGCTCTACCTGTTCGGTTCGGATGGATATGGTGCGCTCACCGGCAAGATGGCGGCCGCGAGACTGGCTGCCGGCGCTGCTGCCCCCTTTTCCTTTGCGGCGACGATGGAGCAGTTCGGCATAGGCGCATCACTCGTGCTAAGCGCGACCCTCGGCTCAATCGGTATCGTGGCGTTTATCGCGGTGGCTATGGCGACGAAGCGGAACCTCGTCGCCAGCATAAGCCTGTCAGATTGAGCGCAGCGACACGCGCTTCTCAAGCTCGGCCGCCTGTTCTTTCCGCTCGCTGTAGCGGTCGGTGAGATAGGCGGAGGCATCGCGTGTAAGAATGGTGAACTTCACCAACTCCTCGCACACATCCACCACCCGGTCGTAATAGGACGAGGGCTTCATCCGGCCATCGGCGTCGAACTCCTGATAGGCTTTGGCGACCGAGGATTGGTTCGGGATGGTGATCATCCGCATCCAGCGGCCGAGAATGCGCATCTGGTTCACGGCATTGAAGGACTGGCTACCGCCTGAGACCTCCATGACGGCGAGCGTTTTGCCCTGCGTCGGCCGGACCGATCCGACCGAGAGCGGAATCCAGTCGATCTGGGACTTCATGATGCCGGTCATCGCGCCATGGCGTTCCGGGCTCACCCAGACCTGCCCTTCCGACCATTGCGAAAGATCGCGCAATTCTTGCACCTTCGGGTGGCTCACCGGCGCTTCGTCAGGCAGCGGCAGACCCCTTGGATCAAACATGCGAACCTCACATCCTAGCCGTTCGAGCAGCCGGCGGGCCTCGAATGCGAGCAGGCGGCTATAGGATACCTCGCGCAACGAACCGTAGAGGATCAGGATGCGCGGCATGTGCGTCGAGAATGCCGGACGCAGGGCGTCTAGATCGATCGAATGCAGGTGATCGCCCTGCAATGCGGGAAATGTGTCAGGCAATGCGCTTTCCTTCCTCATCGAGAACCTGTTCACCGTCCTCCTTGAAGAATGGCCCCTTGAAGGTATCGGGCAGGATGTCGAAGGCGACCTCGGACGGGCGCGCGAGCCGAGTGCCAAGCGGAGTTACGACGAAGGGGCGATTGATCAGGATCGGTGTTGCGATCATTGCATCGAGCAACTGCTCGTCAGTCAGGTCCGGGTTTTGCAGACCGAGTTCGGCATAAGGAGTGCCTTTCTCACGAATGGCCTCACGAACGGTCAAACCAGCATCCGCTATCATCGTTGCAAGATGCTCGCGCGTCGGCGGGTTCTGCAAATATTCGATGACAACAGGTTCGATCCCGGCGGCGCGGATCAGCGCCAGCGTGTTGCGGGACGTTCCGCAGGCGGGGTTGTGATAGATGGTCGCGTCCATGGTCAGTTCCTTTCGGTGGCGGTGCTTCGGGAAACGGCGGGGGCGGCCTCATACCAGTCCTTCGAGCGGTTCACGATCCAGACGACCGAGAGCATCACCGGAACCTCGATGAGAACGCCGACGACGGTGGCGAGTGCTGCGCCGGACTGGAAGCCGAACAGGCTGATGGCGGCGGCGACCGCGAGTTCGAAGAAATTGCTGGCGCCGATCAGGGCTGATGGACCGGCAACGCAATGTCGCTCGCCGGTCATCCGATTGAGCAGATAGGCCAGCCCGGAGTTCAGATAGACTTGGATCAGGATCGGCACGGCGAGCAAGCCGATGACGGCGGGCTGGGCGATGATCTGTTCACCCTGAAAGGCGAAAAGAAGAACCAACGTCGCGAGCAGCGCCACCAGCGAGACCGGCTGCAACCTCGCCAGCACGCCATCCAGTGCCCGCGTCGTTCCTTCAGCCGCGAGCCGGCGGCGGATGACCTGCGCGATGATGACGGGCACGATGATATAGAGGGCGACGGACAGAACAAGCGTATCCCACGGCACGGTGATGGCGGAGAGGCCAAGCAGCAAGCCAACGATAGGAGCAAAGGCGACGACCATGATGGCGTCGTTCAACGCGACCTGAGACAGCGTGAACAATGGCTCCCCGCGCGTCAGGTTGCTCCAGACGAACACCATAGCGGTGCAGGGAGCCGCAGCGAGAATGATCAGCCCCGCGATATAGGAGTCGATCTGGTCTGCAGGCAGGTAGGGGCGGAATAGCCAGCCGATGAACAGCCAGCCGAGCAGCGCCATGGAGAACGGCTTGATGGCCCAGTTGATGAACAAGGTCACGCCGATACCGCGCCAGTAGGTGCCGACCTGCGCCAGAGACCGGAAATCGATCTTCAGCAACATCGGAATGATCATCAGCCAGATCAGGATCGCGACGGGGATGCTCACCTTGGCGATCTCGGCCTCGCCGATGATGTGGAAGAGGCCGGGCATGAGATGGCCGAGGGCAACGCCGGCGATGATGCACAGGAACACCCAGATGGTCAGGTAACGCTCGAAGGCGGACATCAGGCAGACTTTCCCTGCGGCGAAGTCGAACCTTCCATCGTGCCGATCTGGCGGAGCTTCGTCTCGAGTGCCATGCGATCGATGGAGTCAAGCGGCAGGTTGACGAAGGCCGCGATCCGGTTCTTGAGGAAACGCGCGGCCTGGGCGAAGGCGCGCTGGATATCGACTTCGGTCCCGTCGACGGCGGCCGGGTCCTCGACACCCCAATGGGCGGTCATCGGATGGCCGATCCAGACCGGGCAGGCTTCGCCGGCGGCGCTGTCGCAGACGGTGAAGATGAAGTCCATCTGAGGGGCGACGGGCTCGGCGAAAACGTCCCAGCTCTTCGACGAGAATCCCGTCGAGGGATACCCGAGCGCTTCCAGCTCCTTCAGGGCGTGCGGATTGACTTCGCCCTTCGGCTGGCTGCCGGCGGAGAAGGCTTTGAACCGTCCGCCGCCCTCCTTGTTGAGGATGGATTCGGCGAGAATAGAACGAGCGGAATTGCCCGTGCAGAGGAACAGCACGCTGTAGGTCTTGTCGGTCATGGTCGTGATCCGTGTTTAGGTCGGCGGCTTAATAAGCTTCATGATCGTCGCCGACGATGGGCAGATGGAGGAAAGCTGGCGGGTCGCCAGCACGGCAGCAGGCACGCTTTCCCGCTGGACTTCAGAAAATCCGAGGCGCGCAAAGAACGGCGCCGCGCTCGTCGTTGCCAGGAAGACGTCGCCGGCATGATCGAGACCCGCCACCGCCCGCTCGACCAAAACGCTGCCCAGTCCTTGCCCCCGATGATCGGGAAGCACGACGACCGAACGGAGGAGAAAATCGCCATCGCAGCGTTCGACACCGAGGAAACCGATAGCTCGGCCATCCGATGACTGCGCCCTGAAGAAGGTGCGACCATGATCCTCGATGTCATCAGTTGGCAGATGCGCTTCCGTCAAGGCTGCCTTGAGGCCAGCGTCGTTGCCCTCAATTTGCTCCAACCTGATCGCGCTCATGACAGCTTCGCCTCCGGGGCGCAGCAGGGCGTCAACTCGGCGATTAGCGGGACGCAAAGCTCCGTCGATCCGCCACAGCAGTCTTTCAGCAGGAATAGCGTCAGCTCACGCAGGCCGTTGAGGTCCGCCCGGTAGATGATCGACCGGCTCTGCCGCTCGCTCGTGACCAGGCCCGCCCGCGACAGCGTCGCGAGGTGCGCGGACATCGTGTTCTGCGGCACGTCGATAAGGCGGGCGAGTTCGCCGGCCGGGATGCCATCGGGTTCATACCGCACAAGGAGACGGAAGGTCTCCAGTCGCGTGGTCTGTGCCAAGGCGCCGAGCGCCGCAATTGCTGTGGTGTTATCCATATATCCAGATTATCGGATATGTTGAGCTTGTCAAGCGAGCGCGGATTCTGCGTTTCTCGCTCGATATCTTAAGGCGATGAACGGTTACGGACGACAACGTGGTCTAGGTACTGCCAACGCTTTAAGCCGGTAACATCGTTGCAGCGCAGCTAGGCAGCCGACAAGACAATTCGTGCGGAGGCTGAGAAATCCAATTTCGTGGAATAGCATTGAGGGATTACAGTTCCCCGGAAACCTCCCGTCGGTTCCTGTCGAGCTCTTCGGTGTAACGACGCAGGGTGGCTTTCCGTCAGTAGCCCGATAACTTTCTGGCTGATGAGGTCGCTGACGACCGCAAGAGCCTCACATTCGCACTGGTCGAACAATGCCACCGCCTGCCGGGCGTTCATGGTTGGTAAGAGGACATCGCTCCGCTGTTCTGCCAGGTCGCGCACAGGAACGGTTGCCTCGTCATTTTCGACCAGATTACCATGTACAGCGGGGACAAGAACAATACCTGCGTATTTTCCGTTCGTTTCCGTGAGCACGACGCGCTGGGTCGAGCCGATGGGAAACGCATTTCGAAAGTCCGCCACGGGCATATCGGCTGCCGCTGTGCGTACATCGGCGCGCATCAGCTTGTCGACCGTCAGGTTGCGGATCCAGCCCACATCGTGCGCGCTACGGATCGTTTCCCCACGCAGATGGAAACGCCAGGTAGCGAAGGAATAGCCGAACAGCGTTCGCACGATGAAGGACGAGGTGATCACCGAGGCCAGCACAAGGGCGGTCATCGGGAAGTCCCCGGTGATCTCGAGGGCAAGGAATGTCATCGTCAGTGGCCCGCCGATGACGGCAACCGCGAGTGAGCTCATGCCAACGACCGCGTAGCTTGCGGGCTCCAGGCTGGCGTGACCAAGATAGGGCGCAGCGAACGAGAATAGCTTTCCGATCAGAGCCCCCATCAAGAGTGAGGCGAAGAATAGGCCGCCGCGGAAACCGGAGCCGATCGAAATCGCAGATGCGGCCGCCTTCAGCACGAGCAAACTGAAAAGCGCAAAAACAGGTACATCGGTTTCCAGATTCAGGTGCAAGGCGCCGTGGCCACCAGACAGCACCTGCGGGCTGATCATGGCAAGAAGTCCAACGATCGTTCCGCCGATCACAGGGCGCAGATAACCAGGAATTGCGCTTCGGCGCGCTGTCTCTTCGACAAGCGCCACACCCTGCATGAGCAGGATGCCCATGCCTCCGCAGATTGCGCCGAGCATTACTGCTGGCACATAATCTACTGGGACGATGCTGCCTACGCTCCCGACGTCAATACCGGCGTCGCTTGCCGACAAAAATCGGGCGACAAGGTTTGCGACGAGAGCCGAGACGACGACGGGCGTGAGTGAGACGATCGTATAGGCACCGATAATGAGTTCGAAAGCGTAGAACGCGCCTGTCAACGGTGCATTGAAGGCTGCGGCAATTGCACCGGCCGCCCCGCAACCAACGAGAATGCGCATGTCAGAGCGCCGTAGCTTCAGCTTGCTGCCGAATTTCGAGGCGAGGCCTGAAGCGACCTGCGTGTAGCCTGCTTCCAGCCCGACGGATGCGCCGAAGCCGTTGGAAACAAGATTCTGGACTGCAACGATGAGGCTGTCGGTCAGCGACAGGCGACCGCCATGCAGCGCATTTGCTTCAATGGGGTCGACCAGCGGCCGCTTGCGCCAGCGCGCTAGCCCGAAAAGCAGGAGCCCCAGCAGTGCGCCGCCGGCGATCGGCGAGGCGAGCATAAGCGTCTTGTCTTCGACGATGGTCCCGCTCAGGCGAACGCCTGGCTCAAGTTGGAAGACAAGCATATGCATTGTCCGCGCAATGAAGGTCATGACGGATACACAAAGCCTCGCGGCGATACCCACAAGGGCTCCAGCAAGCGCCAGGCCGAATTCGCTGCGGCGCGGAAGAGTACGCATCAGTTCGAGGCTGAGGAATCGGTAGAGGACGGATGGGCGCAATCTGCGCAGGCGCCTCAACGTGCCGGGAAAACGGGGAGTGCCTTGTGTCATGTGCTTTGCCGACGGTCGAGCATAGCCCGAGGACCTCGATTCAAGTGCGTGTCATCGACGGATTTAGACCTCGACCATTGTCTTTCATAGCTCCTTTGGTCGAACGTGCGGAAAAGTGACGCAGGTCAGATGGTCAACTGCTCGTAGGCTTTGAAGAGCATGTATCCTGCGACAACGAAGATCAGCAGCGCAAAGATAGTGTTGAGCGCGCCCTTTCTGGCTGCGAGTTTGCGCGCGGCAAGGGCGCCCAGCAAGCCGCCGACAACGCCGCCACCGATAAAGACGATGGCGAGTCCCCAGTCGACCAGGCCGGAATAGGCATAGTTGAGGGATGTCGTCAGGCCGAAGGCGGTGACGGCGAGGAGAGAGGAGCCGACGGCGAAAAGGATGGGCATGCCGGTCGCGGCGATAAGGCCAGGCACGATGAGGAAGCCGCCGCCGATACCGAAGAAACCGGAAAAGGCTCCGGTCAGTCCGCCGAAGGCGATCACCTCCGGGGCGTTCTCGCGCGAGCACTGCGCATTGGGGTCACCCTCCGCGCCGCGTCTTTTGAACATCAGCGCACCGACGACGAGCATCAGTAGGGCGAAAAGGATCAGCAGGTGCTGCCCATCGAGCATCTTGCCGATGGAGGAGCCGACAAACGCGCCCGCGATCCCAGCGAGGCTGTAGAGACCCGCGCAGCGCCATTTGACGTTGCCGAAGCGGGCATGACCGAGAAGGTTGGCAAACGCGTTGACCGCGACTGCGAAGGCGCTGGTGCCGATGGCGAGATGCGGGTTGGGAACGCCGACCATATAGGCCATAAGGGGCATGGCGAGAATGGAGCCGCCCCCGCCGAACAGGCCGAGAGTGAAGCCGACAAGTCCGCCCGACAGCGCGCCGAGACCGTATTGAATGGGTTCCAGAAGCATGGCGCACCTTTCGCCGCGCGTTCACGCGGCCTTGGTTCAGTGTGGTCGAAAAGCGTGCAAAGCGATAACACTGCTTGCGGATTACCTGATCACCGCTGCGGGGCGGCCGAGCGTCAAGCGATAGAGGATCATGCCGGCAAGCATGGCTGCGACGAACAGGGCAGCCTCCCAGCGCCCCGTCGTCAGGGCCGCAATGGCGGGGCCGGGGCAAAGGCCGACCAGTCCCCAGCCAAGTCCGAACAACACGGCGCCGCCGATCAGCGCCCGATCCACGCGGCCATGTTCTGGAACGTAGAACCGATCGTCGAAGGCCGGCGCATTTCGCCTCTTCCGGATCAGGTAGGCGAAGGAGGAAGGGATCAGCGCACCGCCCATGACAAACGCGAGCGAGGGATCCCACTCGCCGGTAATATCAAGGAAGGCGAGGACGCGGGCCGGATTGATCATGTCCGATACGACGAGCCCCGCGCCGAAGAGGAGGCCGCTCAGGATCGCAGCAAGGGTTCTGGCGAACATCAGACAATGCCTCCAAAGACATGGCGGACGGCGAAAACCGTGAGGGCGGCGACGGTCATGAAGACCGATGTGGCGACCAGCGAGCGCTTTGACAGGCGTGCGAGGCCGCAGACGCCGTGGCCGCTTGTACAGCCGGAGCCGAGGCGCGTACCGAAGCCGACGAGAAGACCGGCGACAACGAGCAGCGGCGCCGACGCAGTGAGGGCGATTTCGGCTTGCCGAAGGAGGGTCGAGGCAAGTGCCGCGCCAGCCAGAATGCCGCCGAGGAAGCCAAGGCCCAGTATGCTGATGCCGGTGCCGGTGAGGCCGGCGGCTGATGCCGCAAGGCCCGAAATCCCGGCGATGCGGCCGGTCGTCAGCAGATAGAGGCCGGCCGAAAGGCCGATCAGCAGGCCGCCGGAGAGCGGCCAGAGGATGTGGAGGTCGGTCATGGGGTCACAGGACGTTGAGAGGGATCTTGAGATACTGCACGCCGTTGTCTTCGGCGGGCGGAAGCTGGCCGCCGCGCATATTGACCTGCACGGACGGCAGGATCAGCTTCGGCATGGCGAGCGTCGCGTCGCGCTCGGTACGCATCGTGTAGAAGTCGTCCTCGCTCACGCCTTCGCGGACATGGACATTGCCGGTCCGTTGTGCGCCGACGGTGGTCTCCCAGGCGTAGTGATCGCGGCCGGGCGCCTTGTAGTCGTGGCACAGGAACATGCGTGCTTTATCGGGTAGCTTCAAGAGGCGCTGGATCGACCGGTAGAGCTGGCGTGCGTCGCCGCCAGGGAAATCGCAGCGCGCTGTACCGTAGTCCGGCATGAACAGCGTGTCGCCGGGGAAGACGGCATCGCCGATGACATAGGCCAGACAGGCGGGGGTGTGGCCAGGGACGTGCAGCACGGTTGCCTCCAGACTGCCGATCGAAAATCGGTCGCCGTCGTTGAAAAGCTGGTCGAATTGGCTGCCGTCCCGCTGGAATTCGGTGCCGGCGTTGAAGATCTTCCCGAAGACCTGCTGCACGCGGACGATTTCGCGCCCGATGGCAAGTTGGCCGCCGAGTTCGGCCTGCAGCAGCGGCGCCGCGGAAAGATGATCTGCATGGGCGTGGGTCTCGAGCAGCCAATGCACTTCGAGACTTTCGGATTTTATGTAATCGACGAGCGCCTGGGCGGAAGCGCTCGTGGTGCGGCCCGAGGCCGGATCGTAGTCGAGCACGCTGTCGATGATGGCGCAGGCATTGGACTGCGGGTCGCGCACGACATGGCTGATCGTGAAGGTCTGCTTATCGAAGAACGATTTTACAACAGGGCGTTTTGTCGGATTTGCGAGGCCCGCTGCGGCGATGGTGCGGGCGTGATCGAGGGGGAGATCTGAAACGGTGCTTGGCATGGCTCGGGTTCTCCGTAGAGGGTAATTAATAGATATATATTTACAGTAATTATACAAGTATGTATTTTGTGGAAATCGAAACCGGCGTCCGTTATCACGGACGCCCGGCCTGCACCCAGGAATGCGATCATGACGGAAACGAACACCCACTCAGCCCGCCCACCGCGTATCGACGAGGCTGCGCCCGGATTCGCCGCGCGGTCCACCGCAGGTCCTATTACGCTGTCGGCCTTCCGTGGGCGCTGGCTGGTGTTCTTCTCGCACCCGGCGGATTTCACGCCGGTTTGCACCAGCGAATTCATCGCATTCGCGCGCGCGACACGGGAATTCGAGAAGCTTGATTGCGCCCTGCTCGGGCTTTCCGTGGATAGCCTCTATTCCCACATCGCCTGGCTACGCGACATCAAGGCGCGCTTCGGCGTAAAGGTCACGTTCCCGCTCGTGGAGGACAGCGCTATGGTGATCGCGCAGGCCTACGGCATGATCGACGGGACCGCGCAAAGCAGCGCGACTGTCAGGGCGACCTATGTCATCGACCCGGACGGCATCGTGCGCGCGATCGTATGGTATCCGATGAATGTCGGGCGCTCGGTCGATGAGCTTCTGCGCCTCGTTGCGGCCCTTCAAGCGGCCGAACGCGAGGACGCCTCGACGCCCGAAGGGTGGCGACCGGGTGAGGCTCTTCTTGAGCAGGCACCCCTTGCCAACGAGGACGATGGCGCTCTGCGTGAGGGAGAGGCTTGGTATTATCGGGAGAAGCGGGCATGAGTGGGGGAGCGAGCGTTTCGCTGGAGACGATGATCGCCAAGGCGCCGGAAGCGGCAGATTTCATGCGCCAGTTCAGCAACGCCAATCGTCTCATGCTGCTATGTCAGATCGCACGCGAGGAAAGCTCGGTCAGTGACATTCAAGAGGCGCTCGGCATCAAGCAGCCGGCGCTGTCCCAGCAATTGGCGGAGCTTCGGCAGGCCGGCCTTGTCAAGACACGCCGGGAATCGCGCCAGATCTACTATTCCATCGCCGATGGCCGTGCCGAGGCCGTTATGGGGTTGCTGTTTGAGCTGTTTTGCGGCAGTGAGGCGTCCTCAGCGGCGGGGCTCGCGGATAGGCGAGACGGTGCGCCGGCCCCGGATGTGCGCGGAGATGCGGCTCATTTCGCCCGCATTGTTACTTCCGAATAGCTCGTCGGATTGTCGAAGGCGACCAGACTATCTGTCCCCGACCGGGTCGCATGGCGGTAGGTTGAGGCGTGGAGCGAGGCAGTCTTCTTCACGCCGCCGAGATCGGTACGGCAACAGGCTGGTTCGGACCATGCCACCTAGCTCGACATGAATCGATTCCGGCCGCTTTCATCGAGAAGAAAACGGGTGATCCCACCAAATACCAACTCTCTCAGGCGACTATGTCCATACGCGCCCGACACTATGAGATCCGCACTGCTCTGATCGACAAATTGCAGTAGGCCGATCGTTTCATCCGCGCTTTTGGATATATGGGATCTGGCTTTCACGTTGTGACGGGCAAGGTACGAAACAACGTCTGCGTTGCTCTTTCGCAGCGAAGCGTCGGGTTCGGAGCTGACGGAAACGACGGTCACGTCCTTGGCCAAGGATAGCAAAGGAATGGCATCGACGACGGCGCGCCGCGCCTCGCGCGTGTCCTTCCAGCAGACCACGATCTTGCCCACAGCTATCGCTTTTGCGGGGCTTTCCGTTATTAGCACAGGACGGCCAGCGCGCAACGCGACAATGGCAGGGTCCGCAGCTCTATATGAATCCCCTGAATGCGCGCCTTCCGCTGCAGTCATCAAAATCAGGTCGGCGGCGCGGGAAGCTTCAACAATTGCGTCGGTGGGTGCGCTCATCTCCGCACGCCATTCAAGTTCGATTTTACCGGCCGCCACGGCGTGCAACTCTTGACGGACTTGCTCAATGCGGTCTTCAAGGTCCCTGTACACCTGCTGCATGGCGCTAGTTGCCGCGGAGCTGGTCGCTTGTATGGCGAACGCAGAGAGGAGGGGCTGGGCAGCACACAGACCGATCATCCGTGCACCCACTTGCAATGCCAGGTCGATCGCGGCATTTGCAGCCGGCTTGACGGGGCGATCGATGTCCAGGTTCAGGAGAATGGTACGATAACTCATGGCTCTCGCCTCCGCCGACAGTTGACATGCAATGAGACTACCTTCCGGTGCACGATGCGCGTTGACACCGGTCAAGCGGGGCGGGTTCAGGTTTTTCTTTTGACACAGATCATCGCGACACGCAGATTTCCAGAGCAGTCTTTGCTTCATCACATGACCAATCTGGTGAAGGAGCTCAGGAATGTCGTTCAAGTCCATACTCGCGCTCATCGGCACGACAAATACCGAGGCAGATATCGACGAAGCTGTAGCGCTGGCGGCAGAAATCGACGCGCATCTTTCCGTTATGGCGCTGAGAACCGCGATATCGCCGTTCGGGGCCGACTATCCGGCAGCGGCCGCCTGGCTGAAAGAGCGCCAAAGGGAAATCGACGAGATAGTCGATGCTCGACGCATTGCTGATGAGCGCTGCAGGAAAGGCGGCTTGTCGTTCGATGTCGACCATATCTACGACGATCGCTTCATTCTCGAGAGCAACATTGGCACGCGGGCAATGTATGCAGACGTGGTCGTCGCCGGTGAAGGTGTCCGCTCAGACACCGAGCTTCGCAAGGCTGCGATCGCGGCGACAGCGTTCAATGCCGGTACGCCTCTGCTCTTGGTGCCGAAAACAGGTCGTGCCACCTTGAAGCCGAAAAATGTCCTTCTGGCTTGGAATTCGCGTCCGCAAGCGGCCAGCGCCGCGAAGGCGGCTATCGAGATGCTGAAAGGCGCCGATACTGTTCGCCTTGTCGTCGTCGATCCGGATTCGTCTTACTTCGAGAATGGTGGAGAGCCGGGCGCTGACATGGCGGCGTTCCTGTCGCGCCATGGCGCAAAGGTTGTGGTTGAGCAGATCGCGAGCGGCCAGCGGCCGACGGAAGACGTCATTCGCCAGCATGCGCTCGAACTCGGCTGCGACATGATCGTCATGGGGGCTTATGGCCATTCACGTCTGCGCGAACGTGTCTTTGGGGGTGTTACCGCTTCGATCCTCGATAAGTGTGGCTTGCCGGTGTTCATGGTGCGGTAAGAGACGGAGCGTCCCTATGCACATATCGCAACGGGACGCTCATCCTGATGTCCCTGGCGTTTCTCGTTCAGCCATCTGTCAGCATGACGCCCTATTCCCCGATGGAGTTCCAGCCAAAAGGAAGCTGACATGAACATCAATCGCAATATCCTCACCGCGCTCGCCATCGTCACAATCACCTCGCCCGCATGGGCAGCGAACACCGTCAAGGTCATAGAAGGTGGCGAAGGCGGCGGTCCGATGACGATCACGCTCGACCACTCCACCATAAAGGCTGGAGAAACGACCTTCGTGGTTCACAACGATGCGGTGACGGAAGAGCATGAAATGGTCCTGGTCAAGCTGAAGTCGGCCGATCAGAAGGTCGATGTCATTGCCTCCAAACATCGGGTTGATGAGAAGCAGTTGAAAAGTCTCGGCGAAGTATCGGACCTCAAGCCCGGTACGGACGGGCAGCTGAAGGCGAAACTCGCCCCGGGTTCCTATCTCCTGCTCTGCAACATCAAGGGTCACTACGAGGCGGGAATGCACGCCATGCTGACGGTCACGAAGTAACCGCATCCTCCTGGATATCATCACACGAAAGAAGGCGAACCACGTCCATGGCTACGACCGCATCGCTGTCGTTTTCCCTTCCGCAGCGCGTCTTGCACTGGCTCACAGCGGGGTTCGTCTTCTTAAACCTTCTATTCCCGGACGGCATGAATGGGTGGAACCGGAGCATCAAACAAACCGGTGCGGCGAGCGCCGAACAGGTGGTAAGCGCCAACATCCACGCCTATGCCGGCATTGCGATCCTCGTTCTCGTGGCGGCTCGCCTTTTGCTCCGGAAGGTCCAAGGCGTACCGGCTGCGCCATCCGAGGAACCACAGATGTTCAAGTTGGTTGCGAAGGTTTCCGAATGGACCCTTTACCTTCTTCTGATCGCAATGCCGGCTACCGGCGCCGCGGCCTACTATTTCGGGTATGAGGGCGCGGGCGACCTTCACGCCGATGTTCTCAAGGCCGTTCTGTGGGCTGTTGTCGGTCTTCATGTCCTCGGCGCGCTGGCGCATCAGTTCTATTGGAAGACAAATGTGCTTCGGCGGATGACGATTGGCTGATTATCCCTTCCTGTGCTCGGCGGCCACGCCGCCGAGCAAGCTTGTCACATACCGGCGATGATGGTGTGAACGGTAAACGCTGCCGCGCCGGCGGTGATTGTGAGGGCGGCAAACGGTTTGCTGAAGGTCGATGGTCCGAGGACGGTTGCGATGCCTGCACGGCATAGGGCATTCGTTGCCATGGCGATAAGGATTGCCTCTCCGATCACGTCGATCGGCATGGCGTTCCGGCCCACTTGCAGAGCAGCCAGCACGGCGACATCGACATCGACCGTGCCTATCAATGCGCTTGTGGCCAAAAGCCCGGAACTGCCGAAGCGCGAGACGAGAACAGCGCTTGCGATGGCGGCTGCCGCGAAAATCGTCGCGAAGATCAGAAGCGGACCGATCTCGAAGGGATTGCTGGCCGGTACGTCCGCGAAGGGCTTGTCCTGCCGCCAATAGAAAATTGCGAGCGCAGACCCGGTGAAGACGATCGCTGCCGTGGCTGCGGCCGGACCGATGGCAACAATCGCTGCCGGATCGATCAGGAGGATCAGCCCCATCACGCGCAGGATGGACACCGCTGCGCCAAGCGCCGTAGCGCCGGCCAGCGGAAGCGGATCGGCAGAGCGTTTTGCGGTTCGCGCGAGAACCATGGTGACGGCGGTGGACGAGACGAGGGAGCCGGCAATCGCACTCAGCACGAAGCCTTTCCTCGCTCCGAAGATTCTGACGGCAATGTAGCCGAGGAACGAGAGGCTTGCGGTCAGAACGGTGAAGAACCAAACCTTCCAAGGATTAAGCCCTCCCCATGGGTCGATGGTCTCGTCCGGCAGGATCGGCAGGACCACCGCCGTCATGACGGCAAGCATCAAAGCAGAGCGCAGTTCCATCCAGGTCAGGCGCTTCAGGAAGCCATGCAGGACGTTCCGACTTGCAAGCGTGGCCGCAAGGGCGGCACCTCCCGCGGCCGCTGCTTGCGCATCGCCGGTGACCGTGAGGCCGCCGAGCGCCAGAACGCCCAGGCCTGCCATCACGGTGGTGACACTATAATCGGAATCCGAACGTGCCTCGCGCAGCTTGAACACGCCCAGCGTCACGGCAAAGCCCAGGAACCCGATTGCAAACACCATCGGAGAGTTGAGGGTTTGAGCGAGGACCGCCAGCACGCCGCCAAGCAGTCCCGATATCCCGAACGTGCGCATGCCGGCGGTTCTACTGCCCTCGGGCGCTTCCCGCTCCTGCCAGCCGCGTTCGAGCCCGACCAGAAGACCGATCGATAGCGCAAGACCCAATCTGGCTATGAGCGTATCCATTTTCAGAGCCACCGAGAATGAACCAGCCGGCCAAGTCGCGGTGGTCGCCTATTGCATTGTAGAGAAATCGCCGTTGCCGGAATTGATCTTGCGCAAGGCGACTGCACCCGTGGTTGGGCTTACTCTCTTTGCATTCTGCGGACAGGAGCAGTGAACGTGCCACAAACCGACAAAGGCCTCTGGCAACGACATTCGAGCATGATCCTGGTCGCAATCGCCGCCGGTGGGCTGGCGATCGGGTTGGTCTTGTCGTGCCAGGCCGCTCGCTACGCGCATCTTGTCTGGAGTGCCGCGACGCTGGCCGTTCTTGCTAGTCTGCTCCTCCAGGTTTCCAGTGCATTGCGCCGGGGCGATGTCGGGCTCGATATCGTTGCGGCGCTTTCCATGTCTGCGGCAATCGTATTCGGCGAGCCGCTTGCCGGGAACGTCGTCGGCTTGATGTATGCGGGCGGCCAGTTGCTGGAATCGTTTGCCGAAGGACGCGTGCGCCGCGAGATGACGGCCCTGATGGGGCGCGTCTCGCATTTTGCGATGCGCCACGGCGCTTCCGGGCTCGAAGAAGTCGCGATCTCTCAGATACAGCCAGGCGACCGGTTGCTGATCCGACAGGGCGAAGTGTTGCCGGTGGACGGGATCGTTTCCGGCGATGGCGCCGCACTGGACATGGCGGCCTTGACGGGAGAGCCGCTGCCGCAGCCCGCTCCACCTGGAACCGAGGCGCTCAGCGGCTCGACCTGCGTGGGCGCGGCCTTCGATCTTGTCGCCAACCGGAAGGCTGCCGAAAGCACCTATGCCGGAATCGTCCGGTTGGTCGAGGCCGCGCAGGCAAGCAAGGCGCCCATGGTCCGCATGGCAGACCGTTTCGCGATGGGCTTCCTGGTCCTGACCCTTATCATTGCGGGCGCCGCCTGGTACTTTTCACAGGATCCGATCCGTGCGCTCGCCGTCCTTGTTGTCGCGACGCCCTGTCCCCTGATCCTTGCCGTCCCCGTCGCCATTATTTCAGGCATGTCGAAGGCCGCGGGTATCGGCGTCCTCGTGAAGAACGGCGGCATGCTCGAAATGCTGGCGCGGGTGCAGACGGCGGTTCTCGACAAGACCGGCACACTCACCCATGGCCAGGCGGCGGTGGTCGATATCAGGACGATGCCGCCCTTTACGGCGGAAGCCGTGCTGAAGGCGGCCGCAAGCCTCGATCAGGCTTCCGGTCATGTCGTTGCCGCTGCGCTGGTCCGCGCCGCAACCGAACGAAGCCTTTGTCTCTCGAAGCCAGAAGGTGTGCGGGAGGTGCCAGGCACCGGCATCGAAGGCGATGTCGACGGAAGGCGGATTGTTGTGGGCGGGAGCGGTTTCGTGCAGCGCACGTCCGGTTGCGAGGACCCGCTTGGCTTGATCACGCCGGATATGCGCGCCTCGATGACGGTGGCCGTCGCCATCGATGGAGCGCTCGCAGGAATGATCGTTCTGAAGGATCAGATCCGCTTGGATGCGCTGAGGGTTCTCGGTGACCTCCGCGCTGCTGGCATCCGAAAGCTCGTGTTGGCGTCCGGCGACCGCACGGAAATTGCTGAGTCCGTGGGCAAGGCACTTGGCATGGATAGCGTCCTCGGCGATCTGACGCCGGAAGCCAAGGTCGATGCCGTCAGGAAGGAAACCGGCATCGGCCCGGTGATGATGGTCGGCGATGGCGTCAACGATGCGCCCGCGCTCGCTGCGGCCGATATCGGTGTCGCCATGGGCGCCCGCGGCACGGCCTCATCGTCGGAGGCCGCCGGTGTCGTGCTCCTTGTCGACGAGCTTGCGCCGCTCGCCAAGGCGATCGCCATTGCGCGTCGAAGCCGCCGGATCGCGTTGCAGAGCGTCTCGGTGGGACTGACGCTTTCGGTCGGGGCGATGGTAGCGGCGGCCTGCGGATATCTCCAGCCCGTCGAAGGTGCGATCCTCCAGGAGGCGATCGACGTGGCCGTGATTCTCAATGCGCTGAGGGCCCTTCGATGATGTGAGGCTGAAAACCCCGCTGGTGTCCTCAGTGTGACATTTCGCTTGTTTCGCTCGTGGCTTCGCGCCCGCTCATCGCGAGGATCTCGAGTTCAAAGAAGACGTGGGGCGAGGCGGTCACGATAGGTTGCGGCTGTGGTTTGAGTGCGCCTGGCTCCCACCAGTCGACGTCTTTCGCAAGGAACGCCCAAGCCTTCATACGCTCATCGTGCAGTTCTTCTGTATCGGGAAGGTCATGAAACAGCGTGTCCACGATGACGCTTTTCCATCGATGTCTCGATTCCAGTGCGTCGATGAGCAGGCATGCTTTGGGATTGGTGTGCAGAATGTCGAGCTTCTTACCTGGCATCGAGAATGCAAAGAACCGGTTCGCCGAAAAGGCGTAGCAGATTGGGACGATATAGGGGCTGTTGTTTTCGGCGCAAGCCAGTCGCGCCAGGCGTTGGCAGGCAATCGTCGCGACGCATTCGTTGTGCGTCATTTCGCGGATCATCATCGGGCAGTCCTCCTTCGACCCGTGCTCGGATTTGGGGCCACCTTCTTCCTCTTTGGCTCTCGGCACATTGACGCAAGGCAAACGAGCCGACGTGCCCCCCAATAGGGCGGGAGGTTTGTCAGGCCTCAGCCAACCGGCTCCTCGCATCGTCCTTTCGCCTTCCGGACCACACCATTCGGACCGCAGCCTTCTCACATTCCAGCACCGCCATCGTTATCACGCCGATGGCGAGGATGAGCAGTCCATCCGGCAAGGCGATGGGCGCCGTGCCGAACAGCTCGTTCATGAACGGCGCGAAGGTGAAGAGGAGCTGTGCGGCCACGACGACTGCGATGGCGGCGAGCACGGCAGGGGTGCCCATGGCGCCGGCCAGGCTGAAGGACGTGCGATGCAGGTAGCGCACGTTGAAAAGATAGAAGATCTCCATCACCACCAGCGTGTTGATCACCATGGTGCGCGCGCCGTCCTCGGCATAGCCCCTGCGAAGCGCGTATTCGAAGACGCCGAACACGCCGAGCAGGAAGACGAGGGAGACGAAGGCGATGCGCCAGACCAGGAAGCGCGACAGGATCGGAGCGTCACGCCGGCGCGGCGGGCGGTGCATGACGTCGGGCTCGCAGGGCTCGAAGGCGAGCACCAGGCCGAGCGTGACGGTGAGGATCATGTTGATCCAGAGGATCTGGATCGGCGCCATCGGCAACGTCGCGCCGATCACGACGGCGAAAATGACGCATAGCGCCTCGGCGCCATTGGTCGGCAGTTCCCAGGTGATCACCTTGCGGATATTGTCGTAGACGGTGCGCCCTTCGCGGACGGCCGCGACGATGGAGGCGAAATTGTCGTCGAGCAGCACCATCTGGGCCGCCTCCTTGGCTGCCTCCGTTCCCTTGCGGCCCATGGCGATGCCGACATCGGCCTGCTTGACGGCCGGCGCGTCGTTGACGCCGTCTCCTGTCATGGCAACGATATGGCCGTTGGCCTGAAGCGCTCGCACGATGCGCAGCTTGTGCTCCGGGGTCGTACGGGCGAAAACGCTGACGTCCTCGACGATCCGGCGCAGCTCGTCGTCCGGCATGGCGTCGAGCGCGCTGCCGTCGAGCGCCTTCGGATCGTCGGCGATGGCGAGCTTGCGGGCGATGGCGACCGCCGTGCCGTTGTGATCGCCGGTGATCATCTTGACCGCGATGCCGGCGGAACGGCATTCGGCCACCGCCGCGAGCGCCTCCTCGCGCGGCGGATCGATGAAACCCGCCACGCCGAGGAAGGTCAGGCCCGTCTCGACCATGCCGAAGGTCAGCCGCTCGCCATCCAACCCGGCAGCGCTCGTCGCAAAGCCGAGCACGCGTTCCCCCTCGGCAGCCAAGGCGTCGATGCGCTGGTGCCAATAGGCATGGTCGATGGCGCTGGTCTTGCCGCTGCTTGCCTGGTCCTTGCACATTGCCAGCACCCGCTCGGGCGCGCCCTTGACGAAGATATGGCGCGTGCCATTTGGATCGACATGCAGCGTCGCCATGAAGCGATGCTGGGCGTCGAAGGGGATTTCATCCAACCGTCTCCAGCTCGTGCGCTCGGTCTCGGGATGCAGCCCGGCCTTGGCGGCGAGCGTGACGAGCGCGCCCTCCATGGGATCGCCGAGCACGGCCCATTGCCCGTCGCGCTCGACGAGCCGGGCGTCGTTGCAAAGCAGCGCAGCGCGTACGAGCGTGTGGTGAAGAGGATCCGACGATGCGGCACGGCCGTCCGTCGCGGCGAACGTGCCTTCCGGCGCATATCCCGAGCCGGCAAGCGCCGTCACGCCTTCTGCCGTGACCACATGGCGCACGGTCATCTCGTTCTTTGTCAGCGTGCCCGTCTTGTCGGAGCAGATCACCGAGGTCGCGCCCAGCGTCTCGACGGCCGGCAGATGGCGCACCACGGCATTGCGCGCCGCCATCCGGCGCACGCCGATCGCCAGCGTGATGGTGATGACCGCCGGCAATCCTTCCGGCACCACGCCGACAGCGAGCGCCACCACCACCATCAGCGCATCGATCCAGTTGTAGTGGCGCGCCAACACGGCGAAGATGAAGACCAGCGCGGCCATACCGATGGCATACCAGGTAAAGAGCCGGCCGAATGCGTTGATCTGGCGGAGCAGGGGCGTGGTCAGGGTCTGTACGTTGCCGATGAGGCTGGAGATGCGGCCGATCTCGGTCCGGTTGCCCGTCGCCACCACGACGCCGTGCCCTTGCCCGGTGGCGACGAGGGTACCCGAATGGAGGATCGGCAGGCGCTCGCCGAGGGCGGTGCCGGCGACGACGACCTCATCCCGCTTTTCGGCGGGCACCGATTCTCCGGTCAGGATCGCCTCGTCCGCGGTGAGGCCGCGCGCCCGGATAAGCCGGATATCGGCTGGCACCTTGTCGCCAGCCTCCAGTACGACGACGTCGCCCGGGACGATCTCGCGGGCGTCGACCGTATGCCGCTCGCCGTCACGCACCACGACGGCATTCGGTGCGATCATGTCGCGGATCGCGTCGAGCGCCCGTTCGGCTTTGCCCTCCTGGAGGAAGCCGACGACGGCATTGACGAGCACCACGATGGCGATGACCGCTCCATCGATGGCGTGGCCGAGCACCGTCGCGGCGATGGCGGCCGACAAAAGGAAATAGATGAGCGCGTTATTGAACTGGGCGAGGAAACGTCGGAACGGGTGGGGGCGGACGGCGACCGGCAGTTCGTTAGGGCCGTGGGAGACGAGACGGCGAGCGGCTTCGTCTTGGGCGAGACCATCGGGGCTGCTGCCCAGCGCCGCGCAGGTCTCTTCTTTCGTTCGAGCGTGCCAGCCGAGGGGACGATCAGCCTTACCACCGGCGCCTACGTTCTGAAGGCGTTCCTGGGCAGCGATTGCGGTCATTTCCCTACGCTCCCGAGCAGTTGGATGGTTTCCTCGGCGATCACCTGTTCTTCGTCGGTGGGGATCACGAACGCGGCTGTCCGGCTTTCCGCTGTGCTGATGAGCATCGCGTTCGCCTCATTGGTGACGACATCGAGGCCGAGGCCGAGCCAGTCCAGACGGTCGCAGACCTTGGCCCGCAGCTTCGGCTGGTTCTCGCCGACGCCGGCCGTGAAGACGACGGCGTCGAGACCGCCGAGCGTGGCGGCCAGCCGGGCGATCTCGCCGGCGATCCGCAGCGCCAAGAGGTCGATCGCCTCCTTCGCTTCAGGCGCGTCGCTCTCCAGAAGATCGCGGCTGTCGGCGCTGATGCCGGAAACCCCGAGAAGCCCGGATTTGTGGTAGAGGAGGTCTTCCATCTCGCGCAGCGCCAGTCCCTCCTGCCCGAGGAGATGCAGCAGCACGCCCGGGTCGAGCGCGCCGCAGCGCGTCGCCATGGGAATACCGTCGAGGGTCGAAAAGCCCATGCTTGTATCGCGGCTGACACCCTTTTTAAGGCCGCACAGGCTCGCCCCGCTGCCGAGATGGGCGACCACTACTTTGCCGCCAGCCTTTTCCGGTGCAAGGCGCGCGAGTTCGCCGACGATATACTTGTACGAAAGCCCGTGGAAGCCATAGCGCTTGATACCGCGATCGTGGAAGGCGCGCGGGATGGCGAAGCGGCGCACCAGCGCGTCGTTCGTGCGGTGGAAGGCGGTGTCGAAGGAGGCGACCTGCGGCAGGTCCGGCAGCACGTTGCCGATTGCGCGGATGAGGCGCAGGCTCTGCGGCTGGTGGAGCGGAGCGAGCACCGTCAGCGCCTCGATGGCCGCGATGTTTTCCCCGTCGAGGCGAACAGGCCCGGCGAAGCGGTCGCCGCCATGCACGACGCGATGCCCGACGGCCGCGACCTCGCCAAGATCGAAATGGCGGCCGAGGACGGCGACGGTCTCTGACAGGATGCCACTCAGGTCCGCGTCCGGCCGGGCGTCCAGCGCGGCCTCTATCCGCTGCTCTCCCACGTTCATCCGCAAGGTCAGCGGGTCGTGGCGGAAATCGATCACGCCCCGGGCGATCCGGACGGGGGTGCCCGAGCGAAGCGCAAACAGGCCGATCTTCACGGTGGAGGAGCCGGCATTGAAGGTCAGCAGGGTCTTCATCCGGGCAATCCCTCCATCGGATGGGGCGCCGCGACCATCTTGGCGAGCGCCGCAGAGGCGATGCGGGCCGAGAGCGGATCGGCACGGCTCGTCAGCACGATGGGCACCCGCGCGCCGAGCACGAGGCCGGCCGCCGTTGCGCCGGCGAAATAGATGAGTTGCTTGGCCAGCATGTTGCCGGCTTCGAGATCCGGCACGAGCAGGATGTCGGCCTCGCCCGCGACGGGGGAGACGATGCCCTTGGTGCGGGCGGCGTCCACGCTGATGGCATTGTCGAAGGCGAGCGGTCCGTCGACACTCGCGCCGGTGATCTGCCCGCGCGCGGCCATCACGGTCAGCGCCGCGGCGTCGAGCGTCGCCGGCATCTTGGGATTCACGGTCTCCACGGCGGCGAGCACCGCGACCTTCGGCTTCTCCATGCCGAGCCGGCGTAGGAGATCGACCGCGTTCTGGCAGATGTCGCGCTTGTGCTCCAGCGTCGGCTGGATGTTGATCGCCGCGTCAGTGACGATGAGCGGCTTGTCGTAGGCCGGGATGTCCATGGCATAGACATGGCTGATGCGCCGCTCGGTGCGAAGGCCGGAGCCGGGCGCGACAACGGCGCCGAGTAGCTCGTCCGTATGAAGGCTGCCCTTGACCAGCACCAAAACGCTGCCGGAGATGGCAAGCTCGACGGCGCGGTCGGCAGCGGCGTGGCTGTGCGCGACGGGAACGATCTCGATACCGTCGAGCGAGACCTGCGCGGCCTCGGCGGCGGCGCGGATCTTGCCCTCCGGCCCTATGAGGACGGGTTCCAGCAGCCCGGCCTCGCGCGCTTCCAGCGCACCCGTGATGGCGGCCGCCGAACAGGGGTGCACGATGGCGGCGCGGATCGCCGGAAGGTCGCGCGCCCGCTTAACGAAGGCTTCGTAGCGGTCGTGCCGTCGAAGCGACACATCGGGCAGTCCTGTGCGCGGCCACTCTATGCGAGCCTCCGGCGCGATCACCGTTGCCGTTCCCTTCAGCACGGTCTCGCCCTCGCGGTTGATGCAGACGGTGTCGAGCAGGACGATGCGCCTTTGTGGCTGCTTCTCCTTCACCGTTACGGTGGCGGTGATCGTGTCGCCGGGGGTGACTGGCTTGAGGAAATGGAGGTCCTGGTCGAGATAGATCGTACCCGGCCCCGGCAGCCGCGTGCCGAGCACGGCGGAAACCAGCGCGGCCGTCCACATGCCATGGGCGACGACATGGCCGAAGAGGCCGGTCTTCGCGAAGGTGGCGTCGAGATGGGCCGGGTTCTGGTCGCCGGAGAGGGCGGCAAACAGGTCGATGTCGTCGTGGCCGACGAGCCGGACGATCGAGGCGGTATCGCCGGGCTGAAGTTCGTTAAAGGTCCTATTGCGGAGAAAGTCGTCCATCGGCTCTTCACCTTTGCAAAACATAGTTGCCGGGCGCGTCGGCGAGCGGTTTGCGGTCCCTGCGGCGCGCGCCCATAGCCGGCGGGGCGATCCGTTCTGACGCCGAATGGGTCGATAGCCAGCCGGTCCATGCCTCCCACCAAGAGCCCGGCCGTGTCTCCGCGGTCTCGGCCCATTCGTCCGCGCCCATACACAGTCCGTCGGCCGCGCGCAGAGCAATGCGGTAGCGCCGCCGCGACCGGCCGGGCTCGCTGACGATGCCGGCATTGTGGCCACCGCTCGTCAGGACGAAGGTGAGATCGGTATTGCTGAGGTAGTGAATCTTGTAGACCGATCGCCATGGCGCGACATGGTCCCGCTCGGTGCCGACCACGAACATCGGCACCCGGATGTTCTGGATGGCGGCAGGGCGGCCGTCGACCAGGAAACGGCCGGCGGCAAGCTCGTTGCCGAGATAGAGCCGCCTCAGGTATTCGGAATGCATCCGGTAGGGCATGCGGGTCGAGTCGGCGTTCCAGGCCATCAGGTCGATCATCGGTTCGCGTTCGCCCATCATATGCTCGTGGACGATGCGCGACCAGACGAGGTCGTTCGAGCGCAGGAGCTGGAAGGCGCCCGCCATCTGATCAGCCGAAAGATAGCCGCGGTTCCACATCATGCTTTCGAGCAGATGGAACTGGCTGTGGTCGATGAAGAGCGCGAGTTCGCCGGGCTCGGTGAAATCCGTCTGGGTGGCGAGCAGGGTCAGGCTCGCCAGCCGGTCGTCGCCGCGATGCGCCATGTCGGCGGCCGCGATCGACAGCAGCGTACCGCCCAGGCAGTAGCCCGCGGCATGGACGCCGCGGCCGGGGACGACGGCAATGACCGCGTCGAGCGCCGCCATAACGCCGAGCCGGCGGTAATCGTCCATCGTCAGATCGCGGTCGGCAGCCGTCGGGTTGCGCCAGGAGATGCAGAAGACGATGTGGCCCTTCTCCACGAGATAGCGCACGAGCGAATTGTGCGGCGAGAGATCGAGGATGTAATATTTCATGATCCAGGCCGGCACGATCAGGATCGGTTCGGCCAGCACGGTCCCGCTCGCCGGCGCGTATTGGATCAGCTCGATCAGGTGGTTGCGGTAGATCACCTTGCCCGGCGTGGTCGCGACGTCCCGGCCGACGACGAAGTCCTCCGTGCCGACCGGTGGCTGTCCGGTGACGAGGCGGCCCATATCCTCCATCCAGTTGCGCATGCCGTCGAGCATGTTCAGGCCGCCGGACCGGATCGTCTTTTCCAGCACCTGCGGGTTGGCGAAGGGCATGTTGGATGGCGAGAAGATGTCGAGGACCTGACGGGCGGCGAAGGAAACGACATCCTGGTGGTGCGGCGCGACGCCGGGTACTTCGTTGGTGACATTGTGCCACCATTGCTGCTGGAGCAGGAAGGCCTGGGCCCAAATGCTGAACGGCGGCGTCTTCCAGCGCGGATCGGAAAAGCGGTAGTCGCCTGCAAGGGGGGCGATGCAGGGCGGCGCATCCGGATCGGCCGCCACGGCCGCGAGATAGCAGAGCAGACGGATGACCTTGCGGTTCGCCTTGTCGAGGAGTTCGAGGCGTTTGCCGGGAGCGGAGGCGAGATGGATCGACCAATCCATCACGGCGAGCGTGAAAGCGGTGGGCGACAGGCCCGCGCTGAACTGCCCGGCAAAGGCCTCCCGCATCCGGTCGATCGACCTGAACGCCTCGCTTCCGAGTTCCTCGATCCGGGGGACGGGCGGAAGCGAGGTCGCGTCCCGCAAAGCTGATGCCGCGTTCGTTGGGCTGAACATCGATATCTCCTTCGAACGCTTCGGGCGCCGCCGGAAGCAACCGCATTCATATCGCGACCTTGTGATCGCATGGCGGATCGAAATTCACCCTATATAGGGCGGTCTTCACCTCCGTTGACGCAGATCAAATTTTAGTTCGCGCAACCGCCTAGAATGAAGCCGTATCGAAACGGACGCGGGAGTTCGTCATGCCCGAGATCAATGCGACAGATGCGGAACGAACTGCGGCGGGCTTCACCCCCAGGGTAGCCGATCCACTTCTTTTGACGCCTTTCAACATCGGAATGGCGATGTACCGGCATTGGTTGGGCGCGACGTCACGCCTGATTGAGGATCAGTGCGCCCATCTCCAGAACCTTGCAGAGTGCGAGGATCCCTTGAACGTGCTGGTCTGCCAGACCGAGTTTGCTGAAAAATCCCTCGCGGCAAGCCTCCATGAACTGCGCCGAGGCGTCGACACGATTGCCGACACAGCCTGCGGACCGCTTACCCCTGGCGCGACGCTGCCGCAGTAGCGCTACGCTTCTCGGAGCAAACAGGCTTTCACTGGCGTTGAACTCTCGGAACAGGCGGACATGGAGAGCAGACATGGCTAACGATCCTGATACCGGGGACCTCGCGCTGATCGACCGCTACTGGCGGGCGGCCAACTATCTTTCGGTCGGCCAGATCTATTTGATGGACAACCCGCTGCTGCGCGAGCCGCTGAAGGCGGAGCATGTGAAGCCCCGCCTTCTCGGGCACTGGGGCACGACGCCGGGTCTCAATTTCATCTATGCCCATCTCAACCGCACCATCCGGGCGCGCGGCGCCGATGTTCTCTATATCTGCGGCCCCGGCCACGGCGGGCCGGGCATGGTGGCCAACACTTATCTGGAAGGCACCTACTCGCAGATCTATCCCGAAATCGGCGAGGACGAAACGGGGCTGAAGGCGCTGTTCCGGCAGTTCTCCTTCCCCGGCGGCATTCCGAGCCACGCGGCTCCCGAAACACCGGGCTCCATTCATGAGGGTGGCGAACTCGGCTATGCACTGGTGCATGCGTATGGCGCGGCCTTCGACAATCCGGACCTTGTCGTCGCCTGCGTGGTGGGGGACGGTGAGGCCGAGACCGGCCCGCTCGCCGCGGCCTGGCATTCCAACAAGTTCCTCAGTCCCGTCAGCGACGGCACGGTGCTGCCGATCCTCCATCTCAACGGCTACAAGATCGCCAACCCGACCGTGCTGGCGCGCCTGCCGGACGAGGAGCTGGCCCATCTCTTTACCGGCTACGGCTACGACCCGATCTTCGTGGAGGGCCACGAGCCGCAGGCCATGCACCGCGACATGGCGGCAGCCCTCGACACGGCCTTTGACCGCATCGCGGCCATCCGGGCCGCGGCGAAGGGCGAACCCGCCCGCCGCCCGCGCTGGCCGATGATCGTGCTGCGCAGCCCGAAGGGCTGGACGGGACCGAAAGAAGTCGATGGCAAAGTGGTCGAAAACCACTGGCGCTCGCATCAGGTGCCCGTCTCCGAGTGCCGCACGAACGCCGCCCACCGCGACACCCTTGAGGCCTGGATGCGCAGCTACGATCCCGAAGACCTCTTCGACGCGGATGGCCGCCTGAAGCCGGAGCTGCGGGCGCTGGCGCCAACGGGCGTGCGGCGCATGGGCGCCACTCCGCACGCCAATGGCGGCGCCCTTCGCAAGGAGCTGCGAACGCCCGACATCACTGCCTATGCGGTCGCGGTGAAGCGGCCCGGCGCGGCCGAGGCGCAGGCGACGATGGTACTCGGCGACTACCTGCGCGACGTAATCCGGCTGAACGCGGCGGAGCGCAACTTCCGCGTCTTCGGGCCGGACGAGACGGCCTCGAACCGGCTCGGCGGCGTCTTCGAGGCGACGGATCGCGTGTGGATGGCCGAGACGCTGCCGACGGACGATCATCTGGCGCCGGAAGGCCGTGTCATGGAAGTGCTCAGCGAGCATCTGTGCCAAGGCTGGCTGGAGGGCTACCTGCTCACCGGCCGGCACGGCTTCTTTTCCTGCTACGAGGCCTTCATCCACATCGTCGACTCGATGTTCAACCAGCATGCGAAATGGCTGAAGGTCGCGCGCGAGCTGCCTTGGCGCAAGCCGGTTTCCTCGCTCAACTATCTGCTCACCTCCCACGTCTGGCGGCAGGACCACAACGGCTTTTCCCATCAGGATCCCGGTTTCATCGATCTCGTCGCCAACAAGGGATCGGACATCGTGCGCGTCTACCTGCCGCCGGATGCCAACACGCTGCTGTGGGCCGGCGACCATTGCCTGAAGACCTGGAACCGCATCAACGTCATCGTGGCCGGCAAGCAGCCGGCGCCGCAATGGCTGACGATGGACGAGGCGGTCTCCCATTGCGAGGCCGGACTTGGCATCTGGGACTGGGCGGGCACGGAGGAGGGACTTGGCCCCGACATCGTGATGGCCTGCGCGGGCGACGTGCCCACTCTGGAGACGCTCGCCGCCGTCGATCTCCTGCGCCAGGCGCTGCCGCATTTGCGCATCCGCGTTGTCAACGTCGTGGACCTCATGGCGCTGCAATCGCCGCAACACCATCCGCACGGCATTTCGGACGAAGATTTCGACCGGATCTTTACCCGCGACCGGCCGGTTGTGTTCGCCCATCACGGCTATCCCTATCTCATCCACCGGCTGGTCTACAAACGCACCAACCATCCGAATTTCCACGTCAAGGGCTTCGTCGAGGAGGGTACCACGACCACGCCCTTTGATATGACGGTGATGAACAAGCTCGACCGCTACCACCTTGCCATCGAGGCGATCGAACGCTTGCCGTCTCTTGGCGAGCGGAAACCGGACCTTTTCGCCGCGCTGAAGGCGAAGCTCGACGCGCATCATGCCTATGTGCGCGAGCACGGCGAGGACATGCCCGAGATCCACCACTGGAAATGGCCTTATGCGCGGCAATAGGCCGATCCGTGGGAAAAGCGGCTCGTGAGGGGAGGAAACCATGCTGTCACTGAAATCGCTCGGCGGTGCGGGAACCGTAACCGGCTCGAAGCATCTGCTCACCCTCGGGGGACACCGTATCCTGATCGACTGCGGTCTTTTCCAGGGGCTGAAGAACCTGCGAGACCTCAACTGGACGCCCCTGCCGGTCTCGCCGCGTGATATCGACGCGGTGATCCTGACGCATGCGCATCTAGATCATTGCGGATATCTGCCGCGCCTGGTGCGCGAGGGTTACCGTGGCAAAGTGTATGCGACGCCCGCTACCCGTGATGTCGCTGAGCTGATCCTCATGGACAGCGGCCATCTGCAGGAAAAGGACGCGGAATTCCTCAACCGGCACAAGCTGTCGCGTCACCACCCGGCTCTACCCCTCTACACGGTCCATGATGCGCAGAACGCCGTGGAGCATTTCTCGACCGTTGAATTCGACCAGACCGTGCGGCTTTCCAACGGAGCGTGGTTTCGTTTCCATCGCGCGGGTCATATTCTCGGTGCTGCATGGGTGGAAATGGCCTGGGGTGGGCAGCGGATCGTCTTTTCCGGTGATATCGGCCGCTACGGGGATCCGCTGATGCCGGACCCGGTCCGGCCGGTCGAGGCGGACTATGTCATGATCGAATCCACCTACGGCAACCGCATTCACGACAAGACTGACCCCGAAGAGGCCCTGCGGGCGGTCGTGGAGCGCACGATCAAGCGTGGTGGGACGCTCGTCGTTCCGGCCTTCGCTGTCGGGCGCGCGCAGGAACTGCTTTATTATTTCTGGAAGCTGAAACAGGCGGGGGTTCTCGGGGAGGTCCCCGTGTTCCTCGACAGTCCCATGGCCATCGATGCGACCGGGCTCATGGGCCGGCATCCGAGGGATCATCGGCTCGACCGCGAAAGCTGCAAGAGCGTGTTCGGCATCGCGCGCTACACCGATGACGTCGAGGCTTCGAAAGCGATCAGTTCAAGCCGGGTTCCGAAGATCGTCATTTCCGCCTCCGGCATGGCGACGGGCGGCCGTGTGCTGCATCATCTGAAAGCCTTCGCGCCCGATCCGCGCAATACGATCCTGCTTGCCGGCTTCCAGGCCGCCGGCACGAGGGGGCGCTCGCTTCAGGACGGCGCAAAGGAATTGAAGATTCATGGTGACTGGATCCCGGTGAATGCAGAGGTGGCTCACCTCGACATGCTCTCGGCCCATGCCGATGCCGAGGAACTGATGCGTTGGCTTTCGGGCTGCCCGCGTCCGCCGCGCAAGGTCTTCATCGTGCATGGGGAGGCCGAAGCCTCGGAAGCCTTGCGCGTGCGGATAGGGCGCGAGCTTGGTTGGGAGAGCGTCGTGCCGCGCCTCGACCAGGAATTCTCGCTGTGAGCCCGACATTCGGCCTCAGGCGGAGCGAAGATCCTTGCGAATGAGAATAAGCGTCGGATCGTCGGGGTAGGGGACGGCGACGAAACCCTGTTCCCGCTCAAGTTCGATAACCTCGTGGTTTTCCCGGCTCTCCAGCGATTCCAGAGTGCTGACGCCACGACTTTGCGCATAGTGGGCTGCGTGGCGCAGCATCTCCCAGCCGACACCCTTGTGCCTGTGGTCGGCGCGCACGGAAATCGCCACCTCGGCTTTCGTCATCGATGGGTCGCAGGCCACCATCGCCGCCGCGACAATCGCGTCGCTGCCGCCGGCGAAGGCGAGGAAGTGTTCGGTGATGACATGATCGACCTGCGTCATGGCAAGCAGGCGTTCATGGCTCACCTCCCGGACGCCGCCAAGGAACCGGAAGCGCAGGTCTTCCGGCGTCACATGCCGGAAGAAGTCCGCCAGGAGAGGCTCGTCCTCCGGCTTAACCGTGCGCACATGGAGCATGAGCCCTGTATGGGTCACGAGGGCGGTGCTTAGGTCGTCGTCCATCGCCCCGGCGGGGATCGCCCGCACAGCGTCGGTCTCGATAATCACCTTGAGCGCTTTCGTGTCGGCCGCGTGGGAGAAGGTCTCGTAGGCATCGACGATCTCGTCGAGGCCGAAACGGTGTGTGATCAGCTTCTTCGGATCGATCTTTCCTGCCCGCACGATCTTCAGGAGCATTGGGGTCGAGGCTGTATCCACCAGTCGCGTCGTGATGGCGATATTCTGCGACCACAGCTTTTCCAGATGTAGGTCGGCCTTGACCCCATGGACCCCGATATTGGCGATGACCCCGCCGGTTGCGACGATTTCCTGGCAGAGTTCGAAGGTTGAGGGAATGCCGACCGCCTCGATTGCTGTATCGACGCCCTTGCCGCCCGTCAGCGCCAGCACTTGGCGGGCGGCGTCCTTTCCGCTCGCCTTGATCGCCTGCGTCGCGCCAAAACGCTTGGCCACCGCCAGCCGGTTCTCGTCTAGGTCGATCATGATGATCTCGGCTGGGGAGTAGAACTGCGCCGTCAACAGCGCCGCCAGCCCGATCGGCCCGGCGCCGACGATAGCGACCGTGCCGCCCGGCTGCACCTTGCCGTTCAGCACGCCGCACTCGAAGCCGGTGGGAAGGATATCGCTTAGCATGACCAGCGCCTCCTCGTCGGCCCCTTGCGTGATCGGATATAGGCTGGTGTCGGCGTGCGGGATGCGGACATATTCCGCCTGCGTCCCGTCGATCGTGTTGCCGAGAATCCAGCCGCCGGTCGTGCAATGCGAATACATGCTGCGCCGGCAATACTCGCACTTTCCGCAGGAGGAGATGCAGGAAATCAAGACGTGGTCGCCCTTGGCGAACTGGGTCACCCCGGCGCCGGTCTCCTCGACGATGCCCACGCCCTCGTGGCCGAGGATGCGGCCCGGCGTGCAGGTCGGCACGTCGCCCTTGAGGATATGCAGGTCGGTGCCGCAGATCGTGGTGCGCGTCACCTTGACGATGGCGTCGGTTGCCGCGGCGATCTGGGGCAGCGGCCGTTCCTTGAGGGATTTCCGTCCCGGTCCTTCGTAGACAAGCGCCTTCATCTCATTCTCCTTGCGGGTTCGCATGCGTTGCGGATGCGTATAAGAATGAGCCTCTCCCTCGCGACAGGCTTTGACGCCTGTCAACGGTCGGTCCCCCTGCGAGAAATTTCAGGCCTCAGCAGCGCTTTGACGCCGATCAAAGCGACCTGCGCGTTGGAGGCGCAGTCTTTGGCTATGTTTTCGAACTCCGGGAGACCCGCCATGACTGCCGCAGATGTTCACTCCGCCTCCAGCACCGCCGCCTCGGCGACAAAGCAAACCAAGCTGCATCTGGGCGCGCTGACCGCGCTCGTCATCGGTTCCATGGTGGGATCAGGCGTCTTCAGCCTGCCGCAGAACATGGCGGCAGGAGCCGGGCCGCTCGCCATCATGATCGGCTGGGCGATAACCGCCGTCGGCATGCTGGCATTGGTTTTCGTTTACCAGTCGCTAGCGACGCGAAAGCCGGATCTCGATGCCGGTCCCTACGCCTATGCAAAGGCCGGCTTCGGGCCGTTCATCGGCTTCAACAGTGCCTGGGGCTACTGGATCAGCGCCTGGGTCGGCAATGTTTCTTATGCGGTGATCGTCTTCAGCGCGCTATCCTATTTCTTCCCCGCCTTCGGCGACGGCAACACCTGGCCGGCGGTGCTCGGCGCGTCCGTGCTCCTCTGGGTGATCCATTTCCTCATCCTGGCCGGCGTGCGCCAGGCGGCGATCGTCAATCTGGTCGTCACCGTCGCCAAGATCGCGCCCATCGTGCTGTTCGCCGGCATCGTCGCCGTCGCTTTCAAGGTGGATGTCTTTAACGCCGATTTCACCGGTCTCGGCAATGCTGGCCTCGGTTCGGTCATGAACCAGGTGAAGAGCACGATGCTGGTGACGCTGTGGGTGTTCATCGGCATCGAGGGCGCCAGTGTCTTTTCGGCCCGCGCTGAGCGGCGCAAGGATATCGCCACGGCCACCGTGCTCGGCTTCTTCACCTGCCTTGCGCTCTATGCGCTCGTCTCGTTGCTATCGCTCGGCATCCTGAACCAGCCCGAACTCGCCACCCTGAAGAACCCGTCGATGGCGGGCGTGCTGGAGGCGGTCGTCGGACCCTGGGGCGCCGTGCTCATCAATCTGGCGCTTGTCGTCTCCGTGATCGGCGCCTTCCTGAGCTGGACCCTGCTTGCCGCCGAAGTGCCGCATGTCGCGGGCCGGGACGGAACCATGCCGACGTTCTTCGGCCGTGAGAACGCGCGGGGCGTGCCCTCCACCTCGCTGCTTATCACCAATCTTCTGGTTCAGGCCTTCCTCGTCATCACGCTCTTTGCGCAAAGCACCTATCAGGCGCTGTTCTTCATCGCCTCCGCCGCTATCCTCGTGCCTTACATCTTCTCTGGCGCCTATGCGGCTAAACTTGCCATCACCGGCGAGGGATATCGCGAGGGCGAGTATCGCACCCTTCCGATGCTGATCGGCCTTCTGGCAACAGTCTATGGCCTCTGGCTCGTCTATGCGGCCGGCCTCTCGTATCTCTTCATGTGCGCCATCCTCTATGCGCCGGGCATTGTCTTCTTCGTCTGGGCGCGCAGGGAGAAAGGCGAGCGTGTCTTCTATCCTGTCGAAGCGGTCCTCGCCGCCGCATTGGTCGCGGTGGGGCTTTATGCCGCCTACGCCATGTGGACCGGCGCGGTCAGCGCCCTTTGAATCCAAAAGGACCTGTCATGGCCGCTCTTGGCGCTCATTCCGAAGTCGGCCGGCTGCGCGAGGTGATCGTGCACCGGCCTGATCTCAGCCTCCGCCGTCTCACCCCTGACAATTGCAAGGCACTGCTCTTCGATGACGTGATCTGGGTCAAGCGCGCCCGTCAGGAGCACGATGTCTTCGTCGATGCGCTGCGTGAGCGGGGCGTCACCGTGCATCTCTTCGGCGAATTGCTGGCGGATACCATGGCCCTTCCGGAGGCACGCGGCTGGCTTCTCGACCGGCGCGTCGACGCTTCCGTGGTCGGCTACGACATGGTGGACGAGCTGCGCGGCTGGCTGGACGAGATGCCGGCTGAAGGGCTCGCTTCGCTGCTGGTCGGCGGCATTGCGCGGGCCGAGCTGCCCTTCCAACCGCTTGGGCTGACGGGTCGGACGCTGCTGCCGCAGGACTTCGTGCTGCCACCGCTGCCGAACCAGCTCTTCATGCGCGATAGCTCCTGCTGGATCTATCGCTCTGTTTCCGTCAACGCCATGTACTGGCCGGCACGCAAGCCGGAGACGGCCAATGTCGAAGCCGTCTACAGGTTCCATCCGCGCTTCCGCGATGCCGGCTTGCCCTTCGTTTCTCCCGACAATCCGGGCCCGGGCGTGAGCCTGGAGGGCGGCGACGTCATGCCGGTCGGCGGCGGTGTCGTGCTGGTCGGCATGGGCGAGCGCACGACGCCGCAGGCGGTCGGCGGGCTGGCGCGCAGCCTGTTTGCGGCCGGCGAAGCGACCCATGTCGTCGCCGCCCTGATGCCACGTGACCGCTCCTTCATGCATCTCGACACTGTCTTCACCTTCTGCGACCGGGATCTGGCGACGATGTATCCGCCGGTGGTCGAGCGGTTGCGCACTTTCTCGCTTCGACCGGGAGAGGGCAAGGCCGCCGTCGACGTGGTCGAGGAGCAACGACCCTTCGTGGAGGTTGTGAAGGAAGCGATGGGGCTGAAGAGCCTGCGCATCGTTTCCACCGGAGGCGACGCCTACGAGTCGGAGCGCGAGCAATGGGACGACGGCAACAATGTCGTCGCCGTCGAGCCGGGTGTGGTCATCGGCTACGACCGCAACGTCTACACCAACACACTGCTGCGCCGTGCCGGCATCGAGGTCATCACCGTGGAGGGCGCCGAGCTCAGTCGCGGGCGTGGCGGCGGCCACTGCATGACCTGCCCCATCGCGCGCGATCCGATTTGACGAAGGAGGAACTGACATGCCTGTCAATCTGCATGGCCGCAACGTGCTGACGCTGGACGATTTCTCCGGCGCAGAGATCCGCTACCTGCTGCGCCTTGCCGTCGAGCTAAAGGCCGCCAAGCAGGCCGGCACGGAGGTGCCGCGCCTTGCCCGCAAGAACATTGCCCTGATCTTCGAAAAGGACTCTACCCGCACGCGATCCGGTTTTGAGGTCGCGGCCTATGATCAGGGCGCCCATGTCACCTATATTGGCCCTTCGGGTAGCCACATCGGGCACAAGGAGTCGATGAAGGATACGGCGCGCGTGCTCGGGCGCATGTACGACGCTATCGAGTTCCGGGGCTTCAGTCAGCATCAGGCGGACGAATTGGCCGCCTATGCTGGGGTTCCTGTCTATAACGGCCTGACGGACGAGGCCCATCCGACCCAGGTGCTCGCCGATTTCATGACCATGCGCGAATTCTCGCACAAGCACCTCTCCGACATGACGCTCGTCTTCGTCGGGGAGGGGCGCGACAATGTTGCGATGTCCCTCGCCATTGGCGCGGCGAAGGTCGGCATGGATATGCGTATTGCCTCGCCCCGTTCGCTCTGGCCGGAGGAGATGTTCTGCGACCATGTCCGCGCTCTGGCTGAGAAAAGTGGTGGCAGTTTCCGGATGGACGAGGACGTCAACGCCGCGGTGCTCGGGGCTGATTTCGTCTACACGGACGTCTGGCTTTCAATGGGCGAAAACGAAAGCGCCTGGCGAGAGCGGATTGAGCTTCTGACGCCCTATCGCGTGACCCGGGATATCATGACGGCAACCAGAAGGGCGCATACCAAGTTCATGCATTGCCTGCCTGCATTCCACAATGCGGAGACGGAGGTCGGACAGGATATCGCCCGCAGTTTTGGCATCGACTGCATGGAGGTCACTGACGAAGTCTTTGAATGCGCCGCATCAGTCGTTTTCGACCAGGCAGAGAACCGTATGCATACGATCAAGGCAATCCTCGTCGCCACACTCGGGGGCTGACATGAGGATCGTTGTCGCCCTCGGTGGCAATGCCCTCTTGCGGCGCGGCGAGCCGATGACCGCCGAGAACCAGCGCGCCAACATCCGGCGTGCGGGGGCGGTGCTGGCCAGGCTGATCGCCGCCGGCCATTCGCTGGTGATCACCCACGGCAACGGGCCGCAGGTGGGCCTGCTCGCCCTCCAGGCGTCCGCCACGCCCGATCCGCCGTTCCCCCTCGACGTGCTCGATGCCGAAACCGCCGGTATGATCGGCTACGTCTTGCAACAAGAACTCGGAAATGCCGTCAAGGACAGGTTGTTCGCCGCCCTCCTGACGCAGGTGAGGGTCGATCCGCGCGATCCAGCCTTCGCGGCGCCCACCAAGCCCATCGGTCCCGTTTATGACGAGCCAACGGCCCGCCGGCTGGCAGCGGAGCGTGGCTGGCAGATTGCCTCCGACAACGACAAATGGCGCCGCGTCGTCGCCTCGCCGAAACCTCTGGAAATCTTGGAGGCTGAGGTGTTAGGTTTTCTCGTCGAGCGCGGCGTCATCGTCATCTGCGCGGGCGGTGGTGGTATCCCCGTCATGGAACGGGAGGATGGCAGCCTCAATGGCATCGAAGCCGTCATCGACAAGGATTACGCCTCCGCACTCCTCGCGCGCCAACTCCACGCGGACTTTCTTCTCATGTTGACCGATGTCGACGCCGTTTATCGTGGGTGGGGTACGGACGCTGCCCTTCCGCTCGGCATCGTGAGGGCATCGAATTTGGCGCCGGGCGATTTCCCCGCCGGCTCGATGCGGCCCAAGGTCGAGGCCGGCATCGACTTCGCCCGTAGCGCCGGCAAGCCGGCGGCGATCGGCCGGCTCGAGGATGCCTTGGAGATCATCGCAGGCATACGGGGGACATGGATAGAGCCGGCCGACGCCTGAAACATCGAACGTGACCGGCCTTGATCCGCGTCAAGGTGCCCTTCGCCGCAAGCGCTATCCTTCGTGCAAACAGCCAAAGAGGACGGAGGACAGTCCAGTGAGCTACAAATCCATTCTTGTGAACCTAAGTATCGAAGGGTCGATCGTCCCTGTCGTGAAGGCGGCGAGCGATCTGGCCCAGCGCCGGAATGCCAGGCTGATCGGCTTCTGCGCGGCAGACACGTATTTGCCGGTCACCGGACCGCAGGGCACAACGCTTGCTGCCCAGGTGTGGCGGCAGATGCGCGACGACGACGAGCGACGCTTCAAGGAACTGCACAAGGAATTCGAGGCGCTGGTCGCCGGCACAGTCGAGACCGACTGGCGTGCTGTGCAGGAAAGGCCCAACTACGCGCTCGCGCAGGTGGCAAGGATTGCCGACATTGTCGTCACGCAGGCGACCGACGGCGCGGCGACGAATGACACCGCGCGCAAGGTCGATCCGGGCAGCGCCGTACTGCAATTGGGGCGGCCTCTTCTGCTCGTGGGCAGTGATACGACGCATCGCATAGGCCGGAAGATCGTCGTTGCCTGGAAGGACACGCGGGAGGCCCGACGCGCGGTTGCCGACGCCATGCCGCTGTTGCAGGCGGCCGACGACGTCATCGTTGCGACTGTGGCCTCTGCTATCGACGAATGGGCGCGCGCGAGCCTAGCCGACGTGGTCTCCTTCTTGGCGCGTCACGGCGTAACCGCGCGCAGCGAAACCGTGGAAAGCGGCCGCGAAACCGCCAGCCTGATCGAACTCATCGACAGGCATGATGCTGACCTGGTCGTATCCGGCGCCTATGGGCACAGCCGCCTGAGGGAATGGGCCTTCGGCGGCATGACCCGTTCGCTGCTCGATGAAATCCGGCTCAACCGCTTCATGTCGAGCTGACAGATTATTGAACGGGGTGGCCAGGGGCGGAGAGACGCATATGCAGCCGGAAACCTCCTCGTCGCTGGTCATGGAGGACGCGTCGCCCTATTGGTCTGTCCCCATCGATAGGCTTCTTGCAACGCTGGACACCGGCCCGAACGGGCTTTCCAACGAAGCAGCGAAGGCGCGCCTCAACGATGTCGGAGCCAATACGATCCGGCAAGGACATGGTACTTCCGCGTTGGCGGCTTTCGCGCGGCAGTTCCGCAGTCCACTCGTTCTCATCCTCATCTTCGCGGCGATCGTATCGGGCATCGTTGGCGAGGGAAGCGAAGCCGCCATCATCGGCGTTATCGTGCTGGCGAGCTGCGTTCTCTCCTTCACGCAGGAATACGGCGCTTCCCAGGCGATGCAGGCGCTCACTGCCCGCATCGCCCGCAAGGCGCTCGTGCTGCGCGACGGGCGCGAAACCTTGCTTCCCGTCGAGGAGATCGTGCCGGGTGACATCGTGCGGCTTTCGGCGGGAAACCTCGTTCCGGCCGACGGCATCCTTCTTGAGACGCGCGACTTCAATGTCAGCGAGGCCGCGCTGACTGGGGAGACCTTCCCCGTGGTGAAGACGGCGGGCATCTGTGCTCCAGACGCTCTTATCGCCCAGCGGACGAACATGGCCTTCACCGGAACCTCCGTGCGCAGCGGCACGGCGACGATGGTGGTCGTGAAGACGGGCGGGATGACGGAATTCGCGGCCATTGCCGCGACCATCGCCCATGTCGCGCCGGAGACCGATTTTGCGCGGGGGATCCGCCGCTTTGGCTATCTCATGACGGAGATCATGCTGGTCATCGTCATTCTCGTCTTCTTCGCAAATCTTCTCCTGCATCGACCGGCGGTGGATTCGCTGCTGTTTTCGCTTGCGCTCGCCGTGGGGCTGACGCCGGAACTGCTGCCGGCCATAATCAGTGTGACGCTGGCGCGCGGCGCCCGCGCCATGGCTGCGAACGGGGTCATCGTGCGCCGCCTCGACGCCATCGAGAACCTCGGCAGCATGGACCTTCTATGCACCGACAAGACCGGCACGCTGACCGAGGGCGTCATTCGTCTCGATGCCTGCTTCGATGTCTCGGGCGTCGAAGCCCCGCAGGTGCGGCTCTGGGCATTGCTCAATGCGACGCTGCAGGTCGGCATGGCAAACCCGCTCGACGAGGCCATCGCCGCCGGCAAGCGGCCGGAGGATGACCTTGCCGCCTACGCCAAGGTGGACGAAATCCCCTACGACTTCATCCGCAAGCGGCTCACGGTGGTGGTCCACAGTGCGGGCGGGCCGGAGGATCTGATGATCTGCAAGGGCGCGGTACAGGCCGTGGTCGCGGCCTGTACCCATGTCCTTGGCGATGACGGCGCGCCGATGCCGATGGATGCGCAGCAGGCCGCGGCGATCGATGCGAGGGTACAGGCGTGGAGCAGGCAGGGCTACCGCGTCCTGGGACTGGCCGTGCGTCGTTTCGAGCGGCAGGATGCTTATGGTCGGCAGGACGAGGCCGGCCTTGCCTTTGCCGGCTTCCTGCTCTTCCTCGATCCGCCCAAGGCGGGCATGGCGCAAACACTGAAGGCAATGACTGCCCGTGGCATCAGGGTAAAGGTCATCACCGGCGACAACCGCTACGTCGCCGCCCATCTCGCGGAAACCATCGGCCTGCCGCATCGCCGCATCCTCACGGGAGCGGAGGTGAGCCAACTGACGAAGGAGGCGCTGGTGCGCCGCGTCACGCAGAACGATATCTACGCCGAGATCGACCCGAACCAGAAGGAGCGCATCATCGCGGCGCTGTGCAGGCGCGGCCATGTCGTCGGCTATCTCGGCGATGGCATCAACGATGCGCCGGCCCTTCACGAGGCCGATGTCGGCATCTCCGTGGACGGTGCCGTGGATGTGGCGCGGGAGGCGGCCGACATGATCCTTTTGGAGCGCGACCTCGGCGTGCTGCTGCGCGGGGTCGATGATGGCCGGAAAACCTTCGCCAACACGATGAAATACATCTCTATCACCACGAGTGCGAATTTCGGCAACATGATCTCGATGGCCTTCGCTTCGCTCGCCTTGCCTTTCCTGCCGTTGCTCGCGCCGCAGATCCTTCTCAACAATTTTCTCTCGGATGTGCCCTCACTCGCCATCGCCACTGATAATGTCGATACCGATCAGGTCCGCACGCCGCGGCGGTGGGACATCGCTTTCATTCGCCGGTTCATGGTGATGTTCGGATTGGTCAGTTCGCTTTTCGACGCCCTGACCTTCTGCTTCCTGCTCCTTGTCGCCGGAGCGACGGCTCAGGTCTTCCAGACGGGATGGTTCGTCGAATCCCTGATCACGGAGCTTGCCATCGTGCTTGTCGTGCGGACGCGCACGACCTTCTGGCGCAGCCGTCCCAGCGCCGTGCTTTCCTGGCTGACGCTGGCCGTTGCGGTATTCGCCGTCGCGATCCCCTATCTGCCGGGTGCGGACTGGTTCGGTTTCGTCGGCTTGCCACTGCCGGTTGTCGGTGGCCTGATGGCGATCACGCTCGCCTATCTGGCGGCTTCCGAAACAGTGAAGCACTGGTTCTTCGCGCGCGAGCGCCGCCGTGGGGCCGCAAAACGCTGCGTTTGACGCGCATCAAGGCACGCGCGCGGCAATGGCGTTTGATGGTGTCCCACAAGGAGATCGTCATGACGCGCCGCATCCTCATCATCATCGGCCACCCCGACCCTGAACCCAGGCGTCTGTGCAGGGCGCTTGCCGCCAGCTATGCCGACGGCGCCCGTTCGGCAGGCCACGAGGTACGGCTCGTCGATGTCGCAACGATCGATTTTCCGCTGCTGCGTACGCAGGAGGAGTTCGTAGACCGCGCCTTGCCGGTGACGCTGGAGGACGCTGCACAGGCGATCGGGGAGGCCGAGCATATCGTCTTCGTGTTTCCGCTTTGGCTCGGCACCATGCCGGCGCTGCTGAAGGCCTTTCTGGAGCAGGTGATGCGTCCGGGTGTGGCTTTCGCCTATTCCGACAATGGCAAGGCCGGCTTCGGCAAGACGTTGCTCAAGGGCCGGTCCGCACGGGTTGTCGTGACCATGGGAATGCCGGCATTCTTCTACAGGCTTTGGTATCTCGGCCACGGCATCGCGGGCATGCGCCGGAATATCCTGAATTTCGTCGGCATCAGCCCGGTCCGCGAAACGCTGTTCGGTCCGGTGGAGGGCGCAAGCAAAGTCAAGCGCGATAAATGGCTCGGGACGATGCGAGCGCTTGGCGCGCGCGCCGCGTAGCCGGCCGCAGTGTCAGGGAAGCAGCACTGCCGCTCCGGTGAGGCGACCAGCCCTGAGGTCCGTGAGAGCCTCATTCGCAGCGGCGAGGGGATAGGCTATAGTGTGCGTGCGCACGCCGGCGGCATGTGCCACCGGAAAAAACGTCGTCGCATCTTGCCGCGTTAGGTTGGCCACGGAGACAAGCTGCCGTTCCTCCCACAAGATTGCATAAGGCATGGACGGGATGTCGCTCATGTGAATGCCTCCACAGACGACACGCCCGCCTTTGCGGACCGCACGCAACGCTGCCGGCACCAGCTCGCCCACGGGCGCGAAAATCAGGGCGGCATCGAGCGGCATGGGTGGGGCGTCCTGCGACCCGCCCGCCCACATGGCGCCGAGGCTGAGTGCAAATCGTTGCGCGTCCGCGTCGCCCTGCCGGGTGAACGCATAAACGTCACGGCCTTGCCAGCAGCAGACCTGTGCGATGATATGAGCTGCCGCGCCGAAGCCATAGAGCCCGATGCGCTTTGCGTCGCCGGCTTTCATCAATGCACGCCAGCCGATCAATCCGGCGCAAAGTAATGGCGCCAGCGCAATTGGATCGGCGTAGGGATCAAGGTCAAAGGCGAATTCGGCGTTCGCGACGGCATGGGTCGCAAAGCCGCCGTCGCGCGTGTAGCCGGTGAAGAGAGGCGCGTCGCAGAGGTTCTCCGCGTCGGACCTGCAATAGGGGCAGGCGCCGCAGGCGTGGCCGAGCCACGGCACGCCCACGCGCCGGCCAGCGCGTGAGGCATCGACACCGGGCCCAACGGCGTCGACAATGCCGACGATCTCGTGCCCCGGCACGAGTGGAAGCTTTGGATGCTCCAGTTCGCCGTCCATGACGTGAAGATCCGTCCGGCACACCGCGCAAGCCTCGACTTTGAGCCTTATCTCGCCTGGACCGGGGAGCGGGTTAGGACGCTCAACCAGGACCAACTTTGCTCCCGGTCTTTCCAGGACCATTGCCTTCATCGCGACCTCCAGCAACTGACGCGGAAAAACGTGAGGCGGAAGCAATGCCTCCGCCTCACCGGCCGTCATTTGGGTGTATCACATCATCCGACGGAGATGTGATCCTCGACGACATGGACGCCAGCGGCGGCCCAGGCGGCCTGTTCGGCGGCACGACGTTCGGACCACGCATGTACCCGACCGTCCAACCGTACCCTGCCGCCGTCGAGCACCGCGACCTTTATCGCCTTCGCTTCCACTTCAGCATTGCGTTTCAGCGCATCTTCGATCCGCTTCTTCACGTCCAGCGCGGAGACATGGGGCTTGATCTCGATCTGGTTTGTAACACCGACGACGCCGGCGAGGTGACGCACCGCATCGGCGGCCGCAATCCGCTGATACTGCCAGTCGACCTTGCCGCTCAACGTGACCCAGCCCTTCTGGACCTTCACCTGCACGGCGTTGTCGGGGATCGACGTGTTCCAGGCGATCGTGTTGATTGCCCGCTTGGCGATTTCGTCGTCGGCTGTGCGGTTGGTTCCGAACGGCCGCACCTCGATCTCCTGGGCGATGCCCTTGACGCCCTTGACCCGCCCCACGACGTCCTCGACCTTGAGCTTCTGGCTGTAGGTCGGGACATGCCCGGTCAGCGTGATGATCCCATTTTCCACCGCCACGCCGATGTCGGCAGCGTCGATGCTGGGTTCGAAGTCGAGTTCGTCCAGGATATCCTGCCTCAATGTGCTGTCATTCATGACTTTCACCTCGTTCTTCCGGCGGGCACCATTCCCGCCCTGTGTCCGATTATTTTCCGATGCGAAGGAGACGAACGCGTTGACCCGCGTCAAAGTCCGCATGTTATTCGGCCTCTTCTACTGCTCGATGTAGGTCGGCCGCGCATCGTCCGGCCAGGACCGCCAATGTGTCGGCGTTACGTCGACACGCTCCCGCGTGCCTGACTTTATCCAGCCGATCAGCGTGCGACGGCACGGGAAGACCAATGCGTGCGTTCCGTCGCGATCGATGACCGCGAGTTCAAGGTCCTGATTGTAAGGGGCAGATGAAACCTCTTGCCACATTGAGCGATACCCTCGAGGAGCCGGCGCGAAGGCACTCACGCCATTCGGATAGCAGCCTCGATCTCCGTTCTGGAGCGTCCGGTCATGTCCTTGACGATTTCGCCAAGTAGCCGTTCCCGCAGGCTCCGGTGAAAGTGATGGCGCATCTCGCCGAGGGTTCGTGCATCCGCGATGATCAACAACTTGCTGATATCATCTGCGACGACAGCCCGGTTAAGCGTGGCGCAGGCCGTGGCCGCAAAGTCGTCTTCGAGGAGGCGTGCCTTGTCAGGATTCGCAATGCTGTTCCTGTGGCGGGTACCGGAACCGCCGTGCCGGCCCGACAGTCGAAGTGCGGGCAGTGCGGCAAGCTTGATGCCGGGCTCGTGAGCCATGTTTCTGAAAAGAAGAAGCGTATGCCCATCGGCGACTGCCACTGTCGCGCCATTTGGTAGGATCATTTGGGTCTTCATTTTGGCCGTTTCCCCTTGCCATGCTGGGACGGGCGGTTGAATGGACGGGCGTACCATCGCTGGCGTCAGGCGATGAGATTCTCCAGCGCTTGCCGTTTGACGATCTCGACGCCGCGCAGGTTCGGTAGCCTTATGATGCCCTTCTGGCGAAGGCGGGAGAGCACGCGCGAGACGGTTTCGATGCTAAGTCCGAGATAATCGCCGATGTCGGCGCGCGCCATTTGCAGTTCGATCATGCGCAGGTCACCCTGACGCTCCGACATTTCGAGCAGGAAAGCGGCGAGACGTTCCGTCGCGTTCTGACGGCCGAGGACGAGCAGATGCTCTTGTGCCCGCACGAGGCTCTGCAGCGCCATGGGCAGAAGCGCGCCGGTAAGATCGCCCTGGAGTTGGATGCGCTGTATCCTGATCCCGGTTGCGCAAATGGCTTCGGCGAAGAAATGATGTGTGGTGTCCGTCTCGAACCCGAACATCTCGCCGGCGAGGTGAAAGGCGGAAATCTGGCGGCGCCCATCGGAAAGGAGTCTATAGATGCGAACCGCACCAAACTCCACGGTGTAGAGGCTACCGCACTTTTCGCCTTGCGCGTAGATCTCCGCTCCAGCAGCAAAGATTGCCGGTGTGTCGCCCGCCGGCTTGTGAGAAATTCTCGGATCGAATGTAGTCCTGTGGTGAAACGATGTCAGAATTTCGTTATGGACTGTCATGATTTTCTCCCTGAAAACTATGGGAGATCATCGCGCAAATCGCGCGAAACAAAATTCGGTGATGTCCGTAAGGGAAATTGCGTAGTGTCGCCATGTGGCAGCAAGATGAGCTGCCTTTCAGCAGATTTCAGTGAGAGGCTGACTCAAAAAGACCTCAGCAATATCTGTATCTTGCGAGCCGCCGTGTGAGCATGCGGATGTGGGCGATTGTGATCCATGCCTCGGCGGAGGCTATGGATTTCTCGAAATCCTTGGCCAGCCTTCGGCATCTGCC
>QFCS01001199.1_pt1 | contig 83198 bp, 77 predicted proteins | sample 3576561 | NCBI WGS metagenome assembly QFCS01 | reverse complement strand
TGGCACCTCGATGTCGGCTCATCACATCCTGGGGCTGGAGCAGGTCCCAAGGGTTTGGCTGTTCGCCAATTAAAGTGGTACGTGAGCTGGGTTCAGAACGTCGCGAGACAGTTTGGTCCCTATCTGCCGTGGGCGTCGATATTTGAGAGGAGTTGACCCTAGTACGAGAGGACCGGGTTGAACATGCCTCTGGTGGACCTGTCATCGTGCCAACGGTGCAGCAGGGTAGCTATGCATGGACGGGATAACCGCTGAAAGCATCTAAGCGGGAAGCCTCCCTCAAGATAAGATATCTTAGAGCCGTCAGAGACCATGACGTTGATAGGCCAGATGTGGAAGTACGGTAACGTATGGAGCTAACTGGTCCTAATTGCTCTATTCGCGCTTGAGAGTCCCACCATCAATGACAGTGCTGATAAGTACTTGTCGCGGTGGCGGATAAACAAGTTCGGCATAATATCGCATCGATTTCTAATCCATATTTTCCACGCGCTGGCCCCATTGCTTGGTGGCCATAGCGTCTGTGACCCACCCGATCCCATCCCGAACTCGGCCGTGAAACCAGACAGCGCCGATGGTACTATCGCTTAAGCGATGGAAGAGTAGGTCGTCGCCAGGCATTGAAGCCAGCGCGATGGAAAGCACGGATCGTCAAACCCATTTACAATGTTCAAGAGACACCCCCAGCGAGGGGCACTTGCTTGGCGCGGGGTGGAGCAGCCCGGTAGCTCGTCAGGCTCATAACCTGAAGGTCACAGGTTCAAATCCTGTCCCCGCAACCAAGTTCTCCTCGCCGCCCGGCAGCCCTGCTCAGCTTTGCAACGATCCCCCGGATCGTTCGTCGCTTCGCGCTCGTCAGGCTCTTAACCTGAAGGTCACAGGTTCAAATCCTGTCCCCGCACCCAACTGTATTTATTTTTGCAAGGCTCCATTCGAGAAGACGGGAGCCTTTTTCTTTGTCGCGCTTCCATGGCCAATTAAACGCGACTTCATCGTCCGCCGCTGAGAGGCGACCTCGCTCAGCCGCGCTTTAACCTGGCAGGCTGCGAGTTGCGCACCATGGGTGCGGCTTTATATCGCCCTATCGATCGGGGCCGATAGAATTTCAAAGGCTTGTCTGGCCATTGTCCGTCCATTGACGATCAGTTCCACGTCATGGCGGCCGGGATAATGGCGACGCGTGCTGAAATCCCGGATCGCCTGCCGAATTTTGAGAGGGGCGGTCGTCCCGGCGGCAAGATCGAAGGTCTTGAACTTGAAGACCTTGGCCGCCGTCTTGCCAGCGGCGCGGGCATAATGAACGCGATAGTCGACCACGAGCCGCTGGTCATCCGGTGACTCGGACAAGAGTTCGGCGTTGATCTCAATCGCGCCGCCGAGATGCACTGCTTGCGGCGCGATCGAAAAATGTCGAACCGCGACAGCTGCTCCATGCCCCACTCCAATGATCGCCAGCGCTCTCGGATCGCCCTTCTTGATCAAGGTGCGCAGGGCGTGGCGGATGATCCAGACCGTGCGGGCATCGTCTTTGGGCCACGTGGCGAGGCGATCCACCAGCCAGTCTGGGCGATCCTTGGCGATATCGTTCAAATGATTTGCAACCGATTTCCGAACGTAGAGGCTGGGATCGTTTTTGAGCGTTTCGAGGATCGCCGCCGCCAGCGTGGGATCGTCCTTGAGCGCCGGCACGCGCGCCGCCCACGGCAGCCTTGGTCTGCTGCCCTCGCTGGCGAGCCTGCGAACATGCTCGTCCGCGCTACTGCTCCATCGTGCCATCCTCGCAAGCGTCCGTTCTGTATCTTGGGCGAGAAACGGGCGTATTGCGAATTCCGCCGAGCCGAAACGGGTCAGATCGGCAAGCGCCTCCATCGACCTGTCGAAATCGCCAAGACCATATCGTGCGACAAACTCGGTAGCCGCAACCGCCTGGAAGCCGTGCGTGAGCCGGGGCGCCATGGCGAGGATGATATCAAGCGCGTCCGAATAGCTCTCGGGCAGCGCCGCTTTCAGCGCGTCGGCGATATGGCGCGTCCGTTCCATGATCGATAGCGCGTCGAGCCCATGCGACGCGGCGTCAAGAAAGGCGTGGCGATCGAAGCGCGGCGATGCCGCGGTTCCAGCATCTGCAATTACGGTCAACGCCTGCGGGCCCAATATGTCCTTAAGCAGTGGAGGAGTGGCGGTTTGACTCGTCATCGCAGGAAATCTTCAGCGCCCTATGAAATCAGGTTTTCGCTTTTCCAGAAAGGCGGTCATGGCCTCGCGGTTGTCATCGGTGGCGTGCGCCAGGGCCTGCATTGCGGCCGAGAGTTCAAGCAGCGTCGCCAGGCTGGTGCCGTGGCTTTCCCATAACAGCCTTTTGGTCATCCGCACCGCCTGGGGTGGATTGACCGAGATTCGCTCCGCCAGCTTGCGCGCCTCTGCCAGCAGTTCGCTGTCCGGCACCACTTTCGAAACCAGCCCGCAGGCGAGCGCTTCGTGCGCGTCGATCGCATCGCCGGTCAGCGCCATTTCCGACGCCTTTGAAAAGCCCACCACGCGTGGCAGCAGCCAGGCGCCACCATCTCCGGGAATGATGCCGAGCTTGACGAAACTTTCGGCGAAGCGCGCACTTTCCCCCGCTATCCTGAGATCGCACATGCACGCGAGATCGCATCCCGCGCCGATGGCCGGCCCGTTGACCGCTGCAATGACCGGCACTTCGAGCGCCGCAAAGCGCAGCGGCAGCCGCTGGATGCCGCTTTTGTAATTGCGGCGCGTCCGCACGGGCAATGGATCGACCAACCCGCCTTTTTGGGTGATGGTCTTGAGATTGCCGCCGCCAGAAAAGGCGGGGCCCGCACCGGTGAGGATGGCGACGCGCGCCTCTTCATCGGTCTCCAGCCGATCCAGCGCCGCGACGATCGCGTCGACCACATCATTATCCGAAATCGGATTGCGCAACTCGGGAAGATTGAGGGTCAGCGTGACGATCGCGCCATCGCGTTCATACAGGATCGGGTTGCTCATACGCTTCGGGCTTTCTTGTCGAGAAGGGGGTGGTTGGGTAGCTCGATGAGCTTTCTGACATTGCGGAAATCAGTAGCGTCTGACAGCGCCATCTGGCGCGCGAAGCTCGTATGCGGCCAGCCGCTATTGCGCATAGCGCTCCGCAAGCGCCGCCAACGATGGGCCATGGGTCATGTCGAGATGAAGCGGCGTCACTGTGACATAGCCGTCCTCATTGGCTTCGAGGTCAGTCGAATGGGCCGGCGTGTGCACGATATGCTCAAGCGCGAACCAATAATAGTCGAAGCCGCGCGGATCGGTGCGCTTGACGATCTTGGAGCGGCCATAGTCGCGAAGGCCCTGGCTTACGATCTTGATGCCTTTCACGGCCTGTGGCGGGATGGCAGGGAAGTTGATGTTGACCAGCGTCCGTGGAGCCCACGGGGCGTCCAGCAACGGGCGTAGCGCCTGTTCGCCCCAACGCTCGGCGACTTCCCACGGCGCATAATCGCCCATGCCTTCCTTGCGATAGACCTGGCTCAGCGCGATCGAACGAATGCCCGCCAGCGCACCTTCCATCGCGGCTGATACCGTACCTGAATAGGTCACGTCTTCGCCGAGGTTGGCGCCGCGATTGACACCCGAGAGGATCAGGTCGGGCGGATTGTCCCGCATCACCTCGTTAAGCGCCATCATGACTGAATCGGTGGGCGTGCCGGTGACTGCATAACGGTCCTCGCCCATCCGGCGCAGGCGCACGGGGCGGGTCAACGTCAGTGAATGGCCGGCCCCCGATTGCTCCTCGGAGGGCGCCACCACGACGATGTCGTCGGAAAGCGCGCGTGCAATGGTCTCGAGCACCTTGAGACCAGGGGCATGATAGCCGTCGTCATTGGTGAGCAGGATGCGCATCAGGCCGTGATCCGTTCGACGCCGCCCACATAGGGACGCAGTGCTTCAGGGACGCGAACCGAGCCGTCGGCTTCCTGGTAATTTTCAAGCACGGCCACGAGCGTCCGGCCAACCGCCAGCCCGGATCCGTTGAGCGTATGCACGAAGCGCGTGCCCTTTGCTTCGGGATCGGCCGGACGATAGCGCGCGCCCATGCGGCGTGCCTGGAAGTCGCCGCAATTGGAGCAGCTTGAAATCTCGCGATAACGATCCTGACCCGGCAACCAGACTTCGAGATCGAAGGTCTTGACCGCGCCGAAGCCCATATCGCCCGCGCACAGCAGCATGCGCCGATAAGGCAGGCCCAGCCGGTCCAGCACTGTCTCGGCGCATTGCGTCATGCGCTCATGCTCAGCACCGGACTGCTCGGGCGTGGTGATCGAGACAAGCTCGACCTTTTCGAATTGATGCTGGCGGATCAACCCCCGCGTATCGCGGCCGGCCGCGCCAGCCTCGGATCGAAAGCAGGCCGTCAACGCTACGAACCGCAGCGGCAGTTCTTCTTCGCGCAGGATCTTTTCGCGGACGAGGTTCGTGAGGCTCACCTCGGCGGTCGGGATCAGCCAGCGCCCGTCATTGGTCCGGAACGAATCCTCGGCGAATTTGGGAAGCTGCCCGGTGCCGAACATCGCTTCGTCGCGAACCAGCAGGGGCGGGGCGACCTCGGTATAGCCATGCTCCTGGGTCTGGAGATCGAGCATGAACTGGCCAAGGGCGCGGTGAAGCCGCGCGATCGGCCCCCGCAAGACGGCGAAACGCGCGCCGGAAATCGCCGCCGCTGCCTCGAAATCGAGTCCCAGCGGGCCCCCGACGTCGAAATGCTCACGGGGTGCGAAGTCGAAGGCGGGCTTTGTGCCATGCGCGTGAATTTCGACATTGGCGCTTTCGTCCGGCCCCTCCGGCACATCGGCGGCCGGGAGGTTGGGGATCGCGGCCAAGGTCGCATCGAGCTTGGCCTGAGCGACCCGTTCATCCTCCTCAATTGCCGGCATTTCGCGCTTCAGCGCGGCGACTTCCTGCTTTTTGGCTTCGGCCTCATCCTTACGGCCGCTGCCGATCAGCATGCCGATGGATTTCGCTGCGCTGTTGGCTTCAGCCTGTGCTGTCTGCGCTTTAGTTGTAGCCGCACGCCGCTGCTCGTCCAGGGCGATCAGGGCGGCGGACTGCGGCGCCAGCCCGCGTTTGGCAAGGGCGGCGTCGAATGCGTCCGGTTCATCGCGGATCAATCGAATATCGTGCATCTTGGCGGCTATGGAGGCGAGCGCAGACCAGCGCAACCGCTTTCAGACCGGCATCCGGCATGAACAGTGAGGACGATTTATCGCCTTTATTGACCGCTTCAGCGGAGGTCCGGTGATCTTGATCGGCCAAATGTGTTTTTACGCGTTGGGTTTATGTGATTGGTGAGGAGAGCTCTGTGAGAATGAAGAATCTTTTTCTCGGAATTTCAGCGGCAGCGCTGCTCGGCGGCGCGGCTCTTGCGGCGGATGCGGGCGTGAAGGCCGGTGCCGCGGTTAGCGATACGTCGGGCAACCCGGTTGGTACGATTGAATCCGTAAACGGTGATCTGGCTGTGGTATCCACTGGCACGACCAAGGTAAGTCTCCCCGTCTCGTCTTTCGGTCAGGGTGCAAAGGGACCGATTCTTGCGATGACCAAGGCCGAGCTTGACGCTGCTGCAAGTGGCGCGCAAGCGAACGCCAAGAGTGAGCTGGCTGCTCAGCTAAAGGCAGGCGCGTCGGTTTACGGCTCTGACGGCGCGTCCGTGGGAACGGTCGAATCGGCTGATGCGCAGTTTGTGACGCTCAATCTGGGCGATCAAAAGGCGAAACTTCCACTCGAATCTTTCAGCAAGGGCGCTCAGGGTCCGGTGATCGGCATGACTGCGGCCGAGTTGAAGGCGGCGATTGGTGCCAGCGGTCAGCAAGCTGCTGCCGAACAGCCGTCGGGATCAGCCCAAAACTGATTGGCGCGTTGGTCTGAATGAAAAGCCCCGGTCTTGGCCGGGGCTTTTTTTACGCCTGTTTGCCGCGGCGATGACGGGCGCGAGCGATCAGCGCCGCCGCGCCGGCACCGAACAACAGGATCATCGGTGGTGCGGGGACTTCGGTGCCGCTGCTGCCCCCGCTCGACGTGCTGCCGCCAGAAGAGGAACTCGTGCTCGACGATGTCGAACTGCCGGAGCTTGTCGAGGACGAGCCGGTGCTGCCGGTCGATGACGAAGTGGAGCTGCCGGTCGAAGAGCTGGTCGCGCCCGAAGAGCCGAAGCTCGACGAACCGCCGGTAGCTCCGCTCGACGTGCTGCTGGACGAGGATGAACTCGACGACGAACTGGATGACGATGAGCTGCTGGAGCTTGTCGAGCTTGAGGTGCTGACATTCCCGCTTGATGTACTCACCCCGCCCGTGGACGTGCTGACGCCGCCGGTCGAGGTGCTCACCCCGCCCGTGGACGTGCTGACGCCGCCGGTCGAGGTGCTTACCCCGCCCGTGGAAGTGCTTACGCCGCCGGTGGAAGTGCTGACCCCACTCGACGTGCTGGTGCTCGATCCACCGCTGGAAGTGGATGTCGAACCAGTCGAGGTGGACGAGATCACGACCGTGCCACTGCTACCGCCGCTGCCGCCCCAGAAACCGCCACCCCCGAAGAAGCCGCCACTGCCGCCCCAGCCGCCCGAGCTGCCGTAGACGACCGGCATCGCGCCGCTGCTCGTGCCGCCCGTCGGCAGGTCCGGATAATTAGCGCCGTAGTCCGCCATGGCGGGTCCCGCCGCGACGGTCACTGCGGCCGGCACGCAATTGGTCGCTGTCGATCTCACCGTTTTGGCAATCTGCCGGGGCTTGGCGCGGGCGCGAACCTTCGGAGCCGCATAGGCCCGGGGTTGGGCCTTTACCTTCTCCCGCTGGTGGACCTTCGGCGATTCCGCGACATGCATTGCGCCTGCGCCGACGACTGCTCCGCCGCATGCGCAAGCGCATAATTTCGCCAGGGCCATCCGTACCGACATAAGCCTGCTCTTCCCAAATGCAGGAATTGCCTTCGTACCCTGAAAAAACAGAGTAGTTGGAAAATCCTTTGGCAGAAGATGCAGAAGGGAATATTAATGGCAAGATGATTAACTCTCTTTTGTTCAACTTACGCTATAGGAATGTTTGATGATGGTGGTCGAACATGATTAATGTTTCACTTTGGATCGACCATTATATGGACGGTTAACTTGCATGTTTAACATTAATGGTTAAGATGATTATTGAGTTTGTTTGTTTCCGCCTAACGATGGTCGATTCGTCGTTCATCAATGCTCAACCTGAGGCAGGTTAGGGCTGCGCATATTTATCGGCAGCGTCATGTGTGACGACCGCCCGCTTGTGCGGTTAAAGCGCGCTGGCTATAGGCGCGCTGAAAAGGGCAGGTGAACCAGATGGAGGCGAAAGCAGATGGCAACGGCATTTAGCGGTGCTTCCGGCTCGACCGAGCAGCCGCCGTCGATCGAGACGCCCGACGGTTACCGTCCTTCGGCCGACGAACCTTTTATGAATCCTCGTCAGCTCGAATATTTCCGTTTAAAACTGCAAGCCTGGAAAACGTCGATCCTGCGCGAGGCGGAAGGTACGCTCGCGCATCTCCAGAACGAATCCCTGCGCGAGCCGGACATCACCGATCGGGCTTCGAGCGAGACCGATTTCTCGATCGAACTGCGCACCCGGGATCGCCAGCGCAAGCTGATCGCCAAAATCGACGCTGCACTGCGCAGAATCGACCAGGGGGAGTATGGTTATTGCGAGGTTACGGGCGATCCCATCTCGCTGGCCCGGCTGGAGGCTCGGCCGATCGCGACCATGACCGTGGAAGCTCAGGAGAGTCACGAGCGCCAGGAGAAGATCTCTCGCGACGAATAATCGTTCTTCGAAAACTACGCAGTTGGAAATTAACCAGTTTTTGGTGATTCTGGTGCTTTTCTCTGTTAACGGATGATGGCGTCGGCAGCTGCCTCGTTCGTTAAGGAGCTAGTTCCACATTATGGGAGACGAGCAGGGCATCGGCAATGCACGCGCCGAGCGTGACAGTGTGTTCCTGCACGCTAACGTGAAAGCCACACATGGCGAAGCTTTCGGCGTATTCCGCATCCGGAACATTTCCAGCGGTGGATTGATGGCCGAAGGACCAGTAACCTTCCGCGCCGGAGACGAACTCGATGTGGACCTGCGCAATGTCGGCACCGTACATGGCCGCGTTGCCTGGGCGGTTTCAGGTCGCTTTGGGATGAGATTCGATCGCGCCATCGATCCCAAGCTTGCCCGCAAGCCAATCGGCGGCGGCCGTGAACCCCCGGGGCCTACAGTTCATCGCCCGATCACGCCGTTATTTCCGGATCGGGGACGTCATATACGGATGTGAGGTTTGGCGGCCGGAGCCGCCAATCGCCTATTGAAGGTGGATAATCTCTTCCTTGATTCGAAGCTTCTGCTTCTTGAGATCGGCGATCAGGATTGTGTCTGGATGAGGTCGCCTGTTTTCCGCCTCGATGCGATTTTCGAGTCCCGCATGTTTCGCGGATAGCGCGCTGACGTGGCTATTCTCCATAATGGACGTCTCCTTTCGACTCCGAATGGATGAGCGAGTAAAGCATGGATCATATTGCTTGTCCTCCCCAAAATAGTGCAATGCGGTGGGCTGTTGTCGGCTTTGCGATCAAGTGCGTTCGGAGGCCGGGGGGAAGGCGTGGCGGATGGACAATGAAGAGATTGCCCGGCGAATTCAATTGCTTCGCCTGGAGCACCGCGATCTTGACGCGGCCATCGATGCGCTCATCGCCGCATCCGGCCCGGACCAGCTCCAGATCGCGCGGCTCAAGAAGCGCAAGCTCCGTCTCCGCGACGAGATCACGATGCTCGAAGACCAGCTGATCCCCGATATCATTGCGTAAGAAAAAAGGGCCGGCCATTACGCCGGCCCTCCTTTTAAGGCCAGGGATAAAGGATCAGGCCGCTTCGGCGGTCTGGTCGACGATCTGGCTTTCGGTCGAGCCGTCGATCGAGATTTTGCGGGGCTTTTTATGCTCCGGGATCTCACGGACGAGGTCGATATTAAGCAGGCCGTCTTCATAGCCGGCGTTGGTTACCTTGATGGTGTCGGCAAGCTGGAAGCGTCGCTCGAAAGCGCGCTTTGCGATGCCGCGATGCAGGAACTCACGCTGGCCTGCGCCATTCTCGTCCCCAGCGCGGCCGACCACGGTCAAGACATTATCCTGCACGGTAAGGTCGAGCTCGTCGCGATGGAAACCAGCAACGGCCATTGAGATACGATAGCCGTTCTCGCTGATCTTCTCGATATTGTAGGGGGGATAGCTGTCGCTTTCGCCACGGGTGGCGAAATCGGCCAGCCGGTTCAGGTTCTCGAATCCGATCGAGGAGCGCAGCAGGGGGGCAAAATCAAAAGCACGCATGTCCAAATCCTTTCAAAAAGCGATCACGAACTGACCTGCGGATTGCCGCCAGGCCTTTTGAGCGCACTCCAGTGGTGGCAGCGCGCCCAAGCTGCGAGATGGGAGCGCAAGTAACTTTTTCAACCCATATTGCACCAATTCGGCACAGGCGTGAAAAGGCCGGAAAATTCACCTTCTTTAGACATTCTCGGCATCCGGCCTTTGTGGCAAGGCAGCAAATGATGGACGGTGGTTTGAGACATATTGCGGTAGGTGAAGGGGTGCTGACGCCCCGGCTCGTGGGCGCGCTTTATATCGAGGCCATGGTGCTCGCCGACGAGGTGCGTACCTATTTCGACGAGACCGGCCGTGAGGAGCGTGATTCGCTCGCCCCGTTGCAGCGTGTCAGCTTCTCCTGCGAATCGCTGAAGGTCACCACACGGCTGATGCACATTATTGCGTGGCTATTGACCTGGCGCGCGGTGGACGCGGGCGAGATCACCGCAGCGCAGGCGCGCGAACCATCCCGCCGCCTCGGGCAGGCAAGCGACAGTGACGATGGCATTGTCGACACGTTGCCTGAAAAGGCGCGCGCGCTCATCAACACCAGCCGCGAACTCTATTATCGCGTTTCCCGGCTCGATACGAGCCTTGCGCCCGACACCGCCGCGATCAGCCCCGCACGCAAGCTCATGGATCGGCTGGAAGCTTCGTTCTAAGCGTGGAACGGATAGGAGCGGGACTTGTTTTGCCACCGCCTGCTGATATTCGGGCCTGACACTGGGGCTGTCCCGTTTCAGTACAGTTTGGAGCCATCATGACTCATACGTTCGATCCGACCTCGCTTCGTGAATATGACATTCGTGGCATTGTGGGGAAAGCGCTGGGCACTGCGGACGCCTATGCGATCGGACGGGGCTTCGCGACGCATGTGCGGCGTGCTGGCGGAACGCGGGTCGCAGTCGGTTATGACGGACGTGTATCCTCGCCTGAACTTGAGACGGCGCTGATCGAAGGCCTTACCAAGGGCGGGGTGGACGTGGTCCGCATCGGGCTCGGTCCCACGCCGATGCTCTATTATGCCGAAGCTACGCTTGAAGTGGACGGCGGTATCCAGATCACGGGCAGCCACAACCCAGCTGAATATAACGGATTCAAGATGGTGCTCCAGCATCGTCCCTTCTTCGGGCAGGATATCCAGTCGATCGGCAAGCTCGCCGCCGAGGGTGACTGGGAGGAAGGCGAGGGCACGGTCAGCAATGTCGAGATAATGGAAGATTATGTTGGCCGTCTTGTCGCCGGCTATGCCGGCGGCGAATTCCGGATTGGCTGGGACGCAGGAAATGGTGCGGCCGGGCCAATCGTCGATCGTCTGGTAAAGCTGCTGCCGGGCGAGCACCACACGCTCTATACCGATGTCGACGGCCGTTTCCCCAACCATCATCCCGATCCCACCGAAGAGGCGAACCTTGCCGATCTCAAGAAGCTGGTGCTCGACAAGGGGCTCGATTTCGGCCTCGCCTTTGACGGCGACGGCGATCGCATCGGCGCGGTCGACGGCAAGGGTCGGGTGATCTGGGGCGACCAGCTCCTTGCTATTCTCGCAGAACCGGTGCTGCGCGCCGAACCCGGCGCCACCATCATTGCCGACGTGAAGGCCAGTCAGGCGCTCTACGATCGAATTGCAGAATTAGGCGGTACGCCATTGATGTGGAAGACCGGACACTCGCTCATCAAGACCAAGATGAAGGAAACCAACTCGCCGCTGGCCGGCGAGATGAGCGGCCATATCTTTTTCGCGCACGACTATTATGGCTTCGACGACGCCCAATATGCGGCGGTTCGCCTGATCCGGGCGGTGCGGCTCTTGGGCGGCTCGTTGACCGCGCTACGCGACCAGATGCCTGACATGGTCAACACGCCGGAGATGCGTTTCCAGGTGGACGAGAGCCGCAAGTTCGCGGTCGTCGACGAAGTTCTCGACCGACTCGAAAAGGAAGGGGCCGATGTCAACCGCACCGATGGCGCCCGTGTCAATACACCGGACGGCTGGTGGCTGCTGCGCGCATCCAACACCCAAGACGTACTGGTGGCTCGCGCCGAAGCCAAGGATCAGACGGGACTGGATCGGCTGATGGCCCAGATCGACGCCCAGCTGGCGGCCTCGGGCTTGCAAAGAGGCCCGCAGGCGGCACATTGATCGCGGGGTTACGGAGAATCGTATGACCGCGATCTGTCTCGAAACCAAGCGTGTCGAAAAGCCATGGGGCCGCACTGATTTGTGGCCCGGTTTTGAGGACGTCTCCGAAGGTGGGGAGCCTGTTGGCGAGATCTGGTTTCAGGATCCGCGCGGTCACGATCCCGAGTTGCTCGTCAAATATCTGTTCACCAGCGAGAAGCTGTCGATTCAGGTCCACCCCGACGATGCGGCTGCACAGGCGGCAGGCTATCCGCGCGGGAAGGACGAGGCTTGGGTCGTCCTCGCTGCCGAGCCGCACGCCGTCATCGGCATCGGCATGCGTGAGGTGATGACACGAGAGGAGCTGCGGGCGTCCGCGCTCGACGGTTCGATTGAGGATAAGCTGTTCTGGAAAGCGGTTAAGGCGGGTGACGTCTTCTATTCGCCTGCCGGTACAGTCCATGCGATCGGACCGGGGCTGACGCTAGTGGAGGTCCAACAGAATGTGGATCTGACCTACCGGCTCTATGATTATGGTCGCCCCCGTGAGGTGCATCTCGACGCGGGGATCGCGGTCAGCGATCCGGTGCCTTATGTCGCGCCGTTCGTGCCGCTCGAAGCGTCCCGCGGCCGCCTGATACTCGCTGATGGCCCGGCCTTCGTGCTGGAGCATTGGGCGCGCTCTGGCAGCCGCAAACTCGATGGCGGCGGCCGCACGCTCTGGCTGGTCCCGATCAAGGGGGGCGGCACCATCGATGGCCGCGCCTTCGTCGCGGGATCGAACTGGTTGGTCGAAGGTGAGGCAGACCTGTCGCTCGACGAAAATAGCGAAGTGCTCATCGCCTATCCCGGAAGGGGCGTCATCCGCGATCTCTGGAAATAATCCTTTCTTCAGGTCCTTCCGTTAACCGCACCTGCATTTGCAGCTCATGTTGCAATGCGGTAAGCGCCACGAGCCAATAAAGGGGTATCAAGTTTATGCGTCTTACGATGATCGGAACCGGCTATGTAGGCCTTGTTTCGGGCACCTGCTTCTCGGATTTCGGCCACCATGTGACCTGTGTCGATATTAATCCGGAGCGCATCGATACGCTGAACGCCGGCAAGATCCCGATCTTCGAGCCGGGTCTTGAGGATCTCGTCAAGCGCTCGGTCGCCTCGCGCCGCCTCAAGTTCACGACTGACATCAAGGAAGGCGTCGATGGCGCCGACGCTGTTTTCATCGCGGTCGGCACGCCGTCGCGTCGGGGCGACGGCCATGCCGATCTGAGCTATGTCTACGAAGCCGCCCGCCAGATCGCGGCAAACGTGTCCGGCCCCTGCGTAATCGTCAACAAGTCCACCGTTCCCGTTGGCACTGCGCGCGCTGTCGAGAAGATCGTCGCCGAGGTTGGCCCCGCCCATCCAATCGAGATCGCGTCCAATCCGGAATTCCTGCGCGAAGGCTCAGCGATCAACGATTTCGCCCATCCCGACCGCGTCGTCGTCGGCGTCAATTCGGAGGCGGCACGTCAGGTGATGCGGGAAATCTACCGACCGCTGTTCCTGCGCGAAACGCCGATCTTCTTCACCGGCTGGGAATCGGCTGAGCTGATCAAATACGCCGCAAACAGCTTCCTGGCGGTCAAGATCGGCTTCATCAACGAGATTGCGGACTTGTGCGAAAAGGTCGGCGGCGACGTGAAGGACGTCGCCAAGGGGATCGGTATGGACCGGCGCATTGGCGACAAGTTCCTGAACCCCGGCCCAGGCTACGGCGGCTCCTGCTTCCCGAAAGACACGCTGGCGCTACTCAAGACCGCCGAGGATTATGAAGCGCCGGTCACGATCGTCACCGCGACGGTCGACGCCAACAACAATCGCAAGGCGGCAATGGTCGATCGTGTCGTCAAGGCGTGCGGCGGTGACGTTTCCGGCAAGACGATCGGCATCCTGGGCCTGACCTTCAAGCCCAACACCGACGATATGCGCGACGCTCCGTCGCTCGAGATCATCCCGGCGCTGCAGAAGCTTGGTGCAAAGATCCGCGCCTATGATCCGGAAGGCCGTCATCAAGCGGAGCCAATGCTTCCGGGCGTCGAGTTCGCCGACGGCGTCGAGGGCGCTTATGACGCGGTCGAAGGCGCCTCGGCGGTCGTGCTGATCACCGAGTGGAACGAATTCCGCGCGCTCGACCTTCGCCGCATCAAGGCGAAGCTCGCCGAGCCGGTGTTCGTGGACCTGCGCAATGTTTACCGCCCGGACGAGATGCGTGAGCTCGGCTTTCAGTACAGCTCGATCGGCCGCGCGTGAGCCCTTGCGGGCGCACTCCGGCGCGCCCATTTCTCCCGTGAATGGGAGAATGAATATGGCTGAAGAAATCGCGACGCTGGCCGGCGGGTGCTTCTGGTGCACCGAGGCGGTGTTCAAGGATGTGATCGGTGTCAGCAAAGTCGAGAGCGGCTATATTGGCGGGCATGTGTCCAATCCGACCTATCGGCAGGTCTGCGGCGGCGACACCGGCCATGCCGAGGCCATCCGTGTCCACCACGACCCCGATGTCGTCAGCTACGGCGATATCCTCGACATCTTCTTCGCTACGCACGATCCTACGCAGCTCAACCGGCAGGGCAATGATGTTGGCACGCAATATCGTTCGGCGGTCTTTCCGCATTCGGCCCAGCAGGAGGCCGAAGCAAAAGCTGCCATCGCACGGGCTTCGGCCGATTGGCCAAAACCGATCGTCACGACGATCGAGCCCCTGTCCGAATGGTATCCCGCCGAGAATTATCACCAGGACTATTGGGAGGGTGAAGGCCAACGCAATCCCTATTGTCTCGCTGTCATCCCGCCCAAGCTCGAGAAGCTCCGCAAGAGCTTTGCCGAGCGCTTGAAGGCGAACGCCTGACGGAGATGTCAGCCCCGCGGAGCAGCCGCGCGTCGCAACCGGTCGTTGATTGCGAAACCCAGCCCCGTATCGGGGATCGGCGCGATGGCGATGCGGGGCGGGGGTTGGCCATCCGCTTCGTGCAACAGATCGAACAGCCGCGCCGCCGCCTCGATCAGATCGCCGTCGGGGGAAAGACTCGCTTGTCCGCTGATCGATCCGAAACCGATCAGCCATTCCCCCTCGTCTGCTTCGATAGCGTTCAGTCGTAATGATTTGGACGGCGCATAGTGGCTTGCGAGCTGACCGGGGGCCGAAATCGCCTCATTCTCATTCCGTGCGGAAACGGGGCCAATAATGCCACCGATCTCGTCCGGTCCGATCGGGCCCGGTCTCAAGAGTCGAGCGGCCCCGCCGTCTATGCCAATGATCGTCGATTCAAGCCCGAGGCTTGTCGCCCCATCATCGATGATCAGTGGAATGCGTCCGCCCAGCGTGTGCGCGACATGCTGGGGGCGGGTCGGGCTAATCGATCCGCTGGCATTGGCCGAAGGGGCCGCCAGCGGCAGCTCGGACGCGTCGAGCAACGCTCGCATCGCTCGATGTGCGGGCATACGCAGCGCCACCGTGTCAAAGCCGGCGGTCGTGAGACTCGCCAGCTTTGCGTTTCTTTGCAACGGCAGCACGAGCGTCAGAGGCCCCGGCCAGAACGCCTCGGCGAGCGCGCGTGCGCGATCATCGAAAACGCCCAGCGTCTCGGCTTGCTTCATCTCCGCCACATGTACGATCAACGGATTGAACGAAGGCCGTCCCTTGGCCGCGTAGATGCGTGCGACGGCCTCCCCGGAATCGGCGCGCCCGGCGAGCCCGTAAACCGTTTCCGTAGGCACTGCGACCAGTTGACCCGCGCGGATCAGCGCAGCGGCCTCGTCGATGGCAGCCTTGCCGTAGCGTCCGATTCGAGTCTCTATCCATTGTTCTTGTGCAGTCACGCGCTGGGGCTATAGCGCGCCGATTCGCTAAGCAAGCTGGGAGTTGACGATGCCGTATACACCGCCCGTGCAAGAGCAGCGCTTCGTCCTCGATCATGTCGTAGGCATAGGCGAGCTGGCGGATCACTATCCGTCGGCTGACAGAGATACCGTTGATGCAGTTGTCGAGGCGCTGGCCGATTTCGCCGCGGGTGAGATCGTGGCCCTCGGCCCCACCGCTGATCGCCAGGGCGCGCGCTGGACGCCTGAGGGTGTCGTTACTGCCGATGGATACAAGCAGGCATATCGCTCGCTCGTGGACGGAGGCTGGATGTCCCTCGCGGGCGCGGAGGAATTTGGCGGTCAAAACATGCCGCTCGTGATGGCGACCGTGCTGATGGAAGACATGTGCTCGGCCGATATGGCGTTCTCGCTCTGCTCCATGCTCAGCTTCGGCGCGATCGACGCGATTGAGGTGCATGGATCGGACGAGCAAAAGACTCTCTGGTTGGCGAAGCTGAACAGCGGCGAATGGACGGGCACCATGAACCTGACCGAGCCGCAAGCCGGATCGGACGTCGGCGCACTCAAGACCAGCGCGGTGCGCCAGCCCGATGGACGCTACAAGATCAAGGGCCAGAAGATCTTCATCACCTATGGCGACCATGATCTGGCCGACAATATCGTCCACCTTGTGCTGGCGCGAACGCCGGATGCGCCGGCCGGCACGAAGGGCATCTCGCTTTTTCTGGTGCCAAAGTTCAGGCTCGATGCTGAAGGCAAACCGGCCGAGCCTAATGACGCGCGCTGTGCTTCGATCGAACATAAGCTTGGCATCCATGGGTCGCCCACCTGCGTGATGCTCTACGGCGAGAATGACGATTGTTATGGCGATCTCATCGGGCCGGAGGGCGGCGGGATGCGCGCTATGTTCACAATGATGAACGCAGCGCGGCTCCAGGTCGGCCTGCAAGGCGTGGCCGTCGCCGAAGCGGCGACCCAGCATGCCGTCGCCTATGCCATGGAGCGGATCCAGTCGGCCCGCGCAGGCTCGCCCTCGCGAAAGGCGGTGCCGATCATCCAGCATCCTGATGTTCGCCGGATGCTGTTGCGCATGAAGGCGCTGACGATGGGCGCTCGCGCGCTGGTCTATCAGGCGGTCGGGATGGCCGACCGGGCCAAGGCGGGTGTTGAAGGCGCTCAGGCGCGCGTCGACGTGCTCACCCCGTTAGCCAAGGCATGGGGCACCGATGTCGGCTGCGAAGTGGCGAGCCTCGGCGTGCAGGTGCATGGCGGCATGGGTTTCATCGAGGAAACGGGCGCAGCGCGGTTTTATCGTGATGTCCGTATTGCCCCGATCTATGAAGGCACCAACGGCATTCAGGCGGCCGATCTGGTCAACCGCAAGCTCGGGCTGGTCGCATCCCTGCTCGCCGATCTGCGTAGGGATGGGGCAGGGGAGGGCAAGCTGCTCGATCTTATCGATCGCATCGAGAAGATCACCGTTGGCTATGCGGATGTATCGATCGACGATCGCCTTGCCGGCAGCTATCCGCTGCTCACCATGCTGTCGGTGGCTGCCGCTGGCGGGCTGATGGCGCGGCAGCTCCGTGCGGCAGGCGACGGCAATTCTGATTTCCTGACCATGAAGCGGGCGGCTGCGCGCTATTTTCTCGACGTGATCGTTCCGGAGGCAGCGGGATTGGCGGCCTCCGCTACAGCGGGGGCTGAGCTGCTCTATTCATGCGGCGACGGATGTTTTGTTGGCGCATGAGCTTTTGCGCGAGTCGTTGAGAAGCGCCTCGCGATCAAGCCCGAGTCGGTCAATCATCGCATTGATCTTGGGCCAGTATATGTTGAGGAAATGCTCGCGCTCGGTGACAAGCAACCGCTCGGTCGCTCCTTCCGCAAGGAACAGGCCGATACCGCGCTTGACGATGACAAGGCCATCTTCCTGGAAGACCTGATAGGCTTTCGCGACGGTAAGCGGATTCGCGCCATGCGTCTGCGCGAAGCTGCGCAGCGAGGGCAGCATGTCGCCGTCCTTATAATTGCCGTTGAGAATCATGCCCGCGATCATCGCGCGGAGCTTCAGATATGCCGGAACGGCTTCTCCATTCATGGCGCTATAGTAACATAAGTCACCTGCCGATCAAGCGGCCGGCGCAGTCCATGCACTGACCACGGAATCGAAAACCGGGCGGGGACGTTCATCCAGTGGCCGGGAAGGGGTTCCGATGAAGATGAAGCCGGCAATTCGGCAATCCGACGTACCGAACAGGTCGCGCACACGATCCGAATAGGCAGCCCATCCCGTCAGCCAGCTGGCCACGAAACCCGCCGCATGGGCGGCCGTGAGCAGGTTCATGCACGCAGCGCCGGCGGACAGTTCCTGCTCCCAAAGCGGGATTTTCCCTGCAACCGGGCACGATAGCGCCACGACCAGGACCGGCGCCTCACGGGCGAAAGCCTCCACCGCCTCGATTTCAATCCGTCCTGCCTCGGGCTTGTGGGCGAGATAGGCGGATCGCAACGCCGCGGCGAGAGCGTCCCGTTGATGCTGCGCGATAATCACGAAACGCCACGGGGCCAGCTTGCCATGATCGGGCGTTCGGGTAGCAATGGAAAGGATCTGACGGAGTTGCGCTTCGTCCGGGCCGGGCGCTACCATGTCGCGCGCCTTCCCGGAACGTCGTGTGGCCAGCAGGGACAGTGGCGATGAAAGGTCGTTGAACATGTCACGCGCGCTATCACGATGCGACGAGAGCAACAATCTTCCTCCCAATCAACAAAGGCGGTACTCTACTTACATTGATGACAGTACAAATGTCGTGCAAGTGAGAAGCGCTGGGAGGAGTGGTCTGCAATGGCGATGACGGGTGATATTTATGCGGCGGAGGCGCAGCGCACGTTGCTCGGTCATCCGCGCGGCCTGTTCGTGCTGTTCTTCGCCGAGATGTGGGAGCGTTTTTCCTATTACGGGATGCGCGCCCTGCTCATCTTCTACCTCACCAAGCATTGGCTGTTCGATGACGGCAAGGCGAACCTGATCTACGGCGCATATACGTCGCTCGTTTACATCACGCCCGTTCTGGGCGGCTATCTTGCGGACCGCTATCTCGGCCAGCGCAAGGCGGTCACCTTTGGCGCGCTTCTGCTGACCTTCGGTCACTGCCTGATGGCTGTGGAAGGGGATGGCGGGCAGAGCGACGGGGCGATCAACGTCTTCTGGCTCGCGCTTGCCTTCATCATCGTCGGCTCGGGCTTCCTAAAGGCCAATATCTCGGTGATCGTCGGCCAGCTCTACGGCCTCACCGATCCGCGTCGCGACGGTGCCTATACGATTTTCTACATGGGCATTAACGTAGGGGCGGCGATCGGCACGATCGTGGCTGGCTGGCTCGGCGAAACCTATGGCTGGGCTTATGGCTTCGGCGCGGCCGGGATCGGCATGCTGCTCGGCCTGATTGTGTTCGTATGGGGCAAGCCGCTGCTGATGGGCAAGGGAGAAGCGCCCGATCCCGCACGGCTGCGGGCTCCGGTTGCCGGGCTTCGGCTCGAATGGCTCCTCTATCTGATCGGCCTGCTCTCGGTTCTGGTGATCTGGGGCCTGGTGCAGTATCAGGGCGTGATCCAGAATCTGCTGACCGTCTCGGGCATACTGTTACTTGGCTATGTGCTCTACTCGGCCTTCAAGCTCGATCCGCACGCGCGCGACCGGATGCTCGTGATCCTGTTCCTGATCGCGCTAAACCCGATCTTCTGGGGCTTGTTCGAACAAGCGGGCGGATCGCTCAACCTCTATACCGATCGCTTCGTGGATCGGCAGGGCGTCCCCGCATCGCTATTCCAGTCGATCAATCCGATCTACATCGTCCTTCTCGGACCGATCTTTGCCGGGCTCTGGGTGTTCCTCGGCAGGCGGGGACTCGAACCGTCAGCGCCCGCCAAATTCGGTCTCGCGCTCCTACAGGTCGGTATATCCTTCCTGGTCTTCGTGTGGGGCGCGACGGTCGTCGGGCCGGAGGTCGCGACCCCGGTCCTGTTCGTGTTCCTGATCTATCTGTTCCAGACGACCGGCGAGCTTTGCCTGTCGCCCGTCGGGCTGAGCGCCATGAACCGGCTCGCACCCAAGCATCTGGCGAGCCTGATCATGGGCGCCTGGTTCTACATGACGGCGGTCGGCAATTTCGTCGCCGGCAAAATCGGCGAGGCGACCGGCGGGCATGACGGCGAAATGACCAAACAGGGCACACTGGATGTGTATGCGACCATCGGTTGGTGGACGATCGGCATCGGCGTGGCCGTGCTGCTGGTCTCACCGCTGATCAAGCGCATGATGCACCTCGACACGCTTCGTGACGACACGCTGGCGGGGCAGGAAGAGATAGGCGAGCCGCAAGCGGCGGGAACTCGTCTCGAAGGTGAACAGGCGAGGTAAGAGCCTTTTCTCCGGAATCTGGCGCTAGATCGGTTGACGCGCTAAGGGCGAGCCATGACTCGCAGCTATTTCGGCACTGACGGTATCCGGGGGCGCACCAACGAAGCGCCGATGACGCCCGAGATCGCAATGTGTGTCGGTCAGGCCGCTGGCGCGCATTTCCTGCGCGGCACCCATCGCCACCGCGTCGTGATCGGCAAGGATACGCGGCTTTCCGGTTATATGATGGAATCTGCCCTCGTCGCTGGCTTTACCAGCGTCGGCATGGATGTGGTGATGGTGGGGCCGATGCCGACACCCGCCATCGCGATGCTCGCCCGATCGATGCGCGCAGATATCGGCGTGATGATCTCCGCCAGCCACAATCCCTTCGCTGACAACGGCATCAAGCTGTTCGGCCCGGATGGTTACAAGCTTTCCGATGCCGACGAGATGGCGATCGAAGCGCTGATGACGAAGAGTCAGCCGAAGCTCGCCGCCGCGCCCGACATCGGCCGCGCTCGCCGGATCGAGGACGCACGCGGCCGCTACATCCATTTCGTCAAATCCACCTTTCCCGAGCATCTCCGCCTCGACGGCCTCAAGATTGTCGTCGATTGCGCGAATGGCGCCGCCTATCAGGTCGCCCCCTCCGCATTGTGGGAACTGGGCGCTGAGATCGTTGCGATCGGCGTCTCCCCCAACGGCATCAATATCAACGATCAATGCGGGTCGACTGCCCCCGCCGCTGTGCAGGCCAAGGTGCTCGAGACGGGCGCTGACCTGGGCATCGCGCTTGATGGCGACGCGGACCGCCTTATCGTCGTGGACGACAAGGGCAAGATCATCGACGGGGACCAGCTTATGGCCCTGATCGGTCGCTCCTGGGGCCGGCGAGGGGAATTGAAGGGGGGGGCGGTTGTCGCTACCGTGATGTCCAACCTCGGTCTCGAACGCTGCCTCGCCGCACAAAATATCGGCCTGATCCGCACGCAGGTTGGCGACCGTTACGTTGTCGAGGAGATGCGGGCCAAGGGCTACAATGTCGGCGGCGAACAGTCTGGACACATTATCCTGATGGACCATGGTACGACGGGCGACGGGGTCGTTGCCGCGCTCCAGATCCTTGCCGAGCTTGTCGAAAGTGGCGAGAAGGCCAGTACGTTGCTCAACCAGTTTGAGCCGCTGCCCCAGTTCCTCAAGAATGTTCGTTTCGCAGCCGGTCAGCCGCTGGAGGCCGCGAGCGTCAAGACCGCTATCGCCGACGCTGAAGCCAAGCTCGACGGCAAGGGGCGCCTCTTGATTAGAAAATCAGGCACTGAACCGCTAATCCGGGTAATGGCCGAAGGTGAGGATTCTGTGTTTGTCGAGGCGCTTGTCGATCAAATCTGCGAGGCAGTGCGAGCGGTGGCGTGATCCCGCGCGTGCTCATCATCGCCGGTTCCGATTCAGGCGGCGGCGCGGGCATTCAGGCGGATCTCAAGACGGTCGCCATGATGGGCGGCCACGGCATGACGGCGATCACTGCGATCACCGCACAGAACACACTCGGCGTTACGGCGGTCGAACTCGTCTCGTCGGGCATGGTGCTGGCGCAGATCGATGCGGTGCTTGGCGATATCGGTGTTGATGCAATCAAGATAGGCATGATCGGATCGTCCGAGACGGCTCATACCGTCGCTGATCGATTGGAAACGCTGAAAGGCGTACCGATCGTTTTCGATCCCGTTATGATTGCGACCAGCGGCTCGGTTTTGGCCGATGCGGCGACGATTGCTGCGTTCGATCGCCTGATGCACGTAGCGCGGATCGTCACGCCGAATCTGCCGGAGATGCAGGCGCTCGGCGGCAATCCTTTCGAACTCGCCCGGCGCACTCGCGCGGCGGTCCTGCTCAAGGGCGGGCATACCCAAAGCGCCACGATCGTCGATCAGTTGATCAATCCGGACGGCGGCAAATGCGAATGGCGTGATACCCGCATCGAAACCACCCACAGCCACGGCACCGGTTGCACGCTTGCTAGCGCCATAGCGACTGGTCTCGGCGCAGGAATGCCGCTGGGCGATGCGGTCGCCCGTGCTCGCGCTTATGTCAGACAGGCGTTGGAAAACGCCCCCGGACTAGGCCGGGGGCACGGACCGATGGGATTTCTGCCAGAAATCTAGCGGACGCGAGGCCCGCCATAGGGTAGCGGCGGCGGCGGGCGGCGGTCGCGGCGGGGGAGTTGCGCCTGATAGGCGACCGAGCAATGATCCAGGCAATAGGGAAAGCCGGGGTTGATCGGCTTGCCGCAGAAATGGAAATCCGGCTCGCCGGGATGGCCGAGAGGCCATTTGCAGATCTTGTCGGTCAGGTCGAGCAGGCTGGTCTTGTCCGCGAACTCAGCCGCCGGCTTGGCGGGTACAAGGCGGCGGGGCGGGGCGGGCGACGAGGGGGTCTGTTGCTCACCCGGCATGGCGCGCTGGAAACCGCCCGGCCCGATCGAGCGGATGACCGGCTGCGGCGCGGCCGGAGGCTGGATGGTTGCAACGGGCGAGGCCGGTTCAGGCGTCGCGGTAACGGCAGGCTGCGGCCGCACGGGGCGGGGCGCTGGGGCTGCCACCACCGGCTTCGGCATATCGGCACGCTCCGTCCCTTCATTACCTTCGCCCGCCTTTACCGGCGAGGGTCGCGATTGCAGGCCAAGCCGGTGCGCCTTGCCGATGACAGCGTTGCGGCTCACTCCCCCGAGTTCTTCGGCGATCTGGCTGGCGGTCGATCCGCCTTCCCACATTTTTCTGAGCTGCTCGATGCGCTCGTCTGTCCAGGACATTGAAACTCCTTGAGTTGCGTCCGCCGATTGATCCTGCTTGCGGACGCAATCGACGGCTCCTAATCGACTGACGCATGAGCGACCAGTCAAAAATTCAGCTTCCCACACCCGGTGTCCCGGTGATCCCTTTGGTCAACTGGGGGGGATTGTATGGCCTGTATATCAAGGAGGTGCGGCGTTTCTTCAAGGTCCAGCTTCAAACGATCTGGGCGCCGGCCATCACGACCCTTCTTTTTCTCGTGATTTTTACGGTTGCGCTTGGCGGCAGCGGCAAGACGATCATGGGCTATCATTACGCCACGTTCCTCGCGCCCGGCCTGATCGTGATGGGCATGATGCAGAACGGCTTCGCCAACGCCAGCTTCTCGCTGCTTGTCGGCAAGATGCAAGGAACGATCGTTGATTATCTGATGCCGCCGATCGCGACCGCAGAACTGCTCATTGCGTTGATTGGCGCGGCGGTCACGCGCGCAGTGCTGGTCGGTATCGCCGTGTGGGCCGCCATGTCGTTCTGGCGCGATGTGCAGGTGGTCCCCGAGCATTTCTGGGCGGTGGCCTGGTTCGGGCTGATGGGCTCGATGCTGCTCGCCTTTCTGGGTTTGCTAACTTCGATCTGGGCCGAAAAGTTCGATCATGCGGCAGCTGTCACCAATTTTGTGGTCCAGCCGCTGTCGTTGTTGTCGGGCACCTTCTATTCGGTCGACAAGCTCGCGCCTACCTTTCAGGCGATCAGCCACGCCAATCCGTTCTTTTATGTGATCTCCGGCTTCCGCTACGGCTTCATCGGGACAAGCGATTCGCCGATACTTGTCGGAGCTCTGGGTTTGCTCGCTGTCAACACGGTACTTGGTATCGTCTGCTACCTGGTTCTGATCAGCGGCTGGAAGATCAAGGCGTAGTCGGCAGACCTGATCTCCCCGGCGGTCTGGCTGGGCAATTTCTCAACTTATTGTCACTAAGCGAGCGTTAGCCATTGCCGGCAATGCGAATGTTACTCCGTAGCCCAATATTGGGCGTGAGAGGACGCCAATGCCAGTAGCCGAATCGATCAGCGCACATTCCCAATGGAAGCTGCGCCCGACGCGAACGCAGCAGATAGTGACTGCGAAGATGCGCGGTGCTTACACGGTGGAGCAGGATATCGTCGTCCGCAATTTCTCGTCGGAAGGACTTGGTGCGATTGCCCGCGATTGCCCGCCCGGTCTGGCGGAGACCGTTGTCGTCAGCATCGGCCCGATCATGGATCGGGTCGCGACGGTGCAATGGGTGCGCGGGGACAGGTTCGGCCTTCATTTTCAGAAACCGCTTTCCCGCACCGATCATGATTATTTGACCTGTCGCTCGATCGATAAACGTCCAGGGTTCCAACTCTTCTAGTTGTGTGGCGCGCCACGCAGTCCGGAGCGAACCGGTCTCAAGTCGCATAATCCCGTGAACAGGGAAGATTTCCGACTTAATGATCGCGTTTTGGGCATCGTCGGCTGGAGGCGTCAGGGAGTTTTCTGAAGGCTATCAGGGGGAAACGAGACCCCCCGATTTTGGGCCCATATGTGCTTTGGGGGGCGTGTCAGACCGGCAGCTTTTGAGACGAAGTGGCATGAGCGGACCTACGCACCACCAAATCTTCAGTGTAAACGAGGGCCCTACAGTCGAACGGGCAACCATGTTCACGGGCGTAACAGCTTGCTCGACGGGCGCCTGATCGGACCAGCCGCAGCGGCAGGCTTGTTTCAGCGGTCTCCCAGATGTGCCCAGGTACTGATGGATAGCTTCTTACCCATATTCGGGCGATGTCGATAGACTGGATCATTCGCTCAGCCATAATCTCTATGAGCTTGATCTATCGGTTCTGAAGGCGCAACACTGCTCCTCGACCGCTCGAAGATAGCGGCTTGAATTAGGAGAGAGCGCTATGGCACTGAAAGGTTCAGCCTTCGTGTATTCTGCGGCTATTTGCTTGTTGGCAGCGCCGTTTGCACCTGTCCGTGCAAATGAAGGTCTGCTGAAGCTGCAGCAGGATGCGAATCAATGGGTGATGCCTCTGGGGAACTACAGTAGTACCCGCTACAGCAGCCTTACCCAGATAACCCGCGACAATGTGAAGAACTTACGGGTTGCTTGGTCTTTCTCGACCGGTGTACTTCGCGGTCACGAAGGTGGTCCGCTCGTCATTGGTAACATGATGTACGTCCACACGCCTTTTCCTAACAAGGTGTACGCGCTTGACCTTACGAAGGACGGCGCCATCGCCTGGTCCTATGAGCCGCGCCAGGACAATAAGGTCATCGCTGTGATGTGTTGCGACACCGTTAATCGGGGCGTCGCTTACGGGGACGGCAAGATCTTTTTGCATCAAGCCGACACGACGCTCGTCGCGCTGGATGCGAAGACCGGCAAGGTCGTCTGGACCGCGAAGAACGGCGATCCGACCAAGGCCGAAACCGGCACCGGAGCCCCCCTTGTGGCCGGAAACTACGTCATCATCGGCAACAGCGGCGGCGAATACGGCGTCCGTGGCAATCTGGCCGCCTACGACATCGCTACCGGAAAACTAGCCTGGCGAGCATATTCGCAGGGGCCGGACAGCGATACGCTGATCGATCCTTCGAAGACCAAGTCGATGGGTAAGGCCGTAGGCAAGGATTCCGGCCTGGCCGGCTGGAAGGGCGACCAGTGGAAGCTCGGCGGCGGCACCGCCTGGGGGTGGACCAGCTTCGATCCGGCCACCCAGACCATCTACTACGGCTCGGGCAATCCAGGGACCTGGAACCCCATCCAGCGCCCCGGAGACAATCGTTGGTCGATGGCGATCTGGGCACGTGACCTGAAAACCGGGAAAGCCAAATGGATCTACCAGATGACCCCGCACGACGAATGGGATTATGACGGCGTCAATGAAATGGTGCTGATCGACCGGGAGTGGAAAGGCAAGAAGCGCAAGCTGCTCGTCCATTTCGATCGCAACGGCTTCGCGTACGCGCTTGACCGCACCACGGGGGAGTTGCTGGGTGCGGAGAAGTTCGATCCGACGGTGAACTGGGCCTCGTCGATTGATCTAAAGACCGGCCTGCCGGTGCGCGTGCCAGAATATTCGACCGAAAAGACGGGCGAGGATGTCGCGACCAAGAACATATGCCCAGCGGCACTTGGCTCGAAGGACCAGCAACCTGTGGCCTACAGCCCGGATACTGGGATGTTTTATATACCCGGCAACCATGTGTGCATGGATTATGAACCGACGAAGGTCGCCTATGTAGCCGGCTCACCTTATGTCGGCGCTACGCTTTCCATGTACCCGCCCAAGGGAGAGAGCAATCTCGGCCGTTTCGTTGCCTGGGATCCGATCGCACAGAAATCGGCATGGGAAATCAAGGAGCCATTCTCCGTGTGGAGCGGCCCGCTCGCTACGGCTGGCGGTGTCGTGTTTTACGGCACCATGGAGGGGTATCTGAAGGCTGTCGATGCCAAGTCGGGTGAGGAACTCTACAAGTTCAAGACACCGTCCGGCATCATCGGAAACATCAACACCTATACGTATAGCGGCAAGCAATATATTGCCGTGCTTTCGGGCGTCGGCGGCTGGGCCGCGATCGGTATGGCCGCTGGCCTGACCGGCGACAATGAGGGCCTTGGGGCGGTGGGCGCCTATCGCTCGCTGTCGCAATATACCAACCTTGGAGGGACGCTCACTGTATTCGAGGTTCCCTGATCAGATCCGACCTTTTTTTCAGCCGCGTTTAGAAGAATGAGGTTAGGATGTTTTCTCGGTTCTTAGGATTGATTGGCCTGGTGGCCCTGATTGGTTGCGGGGTAGCCTTTGCCCAAACCACGCAAAACCCGGCAGCTCCACCCTCTGCCGGGAATGCGGCCTCTCCGGCTGGGAGCGCAGGCGCTATTTCGGACGAGTTGGCATGGACGCGTTTCAGCGGCTGGAAACGCTATCACGCCAATTGCTCAGTATGCCACGGGCCGGACGGGCTGGGGGGAACATTCGCCCCCGGCCTCGTCGCATCACTTAGAGGCCTAGACCATGATCAATTCCTGAACGTGGTCGTGAACGGCAAAGAAAATGCCCAGCTGGCCATGCCTTCCTTCGGGGCCGATCCCAATGTCATGTGTTACATCGAAGATATCTACATCTATCTGAAAGCACGCTCGGACGGCGAAATGGATCGGGGGCGTCCGACCAATCAACCGGCCAAGCCCAAAGCATTTGCCGAGGCGGAGACAGCGTGCATGGGCAGTTGAGCCTGTGAGACCCGTATATGCTTCGATCATGCTACTGGCGATGTGCAGCTCGGAGCTAGCACATACTCAGGCGATGGAGGCCGTCGACCGTTCTGCCTTGCGGGTGTGCGCTGATCCGGCCGCGCTGCCATTCTCGTCCCAGGACGAGCGCGGCTTCGAAAACAGGATCGCGTCGCTGTTTGCTAAGGATCTCGGCATTCCCGTTCGCTATATCTGGTTTCCCAGCGTGATGGGCTTTTATCGGCGAACGCTTAATGTCAGGCGGTGCGACATCGTTATGGGCGCACCGGCTGATAGTGAATTGGCGCAGAGCACAAAGCCCTATTATCGCTCCACATTCGCCATTCTCACCCGGTCAGCTGATCAATTGAAGATCACCAGCCTTCACGATCCTTTGCTCAAGGGCAAGCGCATCGGCGTTCAGGCGCGCACGCCGGTGGCTGACCTTATCGCCCGCTACGGCCTTGTCGACCAGATGCATGCCTATGATCTGATGGTGGACAGCCGCATTACATCCGTGGGTAATCAGATGGCGGGCGACCTGCTTGCCGGGAAGATCGATGTGGCAATCATCTGGGGGCCAGTCTCCGCACATCAGGCGCGCCTGCATCCCGACGCGCTAAAGATGGTCGCGCTCGGCGAAGCGGAGGATGGCGTTCAGCTCGCTTATTCGATCGCGATGGCCGTCCGTCGCGGGGAGTCCCGCTGGCGCGGCAGGGTCGAAGAGTTTCTTAACAGTCATGCGCGAGAGATAACCCACATTATTGAGGAAGCGGGCGTACCTCTCCTGCCGTTGGATGGAGACCAGCCATGATCCCGCTCCAGCTTCCCCTTTTACTGCTTGCGGCTTCCGTTTCGGGCGACGTCGTATCGGATTATCCAACCGAGGCGCGGGTCGACTATGTCATGGGTTGCATGGCGGCCAACGGCCAATCTTACGACACGCTCAAGCGCTGCTCCTGCAGCATCGACACCATTGCCTCGCTTCTTCCTTATCCGGATTATGAAAAGGCCGAGACGGTCATGAGAATGCGCGACGAAGCCGGCGAACGTGCTTCTCTGTTTCGTGAGGTCAGAACGCTGACCAGCGCGACCCGGCGGCTAAGGGAGGCGATGGTCGAAGCTGATTTGCGCTGTTTCTGATTCCAAAAAAGGAGATCCGGATGTCCAAAGGATTCCACCGATTTTCCTGCGCGTTGGTTGCTCGGTGGGCTGCCTTGCCGATCAACGCCGCAGCGCCCTCAGATCGGGCGAATGTTATTGCCTATCTTGCCAATCCTAAATGATGGTGAGGCGCATCAGGCACATATTATTGGGGGCGTCGATCCTGTGCCTCGGATGTACGGGGTTTGCCGCGCGTCCCGCACCTGACAAAACTCCCGCCAATTGGCCGTGCGATGATCCGCCGCCAGGCGCCCCGGACGAGAGCTGGCTTTGGGCCGGGGCAAAGTTCGATTCCTCCTGGCGCGCCGATCCCGCAATCTCATCCCTGGTGACCGCGACGGCGCAACGGCGCATGGCCGAGGTCGACGCTGTGGCACAGATAAGTCGGTTCGCAGCTGGGCGCCCCGATCGCGCCGGCGCGATGACGCAGGCGGCCTCCGGGCTTATCGATGTAATCGGCGCCGAATACCGCGTCGTACTAGACGGCATCATACACTTCAACGATCGTCAGGCGATCTTGGCGAAGCGCTTGGAAAGTGCCTATGCGAAGCTAGACGATGTGCTTGACGGCGCGACGCCCGACCCGAAATCGGAAACGGCTGCGCTGCAAGATCAGGTCCGCTGGGACACGCGCATCTTTGAAGATCGCCAGCGTTTGCTGCCCATCATGTGCCGGATCCCCGGTGTCCTGAACGCCCGGCTCGGCACGCTGCTGGCTGTCGCGGAGGAAAACGCCAACCCGGAAAAGGCAGCCTCGTCCTATCTGCTCTATGTGACGAACGAACGCGCCGGCGAAATCAGCATTATTGACCCGGCAAGCCGCAGGGAGATTGATCGCATCGCCGTCGGAAAGCGGCCGCGCGGCCTGGTAGCCAGCCCGGATCACACATTGCTCTATGTGGCGCTGAGTGGCTCGCCGATCGGCGGGCCTGATGTCGACGAATTCCGCTTGCCTCCACCGGACCAAGCTGCGGACGGGATCGCTATCATCGACCTGGCCAGCAATAAGGTCGTGAGGACATTACGCGGGATTTCCGATCCTGAGCAGCTTGCGATCAGCCCCGATGGCACGCGCATATATGTGTCGAGTGAAGACAGCGGCAAACTGATCATACTCGACACCCAAGGTAACATCCTTTCGGCCCTTTCGGTCGGTGGCGAGCCTGAAGGAGTCGCCGTTTCCCCCGACGGGAAGATTGTGCTCGCGACATCGGAAGAAGATGGGTCGGTCGCGGTCGTCAAGACCAGCAAACCCGAGGTGGTGAACCGGATCAAAGTGGCCGAACGCCCACGCAATGCCCTCTTTCTACCGAACGGCCGTGCTGCCGTGCCGGGGGAGTTCGATTCATCGGTTGCGCTGATCGATTACAATCGAGGGCAATTGCTTCGAAAGATCAAGCTCGCGAGCGAAGATCGGCCGATGGGCATCGCATTGGCCGGTTCCTCGATCCTTGTGACCACCGGCCGCGGGGGGCGATTGGTCAAGATCAATCCGGCTGACAGCGCAAAGGATAAACCTGTTCAATCCGTTGCGTTGGTGGGGGAGCGGCCGTGGGGCTTGGCCATATCGCCCGATGGCAAAACGGCGATCACAGCGAATGGACCGGGTAACGATATCACGATGGTGGATGTGGCGACCATGCGGATATTGGCTAAAATAAGCTCATCCGGCGGGCCATGGGGCGCTTTGGCGGTCCCAATACGCCGCTGATTTTCTAGGTCTAGCGGAAAATGCATAATTATAAGTCGGCACGCAGACCTGCTCTCGCCTTGGTGATCCTAATAACCAATATTCCTACATCGGTTCTCGCGCAGCAGGCAGATGATCGCCCAGCGACCATAGTCGTGACCGCGCCGGGCGGTGCGATCGATGTAGACGACGCGCTCAAGCTCTCTGCCTACGATATCGGCCGCGCTGGAACGCCGGATATTCTTGCCGCACTGACGCGGACGATGGCGGGCGTCACCTTACAGGATGCGCAGAACAATCCCTGGCAGCCCAATCTGGTCTATCGCGGCTTCATCGCTTCGCCATTGCAGGGGCAGGCGCAGGGGCTTGCGGTCTATCTCGACGGTGTACGGTTCAACCAGCCGTTCGGTGATACCGTACAGTTTGATCTGATTCCCGAAGCCGCGATCAAGTCGCTCTCGGTTCTGGACGCCAGCCCGATCTACGGCCTGAACGCGCTCGGCGGCGCGGTAGTACTGGCAACGAAGACCGGCCTCAGCGACCCCCGCCTTGAGGCAAGCGCCACCGGGGGCCGCTTCGGCTCTATCGAGACCAGCATCTCGAGCGGGTTTTCGGCAGGCGATTTCAATGCCTTCTCGGCATTCCAGTATAGCCGCGACAAAGGCTGGCGCGATCATTCGCCGTCGAGCCTCTACAATGGCTATCTCGATCTCGGCGTCGATTACGAAGGCGGGGGGCTGCACCTCAAGCTGGTCGGCGCGGATACCGATCTGACCGGCAATGGCGTCTCCCCGGTCGAGCTGCTGGCTGCAGCCCGGCGTGCTGTTTTCACCTGGCCTGACAACAGCCGCAGCCGCTATGGCCGGATCAGCCTGCACCCGTGGGTCGCGCTGTCCGACACGACCCGCCTTGAAGGATCGATTTACGCGCAACGCTTGACGCTGCGCACCGTCAACGGGGACGCCGCCGACATCGAAGGCTGCGAGGATGATCCAGGCCTGCTGTGCCTTGAAGCCGTAGGCGCTGGCGATGACGAAGAAGTTCAATCGATCCTGACGGACTCGCATGGCGATGCGATCGCCGACACGCTGGGCGGGGAGGGCTATGGCGTGCTCAATCGCGGCCGTACCCGCACGAATGCTATGGGCGCTCTGTTCCAGATCATCGACACGCGCTCGCTGGGATTGGACGAAAATCATCTATCTCTGGGCTTTAGCTACGACAGTAGTCGCACCCGCTTCGATACCTCAACCGAACTGGGCGAGCTAACCGAGGAGCGCAGCGTCGATGGCCTTGGCAGCCTAATAGTCCAGCGGGATGGTGCCATCGCGCCGGTCGGGCTTATCGCCCATACCGATTATTGGGGCGTGTTCCTGCAGGATCGCCTCCCCATCCTGTCGGGTCTGACCGCCGAGTTGGGCCTGCGCTACAATCGCGCCCGCGTTCGGCTCGACGACCAGATCGCGACAGCGCTCAATGGCAAGCATTTGTTCGACCGGCTCAATCCGGGGATCGAGTTCGACTATGCCCTGTCCGGCCATTTTGCTTTGCGGGCGGGCTATGCGGAATCCAACCGCGTACCGACACCCGCCGAACTCAGCTGCGCGGACAAGAATGCTCCGTGCAGTCTGACCAATTTCTTCGTCGCCGATCCGCCGCTCAAGCAGGTGGTGGCAAAGAGCTGGGAGCTCGGGGCATCCGGCGCCGGCGATCTGGGCGGCCTGAAGATCGAATGGCTGCTCTCGGCCTACCGCACCGACAATCGTAACGACATCCAGTATATCGCGTCGGAAATCCGGGGGCGGGCTTTCTTTCAGAATATCGGCGACACGCGCCGGCAAGGCATAGAGGCGACGCTCAAGGCATCGCGCAGCGGCTTCAAGGGTTCGCTCAGCTACGCCTACACCGACGCCACCTATCGTGACGAACTGGCGCTATCGAGCCCCGCTAATCCCGAAGCCGATGAGGTCGGCATCATTACGGTAGAACGCGGTGATCGTTTAGCCGGGATACCGAAGCACAGCCTCGCACTTAGCCTTGACTATGCCGGGAAGGTCGGTGAGCGCGGCTGGTCGATCGGCGGCGATGTCATCGCCCGGTCGAGCCAGTATCTGATCGGCGACGAAGCCAACGACAATCCGCGCTTGCGCGGCTATGCGATCGTCAACCTGCGCGCAGGGATAGACATCACTCGGGGCATCACCCTGTTCGGCGAAGTGCGTAACGCGCTCGGCGGGAAATATGCGACGTTCGGTACCTTCACCGAAGTGGATGAAATCGAACTGGAAGAGACACCCGGTGCGTCCAATCCGCGCGCTTACGGTCCGGGTAGTCCACGCCGCTGGTATGCCGGAGTGAAGGCAAAATTCTGAGAAGTGACAGTAGCTCGGGCCGATTCCATTAAAGAACTCCCGCTTGTAGTCACGCGCTCGTCTGCTTTGATATTCGATGCTCCTGTTCTTGACCTATGCACGGACGAACTGGGTGTCATCGAGATCAAGCTCGCGCACGGGGTCCGCAAGCCCAAGGACGTGGTGCGGAAGCGACGGCTGAGCGAGGACGAGTATCGGACACTCGGCCGCATTCTTTGCCGACACTAGCTCGAGCATTGCCGGCTTGCTCGCTTCTCGCCGGCCATAGCCCGGGAGATGATGGAGCTGCAGACGCGCTCGGCATCATCGCGGCGGGTGCCGGCGTATCGCTTGTACCCACGTCGGTGGCCGGGTTGCATCGCTTCGGCATCGTGTATCGGGCGATCGAGGCGCCCGCGCCGACCACTCGGCTCAGCCCGAGCTACCGGCGGAACAATCAATTGGCGGCCCTGTCGACCTTCAAGCGACGGTGGAACTGTTTGTGGCGGAGTGCCGCAAATCCCGGGCTGGCCAGCCAAGGCGGGAGACGCCGCCGCCGTCCCAAAGGAGGCTGGCTGACTCCGTTAGGCGAAATCCCGAGGATCGTCCCGGCATCAGGTGATCAGCTGAATAGCTCTTCATATAGTATATGGCGATTCCCGGTCAGGCCGCTGCAGCCGCTGGGTCTGGCCATGTAGACAACGATACTGCTCCGGGAGGGTGCGGATGCGACCGATGTCGCGCGAATGTCGCGATTCTAACTGGTTTTCGCGACGCGGCGCGCCAAGCCTATGTCGGCCCGGCGATTCCATTCTTCGATGATCTGCCAACAGGTAGCGGCGTAATATTATGCAGCAACACCTTATTTTTCGGGGTTTTTACAAATCCCTCCCCATTTGACATTACGATATATGTAATTTAATTACGATAATGTGAGAAAGTGGGAGGCAGCATGAAATTCCTGCGCAATGCGTGGTACGTCGCGATGTGGGGGGAGGATTTATCGAAGGACAAGCCCGTTCAGCGGCGGATTCTCGGCCATCCTGTCGTTCTGTACCGGTCTCAAGCCGGCGAGCCGATCGCATTGAGCGACGCCTGCCCCCACCGCTTTGCGCCGCTGCATCTTGGCCCGTTGCAGCCGGGGGATCGCATCCAATGTCCCTATCACGGATTGCAGTTCGACAGGGATGGCCGGTGCGTTCACAATCCGCATGGAGCCGGCCGTATCCCGCCTGCCGCCAAGGTGCGCGCGTGGCCGGTGGTCGAGCGGCATCTAGCCATTTGGATCTGGATGGGCGACGAAGTCCCCGATCCTGCGCGCATTCCCGATTTCTCGCATCTAGACCAGGCCGATCCGGCCAATGTCTCCAAGCGGGACTGGATCGAACTCAGCGCCAATTACAAACTGGTGAACGACAATCTGCTCGATTTAAGCCATGTCAGTTTCCTCCATGACGGTATTCTCGGCAGCGCCGAGACGGTGCCTGCGGCCACCGACGTCATCCAGGAGGGGAGCACTATCTATGTGAACCGCTCGATGCCCAACGTGCCGATCCCGCCGATGATGCGCCTGATGTTCACACCAGCGATCGAGGGCGGACCGGTCGATCTGTGGATGGATGTCCGTTGGAACGTGCCCGGATGCATTCGAAATTTCAATGGCGCGACCAATCCCGGAGCGCCGCGCGAGGAAGGCAGCGGCATCATCGGGAGTCACTTCATGACACCGATCGACGAGACCAGCACCGCCTATCATTTCTGCGCGATACGCTGGAATGCGCGCAGCCAGAACGAGGAGGCCGATGCCCATATCCGGCAGCAATTGTCGGAGCTGCGCCGCTATGCCTTCGAAATACAGGACAAGCAGATTATCGATGCACAGCAGAGCAATCTGCTGAACCCGGCCGTCGATACGAGCCGACCCGCACTGTTCGAAATCGATGCGGGGCCGGTGCGGTTCGCGCGCATCTTGAACGACCTCATCGCAGCCGAAGACGAAGCTGCTGGCTGACCCTGGCTGGCCGATCGTGCCGGCGCCCGCGCGCTTGGGCGAGCCTGCCAGCCTCCCTTTCAGGATAATCGGATCTTAGTTTCATGGCGAACCTCTTCTCTCCCCTGGCGGTTGCGGGCCTCGAGCTCGCCAATCGGATCATTGTGTCACCGATGTCGCAATATTCGGCGGTCGATGGGTGTCCGACGGACTGGCATTTTATTCATTATGGTGCGCTGGCGAACTCGGGAGCGGCGCTGGTCACCGTGGAATCGACGCATGTCGATGCGATCTCGCGCGGGACGCTCGGCTGCCTGGGTCTGTACAATCACGAGCAGGAGCAGAGCTTCCGCCGCATTGTGGAGGCCGTGCACGAGCTCGGTTCGAGCCTGATCGGCGTCCAGCTCAACCATTCGGGGCGAAAGGCGTCCTCGACGCTCCCCTGGGAGCCGGTCAAGGGCGCGCTGGAGGCGGGGCGAGGCTGGCAGACCATATCCTCCTTCACCGAACCGTTCGGTCCTGGCTGGCCCGTGCCGCGCATGGCCAGCGAGGACGACCTCGCGCAGATCGTGCAGTCCTTCGTAGCGTCGACGCAGCGCGCGCTACGCGCCGGTTTCGACACTATCGAAGTCCATGCGGCGCATGGCTATCTGCTGCATTCCTTCCTATCGCCGCTGACGAACAAGCGAATTGACGCCTGGGGCGGCGATATCGAGGCGCGCATGCGCTTTCCGCTGCAGGTGATCGGCGCCGTACGCGATGCCTGGCCGCGCGAGAAGCCCATGAGCGTTCGCGTTTCGGCGAGCGACTGGGATCCGGCCGGATGGACAATCGAGGATAGTGTCGTCTTCACCAAGCGTCTCCAGGCGCTCGGCTGCGACTATGTCTGCATGTCGTCCGGCCAGACCAGCGCGGATACGAAGGTCGCGATCGCCCCTGGTTTCCAGACGCCGTTCGCGGCAAGGGTCAAGCGCGACACCGGTCTCACTGTCAGTGCGCTGGGTCTCATCGCCGATGCCGAAGAGGCGCAGCGGGTGATCGCCGACGGCCATGCCGACCTCGTCACGCTCGGGCGCGCCTTTCTCGACAATCCGCATTGGGCTTGGACCGCTGCCGCCCGGCTCGGCGCGTCGATCAATCGGCCGCGGCAATATCAGCGTGCCGCGCCGGGGGTGTGGCCGGCGGCGCCCGGCGCCGATCTCGCGTCACGGGACGAATGATAGTGTCATCGGCGCCCCATCTGCAGCAGCCGGCCGACCTGCTCTTTGTCCTGGCCTGCTGGCTGTCCTGCGCGATCTGGGCCGGTGTCGGTGCCTATAAGCTCTGCCATCGGCACGAGATGATCGAGATTATTCGCAGCCGAGCCATTCCCTGGCCGGTTGCCGCCTATATGGCCTCGACAGCGGCCGAGCTGATCGGGGCGCTGTTAGTCGGCACGCAGATCGCGGTCACCGAGGGGGCGCTCATCTGGCTGGCCTTCCTCCTAGTAGTGACGCCTATCTTTCACGGTGCGGTGCTGCGCGACGGGGCGATCGACTATCCGCATTTCGTGCAATTGCTGAAGAACCTGTCCATCGCCGGCGGGCTGCTTGCCCTGATCCTGATCGATTTGGGCCGCCGTTCACCACCGGCTGAACCCTTTTCCGCCTACCGCTCTGGCGTCGTGACCCCGCACGCCGTCAATGACCAGGACAAATCTCAATGAATAACGACCCGACCGTTGCCGCCCTCCTCGCCGAAGCCCTCGCGCGTCATGGCGTCGAGATAATGTTCTCGCAAAGCCTGCCGTCGGCGCTGCTTCTGGCGGCAGAGGATCTGGGCATCAGGCAATATTCCTACCGGACCGAAAATGCCGGCACGGCGATGGCCGACGGCTATGCCCGCGTGTCCCGCAAGATCGGCGTCGTGACGGCCCAAAATGGTCCGGCGGCAACCCTGCTTGTGCCTGGCCTCGCCGAGGCTCTCAAGGCGTCGATCCCGGTGGTGGCGCTGGTCCAGGAGGTCAATCGCAACCAAGCGGATCGCAACGCCTTCCAGGAGCTGGACCATATCAGCCTGTTCGCATCCTGCACGAAATGGGCACGTAAGGTCACGCAGGCTGACCGCGCGGTCGACTATCTCGACATGGCGATAGCGATGGCGACGAGCGGGCGTCCGGGCCCCACGGCATTGATGCTGCCTGCCGATCTCCTGATCGAGACGACCGCGCGCCTGTCGCACCGCACGCAGTCGCTGGGAAGTTTTCCGCTCGACCGCCAGCTGGCCGATCCGGCGCGCATCGCCGAGGCCGCTGATTTGCTGGTCAGCGCGCGGCGACCGCTGATCGTGGCCGGCGGTGGCGTGCATATCTCCGGCGCCTATGCCGAACTGGCCGAACTGCAGGAGACAGCCGGGATACCTGTCACCACGACCGTCATGGGCAAGGGCGCCGTCAATGAAGCGCACCCCTTGTCGCTTGGCGTCGGGGGCTATGCGCTCGGCAAGCTCGCGCCGATGCGGCATATGCGCGCACAGTATAAAGATGCTGATGTTGTGCTGCTCATCGGCACCCGGACCAACCAGAACGGCACTGACGGCTGGACGCTCTATCCTGAGGGCGCACGCTATATCCATATCGACGTCGACGCCGGCGAGATTGGCCGCAATTATGAGGCGCTCCGGTTGGTCGGCGATGCCAGGCTGACCCTCGCCGCGCTGACGCGAGCCGTCGGCGCGCGTCGTCAGCCCGATCCGGCCCTGCCGGCGCGTCTCGAGGTCGCGCGTGACGCGCATCGCGCGGACATGGCGGGATCGCTGGGACAGGATGAGGGCCCGATCCGGCCCGAGCGGCTGATGGCCGATGTCGCGACAGTTCTCACCCCGTCGACGATCGTCGCGACGGACGCGAGCTACTCGACATTGTGGGCGGCATGCTACCTTCCCGCCCTGGCCGGGGGGAGCCGCTTCATCACCCCTCGCGGTCTCGCCGGTCTCGGCTGGGGAATGCCGCTGGCCATGGGCGCCAAGCTTGCAAGCCCTGACAGCCCGATCATCTGCCTGGTCGGCGATGGTGGCTTCGCGCATTGCTGGCAGGAACTGGAGACCGCGCATCGCACCACTACGCCGCTGGTCGTGATTTTGCTAAACAACGGGGTTCTCGGCTATCAGAAAGATGCCGAGGACGTGAAGTTCGGCCGCTATACCACCGCGTGCCATTTCGATCCGGTGGACCATGCCGCCATTGCGCGGGCCTGCGGCTGCAACGGCGTTCGCATCGACCGGATCGAAGACTTCTTGCCGGCCCTGAAAGCAGCGCTGGCGGCTCCCAAAACCACTCTGATCGAAGTCACTACCGACCCGGCGGCCTATCCTCCCGTCACCTTCTTCGATCCCTTGGACAATATCCGGATCAAGAAGGCCTCGGCTGAACTCTAATCGCGCGACGAAGGAAATTTCTTATGGTCGATGTCAGTCATCTGCGCACCGAATTCGATAATTATGCCAACAAATATGAGACTATCCGGATGCGGCGCGAGGACGGCATCCTCGAAGTCTCGCTCCATACGGGCGGCGGCCCGCTGCGTTGGGGGCGTCTCCCGCACGCCGAACTGGAGGAGGCCTTTCTGAACATTGGGCGGGATCGCCAGAACCAGGTCGTCATCCTCACGGGTACGGGCGACGAGTTCTCGGGGCCGCGTGCCGAACCCGACTATAACCGTAAATATCATCGATTGACCGCGTCGGAATGGGCCGAGTTGGGCTGGGAGTCACGCGGATTGCTGAATAATCTGCTCGCTATCGATGTGCCGATGATCAGTGCGGTCAATGGTCCCGCCGTGCGCCATCCCGAGCTCCCGGTCATGTGCGATATCGTGCTGGCTTCGGAAACCGCCTGCTTTCAGGACTCGGCCCATTATGTCGGCGGTCTGGTCCCCGGCGATGGCGTCCATGTCGTCTTCCCGATGACCATGGGCCTGAACCGTGGTCGGTATTTCCTGTTGACCGGCCAGGTTCTCGGGGCCGTCGAAGCGAAGGAAGTGGGCTTGGTCAACGAGGTGCTGCCCGCTGATCAGCTGATGCCGCGCGCCTGGGCGCTCGCGCGCAAGCTGCTGGAACAGCCGGAGATGAACCGCCGCTTCGCCAGAACCCTGCTCACCGAACAGCTGCGTCGGCAGATTTCAGATCTCCTGCCTTATGGGTTGGCGCTCGAATCTCTGGCCGCGACCGAATAGGGGCTGCCGGTAGGAGCTGACATGGGACATATCGCCTTTCTCGGCGCCGGAAACATGGGTCGCGGGATGATCCAGAATCTTCTGCGCTGCGGACATAACATCGCAGTCTATAATCGCACGCGCGCCAAGGTCGTCGACCTCGAGGCGAACGGCGCTCGCTTCTGCGCCACACCCGGGGCGGCGGCGGCGGGGGCATCGATCATCATTGCCATGGTGACGGATGATGCGGCCTCGCGTGCGTGTTGGACAGGTGTTGATGGTGTCCTGTCTGTGCCGTTGGAGCCAGGGGTTCAGGCCATCGAGTGTAGCAGCATATCGCGCGACTGGCTCCTCGAGCTCGGGCGGCTTGCGGCGGGTCGGATGGCCCTTATGGATTGTCCAGTGGCGGGGCGCCCCGACGCCGCAGCGGCAGGCCAGCTCAAAGTGTTCGCCGGCGGACGATCTGCCGACATCGCGCGCGTGACCCCTTATCTGCGATGCTTTTCCACCACAGTCACATATTTTGGTCCTCTCGGCAGTGGACTGGCCTTCAAGCTCCTCTATAATATGGTCGGTGCGAGCCAGATCGCGGCTATCGCCGAGGCGCTCAACGCCTGTGATGCTTTGGGCATTGATCTTTCGGCTGCGGCCACGGCCTTGTCCGAAGGCAATACCGGGAGCGCGCACGTCAAACGCCACGCCGCGTGGATGGCCGATAACTCCCATCCTCGCCCGGCGGAGTTTTCCGGTGCCGGGCGGATCAAGGATCTGAGCTATGTCAGCGATCTGCTGGCGGGGACTCCGGTCGAGTGTCGGATCGCGCAGGCCGCTCTCGCGGATTTCACGGTCATGCGCGATTTCGACATGGCGCTCGCTAATGACAGCGAGGTTTTCGAGGCATTGCGCCAACTGAGGACAGCCCCCTCCTAATCAGCCGTCCTCTCCAAAAGATTTCCAAAATGCTTGAGCTTGCTCGTCCGGATCTCCTCCGCGACAAGGCCTATGTCGCGGGTGATTGAATTGGATCGGCGGGTTCGGCGGCGGTCCTGAATCCTGTCACTGGTGCCGTCATCGGCCATGTGCCGCTCATCAATGCACGCCAGACCCGCGAGGCGATTGTGGCCGCCGAGAGGGCCATGACGGCCTGGGCAAAAGCGCCGGCCAAGGAGTGCGGGTCGAATCCTGCGGCGCTGGTTTGACCTCCTCCTAGCCCACCAGGAGGATTTAGCGATGATCATGACGGCGGAACAGGGCAAGCCGCTGGCGGAAGCCCGGGGCGAGATCCTGTACGCCGCATCCTATATCGAGTGGTATGCCGAGGAAGCCAAGCGGGCCTATGGCGAGATCACCCCCTCGCATGCCGCTGACAAGCGCGTCCTGACGATCAAGCAGCCGATTGGTGTGTGCGGCGCCATAACGCCGTGGAACTTCCCAAGCGCCATGATCACGCGCAAGGTGGCTCCAGCGCTTGCAGCGGGATGCGCGATCGTCGTCAAGTCGGCGCTCGAGACGCCCTTGTCGGCCTTCGCGCTGGCGGTTCTGGCCGAGGAGGCCGGCGTGCCTAGGGGGTTGTTTAGTGTGCTGACCGGCGAGTCGGCAGAGATTGGCGGCATCCTGACATCCGATCCTACGGTGGCCAAATTGAGCTTTACTGGTTCGACCGAAATAGGGAAGCTGATCATGCGCCAGTGCGCTGGCACGGTGAAGCGAGTCAGTCTGGAATTCGGCGGTAATGCACCGTTCATCATCTTCGACGATGCTGATCTCAACGCGGCGGTCAGTGGGGTCATAGCGTCCAAATTTCGGAATGCCGGACAGACCTGCGTGTGCGCCAATCGGATTTACGTCCAGATTGGGGTCTATGACGCGTTTCTGGCGCGGCTCAGCGCTGCGTGTCGGTGACGGTGCGGCGGACGGGGTCGAGATTGGGCCCCTGATTGACGCGGACGCGGTGCGTAAGGTCGAGAGCCACGTCGCCGATGCCCTGGAGAAGGGCGGTCGGCTCGTGAGCGGAGGCCGGCGGCACAGGCTGGGCGGCAGCTTCTACGAGCCCAAGATCATAGCGGACGCGACCCCGACCATGATGGTCGCAGGCGAATAAACCTTCGGTCCGCTGGCGCCCGTGTTCCCTTTCGATGATGAGCGCGACGTTGTCTGCCAAGCCAATGCCACGCGGGCGGGTCTGGCGGCGTATTTTTTCACGCGCGACTCCGGTCGTGTGTGGCGCGTCGCCGAAGAGCTTGAATATGGGATTGTCGGGGTTAACACCGGACTAGTCTCGACTGAGATCGCGCCGTTCGGGGGGCGCAAGGAGTCGGGGAATGGCAGGGAAGGTTCGCGGCATGGGCTCGATGATTATCTGGAGCTGAAATATATCTGCGTCGGCGAGGTTGGCGCCTAGGCAGGGGGCCGGACCGCCGGTGTCAGCCGGCATCGCTGTCCTTAACGATCGATCACGGGGGTGGCGTGGCGCTGGCGGGGGGCACGCCAAGCGCTGCGCCCCTTTCGCCAGGGCGCCCGCGTGGGTGCGGCACGACCAGACCATCCCCGATTGCATCCGATCGATCGGCCGTTTTTGACGAGCTGATGCGGCGCTGGAGACCGGCAACGATGTGGGGGCCGGTGCCTACCGTCAGGTTGGCTGCTGATGCAATCGCGACACCGGCGTCCGCAGACCGATCAACAGTGCCGCGGCCGCCACACAGGCGCCGGCGAACAGCGACAGAACCGGCCCATAGCTGCCCAGATAGTCCTTTGACATCGCGACCAGCATGGGCCCCAATAGAGGACCCGACCCGAACACAGTGCCGAAGGCTCCGTAGATCGTCGCATAGGCGCGCAGCCCGAACTGCTGCCGTACCATATAGGGAATGAGATCACCTTCCGTTCCCAGGCCGAGCAGGACCAGGGCTGCGCCGGCAGCCAAAACCTCGACGGATGTGCCTTGCCATAGCAAGAGCGCACCGGCAGCACTTCCGAGAAAGCTAATCGTGCTGAGCGTCGATGGTCGCACGAAATCGAGCAGCCACCCTGATGCGAGCCTAGCAAAAAAGAGGACTGCGCCTGACAGGGCGATAATCTGGGCGCTCTGATGGACCGACAAACCATGCGAGGTCATCAACGGGACGAGATGAAAGACCGTGCCGGCGCCTACCGTCGAGACGAAGAAGAAGGCCAGTACCATCCGCCAGAAGGTGACCGTCCGCGCGGCCTGCGCCAGGGTGAGTCCGACGGTGTCCGTGGGCGCCTCCGGCCTGTGTCGGCCGCGGCGCTCCCGATATCCAAACCAGGTCACCGGGGCGATCAGCACAATCGCGATCGCACCGAACAGCATTGCCGCCTCGCGCCAGCCATAGGACGCCACGAGCGCATGTAACGCCATCGGAGCAGTGATCTGGCCGACCGCGATCCCGGCGGTTGCGACGCCCAGGGCAAGGCCCAATCTACGGTCAAACCATTGGGGCAGGATGCTGGCATAGGCGAAGGGTGTCGCGCCGGCGCCGACAACGCCGATGACGAACATCAACAACAGAAAGAGGGGATAGGAGGGATGCAGCGTGCCAATGGCTGCGACAGCCATGGCAAACAGGCAGGACAGGAGCGGCGCGACCCGTCTGGGCCCGAAGCGCCGGACAGCCCGGCCTATGAGCAGCCCACATAGGGCGGTCATGCTGTAGCACAGGGTGATGCCAGCTGAGACCGCAGTGTTGTTCCAGCCGAACTCCTGCGCCATCGGGCGAAAAATGAACCCTGTGACGGACGCTATCACGGGGTTCATCGAGAAGCAGAGGGCCAGCGTTGTCGCCGCCAGAACACGGGCATGGGCCCCGGTCATTGTCTTGCTCTGGGCGGCGTCGGGAATCGGCATGCCCCCGTCGTTAATATCTGAAGCTGGCCGTTGCACCAAAGGTGCGCGGCATAGCGGTGTAGCGGACCGTCAGATCGACCACCGAGATTACATTGTTCCAGTGATAGGTGTTGGTGACATTACGCACCCAGAGGCCGACGCGCCAGGCGTTGTCCCGCGCCACTAGGCCCGCCCTGAGGTCGAGCAGATTATAGCCGTCTATCTTCATCACCGGGAGCTCGCCGAAGGATGCGTATGTCGAAGAGCGATAGGCGGAGCTCATGCCAACATACACATCCTTGGCCGCACCGACCGGAGTCCGATATTCGATGTCGCCAGTGAGCTGCCATTCCGGCGTATAGGGCAGGGCCTCGCCGCTGAAGTCCGCCAGGGCGCCATAGGCGGTGTAGTTGATGAACCTGCCCCTGATCCGCGAGCCAACATAGGTAGCGCCACCCTCAAAGGTGATCGTACTGACCGGCCGGTAGGTCAGCTGCAGTTCCGCGCCGGTGATCCTCGAACGGGGAACATTGACCAGCGCGTTCGCCGGTCCGATCGCCGGATCGACCAGACGGCCCCTGATCTGCTTGTTCCGATAATTATAGTAGAATACTGCGCCGTTTAGTTGGGCGCGTCGATCGAGAAGGCCGAGCTTGAAACCCGCTTCATAGGCGAGCAGCGATTCCTGCGTCACGCCGCGCAGTTGCGAAGCGATCGTCGCGCCTGCCGTCGGGAAGCCGCCATTTTTGTAGCCCTTGCTGACATTCGCATAGAGCAGGGCCGTGGGAGCCGCCTGCCAATCGACGCCCGCGCGCCAGGAGACATTGTTTTCGTCGAGCCGGTTGCGCACGAGCGCGGGCAGAAAGTCCGTGCCGAGCGTTGCGCATCCGCCCACGGGCACTACGACGCGCTGACCCTTAAGGCGGCTGCCCACTGCGGAGATCGCGGTCGCCAGCGATCCATCGCCCGTGTCGAACAGGCATCCGCGATGCGAGCGGTTCTGATCGGTGTAGCGCACGCCACCATGCAGCTTGACCGTCGGGATGATCTGCCAGTCGATATTGGCGAAGGCGGCGACCGTCCGAACCCGCTGGTTGTTGGTGGCCAGGGAGGTGCGGAACGGCAAGCTCGACTGTCCGGTCAAGCCCGTCAGATAATCGTTGATGACGTCTCGCTGATAATTGCCGCCGATGATCCAGCTGATCTGGCCATCGCCCGTTTGGCCCTGCGCGCGCAGCTCTTGTGAGAAGCTGCTCAGCGTGCCGGTGTTGATCCCGTCATAATTCTGGATCGCGGACCCATCGGCATCGGTCGTCGCATCGAGCTTGAAGCGGGAATAGGCGGTGATCGAGACTAGTCGTATCGTCTCGGAAGGTTCGACATCGATACGCCCCGACAGCTGATAAAAATCATCGTCCCGGCGGAAATCGGCTGTTCCCCAATTGGCTGCGCGATTGGTTCGAGGCGCGAGCGGTTGCGCGAAGACGATCGGCGGCGCCCGGCCGGGGACGCCGTTTATGAAGGTCAACTGGCCGGCTTGCGAGTCGGATTTGTCGCGTGATCCGGTTGCGCGCAACGAGACGTTGACGCGTTCCACCGGCTGCCAGTCGAGGATCAGACGCGCGGTCAGACGATCCGCTGAACCGAGTTCGTCGTCTCTCGTCATGCTCTGCTGCCAATCGCCGCTTCGGTTGATCTTGACCGCGAGGCGGGCCTTGAGCTGGCTCGTGATCGGACCGCTCAGAAATGCTTGTCCGTCAAAGGTGGCAAATCGGCCAAAATCGAAATCCCCGCCGACGGTGAGATGATCGGTGGGCTTGGCTGCGATATAATTGATCGCTCCGCCAGTGCTATTCTGCCCATAGAGAATACCTTGCGGGCCTTTCAGAACCTCGACACGTTCGAGATCCAGTGTCGCGCCCTGCGTCATGATCGAGAATGGCAACGCGACTTCATCGACATATACCGTCACTGCGGGGGTTGCTCCCAGCTGCGTATCATAATAGCCGACACCGCGAAGCGTGTAGACCGGGCTGCCATAGGAGCTGCGGGCATAGGTGAAGCCGGGTACCAACTTGCCCAGATCGGCGGCATCCCGGATGCCCCGCTGGGCCAATGCGTCGCCGCTGGCTGCGGTGATGGAAAGGCCGACGCGGTTGATGCTCTCGGACCGCCGTTGCGCGGTTACAACGATATCCGCGATAGCAGCATCATCCCCTGCGGTGGTTCTCGCAGCCTGGTCGCCTCTGGCCTCCTGATCGGCATAGGCAGGCGCCGCGATCATGAGCGATGAGGTAAGAAACAGCAGCGAGCGTAGTGTCGATGTTGCGCACATCACCCAATCTCCCAGTCCGCTCCGGACTTATTCGGACCCTTGGCGAGCCTACCGTAGCTGTCGATGGGCCTATTCCGTTATTTAACGAATATCAATATTGAATAATTCAATGCGTAATAATTTGGCTCAGCGGATCGTGCCGACGGGCGCTCAAACATGCTGTCATGCGTTTCTTGGACGTCGCTCCGCCGAGCACCTATTTGCTCGGCCTGCTCGCAGATCTGTGGCATGATTTAGTAATATACGGGCTTTTTCCCGGAGGCTGTTGAAGGGACACTGCCTGCCCCGCCGGTGGGTGGCGCGTGAAATCGTGTTGACCAATATGTCGTAAGCAAATTATGTATAGTGTAAGTCATCAGGCAGGCATATGATGCCGCGCGCTGCGGTCAGAACATGAAAAGGGCATAAATGCGGGCCTCACCCCACTCTTTCGACGCAGATGTCCTCATCGTTGGGACAGGGCCGATGGGCGCCACGACTGCCCTCGCCCTGGCCGTGCAAGGTATCAACGTGCATGCGGTCAACAAACATAACTGGGTGTCGCAGAGCCCTAGGGCGCACATAACCAATCTCCGTGCGGTCGAGGTTCTGCGCGCGCTGGGCGTGGAGGAGGCCGCCCTCAAGCATGCGACGCCATGGGAGTGGATGGGCGACACCTCGTTCAGTGTCGGGCTCGATGGTGTGGAGCTCGCCAGGCTCAGATCCTGGGGGACGGGCCGGGAGCGTTTCGGGGATTATCTGAAGAGCAGTCCCTGCACCATGCTGGACCTGCCGCAATCGATTCTCGAGCCGATTCTCATCAACGCGGCGGCCAAGGCGGGCGCGCAATTCTCCTTCAATACCGAATATCTGGACCATCGGCAGGACGAGGCCGGCGTGACCGTCCGGCTCCGAAACCGGATCTCGGATCATATATTCAGCCAGCGGGCGCAATTCCTGGTCGGTGCCGATGGTGCCAAGTCGAAAGTCGCCCAGGACATCGGGTTGGAGGTCAGCGGCTTGCCCGCGCGCGACGGTACCGCCTATGTCGAGTTCAAGGCGGACCTGTCCCGTTATGTCCAGCACCGGCCTAGCATCCTACATTGGATCTTGTCGCCGGATGCCCATCATGGCGAGATCGGTATGGGCCTGTTGCGTGCCATTCGACCGTGGGATCACTGGATTGCCGGCTGGACGTTCGACGAGAGTTCAGGGAAACCTGACCTGTCGGCGGAATTCGCACTCGCCCAGATCCGGAAATTCGTAGGGGATCCGTTTCTCGAATGCGAAATTCTGGGCATATCGACCTGGTTCGTGAACCAGCAGTCGGCACCGCATTATTCGAGCGGGCGGGTACATTGCGGGGGCGATGCGGTCCATCGCCATCCACCGTCGGGTGGGCTTGGTTCCAACACCTGTATCCAGGATGCGTTCAATCTCGCGTGGAAGCTGGCGTTCGTCGTCAAGGGCTGGGCGGGTCTGTCGCTGCTGAAGACATATTCGGCCGAGCGGGCGCCGGTCGGCCATCAGATCGTCACCCGAGCCAACCAGTCCCGCATGGACTATGCTCCGTTGCTGGAGGCGATCGTAGGCGAGGGCGGCCCGGGCTGGCTGGAGAAGGCCGTCGCGAAGGCGGCGGACACCGGCGCTGAGGGCGCAGCGTTCCGGTCCAAGCTCGATCTGGCGCTGCAGTTGAAGGACCGCGAGTATAATGGCCAGGGCGCTGAGATGAACCAGCGCTACAGCTCGGACGCCATCATTGCCGAAGCTGGTGAAGAGATTTTCGAGCGTGACGCGTGTCTCCACGTCCAGCCCACGACGAGGCCCGGCGCGAAAATTCCCCATGCATGGGTAGTCGACAGGTCAGGCAAGCGGATATCGGTGCTCGACCTAGTGTCGGTGTCGAAACTCACCTTGTTTACCGGCCTTTCCGGAAAAATCTGGTTCGATGCGATCGGCGGTCTGGGCCTACAATGTCTCAAGGCCGTGGTAATCGGTGAGGACTATGCAAAAGACCTCTATCTGGACTGGGCGAGGTCGTCTGAGATAGCCGAGCATGGGGCCCTTATCGTGCGACCCGACGGATTCGTGGCCTGGCGCACATCCGAATTGCCGGAATCCGCCGATGAGGCTGCTGCAATCCTGGCATCGGTGGTGGAGAAGCTTCTGGGCCAATAGGGTTTCGTCCGCTCGAATTGGATGTTGCGTTCGAGCCCGTACGGATAGATGCATGATGTTCTGCAGCTTGAGGACCGCCGTGAGCGAACAAATTTTGTCGGATGACGAGCCATCGGATGGGCAAGCCGGTGTAAAGGCGGTCGAAACTGCCGCGCGCCTATTGGTGGCCATGCGTGCGAGCCAGGGACCAGAGATGCTCAAGGATATCGCGGCGCGCGCCGATATGCATCCTGCCAAGGCGCATCGCTACCTTGCCAGTCTCGTGCGTGCGGGGCTTGTCGCGAAGGACGAGGTGTCGGGCCATTATAAATGGGGGCCGCTGACGATCGACATCGGGGCGTCGGCGATCCGGAACACCAGTCTCGTCCGGGTGGGCGTCCAGGAGATCCAGCTTCTCCGGGACAAGATCGACGTGACCGTCGCGCTCGCCGTCTGGGGGACCTTCGGTGCGACCCATATCGCGGTGGAAGAGGCCAATCGCCCGATCATCACCAAATCCCAGATCGGGTCCGTGCTGCCCCTGCTGAACTCGGCAACGGGACGGGTCTTTGCGGCATTTCTCCAGACGCCCGAGGTCGAGCGCAAGATTGCCGAAGAGATTCGCGATGTGGCCAAGTCCAACGCGCATCGGGACCAAATGACAAAGGAATTCGAGGCCTTGTGCGCCAAGGTCCGCGATACCAAGATCGCGCAGGCGCTTGGCGACTATTATAGCGGGATCATCGCCTTGAGCTGTCCGGTGTTCGATCATCGCAACATGCTCGCCGGTGCCATAACGGTGCTGTCGCATCAGCATGATTTCGATCCCAGCATCGATGGAGAGATCGCCACGGAAGTGCGGGCGTGCAGTGAGCGACTGTCGCGCTATCTGGGGCATTTGCCGGACTAGGGGTGGCGGCGGGAACGGCGCGACCCCTCGGTTCCGTGCTTGTCTATGGCGTGACCACCATGATGTGCCTGAGTTACGACAAGCGAGGAGTGGGTTGATGCCTTATATGATTTTCTTCAACGATGCCGAAGGGGTCCAGGAGAAACGCCTGGGTCTGCGGGACGCGCACCGGGCCCATGTGCGCAGTTTCGGCGCGCGCGTGCTGGCGTCTGGCGGCCTGCTCGACGATGACGTCGATCGGGCAGATGGCGGCCTGATCATCCTGGATTGTGAAACACGCGCGGAGGCCGAGGCTTTCGTTGCGGCCGATCCGTTTTTCAAGGGCGGCATCTATCGCGATCCCGAGGTGCGGCGTTGGCGCAAAGCCTTCTTCAACGGAGAGAGCCTGGTCTGAGCCCGCGTCGCGATCGCGTGGGGGCAAGGCTTTCGCCAGTCCGTCATCCGCTGACGCAGCATTGCCGGTGATCCCACCGAGGTGACGGCTTCGCCAGTATGTGCCTTTGCCGATGGATGCCGCAGGCCGGGGAGACGCCTCTCGCTGACCATTGCCGTCAATGTCGCCACTATCAAGAATTTTCCGTTATCTGATAACGAACATTCAATGTGATTCGTTTCTGGTATTGGCCGGTTGGGCCGCCATCTGTGGCGTCGTGGCACGCGCGATATCACCTACGCCTTACGCCGCGCCGCAGCTTTACGTCCGACGATATGCTCGGTCAATTGCCCTGATCGTTGGTTTGGTCATTGAACCGCAATAGGCCGCGCACGCGCTAGACCTAAGGCGTGTTTTCCCGTCGGCCTGCGCCGCTACACGGCGTTAATTTACGTCTTGCGTGATTTGATTACGATAATCATAATATGTGTAGAGTTGGATATGGAGTGAGGGCAGTGTTTTCGCGATCCGGCGGTCTTGGCCGCTCCTGCACTGGTGGTCCGCATCGGCCGGTCGGCAATATCGGTGGCCGGGCATGACGGACATCGGCATGCGACCCTTGCCCGAGCCAACGCCCGAGACCGCCCATTTCTGGGAAGGTACGCGGGTCGGCGAGCTGAGGCTGCAGAAATGCCTGGTATGCTGCCATGTCTATTTCCCGCCCCGTCCATTCTGCCCCGCATGCGCAGGCGAGCCGGAGATCCTGATCAGTTCGGGTCGGGCAACGCTCTACAGCTATGTAATCAGCGCGCGGGCGGCGCCCGGGTTTGAGGCGCCCTATGCCATCGCCGTCGTGGAGCTCGAGGAAGGGGTCCGGCTGATGACCAACATCGTCGACTGCGCACAGACGCCTGAAGCGCTCATTCTGGATATGCCGCTCGTCGTGACCTTCGTCCGGCAGAACGACGAAATCACGCTGCCGCTGTTTAAGCCGGCTTTCGGGGAGGCGCGCGCGTGAGAAAAGGTTCGGTAGCAGTTGTCGGGGCGGCCGAATCCACCCGGATGGGTGTGGTTCCTGATCTCTCGCAACTCGGCTTGAACGCGGATGCGGCGCTGAACGCGATTAAGGATGCAGGCCTGCGCCTCTCGGATATCGACGGCGTGGCGACCGCCGGAGAATCGCCAATTCGATTGGCGCATTATCTCGGCATCACGCCGCGCTGGATCGACGGCACGGGTATTGGCGGCTGCTCCTTCCTCATGCATCTTCGCCATGCGGCCGCTGCCATCAATGAGGGCCTGTGCGAGACGGTGTTGATCGCGCATGGCGAAAGCGGACGATCGCGGATCGCGGCGACGCCTCCGCCGCTCTATGAGGCGGGTTCGCTCGAGGGGCAGTTCGAGATTCCGTTCGGCACCGTGTGGGCGCCGACCCTCTTCACCCTGCCATTGCTACGCTACATGAAGACCTATGGCGTCACCGAGGAACAGGTCGCGCAGATCCCGGTGATCCAGCGGCAATGGGCGGCAATGAATCCGCGGGCCACGCTGAAGGATCCCATCAGCACCGCCGACGTCCTCGCATCGCGCATGATCGCCTATCCCTTTCGGTTGCTGATGTGCTGCTTGGTATCGGACGCGGGGGGTGCCATCGTGTTGACATCGGGAGACCGGGCCAAGGATTTCGCGCGGCCCGTCTATGTCCTGGGGACTGGGGAATCCTCCGAGGCAGCGCTCATCAGCCAGATGGAGGATTACACGACGTCTCGCGCGTTCCGGATGTCGGGCGCGGCCGCGTTTCGCGAGGCGGGCATTACCCATGCCGATGTCGACCATTTGATGATCTACGACGCTTTCGCCCATCTTCCGCTCTACGGCCTCGAGGATCTCGGCTTTTGCAAGCGCGGTGAAGCGGCGGACTTCATTGCCGACGGCCATACCGCGCCGGGCGGGCGTCTGCCGACCAACACAAATGGTGGTGGGCTGAGCTACATGCACTCCGGCATGTACGGCATGTTCGTCCTGCAAGAGTCCATTCGACAGATGCGCGGCATAGCGCCGGCGCAAGTTCCCGGCGCAAAGATTTCGGTAGCCCATGGCGTGGCGGGTTGGTTCTCCGGCAGCAGTACGATCATCTTCGGCAACGAGGCTCCTTAACCAGGATGGGCGAAATATTCGGAGGGGTTTGGTGATGGTCCTGGCGTATGATCGACTTATGAATCTGAGGTTGTCGCCAAAGATTCAGGCTTATGGTGCTTCGGATACTATCCTCTACGCTCTCGGCACTGGTCTGGGGTCGGAGCCCACGGCGCCCGATCATTTGCAATTTGTCTACGAGAAGAATCTCGTTGCTCTGCCCAGCATGGCGCATGTGCTGGCGATGGACGATAGCTGGCTTCTGGATCCTGACAGCGGGATCGATCTGTCCAAGATGTTGCACGGGGAAAGCGGGCTGACGATCCACAGTCCGCTGCCGGCGGCCGCCACGGTCTCCAGCACGCTGTCGGTCGTCGATATCGTCGATCGCGGCCCCGGCAAGGGCGCGCTTCTCTACTTCATGCGCGACCTGAGCGACCAGGCCGACGGCACGCTGCTGGCCACGATCACCGGGACCTTCTTCCTGCGCGGCAATGGCGGCTTTGGCGGGGTGGCGAAACCGTCGCCGCGCGGCGTCGCATTGCCCGATCGGTCGGCGGACCAGAGCCTGGATCTGGCGACGCTTCCGCAAGCGGCTTTGCTCTATCGTCTGACCGGGGACATGAACCCCCTGCACGCGGATCCGGAGGTGGCGCGACGTGGGGGATTCGACCGGCCCATTCTGCACGGCTCGTGCACCTATGGCGTGGCGTGCCGCAGCATGGTGCAACTCGTCTGCGCGGGTGATTCTGGACGGCTGCGTCGCCTGGATGTCCGCTTCACGGCGCCAGTCTATCCCGGCGAGACGATCCGCACGGAGGTTTGGCAAGAGGATGTGGGCCTTTTTGTGTTCCGGTGCACGGCGCTTGAGCGTGGCGTCGTGATCTTAGACCATGGCCTTTGCGACGTTAGGACGGACTGAGCGCTGGTCGTTCGTGCCGATGGCGCGGCGCACCATATAGGCCTTGGTACATGTGAACGAATAGGTTGGCGAATACATGTTTCGCCAGCAATTTTAAAGTATTGCTTAAATAAAACTCATGAAAGGTGACGTGTGGACAATAACTAATATTAAGTAGAAAGGGGAGAAAATCATGGTTCGATGCTACAGGAAATGGCTAACTGGGGTTGCGTCCGGGGCTTTTCTCATCGGAGTGCCTGCGGCCGCACAGGATGTTGCGGCTGTCGACGCACCGGTTTCGGCGAGCGATATGGACGATATCGTCGTCACCGCGCGCCGCCGCGATGAAAGCCTGATCAGCACCCCGGTCACCGTATCCGTCATCTCGGGGGCGCAACTCTCGCGCAACGGCGTCGCGCGGCTCGATACGCTTGCCACCATGGTGCCCCAGCTATTCATCGCGCCATCCAATGGCAGTGTTCAGGGCGGCAATATCGTGCTGCGCGGCCTGGGTGTGAGCGAAGGCAATCCCTTCACTGACCAGGCGGTGTCGTTCAACGTCGATGGCGCACAGGTCGCACGGTCGTCGGTCCGGCGTCTTGCCGAAGTCGATCTTGCACAGGTCGAAATACTGAAAGGGCCCCAAGCGCTGTTCTTTGGCAAGAACAGCCCCGGCGGCGTCGTCGTCATGCACACCGCCGATCCCACCGCCAGCTTCAAGGCCGGGGTCAATCTCGGCTATGAATTCCGCGGGCGCGAGCTGCGCGGAGACGGGTATGTCTCCGGGCCCTTCACCGAGACGTTCGGTGCGCGCCTCGCCTTTTACGGCGCTGATACGGGCGGCTGGCAGCGGAACATCGCCACGCGAACGCCGAATGACGGACCCTATGCCACCCGGCTGCCGCAGTCGCGCGAATATGGAGGGCGACTCACGTTGAAGTTCACTCCGAGCGCTGATTTCGACGCGCGTCTCAAAATCGCCTATGGTCATGAGGACGGGAGCGGCTTCGCCAATCTGGCCGAACTCATCAACTGCCCGACGGGCGTGTCGCAGTTGGGCGGGCCGGATGACTGTAAGCTCAACAATGACAGCGTCCATGGAGATCCGGGGCGCGCCATCGCGGCGCTCTATCCACGATGGTTCAAGGGCAATGCGAAAGGCGAGACCGTATCCAAGTCACATCAGTGGCTCGGCGTCTACGAGATGAAGTATCGCGTAGGCGAGAGGTTCGACTTATCGTCGGTAACAAGCTATTATAATTACTCGCTATTTACCGTCGATAACAACAATGTCGCCGATTCCACTGGGCTGGCGACGATGCTAATCCCCTTCTTCCGGTTCAAGATCCGGGAAATCTCGGAAGAATTGCGGATCTCTTCAAATCTCGACGGCCCGTTCAACTTTCTGATCGGTACATTTCTGCAGTCGTCGAAATTGTACAACAACAATATGACCCTGCGGGGCGCCGCAGTGCTCGAGGCCGAGAATACGCTGCGGCAGAAGGGAAAATCGGCCTCGGCCTTCGCCCAGGTCACCTATAAGCTCACGCCGTCGCTGGAGTTGGCGGGTGGTGCCCGCTATTCTTGGGAGCGAAAGTCGTTCAGCGCGGCGCGGGCCGCCACCGGCCCCGTGGTCAACATCATGCCCCGTCGGTCATGGAACGACCTGTCCCCAGAGGCGACGCTGACCTGGCGGCCGAACACGAACCTCACAGTGTTCGGCGGCTATAAGCATGGCTTCCTGTCGGGTGGATTCGACGGCGGTGTGGGCATCCCGCTGACAGTGAACCGGACCTATAACCAACAGGTTATCGAGGGTTTCGAGGGCGGCGTGAAGGCGCGGCTGCTGGACAACAGGTTGCGGACGAACCTGTCGCTCTATCGCTATTCGATCACCGGGCTACAGCTGAGCGCCGTGACCTTCTCGGCCACGGGGGCACCCATTCAACGCACGCAGAATGCCGCCCGAGCACGCGTCCAAGGCATTGAGTTCGATGCCAATCTGGATGTCACGCAGCAGCTGACCCTCCACGGCGCCCTGTCCTACAATCGCGCGCGCTATCTTCAATATATCGGTGCCTGTTATTCGGGACAGACCATCGCGATGGGCTGCAACCTGCTTCCCAATGCGGCCGGGGTGTTCAGCGGACAGAATCTCGGCGGTCGCCCGTTGGTGCGATCGCCGGAGTGGAGCGCCATTGGCGGCGTGCGGTGGACCATTCCAACCGGAGACAATGGGGTGATCATCGCGACCACCAACGTGAATTACTCAAGCAGTTATTATGGTCAGACCCAGGAAGCGCCGGCGACGCTGCAGCGTCGGTACGCGACGGTCGACGCCGCCTTGTCCTATGAAGACAAGAAGGCGGGCTTCACGGCGGCGCTGGTTGGTCGCAACCTCACTGACAAGCTATATTTCACCCGGGCCGCCGACCGTACTTTCTCGGGCGGCGGGACGGGAACGGCGGCCGGCCGTCTCGCGGACACCTCCGCCGTTCCGGTCCGCGGCCGGGAGTTGCTGATCCGCTTGAGCAAGACCTTCTAGCGACGACAGGGCGAGGGGTGGCGGCTGGCGGGCAGCAGCCACCCACAGTGGAGGTTTCCTTGAGTAATCCAGTTCGATGATCAGCAAGATTCTCATTGCCAACCGCGGGGAGGTCGCGGTCCGGATCGCGCGGGCCGCCGCTGCTCTGGGTATCAAGACGGTAAGCATCTTCTCCGAGGATGACGCTGCCTCGCTGCATGTCCTGCGCTCGGACGAGCGACAGGCGCTCTCCGGGGCCGGCCCGCAGGCCTATCTCGATCAGGATGCGATCATCCGCGCCGCATTGGATAGCGGCGCGGATGCCGTGCATCCGGGGTATGGCTTCCTCAGTGAGAGCGCCGCCTTCGCCGAGCGGCTGGCTGCGGCAGGCCTGTGCTTCATCGGCCCTGACCCTGCGGTGCTGACCTTGTTCGGCGACAAGGGCGCCGCGCGCGATCACGCCATGGCCTGCGGCGTACCGGTACCGCGCGGTACCCAAGGACCGACGACGGTCGCGGAGGCGAGGCGCTTGTTCGCCGATGGCGTTGATGTCCTGATGGTCAAGGCGGTGTCCGGCGGGGGCGGCCGCGGGATGCGGATCGTCCGTCAGGTGGACGCACTGGACCAGGCGTTCGACGAAGCCAGCGCGGAAGCACGCGTGGCGTTTGGCTGCGGTGATCTCTATGTCGAAGAATTCGTGCCCGAGGCGCGACATCTCGAAGTGCAGATCATCGGCGACGGCGAGACGGTGCTCGCCCTCGGCGAACGCGAATGCACGCTTCAGCGCCGGCATCAGAAGCTGATCGAGGTCGCGCCCAGTCCGAGCTTGTCGCCACCGGCGCGCGCGGGGTTGATCGAGGCCGCGCTCCGCCTGAGCCGGGTGGTGTGCTATCGGGGGCTCGGCACCTTCGAGTTCCTTGTCCGCGAGCACGAAGACGGTTCGTTGTCCCACGTTTTCATCGAGTGCAACCCGCGTCTGCAGGTAGAGCATACCGTCACCGAAGAATTATACGGCATTGATCTGGTGGGCGCGCAGATCGAGGTGGCGTCCGGCAAGAGCCTGTCTGCCCTTTCCGTCGAGGTCGATTGGCAGCGTCCTGCAGGCTATGCCCTGCAGCTGCGCGTGAACACGGAAAAGTTGAACGCACGCGGCGAGGTGAGTCCGGCGGATGGCGAGATAACGTCGTTCGAGCTGCCGGGCGGTCCGGGCGTCCGTGTCGACAGCTTCGCTTATGTCGGCTTCAGGCCAAACCTGCGGTTCGATACGTTGGTTGCCAAGCTGATCCTGCGCACCTCGTCCGGCGATTATGCGGAAGTGCTGCGCAAGGCAGCGTTCGCCTTGGACGAATTGAAAATCGACGGTGTTGAGACGAATTGCAGGCTGCTGGCCAATCTCCTGCGCAGCCCCCGCGTCATCGCCAATGCCATCAGCACCGAGTTCGTCGACCGAATGCTGCCCGACTTGCTCGCGTCGATACCGCAGTCGCCTCGGCACTTCGCGCGCGATGTCGCCGGTTCATCGACCAAGCCGGATGATCTGGCGCCGATACCGGAGGGGCTGGCGCCGATCCTGGCCCCGCTCTCGGGGCTGGTCGTCGAGATGCGGGTCGCCGAGGGGGACTGGGTGGATCGCGGAGCTATTATTGCCGTCGTCGAGGCGATGAAGATGCAGAATCCGATCGAAGCGGGGGTCGCCGGCATAGTGCGGGGCCTTCGGGCCGTCGTCGGCCGATCCGTGCGCGAGGGTGACGCGCTTCTCTATATCGAGGAAGCTCAGGACGAGGGGCTATGGCCGGACGTCGAGCAGGCACAGACGGACGAGGCCATGTCGCCGCTGCTTGGCGAACTGCTGCGCGCCCGCGAGATGATCACGGATGACGCGCGGCACGATCGGCTCCAGAGGATCCGCGACCGCGGTCAGGCGACCTGTCGGGAGAATATCGCGCAGCTGTGCGATGCGGACAGCTTCGTCGAGTTCGGTTCGCTCCTGTTGCCGATGTCCGCCGACCCCGGGCTCGGCCTTGCGATCGCTCCGGGCGATGGCGTGATCTGCGGCTATGCGACGATCAATCGCGAGCTGTTTGGCGCTGATGCAGCGCGGTGCATGGTCGTTGCCTTCGACCAGTCGAGCTTTGCCGGCACGCTGGGGCATGCGGCCAAGCAGAAGATCGAACGGGCCTTCCGCATCGCCGGCGCCAGCCGGCTGCCAATCGTGATCTTCGCCGATGGCGGTGGTGCCAGATCCGGTGAGAGCGAAGCCCGTTTCGGAGAGTCGCTTGAAACATTCGCTGCGCTCGCGGCCCTGAACGGCCTATGTCCGACCGTGGCGATCGTCGCCGGGCGCTGCTTTGCCGGCAATGCGGCCTTTGCCGGCCTGTGCGATATCATCATCGGGACGCAGGACGCGTCCGTCGGCATGGCCGGCCCTGCGATGATCGAAGCAGGAGGGCTAGGCAAGGTCCTGCCGGATGATGTGGGACCCGCGAAGGATATGGCCCGAGCAGGGGTGATCGATGTCCTTGTCGACGACATGTCGCAGGCAATCGGCGCGGCCTGCCGCTACCTGGGCTATTTCCAAGGGGACGTCGCCGCCTTCACATGCGCCGACCAGAACAAGCTGCGGTCCGCGATTCCCACAAATCGACTACAGGCCTATGATGGCCACGCCCTGATCCATTGCTTGGCCGATAGCGGGTCGGTGACCGAGCTGCGCCCCAATTTCGGGCGTGCGATGATCTCGATCGTGGCGCGCATCGACGGTATGCCGGTTGGCATTCTGGCAAACAACCCTCGTCATCTGGGCGGAGCGATCGATGCCGCGGCCGCGGACAAGGCCGCCCGATTCATGCATTTGTGCGACACCTATGGCATCCCCCTGCTTACCTTGTGCGACACGCCGGGGTTCATGGTGGGGCCGGACGCCGAACGCGAAGCTTTGATCCGCCGGGTGAGCCGCATGATGATTGCCGGCGCCAAGCTGTCGATCCCGCATCTGACAGTCGTGCTGCGCAAATGCTACGGCCTGGGGGGGCTGGCGATGAACGGCGGCAGCGTGCGCGGGCTTCTCCACATCGCCAGTTGGCCGACGGGCGAATTCGGCCCGATGAACCCCGAAGGCTCGGTCACGATCAGTCATCGCCGTGAGCTCGCAGTGCTCGACGATGCGGATGCCCGCCGAAGCTTCATCCGTGCGCGGGCCGATGAAATCTACAATCAAGGCAAGGCGCTCAACATTGCGCATAATGGTGGCGTCGATGAGATCATCGATCCCGCCGAGACGCGGCGCTGGGTTGTCACCGGCCTCAGGGCCCGGCGCCGACACGCCGAACCATCTCTTGCCCGGAGATTTTTCGATGCATGGTGATCCCCCCGTCGGCGCGGCGCGCGAACCGTATATCCCCCCGCGCGAGCGGAGCGTGCTGCGCTACCTGCTCGATGCGCGAGCGGTCGACTGTGCCAGCATCGACGCCGTCATATTCGAGGATGGTCAAATCTGGGACTATGCCGCGCTCGGCGCGCAGGTCCGGGGCATGGCGGCGAAGCTCCAGGCCCTGGGGGTCGAGCAGGGGGATCATGTCCTCGTCTGGTTGCCCAACGGACCTGATGCGCTGACCATCTGGTACGCGATCAATTATGTCGGCGCGATCTATGTTCCCATAAACACCGCCTATAAGGGCAGCTTGCTACAGCATGTCATCGCGACATCCGGGGCGCGGCTCGCGCTGGTCCATGCGGGGCTCTACGAACGGATCGTCGATATCGATCGGGCCGCGCTCGAGACGATTGTCGTCTTCGAAGGACAGGGCGCGCCGCTCCCCGGGATCAGGATGCTGCGCGCGGAGGCGATCGAACCGCTCGATCAGATCCTGCCCCTCGCACGTCCCATCGAGCCGTGGGACACGCAGGCGGTGATCTTTACCTCCGGGACGACGGGTCCGTCCAAGGGCGTGCTGGTCTCTTATGCGCAGGCCCATGCCTGTGCCCGCAACGTGCGGTACATGACCGCCAGGGACCGCCATCTGCAAGCCTTGCCGCTGTTCCACGCCGGGGGTACCATCCCGTGCACCACCGCTTTGATGCACGGAACGACCATCATCCTGGTCGGCCAATTCTCCACGACCGACTTCTGGAAGATCATCAAGCGGCACAATGTCACTTCGAGCGGCTTGCTCGGTGTCATGGCCGCCTTCCTGGCGAAGCAGCCGCCCTCGACCGAGGAACGGGAGACGACATTGCGATCGGTCGTCTCCATTCCGTTGACCCAGGATGCGATCGATCTCTGCCGACGCGCCCGGATCGATGTCTACACCTTGTTTAACATGACCGAGACAAGCATTCCGATCCTGTCGCACGCCAACCCCGAGAAGGTGACGGCTTGCGGCAAGGTCCGGGCGGGAATCGACGCCCGGATCGTCGATGAGCATGATTGCGAGGTGCCCCCAGGCCAGATCGGCGAACTGATCCTGAGGTCAGACGCGCCCTGGGAAATAAGTGTCGGCTATCTGGGCAATGCGCAGGCGTCGGCGGACGTCTGGCGCAATGGCTGGTTCCACACCGGCGATGCGTTCCGGGTCGACGAGGAGGGGGATTATTATTTCGTCGATCGACTGAAGGATTCGATAAGACGGCGGGGCGAGAATATCTCCTCCTATGAGGTCGAGCTTGAGGTCTGCGCGCACCCTCATATCCGGGAAGCGGCAGCGGTCTCGGTCACGAGCGCCGACGGCGAAGACGATGTCCTGATTGCGGTGTCGCCTGCGCCTGGTCAGTTCATTGTCCCCGAAGCCTTGATTGCGTTTCTTCAGCCGCGGCTCGCCCACTTCATGATGCCGCGCTACATCAGGATATTGGACGACCTACCCAAGACGCCTACCCAGAAAGTCATGAAGCATGTGCTCCGGGCTGATGGCGTCACGCCCGACAGCTGGGACCGTGAAGCGAACGGCATCATCATCAAGCGTGAAAAGCTCGTCCCGAGCCGCGAGGCGAGCGCCTGACCCGATCTTCAGAAGGGCTATGCAGCATGGAATCAATGTCATTTGGCGAGGCCCTTGTTTATTGGGCCGAGCGGACACCCAATAATATCGCGTTGAGCTGCGGCAACGATCAGCGCTCCTTTGCGGAGCTCGAGCGGCGCACCAACCGCCTGGCGCGCTGGCTGCTAGACCGGGAGATCGGTCCGTCCAACTGGATCGGCATCGCGCTGCCCAATGGCACAGCGTTCATTGAAATTATCTTCGCCTTGGCCAAGATTGGCGCGCGCCCGGTCCCGCTGTCCTGGAAGGCGCCGATGGCCGAGCTGGAGGCCATTGTGGACTTGATCAGCCCCAAGGCGATCTTCGCCGGAGTGCCGTCGATCGGCGGGCGGGAGGCGCTGACATTTCCAGGCGAGGCGCTCGCCGCCTATGACGATGGCGCACTACCCCCGCAGATCGTGTCTCCATGGGCGGCGTTGACCTCAGGCGGCAGCACCGGGCGCCCCAAGATCGTCACCCTCAAGCGGCCGAGCACGGCGGATCCCGTCAACCCGCCGCATCCCTTCCGAAAAGCGGAAACCGTCATCATCCCTGGCCCCCTCTATCACGGCGCGCCGTTCACCTATGCGGTCCGCGCTATTCTTGCCGGTGGTCATGCCTTGTTGATGGCGCGCTTCGATGCCGTCGAGATGCTGGAGCTCATCGAGCGCCACGCAGTGGATCTCGCCCTGGCGGTACCGACGATGATGCACCGGATCTGGCAAATTCCCGCCGCACAACGATCGCAATATGATCTGTCGTCGCTGCGGATGTTCGTCCACATGGGCGCGCCTTGCCCGGCCTGGCTGAAGACCGAATTCATCGGCTGGCTGGGCGCGCACCGGCTGCATGAATTTTATTCGACGTCCGAGCAGCTGTTCATGTCCTGGATCACCGGCAAGGAGTGGTTGGACCGGCCAGGCTCGGTCGGTCGGGCAATCATGGGACAGGTAAGGGTGCTCGACGACGCCGGCCGCGACCTGGCGCCGGGGCAGGTCGGCGAACTGTTCATGATGCCGGATGGCGGCCCTGGCACATCCTATGACTATATCGGCGCCACGGCGCAGCGAAATGAAGATGGTTGGGAATCGACCGGCGATCTGGGCCATCTCGACGCTGAGGGCTATCTGTTCCTGAGCGACAGGCGGACCGACATGATCGTCACCGGCGGTGCGAATGTCTATCCCGCCGAGGTCGAGGCGGCGATCGATGAACATCCGGACGTGCTGGCGAGCGCCGTGATCGGGCTTCCCGACGATGAGTTCGGCGCCCGCATCCACGCGATCGTGCAGACGGCGGCGGCGCTCGACGATACGGTGATGAAGGATTGGGTGAAGCAGCGGTTAGTCGGCTACAAGGTGCCCCGCAGCTTCGAGTTCGTCACCGAGCCGTTGCGATCCGAGGCGGGCAAGCTGCGGCGAACCCTGTTGCGCGATGCGCGGCTGGGCATGTCGCTCGCGCAGTGACGTCGAAGCGCGCGCGGTTTAGACCTAGGGGCCACGGGCCAACTTGGCTGGCCTGCGGTAAGCCATTATCCGGTCGGCACGATTTGCGGCGTCGCGGCCTTAGCCGGACGGCTCGCCAGGCGTCGCGGCCGCAGGTCGCCGCAGCAGCCACAGGGTTGCGCCAAGCGACAGCAGCAGCACCGGGATGGTTGTCGTGAGAAGCGCCTGACCCGAAAACCCCAGGTCGAGCAAAACGCCGATCGCGACAGGCCCCACAATCGATCCGATCCGCCCCGCCCCGACGGCCGCTCCGGCGCCCGAGCCTCGTAGCCAGTCAGGATAGAAGGTCGGGCTCAGACCATAGAGCAGGCATTGCAGGCCAGTCTGGAAAAAACCTTGGATACTGACGGCGAGCAGCATCAGCATGAGATCCTCGCCGGCCGTGACGATGGCGAGAATGCCGATCGCCGCGCCGGTATATCCCCACATCACCACGGCGCGCATCCGGCTCGGCTTCATCAGAGCAGCAAAGGCCAGCACGCCGAGCGATGATGCGAGCGTGAAGCTCAGCATGACGAAGGCGATCGAACCGTCGGCGTAGCGCATCGACCCGAGCAGAGCGGGGAGCCAGTTGAGCAGAATATATGTAACCATGCCGATTGCAAAGATCGCCAGCCACAGGAGCAGCGTTGTGCCCGCCCGCCCCTCGCGCAGCAGCGCCAGAAGCGATGGGGCCTGGGGCGCCGGTGCGCTGCTAAAACGCTCCATCGTAAACAGCGCGATGGGGGCCAGCGCCAATGGCAGCAGGCCGCCGATGAGGAGGAGGTGCCGCCAGGCGAAGCCTGGAACGATCATCAACAAGATAGCGGCGAAGCTGCTGCCGATGGTGATGGCCGATACCATTGCTGTGGCTCGGCGGCTTGCCTTGTCCGGAGGGGACAGCAGCGCGATCACGGCAATGAGCGTGGGAAACAGCGCCCCGATGCCCAAGCCGGTGATTGCGCGCGTGACCATGATCTCGCTGATGCTGGATGCCATGCTCGACAGACAGGATGCGCTACCGAAAATGATCAGGGAGGCAATCAGGCTTTCTTTCGGACCAAAGCGGTCGACGGCCCAGCCGCCGACGAGCGCGCCCAACAAAAGCCCAAAGGATGTCAGCCCGAAGAGATGGCCCATCTGACCCGCGCTCATGCCGAACTCGGCCATCAGCTGTCGCGCGATCAGCGCGTTCATGATCAGATCGAAGCCGTCGATCAAGCCCGCCGCATAGCAAATGGCAATGGTGACATGGTTGCGCTGCACGCCCGGTGTCGAGGTCATCCCGCGGCTCCTTGGTGTGAGGGGGGCAGGCCGCGCAGGGCGTGGCAATGGCCGATTTCGGGATTACGGATCCTTGCGCCGTCCATTTGCGATAAGCCGGCAGCGCGTCCCTTCGGGCGCAGCCTCGCCTTGTCGAATCGTCCCGCTTGCATGGCTGCTGGTCCCCTTCCCACGATCGCCGATCCGGTCGGCGAGATTATCATTGATCCTCTCCTAAATTATGATATTCGTAATTCAATTATAAAAGTAGCGTCGTTACGCGGCGGTGTCGTCCGGAGATCCTTTCACGCCATGAATGCCCGGTTCCCAGCTTTTGACGATGCGTGTGATCCATGTGATGTACCGGATTCCGGCACGCCGGGGCGCCGCCTTGCGGGGTGGCGGCAATGATTTCCCGGATGCTGCAGCACTTCCTGGCCGCCTATGATCGCCGCAACGTCACCGTGGCCGCCGGAGACGTGCGCATCAGCCAGTCGGCGCTGACCCGCAGCTTGCGGTCACTCGAGGAAAAGCTGGGCGTCCCGCTGTTCGAGCGCTTGCCGCACGGCATTGTCCCGACGAGCTATGGCAAGGTGCTTGCGCATTATGCTCAGCGAATTCAGCAGGAGTCCCGCCGTGCCGCCGATGAGATCGAGGCGATGCGCAGTGGGTCCGGAGGGCATATTCGGATCGGTGCCGATCCCCTGTGGCTCGCGCATGTTCTGCCTCAAGTGGTCAGCGAGTTTACGAGCCTTTGGGGGGATGTCCGCCTGAGCATCACCCAGGAAACGGCGCGTGGCGCGCTCTCGAAGATTCTTGCGGGCGAGATCGATCTATATTGCGGTGCCCTGGATGTCGCGTCCCAACCGGACCTTGAAATCGTACAGCTGGCGACCGGCGGCTACCGTGTGCTGGCCTCGAGCAGTCACGATCTCGCGGCGGCGGGCAGCCTGCGTCCGCAAGACCTGCTGGGCTATCCCTGGGCGCTGCTAATGGACGATGGTTCGGGGCGCGCTAAGCTGAATGCCTATTTCGCATCTTTTCAGCTGTCATCGCCGGTGATCCTGCTGGAAACCTCCTCCGCCTCTTGCATGCTGCAGGCCATTGCCGGCGGCCGCATGCTGGGCTGTCTCGCTCCGACGCTTCTCAAGGGTCTGCAACGCAGTGATCTGACACTATTGCCGCTCGACCAGTCCATTGGTGCCTATCGTGCTGGTACTCTCAGGTCGAACGCGGTGCCGGGCTTCGCTGCCGTCGACCGGTTCAGCGAAGCTCTCAAGGGGGCGGTCGCGGCGTGCGAGATCGGTCGGACAGTGCCGGTCGCGTTCGCGCGACCTGCCGGCTCGGTTGCCCATCACGGCATTCAGTAACGCGCTTACGGATTATTTTCGACTTCAGCCAAGCTTCATGGAGACAGGCAGAATATGATTGAGATTCAGGACGAGGCGCAGCGTCTCGCGGGTCGCGTAATGATCGTTACCGGGGCCGGGCGCGGGCTGGGCGCCGCGTACGCCAAACTTGCCGCGAGCCATGGCGCGAAGGTGGTCGTGAACGATCTCACCGATAGCGGCGGGTCCCCGGCAGAGGCCGTTGTCGACGAGATCCGGGCAGCGGGCGGTACCGCTGTCATCGACACCCATGATGTCGCGGATTTTGCGGGCGCGGAGGCTATGATCCAGCGGGCGATCACCGAGTTCGGCGATCTGGACGTTCTGGTGAACAATGCCGGCATCCTGCGCGATCGCATGGTGGTGAACATGTCGGAACAGGAATGGGACGAGGTGATCCGCGTTCATCTGCGCGGCCATTTTTGCCCGGCCAAACATGCGGTCACCTATTGGCGGGACCGCGCCAAGTCCGCAGGCAAGCGTGATGCGGTGATCATTGGAACCAGCAGCATTGCCGGGTTGCATGGAAATGTGGGGCAGCTCAACTATGCCACGGCCAAATCGGGCATTGGTACAATGGCGCATGTTCTGCACCTTGAAGCCAATGAGCGGCTCGGCGTTCGCAGCTACGCTATCGCTCCCAGCGGGCGAACCCAGCTGACCACGAATTCACCGGGTGCTGCTGCGGTGGTGGCGAAACCCGCGCAGGGCTTCGACTTCTATGATCCCGCCAATGTCGCGCCCTTCGTGATCTGGCTGTCTGCCGAAGGCTGTCCGGCCCCGTCCGGTCAGGTGTTCGGGGTCGAGGGTGATCTCATCCGGCGATATGATTCGTGGAGCGTCGGCACAACCATTTACAATAATGAGTCCCCCTGGACGCTGCGCGATCTCGATGCCCGCGCAGAGGAGCTGATGGTGGGCCATGCCCGCGCGTTCACGCCCGTTACCGAGGTGATGCGCATGCCCTGAGCGGCCCTGGCGCACCGCAATCGCGGTAATCCGCCCCATCAGGATCCGATGCGCGGCGGGTCACCGTGCCGGACGCTTTCAACCCGTTCTGCCAGGTGCGGCGGAGAGATGCACCCGATGTCATGACCAAGGGCGTCAAATCAAAGCAACACTTTGAAATTAAAAAATATTTAATGTTTTGACGAGGAATTATGGGCCCGCTCTCTGAAGTCAAAGTTATCGAGCTCGGCGGAATTGGTCCCGGACCTTTCGGCTGCATGCTGCTGTCGGACATGGGCGCGGATGTCATTCGGGTTGAGCGCGTACAGCCCCAGGACTGGCAGATCGCTGGTGGCCTGGACCCGAAATATAACATCTGGAATCGTGGGCGACGGTCGATCTGCATTGACTTCCGTCACGAGGAAGGGATCGCGGTTGCGCTGGAGCTGATCAAGCAGGCCGATGTGGTTGTCGAAGGCTTCCGGCCTGGCGTTGCCGAGCGGCTGGGCTTGGGCCCCGATCGCTGCATGGCCCTGAATCCGGCGTTGATATACGCCAGGATCACGGGCTGGGGGCAGTCCGGCCCGCTCGCCCAGTCGGCCGGTCATGATATCAACTATATTGCTCTGACCGGGGCTCTCCATGCGATCGGCGACCGCGTCGGCCCGCCGATACCGCCACTCAACCTCGTCGCCGATCTGGGCGGCGGCGGTATGCCACTGGCCTATGGCATCGTCTGCGCGCTGCTGGAGCGGGTCCGCTCGGGCCAGGGCCAGATTGTCGATGCCGCTATGGTGGATGGCGTCGCATCGCTGATGTCGCTCAATCACGGCTTCCTGGCCGCTGGCGGGTGGAGCCACGAGCGTGGCGGCAATGTCGTCGATGGTGGCCTGCCCTGGTATGCCGTCTACGAAACCGCCGACGGCAGGTTCGTCTCGATCGGGGCCTTGGAGCCGCGCTTCTATCAAGAACTTCTCGTTCGGCTCGGCCTCGATGGTGAGGCCAGCCTGCCGAATCGCGACGACAGGTCATCCTGGTCGGCGCTCCGCGCGATCTTCGCCGAGACGTTCAAATCCAAGACCCGGGCGGCATGGGAGGCAATCTTCGCGGGATCCGATGCCTGTTTCGCGCCTGTCCTCGCGCTCGACGAGGCACCGGCACATCCCCATCTTCGACAGCGCGGTACCTATGTGTGCGTGGATGGGGTCGAACAGCCGCGGCCGACCCCCCGGTTCAGCCGTACAAATCACGAATTGCGTAATCCGCCTCCATCGCCGGGACAGGATACGGATGCGATTCTCGAAGAAATGGGCCTGCCCCAGGACCAGATCCGCCATTGGCGCGATCATGGCGTCATTGCCTGATCGAAGGAGGCCCAGAATGAATTTCGACTTCCCCGATGATCTCAAGGCCATGCGCGACGACGCCGCTCGGCTGTTGAGAGATCGCGGTGCCTTACTCTCCGCCCGGCGCAGTGCGGACGATGGCGCGCCCTTCGACCGCGTCCTCTGGGAGGAGGTCGCGGGACTGGGATGGGTCGGTGCCGCTGTGCCGGAGCGTTTCGGCGGTAGCGGCATCGGCTTCCAGGCGCTTTGCCTTCTCGCCGAGGAGGTCGGCCGGATGCTCGCGCCCATTCCCTTCGCCGCGTCGGCCTGCCTGGCCGCCGAAGCGCTCCTTCTCGGCGACGATGACGAGCAGAAAGGGCGCTGGCTGACCAAGTTGGCCAGTGGGGCGCATATCGGAACGGTCGCGCTGGCGGACGGCCTGGGCAATCTTTCGCCCGAGCATGTCACCACGAGCCTTCGCGACAATAGGCTGAACGGGACCAAGGTGGCGGTTCCCGACGGTGGCATTGCCGACATGGCGGTCGTCGTTGCCCGGCGGGACAGTGGTCCGCCGACCTTCGTTCTAGTCGAGCTTGATCAACACGGTGTCACCCGCGAGCGGGTCGCGACCATCGATCCAATGCGCAGCCACGCCAATCTGACCTTCACCAACGCGGTCTGCGAACCGCTCGTCGTGACGGGCGAGAGCTGGAGCCTCATCCTCACATGGCTCAACCGGGCTGCCATATTGACCGCCTTCGAGCAGATCGGAGGCGCGCAGGCCTGCCTCGACATGGCCCGTGACTATGCGCTGACGCGTCAGGCGTTCGGGCGTCCAATCGGCTCCTATCAAGCGATCAAGCACAAGCTTGCCCGGATATTCGTCGATATCGAGCTCGCGCGTTCGAACAGCTATTTTGGCGCATGGGCGGCGACGTCTTCGGACGCGTCGGCCCTGACCAACGCGGCGTGCGTCGCGCGGATTTCGGCCAGCCGGGCCTTTCAGCATGCGGCGACGGAAAATATCCAGACCCATGGTGGGCTCGGCTTCACCTGGGAGTCCGACTGCCAGCTCTATTATCGACGCGCCAAAACCCTGTCGTTGAACCTGGGTAGCCCGATCTTCTGGTCGGACATCCTGATGGAGTCACTCGCACCCAGCGCAATGTCGGCGGAGGTTGGCCGTGGATTTTGAGGATACTCCGGACGAGGCCGCCTTCCGCGAAGAGGTGCGGTCCTTTCTGTCGCGCCATGCGCAGTTCAAGGATCCGGGCGCGTGGAACGATAATGCACCCGTCGATGTGCAGGCGTCCCGCGCCTGGCAGCGCAAGAAGGCCGACGCTGGGCTGGCGGGTATCCTGCTGCCCCGCGACTATGGCGGGCGCGGCGGCACACCGATTGAACAGGTGATCTACGATCAGGAGGAAGAGCGCTACCGCACGCCGCCTGGGCGGGTGTTCATGATCACCTTCGGCATGTGCATCCCGACCATGATCGCCTTTGCAGCGCCTGAGCAGAGCGCCCGTCACGCGTCTGCGGCGATACGCGGGGACGAAATCTGGTGTCAGCTCTTCTCCGAGCCGTCGGGAGGGTCGGACCTTGCCGGCCTGCGGACGCGCGCGGAACGGCGCGGCGATAATTGGGTCATCAACGGTCAGAAGGTCTGGACCTCCGGCGCGCAATTCTCGGACTATGGTCTGCTGCTCGCGCGCACCGATCCCACCGTTCCCAAACATGCCGGCCTGACGGCCTTCTTCGTGGATATGAAGAGCCCGGGCATCGATGTGCGGCCCATCCGGCAGATCGATGGCGAGGCCCATTTCAATGAGGTCTTCTTCGACGATGTGATCATCCCCGATGCACAGCGGCTCGGCGAACCAGGCGCGGGCTGGAAGGTTGCGCTGTTCACCCTGATGAACGAGCGGGTCGCGGTCAGTCGGGTCGACGGGCCGGACTTCGATGAACTGGTCACAGCTGCCCGGTTGGCACGGATCGGCGGTGTACCCGCGATCGAGAATGCGGCCGTCCGCGGCAGCCTGGCTGATTGGTACACCAGCAGGGAAGGGCAGCGATACACTTTGTTCCGTGTGCTCACGGCCTTGTCACAGGGTCGGCTGCCCGGCCCGGAAGCCTCGATCCTGAAATTGGCCGGCGCCAGCCAGTTTGTCGCGAACGCGTCGGCGACGCTCGATCTGTTCGGCCCAGCCGGGATCATGATGGACAGCGATCTGGTTCCGCTGGGCGGATATTTCGAACGACTGTTTCTCCGCGCGCCTGGCGAGCGGATCGGCGGCGGCACCGAAGAGATCATGTTGAACATCATCGCTGAACGGGTGCTCAAACTGCCCGGCGACATCCGCCCCGACAAGGATGTGCCGTTCCACCAGCTTGGCGCGGCGCCGGGATGACGCCCTGTCCTGCATGGTGCCGCTTCGGCGGCGTCATCCCATAGTCGGGGGCATGACCGCCCGGGCTTATGATATTCGAAGGAGGTCAGTATGTTTGTCGGCACATGGGCGGCGAAAACGCCCGATAAGCCTGCCATCATCCGGGCGAGCACAGGTGAGTTCCTGACATATGGCGAACTGGACGCCCGCTCGATGCAGCTTGCGCAATGCTTTCATGCGCATGGCATTCGTCGCGGCGATCGTATCGCCATGTTCATGGAGAATAATATCCGTTTTATGGAGATCGTGTGGGCGACCCTGCGGTCGGGCTGCGAGATTATTTCCATCAATCGATATGCAACGGTCGACGAAGCAGCCTATATCTTGAACGATTCTGGCGCCAAGGCGGTCGTTACATCGCTGGCGCGTGCCGATATCGCCACCGGCCTCGCCGGAGCGTCGGACGCCTGTACGCTTCATCTGATGTGCGATGGTGTCGTCGGCAATTGGGCGTCGTACGAAGACGCCTTGGCGTCCTATCCGCCGGTTCCGCTCGACGTCGAGTGGATGGGCGAGATCATGGCCTATACGTCGGGCACCACGGGACGGCCGAAAGGCGTGGCCAAGCCGCTCAGCGATCTGAAGATTAGCGATGAGTGGCCGGTCGCACGTGCTTTCGTCGACGCGTATGGCTTCGATCAGGACATGGTCTATCTCTCTCCCGCGCCGCTTTATCATGGAGCGCCCATTCGTTTTGCGCGCGCCGTGCAGTCGGTGGGTGGCACCGTGATCATGATGGAAAAGTTCGACGCGCTCGAGGCCCTGCGGCTGATCGAGCGCCATCGGGTCACCCATAGCCAATGGGTGCCGACGATGTTCGTCCGGATGCTCCAGATCCCGGAAGCCGATCGCGCGGCGATCGACCTGTCGACGCAGCGGGTGGCGGTGCACGCGGCGGCGCCGTGCCCCGTCGATGTGAAGCGCCGGATGATCAGCTGGTGGGGGCCGATCATCTACGAATATTATGGCGCGACTGATGGTGCGGTTCAGACCGACATCACTAGCGAAGAATGGTTGCAGCATCCCGGCTCGGTCGGACGGGCCCCACGCGAACTCCATATCTGCAATGACGATGGCGATGAGGTGGGCGCCAATGTGATCGGCCTTATCTATGGCGAGGCCAATGGCAGGATATCCTATCTCAATGATCCCGCGAAAACGCAAAAGGCGCAGAATCCCAAAAATCCTGATTGGATGACGACCGGCGATATCGGCTATGTCGATGAAGACGGCTATCTCTTTCTCACGGGACGCCGGGATTTCACCATCATATCCGGCGGTGTGAACATCTATCCTCAGGCGATCGAGGACGCGCTGCTCAATCACCCGCAAATTCGGGATGTCGCGGTCCTGGGCGTACCGAGCGATACGATGGGCGAGGACGTCAAAGCAGTTGTCGAACTGCTCGACGGCGTAACGCCCAGCGCGGATCTGGCCGAGGATATTCGGGCGTTCGCCGGCGCGAATGTGGCGGCATTCATGGTGCCAAAATCGGTCGATTTCGTAGACCAGCTGCCACGGTTGCCGACAGGAAAATTATATAAGCAGGTCCTCAAGGAGAAATATTGGGGGAATAGTACCCGGACGCCATCCAGAAATACTAATGCCTAATGAACGGACGCATGCGGGTCTTACTCATGCTGGACGATCATAGATAATTTCGATCGCTCAATATGAGAATTATGAATGCAGATGCACTGAAAGTGCATTGGCATTACGACAGAATATCAAGCAAAATAATCGAAAAATAATATAGTGTAAGTAATGCGAGAATTATTCCCACATTGCATAAGATTACCAAAATACATCGACCATGGAGAGGATGGGGGAGGTTCCACATGAATATTAAAGGCAATTTTGCGGCCACGTTGATCCTGCTGCTTTCGAGCGGTGCAATTGCGCAGGCGCCCGCCGCCGGCGATGGCTCAGAATCAGCGGAGATGGAGGCGGCGGGTCTCGAGGATATCGTCGTGACCGCCCGGCGGCGGGCAGAGTCAATCGTATCGGTGCCTGTCGCCGTCACCGCGGTGACGGGTGGCCAGCTGAAGACCGCCAACATCCAGGCGATTGCTAGCCTTGATCGGGTGACGCCCGGTATGCGCATGTCTCCGATCGGAAGCCGTATGGGCGTTCTCAGTGTCTCCATTCGCGGGATGAACGATACCGGCGGCTTGATCACGACGGATCCCACGGTCGGCATTTACTTCGCCGATGCCATCCAGGCCCGGGCCCAGGGGGCGGGCCGCGCCTTTTACGACATCGCGTCGGTCCAGGTGCTGAAGGGGCCGCAAGGCACGTTGTTCGGCCGCAACCTGACGGGCGGCGCTATTCTGATCGAGCCGGAGGCGCCAAGCCTGGATGCCGTGACGGGCTATGTGCAGGGCATCTATGGCAATTATGACCGCAAGGAGGTCCAGGGGGCGATAAATCTACCGCTCGGCCCCAAGGTCGCGCTACGCGTGGCGGCCAATATCGCCAGGCGGGACGGCTTCGTCACCAACCTCAACACCGGATCGAAGCTCCGGTCCGAATATAGCGATTCCTTCCGCGGCACCTTGCTGATCGAGCCGTCGGACGAGTTCAGCAACAAGACGATCATTGACAGCTATAAGTCGCACGGCAGAGGTGCCGGTATGGTGCCAATCGCGGTGAATCCGGCGGTCAACACGCTGACCGGTCCGGCGACGAACCCGGCCGCCTTGCGTTTGGCGGCGCTGGCGCGCCGGCAGAATCGCGACTTCTACGATGTCGAGGAAACGCAGGATTCGCCGTCTACGGCGTCCAATTTCGGCGTAACCAACACCTCTGTCGCCAACATCGCGGGCGTGACGGTCAAGAATATTTTCAGCTATCGCCATGTGAAATCCGACGATACGGCCGAAGAGGGCCTTTCGCAGAATCTCCTGCTGGTGCAGTCGATCGGCGACATTGAGCAGATCACTGAGGAGTTCCAGATTCTCGGCAAATTGTTCGATGACAAGCTCGACTATATCACCGGCGCCTATTTCTTCCGGGAATCGGGCCGGTTGACGCAGGTCTCGTCCTCGTTCGGCACGCCACGGTTCACTGTCAACCGTGCTAAAAATGAAAGCCGGTCGCTGTTCGCGCAGATCGACTATCATTTTACGGACAAGCTGTCGCTGACAGCCGGGGGACGCTATACGTGGGATGAGCGCTGGGTCCGGCAAAATGTGACCGGCCCTACGACGCCCACCTTCAACGCGGTCGAGCAGGTCAGCTTCTCCAAGCCAACTTGGACACTGTCCCTGAATTACAAGCCGGGGCCCCAGTCGCTTGTCTATGTGACGACTCGACGAGGATATCGCAGCGGGGGCTTCAATGGCGGCGCCACCAACGCGGCCAGCCTCACGGTAGTCCGCCCGGAGTCGCTCACCGACGTGGAGGTTGGCGCCAAAACGCAGGGGCGCATCGCTGGCGCACACTATCGCGCGACCATCGCGGCCTATCATTCGGACTATCTCAACATGCAGCGCAGTCTGGTGCAGGCCGTGGGTACGCCGCCGACCGCGACCCGCACTCTGCTGAACGCGGGCAAGGCGCGGGTTAATGGCGTGGAAGCCGACGGGACGATCATCCCGATCCGCCAGCTCGAGCTGTCGGGTTCCTTCGCCTATACCGATGCGAAATATGTCCGCTATCTCGATCCGCTCACCGGCGCGGATATCAGCAACATCCCTTTCGCGCAGACGCCGAAGTGGACCTATCGCCTGGCGGCAAAGGTCAATCTCTCCGGCGAAGATTCGGAAAGCAAGCTCAGTGTCGCCGCCGACTATTATCATGTGAGCAAGATATTGAGCACGGACGTCACCGGCATTCTGCCGGGATATATAACGCCCGGCTATGGTCTGCTGGGTGGCCGGATCACCTATGACAATATCGGTGGCAAGGGCATTCGCCTTGCAGCGTTCGTCGCGAACCTCACGAACAAACATTATTTCGTGGCGACAACGCCCTTCTACGGTGCACCGTTCGGCGTGACGTCCGGGATCACCGGTGAGCCCCGCATGTACGGGATCGAACTGGGCTTTAGCTTCTAGCTGGCCCCACAGTGCAGCTTCGACCGGCTTGGTCGAAGCTGCACTGTTCGTGGCAACACGGCGTTTTCGGGATGTGACGAAATGCTGTCCATCGCCGTTCGGGCAGGTTGCCGCGGACATGTTCCGTTTCTCTCCCTCCTCTTGGTTTGCCCTCGGACTAAACATTTGGTGCAGAGGTATCGTTTTGATCGTATTTTTGAGGCCAAACGAGATGCGTACGCTCTCTGCGCAGTCGATCCTCACCTCCCACTCACCTTATGTTTTGGAGGAGTTCGGGCCGGAGGAAACCGTCATTTTGGCGCGCTCTGATGAGGGTGTCCTCAGCCAAGCGAAGATCGCAATGCCCGACAGCGTTAAGCACAAGCGCTACCGGGCGCGCCGCGCTCTCAGCAGCGCCAGAACAAGTCTCTGCCAATCTACTAACGAGCCATAAGCGGAACGGCAGTAATATCTCCGTCGTTGCCTGAACCGGCCCCATTGGAACCGGCTGCTTCCGCTATCGACGAATCCGGGCTGAGTCCTCAGGTTCTGCTTGGGTCTGATGCGCTTGTCATGCGTCTGCAGCCGCGTTGCCGGAGTGCTGAAGGGCAGATGTGGCCCCGCGTTCGTTTCAGCCACATGCTTGCTACCGCTGGTGAGTTTTAAATCAGCGAGGTCGCGAATAGATCAGGGTTATTCCCTCTCAAGTCTTTGGTTTCTTATTGGATTTTGGCGCACCCAAGAGGATTCGAACCTCTGGCCTCTGCCTTCGGAGGGCAAAGGATGGTTAAAAATCTTCAGTGAAACCAATAGGTTAAATGATAAATTGGTATCGTGTCTGCGATTTGTCAATCGTCTCGTTAATTTAAGGTGGCGCTCTGGATGTTGCAAGCCTGACGTTCGGCGATGCACTGCGAGCCGAATTTCGGTTGTGGGTCACTAGCTTTCTACACTCAAACTTTGCAGTGTCTCGCCCATGGGGCAAGGGCAACTGAATGCTGATCTAAGTCGGGGACGATGTGATAACCGGCCTGTTCGCGTAGCGTTTTTGATTCAAGAAGACGAGCACGCGCATCTGGCGTTGGATGGCATTTTCGCGGATTGTTATCGACGGTGGGGCGGTCGTTTCAGCCTTATTGTTCCATGCGAGCAGAGCACGATCCCAAATAGCTACTGGCCGTGGCTGAAGGCCTACGATCCCGACATCGTATATTCGTACTTCCACATGGCGGATCAAACAGTCTTAGAGCTTCACGAGCGGGTTGGCCCGTCAGTTTATGAAGAACACCGGAACCGGGAGCGCCTTGACGTTCATGGGTTCGCGCCCAGATATGGAGCGCAACCCTTGCAATCCCTTTCGACTATCTTCAGGCGCTCGCGGCATCGCGACCATCGATCGACGGATGGGCCGCTACCCATAATCGACTCGTGGCAGACCGAAGTGGCCAGTCGCTTTCTAACGGATAACTTCGGGACGTATGGCAGCTCTTACGCCACGAGCATTTATCCGGTCGATGCGCGGGCATCAGCGCAGTTGCTCACCATAGTGAGCCCAGAGAAACAGACGGATCGCAGACATGTACCGCCTGATCTCTTAACTACGGGCAGCGAACTTGAGGCGTTCAAGGAGTTCGCGCATCGGCGTGCCTCAAGTTTGTCAATCGCTTCAATGGACTTCGCGACAAAGCTGAATGTGCATCACGGACAATGGAGCGACAGCTTTAATCTCGTCGTAGGCGGATCGTATCTAGACCGAATCTTGTTTTGGAATGGTCGTCTTCTGCTTCCCAACTGGATTGGCTCGGACATAGGGGCGTTCCGAATTGAGGTTGAGCAGCTGGGTAATGACGAATTCGTCGTCGCGCTTGCTGCACTTATAAACCAGCGTAATTTCGTAAATTCGGGAACCGGCGGTCAATATCATGTGACGATCCGATCTTCATCGGTGGTTGAAGAGGAGCTTTCTGCGGTTGGTGAACGCCTACGCGCTGCGAAATGCTGGAGCATGTCGCGCACGCAGTTCGTGCCAGACTTGGTTGCTATGGTGCCGTCACCGAAAGATCTGGAGCAAGCTTCGCCATCTTCGCCGCTTGGCTCCATTTTTGATTTGCAGGGACGACTTAACGAATTCAATTGGACGCCGCCTATCGCCAATCCGATCTCGCCCCCGCCTGATCACCTTGCTGACGCCCCCCACCGCCAAACTTTCACTACGGGAGTGTGGGCGTCTGATTATCTGCTGAGTCATAATGAAGACAAACCGCGCTTTTCTAACGAAAATGCTTGGCTGCTTCCTCGGCGTTGGCGAATGGCTGGAGCCTTTAAGGCGGAGTTCACATCTACAAGTCGCGAATTAGCATACCCGCCGCGGAGCACCCGAGCGGGGGAGCTGACATTATTTGAAAGCGTCGCGAGACGCGCTCGCACCATCACCGTTCCGTCCGGTAAGGACGCCATTCGATATGCCCTTGCCGAGGACGGACAATGGCAACGCTTGCCTGCTTACCATGGACCACGTTTGCCCAAGAACTCTGTCGACTGGATGGAGCCTTCCAATGAAGCGCGATATTTGAGCGGGATTGTTGGTATGTCGGGCAGTCTCGATGAAGCTTCTCGTTTCTTGTTACATCCCTTCATGCAAGGCATGTTCGCTGCGTTGGGGGGTACGCCGGGCCTGCCTATAGAAAAGGTGCAACCAACCGTGGCTCGACTGAGGAAAGCGAGTCAGACTACCACGTCATTCGATCTTAAGGACGAGAATGAGCGGCTGGCGCTTGGTAAGCTTATCGTGAAAGCCGCGCAAAACCAGAAAACCCCGCTTCATTATCTGCGCTACCAATCGCTCGCAGAACGATGGCAACAACATCTCACTGCTTTTTGGGATCGCCTTGGAAGACCGGCTGGCGCCGATGAAAGCGTTGATTGGGACGGGCTGGAGCAACCCTACCTTGATGACTGCTTGATCGCTATGCGGCAGCGGCAGATGGTGTTTCAGGGCCATGAGTGGCTTTGCCCAGAATGCCATCATCGAAACTGGGTTGATATGGCCGAATTACGCACGGTACTTAGCTGCACAATTTGCCGCCACGAAACGGACGCCCCAATCACATTCGATTGGTTATTCCGCCCGAGTAGTTTTGTTATCGAAGCATTGCGGGATCATAGCACGCTCTCGTTGTTGTGGGCTCTTAACTCTCTAGGTAATGAGGGCCGAAACGCCTTTATCTATGCGGGCCCCACTTGGTTTTGGTACGACAATCGGGATCGGGGAGCTGATGCTGAAGCCGATCTGCTAATAGTGGCTGACCAGACTACAATTGTGGCTGAAGTGAAATCGTCCTGGGCTAGTGTCCGCAGCGTCGATATCGCCGCGCTAGGTGCGGTTGCTAAGCGACTAAGGCCAGATGTCGCCTTGCTCGCTGTTATGGACACGGGCCGAAAACATGAGGCGAAATTAGATCAGCTCACCACGGAATTGGGTGAACTGGAAATCAAGTTGCGGGTGATGACCTTGGACACCAATCCGGTCGAGGACGAGCCGTACCTGTGATGACGATATAGCGAGAGAGGATTCGTTGCCGAGCAAGGTATTTTGGTCATGGCGGAGCGACACGGACGAACCGATCACGCGAAATTTGATTCGTGAGACATTGGCGATTGCACTTTATATCGATTGGCAGGAGGCGGTCGCTGAATAATGTCAAGATTGTTAGAGTATCTGCAGTCCACAAATCACTTAAGTTTTTTGTCGCTAACAAACACAGCGTAGCCCGCTCCATCGGCATTTTTACCAAATGTCACTACGCCATCCCCATGTCGTTCTGCATATCGGGTAATCTCCTGCCGAATGTCTTCAGCGTGCGCTCCATGATCTCGTTGATCTACTATCGCGAGCGTAATGGCTGGTCTTTCGAAGGCCAGCTTGCGAACCTGTTGGCGTAACTCGTCAGATTTTAAACGGTAGGCGACAACCACTGTAAAATGCCAACCGCCCAACGCAAGCGTGGCATCCAACACTAGCCGTGCAACTTTTGTTTCTGCAACGGATTTATTGTTTGCGTCCAAATCAAAACTTATCGAATCACCGATAACGAGATCATTAAATTCTCGAACTGATTCCCAGCCTTCGAGTATTTGATCAAGAGATAGGTTGGGCTTTATGTCGCCAGCTTGATTGGCCACTCTCACGAGTGTTTTGAGAAAGCAGGCTGCTTCGCCAAAAAGATGGGGATCAGAAACTGATATTCCTTCGACGTTCACGCCAGACAGCCTGTTTCCATCAAAATGAATCGTAATCTGGATTGTACCACGTCCCAGTGCGGATAAGAGGGAAACGCAGCGGTACAGATGGGAAAGCTCATGTAGATCGGCAGATGCAAAGTGATAGTTGACGGTCGCGTGCCCTGAACCTTTTACGATAACCTCCAGCGGGCCAGCGACAACTCGAATTTTGCTTAGATCAATTGGAAGTCCGGGAATTCCGGGTACAAAGAGGTCGCCTTCAAATCGATGGATTTGATCGTCAGCGTCTGTGATCTCAATAGCACATGGTTTCGGGTGTGATTGGATCGAAACTTGGCTAGGCTTTGCATCCAATATCGGAGTTTTGGCTTCTATCCCAAAACGTCGATCAACAAGACGAGCATTGGTTAGATCGACCGTAGCGCTTAAGCCGATGGAATGATCAATAAAGTCGTCCATGTCCTTATAGAGCAGCGTTATCGAGCCAACGAAGCGACCATGCTCATAGCCAATTTGCTCATTAAGTTCGCGCTTCTTATCAGCATAGCTTGGCCCGGCATCGTTAACTATTTTCTTCATCCAGATAAGTAGATCGTTCGTATGTTCGTCACTCTCTTTGAATGTAATAGAAAATGATTGCTGATTTATCGGCTTGTCGGAGTAGTCAGCTTCTCTCAATCGTTTCAAAGTTCGGGCTATCTCGTCGCGCCAAAAGTGCATCGCGAAGATTCTTACCGGGTGCCCACCTTCATTTGCGGATAGCAGGATGACGAAACAGGGTTCGGGCGCTGCCGCAAATCTTTGTGCGTTGCTCAGCTTCAGCGTAGCAACCGCTTTGCCCCTCTCTTTCGATTTCACCTGCGCACGAACAGGCCGTTCAATGCCTTGTAAGTCAGGTGGAACACCGCCGGTAAGAGATTGTGGGAACTCGAGCAAAAAGTCCCAGCCAGTGCGATCTTCGCTGGATTTGTTCGATATCACGCCTGCCTCGGAGCATAGGCTATCGAACTTCTTTTCAGCCCAGAGTGTTAAATTCTCGATCTTGCTCATTACTCGCGCACATGTAGCAACTTATTTGTCTGGGGAAAGCCCCAGCAAGGATGGAATCCTTGGGAGAAAATGAATGACTTTCGTTGCAGCCAAACGTTTTGGCGACCGAATACTAATGGCCGCTGATACGATGATATCTGATCATAGTGCAGCTCGGAATGACGTGATTCCGGGCAGGCTAAAGGCGATAATTCTCGATCCGCAGACTACAATCGCGTTTGCCGGTCTTCGCGATCAGAGCATAGATGCCATTAAACATGCAAGGCGGCTTCTGTCTGAAGGCGGAACGTTATCAATCGTGGAACAAGCGTTAGTGGCGGCGACGGTAAGATACGCAGGGCAGCTTGAGTTCCTACTTGTGTCACACAGAGAGGGCGTAGCGCTAAAGCGCGTCTGGGATGGGCACGTTTCGTCTGGTTTGGATGAGGCATGTATTGGACAACGGGATTTGCTGGAGAGGCTTCTGAGCGAGCAATGCAATACGCCTCGACACGTTGTTCCTCACGAGTTTGAAGACGAGGCTCCATTTTCGTCAGCGTTCTGGAGGCTATTCAACGGTATTCATATTTCGGAGGATGTGGGAGGGTTTGGCATCACATTGACCTGCTCTCCTTATGGTCACTGCTATAATGGTTTTGGAGGTGTCACCGCATGGGATACGATCACTGTCGGCCATGCATTGACCGAACAGCAATTGGCTGATCGACGAAGTGGTATGACGCAGTGGGGTTATAACATACAAGGATCAAAACTGCGGGGGATAGGTGTCGTAGGTGCGATTATACCAGACGCCGGCATCGGTTATATCTACTCGCCCTTTTCCGATGACAGGCCGATTGAGTGGCGATTTCAGAAGCCCATTTCACAAGACCAGCATGGGCCTATCCTTGAGCAGTTTCAAAAGCGCATTGATGAGGTTGCCGATATCATCGGCGGCGGCATTGACGTGACATTTGCCATGCCACAATATTCCGCGCCCAACGAGGCCGAACTTGAGCTGATCGCCGCCCATGCTGCAAACGCGCCGATGCCGACTGCGATAACGCTTTATGAGAACGCAGTAACGATTAGCTGTGGGACAGCTGAGGCTTGGGACAGTGTGCGAGTGGACTTCTCAAGCTTAGATTTTGATCCAGTGCGGGTGCTCACAATCACCATTGATCGCTTAAACGAAGAGGTATTAAAGCGAGTAATGGGTTCTCAATAATTATTCTCCGTAAGGAGAGGAGCGCGCGCAGAGCATGTCACCAATTGATCTGGTTTACCTTCAGCGCCATCTTGCTTATACTGCGGTAGGGCCGACCACGCTTCGGAGAATGTTTAATGTCACCGGCTGTCGTGGGCGCATCTGTGATTATCTGGCCGCGATTGATCTCAGTGAGTTAGTGACGAGGGGCGTTGCAGACGCATTGGACCGATGGACGGCGGAGCTTGCAGATACAACAGGTGCGTGGGGGCCGTGCCGCAAGGCACTTAATTTGTTTTTGCGTGATGCCGCATACAATCATTGGCTCCGGCCAGCGTATCAGTTTGAAGATATCGAGATTAACCTGGAATTGCCCCTTGACAGGTTGGTAATGAGTGCCCTCAAGGAAAGAGAGCCATGCCTACCCAGACCTCCTGCTGTTAAAGATCTTTCCAAGGCCATTAGTGATCAATACCAAATGGCTGCATTGGGTGAAGCCAACAAAGCAGGGGTCGCACGCGTGCACCTCGATCTCCAGCTTTGGAATGGCGGTGTCGCTGGCATGAGATCGAAATCAGCGGCATAACTAGCTAAATCGCAATCAAGATCCGATCGATCAGGATCGGAGCAATGCGGCCTCGTTTGTTAGAATTGCATTCCCCTACTTACGCGTGGTCATCCAATTGCCGGGGAAACGTTGCATCCGGAAAATGACTTGATTAGCGTTGGCTTAGCAGGAAGGCAGCGAATTTTGTTAATTATGAAATTGTGAAGATTGAGGTTGGGGGACAGATGACGGCCAAAGCTTCTCGTTCACGTAAGGGCTCTAATCAAGCTACGGTTGATGAATGGATTGAAAAGCTGGAAGCGGCAATGGGCCAGCACCGCCAAGGCATTTTCGAGATTGGAGATATCTTAAACCTGGCAGAAGAACAGTTGAGTAAGACAGCCTTCCAGAAGGTCGTAAAGAATTCTGGCGTGAGGTCGGTTTCGACTGCAAATAACTATCAGCGCGTCGCGCGGAATCCGTCCTTACGTGATCCAAGAATTTTTCCTCATCTTCCTACGTCAGTGGGCACTCTAATTGATATTGCGTCATGGTCGGAAAAGGTGCTGCTTGGCGCCATCGCTTATAAAATTTTAACTCCGGAAGTGACTCGGACTCGGCTTGCAACATGGGCAAAGCGCATAATGGCGGATGAGCCACCTCCTAAGGGGCCGAAAAAGGATGGCGCTATAGTTGCCTATTTACAAGTTAATGTGGACACAAAGTCAGACGAAATACATAATTTTGTGCGGGAATTTAATAAGAAATCTCATAATCAAAAATTTATACTGCTTTTCAAGCGGAATAAATTTCACAGTTATACGCGATTTGATTTTCTTTGCAGGTGGCTGGAGGAGTTTTTAGAGGAGAATAGAGCTTTATTTGATGAACTGGAAATGGAGGCTGTTTTTGGTCCATTTTCAGAATGGAATTCGCCATTTTACATGGGCGAATGGGTGGCGAAGCTCATTGACCCACAAAATGCTGAGATAAGATCGGCAATTCCGCTCAGCCAAGATGAATTGGCCTTCATGGTGGAGTATCGAGCAGCATATTGGATCGACTCAGAAGAGCCGGATAAAACTGCTTACGCGTAAGCAATTTCTACCACGCCAATGGGGTTACGTTGCCAAAAATGGATTCATTATAGAACCATGAAACTCTAACGAGTTCGGGCAATGTCCTGAAAACCGTCGCTAATTTCCGGCCTTGAGTGGTTCGATCTGTGAAAATAGTTATGAAATTACAGTTACTTGTGATTTTATAACGAGAGGTCGGACCATATGCTCACGCGGCAGGCGAAGGTTTTAACGAAGGCGCAGCAGGACACGCTAGCGACATTCATCACCAGAACACGATTGCCGGAGCGAAACCGAGTCATCCAGCTTCTGTCGGTGAAAGCAGGATTGCGCGCCAAGGAGATTGCCTTGCTCACATGGGGCATGGTGACGGATTCGGAAGGAGTGCTGGTTGATACCATAAGCCTCACCAACTCGGCATCGAAGGGTAAGACCGGCGGCGTTATCCCGATGGCGAAAGAGCTTCGGCAAGCGTTAGCCGTATGGCGGTTGATTACGCCGTTACCGGAAAGCCACCATCGCATTATCATTACCGAGCGATCGGCGACAACTTCGGCTCAGGTGATTGTGAACCTATTCTCGGATTGGTATCGGCGGCTTGGTTTTGACGGCTGCTCCAGCCATTCGGGCCGTCGCACATTCATCACCAACGCTGCCCGGAACATCAGCCGGTTCGGCGGTAGCCTTCGAGATGTGCAGGCGCTTGCTCGTCATCAGTCCTTAGCGATGACCCAACGCTATATCGAGCAAAACAGCGATGCGATGCGGAAGGTCGTGGATGCATGAGTCACGGTTAAACCATTTAACCTCCGCTGATCGAGCGGGAAAAGACTTTCAAGTTTGCTGCATGGGCGGTTTGGACGATAAATAAGTCCGGGGTGGGGCTTGTCCGAGTATGTGAGACCTAATCTCGGCGCGGTTTCGTCCAGACGCATATTGCGCGACCAAAACTGATCGCGACCGTCCTCTTGGCATCCGCAATCGCGCCAAATCTCTAAAGCCAGCGGACCTCGCGCATCGGATCGACAAGAAAAGCTCGGGAGATTGTTGGCAGTCTGCAAATATTTTTGCTTTCCGAGCCTTGGTTGGCTCCGGCCGAGTCTAAATACTGATGCACAACCTCGTGCGTATATTTTACAAGGGAGAGTGCCTTATGCACCACCAATTTCTCGATCCTCTAGACTGGCTTAACAGCAAGCCCGAATTCAACGTCACAGCACTTTTGATGCTCCGTCCAGCTATACATTATCCGAGCGGGCGAATTCTTCTTGGTGCCGACGAACTCTACCATCAAGCTTATGACGACTTCATCGCGCACCTTACCAGGTCGATGCTCGGAGCATGCCACGTGGACGGTCGGCAAACGTTTATCCCGAACGACCCATTTGACTTCGAAATCGATGGCCAGGGGCACTGCCGTTGCATTCATGCCGATCTCGCGCTGCCGTTAGGGAAGCCACTTGCTGAGCAAGCCCGTATTGTATTGGACGTGTGGGGCCGAAATCCGTGGTCAGAACCGGGTAGCCTCATCCAGACAATCCATGACGACGAAGTCATTGCCAGAGCTTGAAAGGCCGGCGTGAGGCGGTCGTCACGACCGCCTCACCTCTACAAGGGAGAGAAAATGAATAAGAACGAGATGAAGAAGCACTACGTGGATTGGATTGAGCGTGAGGGCAAGCCCAACACGGCTGTGGTCCTGACACTCAAGAAGCGTACTTTTGACCGCGATGGCTGTCCGTTGTGGGGCAACGCGGCGATCTACGAGAACGAGGTCAACCTACTGCGCATGCGGCTCTCAGAGAGGCTGTTCGGCAAGACCAATTGCCGCCGCCATAAACGGAGCGTTGCGTTTGTGCCGGTAGCCGAAGGCGCTATGCGGGGATTGATTGGGGAGAGGTGGAAGCCGACCGGTGATAGCCGGCCCCACATTCACCTAATGCTCCGCCGACCGGATTGGTGCTCGCACGATGAGTTTGCAGTGGCTCTTCGGTTTGAGTGGGTCAAAAGCGAATGGGCGTTCGATAGAACTTATGTCGAGCCCATAGAAAGCGATTGGACTAAATACTGCTTGAAAGACGGACCTGATGCACTACTCATCAACGCGATGAGCATTTGAGATTGCTGGGCGCGCTGGTGCCCCCTTCACCCTAGATGAAACAGTCCTGACATACCGTAGAACAAAGTTCTGGGCATTGCGCTCAGGGCTTGTCCTACGGTATTACCTAAAGAGTTAGATAGGTAGCTAGATATATAGAAGCTTAGACAAATATATTTGAAAAGCAGATCATAACTATCCATATAAAACTAATTTTAAATCATCATAATATTAATTGCGAAGTGATAGTTTATTATCTGGTTTGATATATTGTGCAAGCGAGCGCCGTAAAAAGCAGTTATGATGAGCTTTCTGGTATGGACAGATTAAGCTACAATATGGTATAATGCTTTCTCAACAGGAAGGTATTATATGGAATATAATAGTGATGAACATCGGGACAAAATGTTTGAGCGCCGGGAGAGATTGGAACGGGAAGTCAGCATCAAGGATGAGCATATCGTTATTTCTTTGGCGGGCGAGTACAACATCCCATTGAAGGAATGCGATACGGCTCCAAAGATTCTGGGTTGGGTCCAGCACCTCTGTGAGAAGGATTGGATCACGACGGAAGCGCTTGGCCGATTTATCTCACTTGCTGCAGATAATCATGGCATAGAAATAATCAGGTAATTTAAGCACTCGTTCCCCTCAGACCGCTTTGGGAGCCTTCGTAGCCCGCTTCGCCTTTGGAGCCGCAGGTTTGCTTACGGCAGGCGTCTCGACCTTCTTCCTGCCGAGACCAATCTTCATCGCTAGCTCCTTACGCTGATTGGCATAGCTGGGAGCCACCATCGGATAGTCAGCAGGCAGGTTCCATTTGGCACGGTAGTCGGTGGGAGTCAGCTGATAATGGGTCATCAGGTGCCGCTTGAGCATCTTGAGCTTCTTACCGTCTTCAAGGCACACGATGTAGTCAGGCTTGACCGATGACCGGATCGAGACGGCAGGCTCCTTAGCGGGGGCCGCTTCTTCAACGGGTCTGCCGAGGGTCGTCAGTGCGCCATGAACGTTCGCGATCAGAGCAGCGAGATCACCAGTGGCCACCGTGTTATTGCTGACATGTGCGGACACAATATCGGCGGTGAGGGTGAGAAGGGTTTCGTCTGCCACATGATGCTCCCGAATTGTTTGCAGCTCCTTAGTTGAGGTTTCCGGAAAATGCTACCTGTTGACATCGATAGCAGCGGCATCGCTGGCATTTTGATCTAGGTCTGCTTCCTCTTGCGCGGTAGCTGCATCGGCGGAATTATAGCTAGCCGCATCCAAGCTGTTCTCCGGCACGATGTCATCCTGCGGCTCAGGCTGGTCCAGCATTGATTGCAAGAGGCTAAATTGCAGAAGGCTTCCGGCTGTGTTTTTAAGCTGCTCGGCTTGGTCAACGCTCACCACATATTGAGTGGTCTTTTCCGAGGACGGAAATATCTTGTAAGTAAGGCGGAGCGGCTTGCTCTCAATTCCGGTGTCCTCGATCGCGATTTTGAGGTTGGCCGTGCATTCCGCCGATTGGGTCGCCGGATTGTAGTTCTCCATATACATATGTCCGTCGTCAGAACATTCGGCACGGATTGCGGCGTAAATTAGCGGAGTGCGGGCCTCGTCTGGGGGTTGATGTTACGCGGCGAGCTTGCGGTGTTGCAAGCGCCGATGCTCGATGGTCTGCCGCTTGATCCTTTCACGC
>QFCS01000991.1_pt1 | contig 83296 bp, 74 predicted proteins | sample 3576561 | NCBI WGS metagenome assembly QFCS01 | reverse complement strand
CAGAGTAATCATTTATAAACTGCTTTAAAATTCTATTAGGAATAGAATCTATTGAAGTGATATCTTCATCTATTAATAATTGCCCTTTATGATTTAAATATATTGAAATTCTGTTGCGATTACTCATCAGAAGATTTAAATTACATTGTTTGAAAATATGAACATTCACAATTTCTTTGTTTTCTAAAATCAATCCAAAATTAATGTCTCTATCACAAATATCACTTTTATAAAAAAACCGTTCAACATCTTTTGTCAAACTATCTTCTGGTTGATTTAGCTTGAGATTAAATTTTGGTAAACTATCTGAGGAAATTACGAAAAGTTCATTTTTGCAAAATTTTGATGGTTTTTCATAAGAAAATAAAATAAACAAAAATGTAATTGCGACAATGGCAATTCCAAAATAAAGAAAATTATATTTGTTTTCTCTGCGTTTCATTTTCTTAAAATCTTACTAAAATCTGTGACTGTTTACTGTGACTGATAACTCTCCACTGCTTTCCGCACACTACCATACTTATCTAACAAAATTCCCGCTTCTTCATAGCTTACCGGAATTTCGCTCATGATCATTCGAATGCCACGGTCAACCAATTTATTGTTGCTCAGTTGCATATCTACCATTTTGTTCCCTTTCACTTTTCCGAGTTGTATCATTGTGGCGGTAGAGATCATATTTAAAACCAGTTTTTGAGCCGTTCCGGCTTTCATTCGTGAACTTCCGGTTACGAATTCGGGACCAACCACAACTTCAACCGGGAATTGTGAAACGCTTGATAGCGGACTTCCTTCGTTGCACGTAATACATCCGGTTGGAATATTATTCTGATTACATTTTTCCAATCCGCCAATCACATACGGTGTAGTTCCTGAAGCGGCAATGCCAATCACAAAATCATTTTGATTAATGTTGAACTCCGATAGATCTTTCCAGGCCTGTTCGGTATCGTCTTCGGCAAATTCAACCGCTTTCCGGATGGCTTTGTCGCCACCGGCAATGATTCCCACCACCAGATCAAACGGTACGCCAAAAGTAGGCGGACATTCCGATGCGTCAACAACACCCAAACGGCCGGAAGTGCCGGCACCGATGTAAAAAAGCCTTCCGCCGTTTTTGAGTTGATTGACAACTTTTTGAACGGTTTTTTCAATTTGCGGTAGTGCTTTTTCAACGGCAAACGGAACGGATTTATCTTCGTGATTGATGTTTTGTAAAAGCTCAGAAACCGACATCTGTTCGAGATGTTCGTATTTGGAAGATTGCTCGGTGGTTTTGGTAAAAGGCATAGTGCTAAATTTCACTCAAAGATAAGTGAAATTAAGATTCTCGCAAAGACACAAAAAAGTTAATAATAAAATTTGATTTTTGAAATTGTAATTGATTTTTGAAATTTTAATGTGAATGCCCCATTTCCATCACATACGCCAACAAAAATCCTAAAACAATCATCGTGATTTTAGCCAGATTGAACTTATGCCCTTCATTACTTTCAAAAATAATGGTAGAGGAAATATGGAATAAAATCCCCACTACTACGGCAGAAATTTCTTTGGCATAATGTTGGGCAAAATGCAATTGTTCTGCCAACAGTGTTCCCAGCGGTGTCATCAGTGCAAACGAAAACATAAAGGCAAATACCATCAGTTTATTCATTTTGGCATTTACAAAAAACAAAGTTAAAATAATGGCAATAGGAAAGTGGTGTACCGCAATGCCATACGCAAGGTTCGTATTTTCATGAATAGGAAAACCTTCTAACAATGCGTGAATACACAAACTGATAAACAACAGCCACGGGATATGGTGGATTTCGTTGTTTTCATCCGTATGCACATGCACATGGCCGTGTTCGGCACCTTTGGAGAAAAACTCTAATACAATCTGAAACAGAATACCGATCATAATGAATACGCCAACCGGAGCGGTATGATGCTCGTGATCGCCTTCATGAGCGTGATGATGCCCTTCATGAAATAATTCCGGCAATAAATGTAAAACCGTTAAAGACAACAAAAAAGCACCGCTAAATGCAAGTAGCAGTTTAATATTTTTCTTTTTTTGGGGTTTTAAAAATAAAGCAATTAAAAAGCCAAAGATAACAGCGGAAAAGGTGATGATGTACTGCATTATTTGAAAATCATGATTAAACGTTCAGATTGCGATTTGTAGAATTTCCGAAGCTTGTAATCGCCAAAAACATCCAGTAAATGAATTCCGGAATCTTCCATCATTTTTTCAAAATCGGCTAATCGCAAAGCCTGAACTTTTTCAACAAAATGGTAGTCCTTCCCTTGGTCGGAAAATGAAATTTCTTTAAAAATATGATGATCTTTTTCGTAACGTTTGATGTGAAAGTCAATACCATCAACAGTTTTTGTTTCTTCAGGGATTAGATGATCCAGTACATAATCTACATTCATAAAATCAATTACCGCAAATCCATATTCCGATAAGCTGTCGCGGATAGCCTTTAGTGTGGTAACATTATCCGTATCATCTTCAAAATAGCCAAAACTGGTAAACAAATTAAGAACGGCATCAAATTTATCTTTAAACGGTATGCGCATATCATGCACCACAAAATGTAATTTTTCGTTGGCAGATTCAGAGGCTTCTCTGATGCTGTTTTCAGATAAATCAGCACCGGTCACTTCATAACCCAATTGATTCAGGTAGATGGAATGTCGTCCTTTTCCACAGGCTAAATCTAAAATCCTGGCTTCTTCAGGCAAGTTCAGGTATTCCGTAATGTTATCCATAAACAGCTGAGCCTCTTCATAATCCCTGTCTTTGTAAAGAATGTGGTAATAAGGGGTATCAAACCATGAGGCATACCAATTATTGGTAGTGGACGGTGGCGTATGGGTAATGAGTTTGTTAGATTCTGACATTAATTGATTAGGTGCTTTAAGAACGTGCAAATTTAGTGTATTTTTGCCAAGTTTTACAGTTTTATACAATCATGGAAAAGAATTTTAAGATGGTAGCCAAGACCTTTTTTGGTTTTGAAGAGATTTTAGCCAAAGAAGTACAGCAATTGGGCGGACAGGATGTACAGACGGGAACGCGTGTGGTAAGCTTTTGGGGCGATAAAGGTTTTATGTATAAAGCCAATTTATCATTGCGTACTGCTCTTAAAATTTTGAAGCCGGTTAAGAATTTCAGAGTATTCAATGAGAGGAGCTTATATGACGGCATTTCAACTGTTGATTGGAGTCGGTTGATGAATGAACGCCAGACTTTTGTGGTGGATGTGACGTTGTATTCCGAAGTTTTCAATAACTCTCAATTTGTCGCTTTAAAAACAAAGGATGCAATTGTAGATCAGTTTCGTGAAAAAACCGGAGTTCGCCCCAGTATTGATAAAGATTTTCCGGATTTGCGTATCCATATACACATAGACCGGGATCAGTGTACGGTATCGTTGGACACATCCGGTGATTCACTGCATCACAGAGGATATCGTTCGGCTACCAATATTGCACCGGTTAACGAAGTTTTAGCGGCCGGCATGTTATTGTTGTCCGGTTGGGACGGTAAATCACATTTTCTGGATCCCATGTGCGGAAGTGGTACACTCTTGGCAGAAGCTGCCATGATTGCCTGTAATATTCCTGCCAACATTAACCGAAAAGAATTTGCTTTTGAAAAATGGAACGATTGGGACAATGATTTGTTTGACCAGATTATTGATAGTTTGATGAAGAAAACACGTGAGTTTCATTACACGATAAAAGGGTATGACAAAGCTCCGAGTGCCGTCAGAAAAGCTCAGGACAACATTCAGAATGCCAATTTAGAAGATTATGTCACAGTAGAACAAAAAGACTTTTTTGAAACGGAAAAACAAACCGAAGGGCCGCTACACATGGTTTTCAACCCGCCGTATGGTGAACGCCTGGATATTGATATGGAACGATTTTACCGTGAAATCGGCGATACGTTCAAACAAAGTTACCCGAATACAGAGGCCTGGTTTATTACGTCTAATTTAGAAGCGTTGAAATTTGTTGGGTTAAAACCTTCCCGAAAAATCAAATTATTCAACGGGAAATTAGAAGCCCGGTTGGTTAAGTATGCTATTTACGAGGGGAGTAAGCGAACAAAGTTTCAAAACAGGGGAGAAATCTGATTTATGTTGCGAGCAAAGTATGAATTAAGACAAAAACCAACGTTACTACTTGTGCTGAATGATAAAGACTTTCAATGGACGGATAGTGATAACCCATCTAATAATGGTAATTATCAATATACTCAAGTAAAATCAGTTCGTTTAGTTAAAGGTAAGACCAACATTTTAGTAACCTTTTTTAGTTTACTGGTTGATTTTATTTTTGATACAGGAAGTTTTAAGAATTATAGAGAAAATGATAAATTAGTCATTCAGCTGGAAACTACCCTTATTGAACTGCTGCTTTTTAAAGTTGAAAAAAAACAGGTTGAGATTTTGGATTTGGAATTAAAAAAAATCATAAAATCACCTGTAGAGCATTATCATTAAAAACGTCATACGTTGTTTTACAGATAATTAATTATTTTTTTGGTCACAGATTATAATACTAAATCAAAAATAATTTAAAAAATTAAGTATAAATTACACGGCTATTGAATGCTTTGCCTTCGATTAAAACTGTGAAATATAATTTTCCGGATAAAAATATAAAAAATCTGTGCATCTGTGGTTAACTAATAATGCACTACGGGTATAAAATCATAACTATTTACATCACCTTGACGCCAATATCACCTACCTTAGAAACATATACATCAAAACCAATTCCGGTTTTGCTGTAGATTTCTTTCATTTGCCGGGCAACGTTTTCAGCAGTTTGTTCTCCTTTGCACAAAGCAAAAACAGAAGGGCCGGAACCCGAAATGCCGCAACCCAACGCTTCATTTTCCAACGCAGTTTTTTTAACCAAATCAAATTCCGGGATCAGGTTTTTTCGATAGGGTTCGGCTATCACATCCTGTAAAGAGCGACTCATTAAACCATAATCCTCGGTGTATAAACCGCTGATGAATCCACCCAGATTTCCCCATTGTGTAATGGCCGTTTTCAATGGAATCTCCTTGGGGAGAATGTTTCTGGAAGCTGATGTTTTCACTTCAATATGCGGATGAACAATGGAAACATATAATTCTTTCGGACTTTCAATCTTAATCACTTCCAACGGTTTATAACCACGCACCAATGTAAATCCGCCCAAAATGGCCGGAGCCACATTATCGGCATGGTAGCTGCCGCTGGCTAACCATTCTCCTTCCATGGCAAATGCAATTAACTCGTTTCGATGCAGTGGATTGCCTAAAATTTCATTGATTCCCACAACTATTCCGGCCGCACTGGCCGCACTGCTTCCGATACCACTTCCGGCTTTGATTTTTTTATGGATTTCAACTTCAAATCCAATTGCTGAATTCAAATGATTGAGCAAAGCCATTCCGGCTACACCCGCCACATTTTTTTCGGTTTCCAACGGTAAATCGGCTCCGGTTATCCGGGTAATCCGAAGTCCTTTTCTATCACTTTTCCGGATAATCATTTCGTCGCCTATACCTTCCAAGCATAAACCCAATACGTCAAAACCACAGGATAAATTGGCTACCGTAGCGGGGCAGAAGATTCTTATTTCGTTCATTTTTTTCTGAGTTACAGAGTCTCGGCCACTCTATTAAACATTTCCAATCCGTATCACATCCGCAAAAATTCCCGAAGCCGTGACAGCCGCACCGGCACCGGCACCTTTAATGATTAACGGTTGATCCGCATAGCGGTCAGTAAAGAACTCTACGATATTGTCTTTTCCTTCCAGGTTGTAAAACGGACTTTCTTTCGGAATAAATTGCAGTCCTACACCGGCTTTTCCGTTATCAAATTTAGCCACAAATTTCAACCGGCAATCCTTTTCTCTGGCTTCTTTCAGCAGGTTTTCAAAATGAGCCGCATGTTTGATGAGCGACTTAAAAAAATCGTCATTATTGGTTGTTTTCATACATTCTTCGGGTAAAAAGGAACTATTTTCAATATCTTCCATTTCCATCTGATAACCGCTTTCCCGGATCAGAATCAGAATTTTCCGAGCTACATCGATACCGCTTAGATCAATTTTCGGGTCAGGTTCGGTAAACCCTTGTACACCGGCTTCTTTTACCACATCGTGAAAACTATAGCTTTCACTGAAATTATTAAAAATAAAGTTCAGACTTCCCGATAAAACGGCTTGGATTTTATGAATACGGTCACCGGAAGCAATCAGTAATTTTAAAGTGTCAATAATCGGTAATCCTGCTCCTACATTGGTTTCAAACAAAAAAGGGGCATTGTATTTTCGCGACAAACGTTTTAAATTCAGGTAATTTTGGTATTCCGAAGAACAGGCAATTTTGTTGCAGGTAACTACGGCAATGTTTTTTCGGAGATAATGCTCATAGGTTTTGGAAACTTCGGTATTGGCTGTAATATCGACAAAAATGCTGTTGCGGAGATTAAGTGCTTTGGTTTTTTCAATAAAATCGGTTTTAGATGCTTTTTCACCATTTTCCAAAATTGTTTTCCAGTCCTTTAAAACAATTCCGTCTTCCTCAAAAATCATTTTTCTCGAATTGGAAAGAGCAATAACCCGTAGGTTTATCTTTAAGTTTTCTTTTAAGAATTTCTTTTGCTGATGAATTTGCTCAATGAATTTTTCGCCTACATTTCCAACTCCCGTTACAAACAAGTTCAGCTGTTTGGTTTGTTCTTCAAAAAAGCGTTCATGTAAGGTGTTCAACGCTTTTTTAACGTCATTTTTGTTAATGACCACCGAAATATTACGTTCAGAAGCCCCTTGGGCAATGGCCCGGATATTCACGTTGTTTTTACCCAATGCACTGAACATTTTTCCGCTGATTCCCTGGTGGTTTTTCATTTGTTCGCCCACTAATGCCAGGATACATAAATCTTTTTCAACCACACACGGATTTATTTTCTGTTGGGTAATTTCCAGTTCAAACATTTTATCGATGGCTTTTTTAGCCGTATCGGCGTCGGCATTCAGAATCCCGATGCAAATAGAATGTTCCGAAGATGCCTGGGTGATAAAAATAACGTTGATCGAATGGGTTGAAAGCACTTCAAACAATCGTTTGGACACACCGGCAACACCTATCATTCCTGGACCTTCTAAGGTAATCAGACTGATTTGATCAATATGTGAAATTCCTTTTATCGGATTGCCGTTCGGCTTGGATTGAGATGAAATATATGTGCCAACCGCTTCCGGTTCAAATGTATTTTTTATCCAAATCGGAATGTTTTTGCTCAAAACCGGTTGTATAGTGGGCGGATAAAGTACTTTGGCACCAAAATGCGATAATTCCATCGCTTCTTCATACGTGATTTTTTCAATAGGCAGGGCTTGCTTTACAATTTTCGGATTGGCGGTAAACATACCATTTACATCCGTCCAAATTTCCAACGCTTCTGCCTCCAAAGCTCCTGCCACAATAGCGGCAGTATAGTCTGAACCACCCCGGCCTAATGTGGTTGTATTGTTGCTCATTGACGATGCAATAAAACCGGGGATTACAGTTACTTGTGTAGCATTTTCGGGAAAATAATTGCGAATATTTTTGTTGGTGAGTTCAACGTAAACTTCCGCTTTTCCAAAATTATTATTGGTTTTGATCAGTTCACGACTATCTTTAAAACTACAGCTGGCTATTTCTTGTTTCATCGCTTCTGCCATGATATAAGAGGAAAGTAACTCTCCGAAACTTACAATCATATCCGAAGTCCGGGCGGTCAATTCACCCAGTAAATAGCAACCATCCAGTAGCGTTTCCAAAAAGGAAATATTCTTTTTGCAATAATGCAATAAAGCCGTCTGTTCGTTGGCAGGAACCAACTCTTTAATGGCCTCGAGGTGTTTTTTCTCAATCTGTAAAACAATATCGCGGTAGGAATCATCTTTTGATGCGGCTTTTTGGGCCGCCGATATAAGCAGATCGGTTACGCCGCTAAAGGCCGAAACAGTAACAATCAGACAGTCTTCGGCTGATTTTTGTTGGACAATTTTGATAACTAACCTGATATTTTGAGCATTGGCAACCGAAGTTCCGCCAAATTTTAGTACCTTCATATAATAAACAGTTAACGTAAAAATAAAGATTTTAACTTACTCATCAGAGTAAATAAAGTTTAGGATGATATGTGAAAATTATACCCCGGATGGGGTTGTAGTTGTAGTAGATGTGCCAAAAGAGAACCCGTTCAACGCATTGAAAGAAAGGATTGAATAATATGTGTTCTTTTGTGATTCCATCTTAAACAAATGTAATAAATTTACCTTATTAAAAAATAAAATGTAAACTTTTACGAATATTTTAAAAATAGTTATATTCTGATAACAGATGAAGATTTTTACAGCTGAAAAAACCAGGGAACTTGACAAATTGACAATTGAATCGCAACGAATCACTTCAGCAGAACTGATGGAAAGAGCTGCTTTGCAGGCTTTTTTATGGTTAGTTAACCATTTTCAGGATAAAAAGACCGTCTATCATATTTTTTGTGGTGTCGGAAATAATGGTGGTGACGGATTGGTCATTGCCCGGCTGCTGAAACAAAATTATTTTGATGTTCATGTGTATGTTGTTCCGTTTAGTGAAAATTATTCTACTGATTTTTCTGTTAATTTGGAGCGGTTGAAAGAATACAATGTTGCGTATGAGGTTATTCGGGAAGATTCCGCCTTCCCGGATATTGCTGAAAGTCATATTCTTGTTGATGCTGTTTTTGGCATTGGCTTGACCCGCGGAATGGCTCATTGGCTTCAGGTTTTGATTCAAAAAATCAATTATCATGCTGCATTTAAAGTGTCCATTGACGTTCCCTCCGGATTATTTTTAGATCAGAAAACAACCGTGGCCATTCATTCGGATGTAGTACTGACGTTTCAATTGCCCAAATTGGCCTTTTATCTTCCTGAGAATGAAAATTTTATTAAGGAGGTCGTTTTGCTTTCTATTGATTTGGATGAAAAAGCAATGGAAACTATGCTGACCCATCAGTATTACATCGATTGGAATGAAATTAAAAAGCGGTACAAGCCCATTTCGAGGTTTTCACACAAAGGTACCCAAGGGCATGTACTGCTCGTTGGCGGATGTTACGGCAAAATAGGGGCAATGGTTCTGGCTTCTAAGGCAGCTTTGCGTTCCGGCTGTGGGCTGGCAACTGTTTTTGTACCAAAATGCGGTTATGAAATTTTACAAACCACCACTCCCGAAGCCATGGTGATTACAGATCAAAACTTTCATAAGATAACCGGTGTCTCTTTTGATCTGATGCCCAAAGCAATTGGAATCGGAATGGGGATGGGGCAGTCGGAAGAAACCGCTGCTGCATTCTGTCAATTTTTAAAAACAAATTCTGTTCCGTTAGTGGTAGATGCTGATGGTTTGAACATACTTTCAGAACATCAGGATTGGTTGAGTTTACTGCCTAAAAATTCTATTTTGACCCCGCATCCCAAAGAGTTGGAGAGGCTAATCGGGCCATGGAAAGACGATTTTGAAAAAATAGAAAAAGCCATAGAACTGGCACAAAAATATCAGGTGGTGGTTTTAATCAAAGGAGCTTTTACCTTACTTGTCGATGGAAAAAATGTGTATGTCAATTCATCCGGGAATCAGGCTTTAGCCACCGGAGGAAGCGGCGATGTATTGTCGGGCATCATAGCCAGTTTCAGAGCCCAAGGGTATTCAGCAGTAGATTCAGCACTATTGGGCGTTTATTTTCACGGTAAAACAGCAGATCTTGCGATGAAGGATATGGGGTATGAAGGTTTTATTGCTTCTGATATAATCAACTATTTAGGAAAGGTATTTCTGGAACTGAAGGATTTATTTAATCGCAGAGAACACTGAGGAATTCACCAAGAAAAGAGTTTTAGTTTTATACCGAAGACAAAAGAGAATTGTTTTATCACAGCTAAACATTCAGGAATCAAGGTTCATCACGATTTACTAATTACTCAGCTTGATGAACCTTTATTCCATAAATAGTAAAAAAAGAGCTTTTAATTACAGCCCAACTTCTTTCAACAACTCTTTTAATTTAGCATCAGAAGGTCTGGGGGCATCAGCATTTACAATTTTACCTTCGGTATCAATCAGGATAAAACGTGGAATGCCGTCGATGGCATATTTTTTTACAAAATCAGAACTCCAATCGTTGTCAGCAAATAACTGAATCCCTTTTAACTCTTTATCAGCTACCGTTTTTTTCCATTTTTCGCGGTCTTTTATATCATCAATCGAAATACTGACAAATTCGATATTTTTTCCGTGGTATTCTTTTTCCACTTCTTTCAGAGCCGGAATTTCACCAATACAGGGACCACACCAGGTAGCCCAGACATCAACGTAAACAAATTTTCCTTTTAAACTTTCCAGCGATGTTTTTCCGCCATTTATATTTTCATAATCAAAAGCAGGCGAGGGCGAACCTTTTACCAGGTTTTTTACAATTTCAAATTTTTCGGTTAATCGTTCTTTATATTTTTCATCGATCGAATAACTTAGCATTTCTTTATAAACAGCTTCTAAGTTTGGAGTAGAATTGTTTAATTCATAAAACATGTTTTTAACCAGTTCACTTTGAATAGTTTTGTTTTTAACCGTTTTTAAGAATGCAAACCCTCTTTCAACCGGTGTTTTGGTAGAATCTGCAGTAGCGTACATTTTGTCGGAAAAGAAACTGCTGCAAAGAGTGCGGTAAGAGCTGGAAAAATAATATAATTCTTCATAGTCCACAGAAAAATCATCAGCTAATTTCGGAAAATCATCCGAAGCTTTAAAACCTCTGTCATCATTAAAATAGCCATAGTATTGAGGGTATTGTTCGTATAATTTTAAAGTAAAATTTTCAGCCTCTAATTTTTCATATTTAACAAAATCTGCATTGGAGAGTTTAGCATCATTTAGCGATTTTAAAACCGCTTTTTTGTAAGCTTCATTTTTTTTAATAAATGCCTTTTCATCTAACGAGTACAGTTTTTGGAGATTATCCATATCATCTAATTTTCCGTAAACAGAATCAATGACCTGATTTTTTTTTAGAATGAAATTATTTTCTTCAGATCCGGTTCCTTTGAAAATAAAGGTATTTTTAAAATCGGCGGCATTGTTTTCAATATTCAGACTGGTCCCGTTTTCTAAATATAAATACTTTTGCTTTTCATCACTTAAAACCAACGTGTAAAGCCCTTTGTAGTTCAATTGAAGTGTGTCTGAAAAGGTTCCGTCCGAATTAAGGTTAATTTCTTTTGAAAAGTTTATCCCTTCTAATCGGATGGTTTTTTCATCAAAATTTAAAATTTTCCCCGAAAGGGTAGTGATAACCTCTTTATCCTGACAGGAAATAAAGCAGGTTAAGCTTAACAAAGCAATAATTTTTTTCATGACAAAATTGTTTAGTTTCCCAAAAGTAGGGAATTCAATTCATAATTTGTTATTAAAAAAACCACAATTGTTTTGCTTTTATGCAAACGTTTGCGGAATTTTGAACCCTCAACCAAGCAATAAATGGACCATCATCATTATATCAGTTCCGATGTACTTTCGTTGGACATCATCAACCGGATTCTGCTCGAAAATAAGTCATTAGCTTTATCGGAAGAAGCTAAGGTTAACATTCAAAAATGCCGTGATTATTTAGATAACAAAATGCAATCGCAGACTGAACCGATTTACGGAATCAATACCGGATTCGGGTCGCTCTGCAATGTGAAGATTTCTACCGAAAATCTTTCACAGCTCCAGGAAAATCTGGTTAAATCACATGCATGTGGAACGGGGGAGGAAGTTCCGGGTTCGATTGTTAAATTGATGCTTCTGCTCAAAATTCAATCGTTGAGCTACGGAAACTCGGGAGTACAGTTAGAAACGGTGGAACGGTTGATTGATTTTTATAATCACGATATTTTACCGGTTATTTATACGCAAGGTTCATTAGGTGCTTCCGGTGATTTGGCTCCGCTTGCTCATTTAAGCTTACCCTTATTGGGTGAAGGCGAAGTTTATTTTGAAGGCAAAAAAGTGCATTCCAAAAAAGTATTCGCTCATTTTAACTGGAAACCCATCGTTTTGCAATCTAAAGAAGGATTGGCGTTGCTGAACGGAACACAGTTTATGAGTGCATACGGTGTTTCAATTTTATTAAAAGCTTATAAATTATCGTATTTGGCCGATTTAATCGGAACGATTTCGTTAGAAGGATTTGACGGACGGATTGAACCGTTTAACGAATTGATTCACTTGGTTCGTCCACACAAAGGGCAAATTGAAACGGCCCAACGTATTACCGGTTTTTTAGCAGGAAGTCAAATCATCAGTCAGAACAAAACGCATGTACAGGATCCGTATTCATTCCGTTGTATGCCGCAGGTTCACGGAGCTTCCAAAGATGCGATGGATTATGCGAAACGTGTGTTTAAAACCGAGATCAATTCGGTTACCGATAATCCCAACATTTTTGTGGGTGAAGATACCATTGTTTCGGGAGGCAATTTCCACGGACAACCATTAGCACTGGCTTTGGATTTCTTAGGAATTGCGTTAGCGGAATTAGGAAGCATTTCAGAAAGAAGAACGTATCAGTTGATATCAGGGCTCAGAGGTTTACCGGCCTTTCTGGTGGATAATCCGGGATTGAATTCCGGCTTTATGATTCCGCAATATACAGCGGCGAGTATCGTGAGCCAGAACAAACAATTGGCTACTCCGGCCAGTATAGACAGTATTGTGTCCAGCAACGGTCAGGAAGACCACGTAAGCATGGGGGCGAATGCCGCTACAAAATGCTTTAAAATTATTGAAAATTTAGAACGTGTTTTAGCGATTGAATTACTAAATGCTTCACAAGCAATTGAATTCAGAAGACCACTTAAGTCCAGTGACTTCATAGAACAATTTATCACTTCTTTCCGCATGGAAGTGCCGTTTGTAAAGGAAGATCGCATTTTGCATTATGATATTGAAAATGCAGTGGCATTTTTAAGGAGTTTTGAGATTGAATCGGAATAACAGCCAATCGAATTAATTAATTAATTCCTCCTAAGGATTTACGGTTGTGCTTTCGTTTGTAATGTGTATGTTTGAGGGTGTCATTTCCTGAGATAATACTGATGTTTCCGTCTATTTCCAGCATAGCCAGACGGATATCTTTGTAATGTTCAATCCCGTGTTCACGCATGGATTCCTTCATTTCTTCATCGGTAATTCCCAACCGGGATAAGGTTTTAAATTCCACGATCCCGTTGTGAACCAGAATTTCCGGTTTTCCCTGCATGAATTTCCGAACAATATCGAAACGGCTGATGAATTTTTTATAAAGAAAATTAATTATAAATAACACTAAAGCAGCAACTAAACCGGCTTTTAATGAAGTATTGCTGCCTACCATGGCATTTTGGACAGAATTACTGATCAGTAAAATCAGAATAATGTCGGCCGTATTGAGTTGCGACAGTTCTTTTTTGCCAAAAACCCGCAAAGCAACGATCATAAACAAATAAACAGATGCAGTGCGAATAAGGATGTCAATATAAGGATTCATGATTTACACAAGCTGATTTTTATCAACTAAATACAAGATATCTATTTCATTTTAAAATTCTTCTCAATCGCCTTTATCATTTCGCCGGCAATGTCTTTATTTGTTGCTCCTTCAATTCCCTCTAAGCCGGGAGAAGAATTCACTTCTAACAAAAGCGGACCTTTACTCGAACGGATGATATCAACGCCGGCCACCTTTAATCCCATGGCTTTGGCCGCTTTAATGGCAATGACCTTTTCTTCTTTGGTAGGTTTGATAACCGATGCCGTTCCACCTAAGTGAATGTTGGCTCTGAATTCTCCGGCTAATGCTTCTCGTTGAATGGCGGCCACTACTTTTCCGTCGATTACAAACAAACGCAGGTCTTTTCCGTTGGCTTCTTTGATAAATTCCTGTACAAGAATATTGGCATTTAAACTTTTAAAGGCATTGATTACACTTTCTGCCGCTTTTTTGGTTTCAGCTAAAACGACACCTTTACCCTGAGTACCTTCCAGCAATTTTACGATTAAAGGTGTTCCGCCTACCATTTTGATTAAATCATCCGTATCCAAAGGTGAGTTGGCAAACCCGGTGGTTGGAATATCGATACCATTGTTTAACAGCAACTGCAACGAATATAATTTATCGCGTGATTGTGTAATGGCTGAAGACGAATTCAGGCAAAATATTTTTAACGCTTCAAACTGCCGGGTCAAAGCACAGCCGTAAAAGGTGATATTCGGCCGGATTCTCGGAATGACGGCATCCAGATCGTTCAGGATTTTTCCGCCACGGTAATGAATTTCAGGTGTGTCTGCATCCAGTTTCATATAACATTCCTTGATGTTCAGAAAGTGCATTTCGTGTCCGCGGCGTTCACCGGCTTCCATAATACGTTTGTTACTGTAGAGTTCGGGATTACTGGCTAAAAGACCGATTTTTAATCCTCGCTTTTCGCTGACCACTTCCGGGTATAAATTTTTTAATATATCGGAAGAATTATCACCCAGCAGGTATTTCTGTTCCGGATCAACCAGAGCTCGTCCGCTCATTGCTTCCCTGCCGAGCAACATCCGGAAACCCATTGAATCCCGGTTGGTCAATGTCATTTCGATGGTCCAACCCGATTCACCTAATTTCAATTGGGTTTGAATCACAACTCGTTGTTCTCTGAATCCGCTGGAACTTTTTACAATTCGCTTGTCAATCAACGGAGCTTCACAATGAATAATGGTTTTGACATTGTTTTGAATCGGATTAATATCAAATTTTACCCAATGTTCGCCGTCTTTTATAAACGGACTGATATTGATGGCATGAAGGGCAGAAGTTTTTGCACCGGAATCCACCCGGGCTTTGATGGCAGGAATTCCTAATTCAGGGAACGAACACCATTCTTCGCTGCCTAATATTAATTTGTTCTCTAACATTGTTTGATGGATGAGGATTAAAATAAAAACCACGAACTCACAACTATAAGAAAAATCATGTGTGAATTCGTGGTGTTATTAAAAAATTATATTTAACTCGTTGGTTTTTCGGCTTTTTTGATTTTTACGGAGAGTTCTTCCGCATTATCTTCTAAATCCATAAAGATTTCATCACCTTCACTGATTTTTGAAGTGATAATTTCTTCGGCAAGAGCATCTTCTACATATTTTTGAATCGCTCTTTTCAGCGGACGTGCACCAAACTGTTTGTCAAAACCTTTTTCGGCAATATAAGCTTTAGCCTTATCAGACAGGTTTAACGTGTAACCTAAATCTTTGATGCGGGCATATAATTTTTTCAATTCGATATCAATAATCAAATTGATGTGTTCTTGTTCCAACGGATTAAAGACAATAACATCATCAATACGATTAAGGAATTCAGGAGCAAAGGTTTTCTTTAGAGCGTTTTCTACCACGCTTTTGGAGTGCTCGTCAGCTTGCGAAACTTTTGCAGCTGTACCGAAGCCAACACCTTGACCGAAATCTTTTAACTGACGGGCCCCCACATTGGAAGTCATGATGATAATTGTATTTCTGAAATCAATTTTTCTGCCCAGGCTATCGGTCAGATACCCATCATCTAATACCTGAAGCATCATGTTAAATACGTCAGGGTGGGCTTTTTCAATTTCATCCAACAAGACCACACAGTAGGGTTTACGGCGAACTTTTTCGGTTAGCTGCCCACCTTCTTCATAACCTACATACCCCGGAGGAGCACCGATTAATCTGGAAATAGCAAATTTTTCCATGTATTCGCTCATGTCAATACGAACCAAAGCATCTTCAGAGTCGAATAGTTCTTTAGCTATAACTTTAGCTAACTGTGTTTTTCCTACACCGGTTTGACCTAAGAAAATGAATGACCCAATGGGGCGATTCGGATCTTTTAAACCGGCACGGTTACGTTGAATAGAACGGGCAATTTTTAAAACGGCTTCATCCTGACCAATCACTTTGCCTTTGATTAGATCGGGCAAGTGAGCCAGTTTGTTACTTTCGGTTTGAGCAATACGGTTTACCGGAATTCCGGTCATCATCGAAACAACATCGGCCACATTGTCTTCGGTAACGGTAATCCGGTTGTTTTTAGAATCAATTTCCCATTGTTCCTGAGCGATGGCTAATTCTTTTTCAATGCGTTTTTCGTCATCTCTGAGTTTAGCGGCTTCTTCATATTTTTGTTTCTTAACGACTGTATTTTTTAATTCACGGACATCTTCCAATTGTTTTTCAAGTTCCAGAATCTGTTTTGGAACTTCGATGTTGGTAATGTGTACGCGTGAACCGGCTTCGTCTAAGGCATCAATGGCTTTATCCGGTAAGAAACGGTCTGACATATAACGGCTTGTCAATTTCACACAGGCATCAATGGCTTCCGGTGTATAAGTCACACTGTGATGATCCTCATACTTACCTTTAATATTATTCAAAATGGTAATCGTTTCCTCAATGGATGTCGGCTCGACAATAACTTTCTGAAAGCGTCTTTCCAATGCACCGTCTTTTTCGATATACTGACGGTATTCATCCAGGGTGGTAGCACCAATGCATTGGATTTCACCTCTGGCCAAAGCGGGTTTAAACATGTTGGAAGCGTCAAGAGAACCGGTGGCTCCTCCGGCACCAACAATGGTGTGGATTTCGTCGATAAATAGAATGATGTCGTCATTTTTTTCCAACTCATTCATCACGGCTTTCATGCGTTCTTCAAACTGACCGCGGTATTTTGTTCCGGCAACCAGACTGGCCAGATCAAGGGTGACCACCCGTTTGTTGAAGAGTATTCTGGAAACTTTTTTCTGAATGATCCGCAAGGCCAGCCCTTCTGCAATAGCCGATTTACCGACACCCGGTTCTCCGATCAAAAGCGGATTATTTTTCTTTCTGCGGCTCAAAATCTGTGAAACCCGTTCAATTTCTTTTTCGCGACCGACTACCGGGTCAAGCTTGCCTTCCTCGGCTAATTCCGTTAAATCACGACCAAAGTTATCCAAAACCGGCGTTTTGGATTTTTTATTGGTTTTATTTCCCGGATTGTTAAAACTGCCTTCTTTTAAACTGTCATCTTGTCCTGAATCGTCATTAAAAGATTCGTTTTTCGGATAGTTGTCAGTATATTCATCTTCGTTGTTATTCGGTATCATATTCAAGTATTGTTCTTTTGCTGTATCGTAATCGATTTTCAGCTTGTTTAATAATTTTGTTGTCGGATCGTTTTCGTTCCTCAATATGCAAAGCAAAAGATGTGCCGTACTGATTGATGAACTCTGAAAAACTTTAGCCTCCAGAAAAGTTGTTTTCAGGGCACGTTCTGCCTGACGGGTCAGGTGAAGGTTTTTCTTTTCATTACCCATTTCGGCATTTGGGTTGGGCGGACTGAGTATTTCGACTTTTTTACGTAAGTAATCCAAATCAATATCCAGATTGCTTAAAATCGTGATTGCTTTGCCGTTCCCATCTCTTAAGATTCCTAACATCAGGTGTTCCGTTCCAATAAAATCATGCCCTAAACGTAAGGCCTCTTCTTTACTGTAAGTGATCACATCCTTGACTCTTGGAGAAAAATTATCGTCCATAGCACTTCTTTTTAAAGGTAAATTTAATAAATATGGATGGTAAAAGCAAAAACTATTCCGATTCCTATCTACTGTCAGCTAATTGACAAAAAATATTTGAGATATGAAAGTTAAAGTTATGTATAATTATTAACCAAAAAAGAATGCCTTTTTGTTAATAAATCATTGAAATTAGTTCTGGTTTTAGCACTCAAAAAGCACAAAAATTCGTATATTAGCACGTTTTGAAATAATTATAATTTTTAACTAATTAATACTTATGTCTGAAGGAGAAAAGTTGATTCCTATTAACATCGAGGACGAAATGAAATCAGCGTACATCGATTATTCGATGTCAGTTATTGTGTCACGTGCATTACCGGATGTTAGAGATGGTTTAAAGCCTGTACACCGTAGAGTTCTTTACGGAATGTATGATTTAGGAGTTTTTTCGAATAGAGCTCACAAGAAATCCGCCAGAATTGTCGGAGAAGTTTTAGGTAAATATCACCCACACGGCGATTCTTCGGTGTACGATGCCATGGTTCGTATGGCTCAGGAATGGAGTTTGCGTTATCTTTTGGTGGACGGTCAGGGGAACTTTGGATCAGTTGATGGCGACAGTCCGGCGGCAATGCGTTATACCGAGGCCAGAATGCAGAAGATTTCAGAAGAAATCATGGCTGATATTGAAAAAGAAACGGTTGACTTTCAATTGAATTTTGATGATACATTATATGAACCCAAGGTAATGCCTACTAAAATACCGAACCTCTTGGTAAACGGTGCTTCGGGTATTGCAGTGGGTATGGCTACCAACATGCCCCCTCACAATTTAACGGAGGTGGTTAACGGGACATTAGCCTATATTGACAACAATGAAGTTGAGATTGACGAGTTGATGGAGCATATCAAAGCTCCTGATTTCCCGACCGGCGGGATTATTTATGGCTATGACGGTGTTCGGGAAGCTTTTAAAACCGGAAGAGGCCGTATTGTTATGCGGGCCAGAACATCTTTTGAAGAAAGCAACGGCAAAGAAGCCATTATTGTAACAGAGATTCCTTACCAGGTCAACAAAGCGGATATGATTAAGAAAACCGCTGATTTGGTTAATGAGAAAAAAATCGAAGGGATTTCCAATATCCGGGATGAATCCGACAGAAACGGGATGCGGATTGTTTATGAGCTGAAAAGAGATGCCGTCCCGAATGTTGTTCTGAATACCTTGTACAAGTTCACACAGTTGCAATCTTCTTTCAGCGTCAATAACATTGCTTTGGTGAACGGACGTCCTCAGATGCTGAACCTCAAAGAACTGATTCACTATTTTGTAGAACACCGGCATGATGTAGTGGTCAGAAGAGCCCAGTTTGATTTGCGTAAAGCCGAAGAAAGGGCTCATATTTTAGAAGGACTGATCATTGCTTCGGATAATATTGATGAAGTAATTGCATTGATTCGCGGTTCAAAAGACGGCGATGAAGCCCGTGCAAAATTAATTGAACGCTTTTCTTTGACGGAAATTCAGGCCCGGGCCATTGTTGAGATGCGTTTACGTCAATTAACCGGTCTTGAACAGGACAAATTGCGTGCAGAGTACGAAGAAATCATGAAATTGATTACGTATTTAAGAGAATTATTGGCAAACAAAGAAATGAGGATGCAGGTAATCAAAGAAGAGCTGATCGAAATCAGGGATAAATACGGTGATGAAAGACGTTCTGTTATTGAATATTCCGGAGGAGATGTAAGTATTGAAGATTTGATTGCAGACGAAAATGTGGTGATTACCATTTCGCATGCCGGATATATCAAGCGGACAAATCTTTCTGAATACAAAACCCAGAACAGGGGTGGTGTAGGTCAGAAAAGTGCCGGAACAAGGGATCAGGATTTCTTGGAGCATTTGTTTGTGGCAACGAATCACCAATACATGCTGTTCTTTACCCAAAAAGGAAAATGTTTCTGGATGCGGGTATATGAAATTCCGGAAGGAAGCAAAACATCGAAAGGAAGAGCGATTCAGAACTTAATCAACATTGAAAATGATGATAAGGTAAAAGCCTTTATTTGTACACAGGATTTGAAAAATGAAGAATATATCAACAGTCATTATGTAATCATGGCTACCAAACAAGGTCAGGTTAAAAAGACGTTGTTGGAACAATATTCAAGACCAAGACAAAACGGTATTGCCGCCATTACAATCAAAGAAGACGACGAGTTGCTGGAAGCCAAACTAACCAACGGGAAAAGCCAGATTTTAGTAGCGGTAAAGTCAGGTAAACTGGTTCGTTTTGAAGAAAGCAAGACCCGTCCGATGGGTAGAAGTGCTTCCGGGGTTCGCGGAATTACCTTGGCTGATGAAAAAGATGAAGTGATTGGCATGGTTTCTGTAAATGATATGAACAGTGAGATTTTGGTGGTTTCAGAGAACGGATACGGAAAACGTTCTTCGTTAGAAGATTACCGTATTACCAATCGCGGTGGAAAAGGTGTGAAAACACTTAATATTACGGATAAAACGGGGAAGCTGGTTTCAATTAATAATGTGACGGATGCTGATGATTTGATGATTATCAACAAGTCCGGTTTGACAATTCGTATGGAAGTTTCTGACCTGAGGGTGATGGGCAGGGCTACACAGGGTGTCCGGTTAATCAACATTAAAGGAAATGATTCCATTGCCGCGGTAACCAAAGTGATGAAGGAAGAAGCTGCGGAAGAAGTAGAATTTGAAGATGTTTCGGCAACAGTAAACGGAGAGAACTTAACCAATGAAACGACTGAATATGATGACGAAATAAGTTCCGATGATGAGAACGAAGAAAACCAAGAATAAATATTAACTAAAAATTAGATTTATAATGAAAAGTAGATACATCATTTCCGCTTTTGCATTGATGTTGAGTTTGGGTGGTTACGCCCAGAAAGACCAATTAAAAGCACTGGAAAAGGCTATTAAGAATTTTGAACCAACAACGGTGAAAAATGCCGTTGCAGCAGCAGAAAGTGTTATCGGTAATGCAACCGATCAGGAAAAAGCACAGTTTTATTTTCTAAAAGGTAACGCACTGTTGGAACTGGCCAATAAGAATATGGAAACCGGAAAAAATTTAAAAGAGGCCGCTAAGTCTTATCAGGAGTTGTTAGCCACTGAAAAGAAAATCGGCAAGCAAAAATATTCTGTTCAGGCAGAAGAATCATTGACGGCTGTTAAAAATAAACTGGTAAATTCTGCCATAGAAGATAATAACGAAAAACGGTTTAAAGAAAGTGCCGAAAAGTTATATGATGCCTATAGTTTGAGTCCAAAAGATACGGCTTACTTGTACTATGCTGCCGGAAGTGCCACTAATGCTAAAGATTATGATTTGGCATTAAAGCATTATGAAAAGTTAAAAAGTATGAACTATTCCGGTAAAGGAACTTCCTACTTTGCCAAAAGTGTTCTAAGTGGCAATGAGGAGTCATTTGCTACAAAAGAAGAACGGGATAAATCTGTAAAAATGAAGTTACATACCGATCCTCGGGATGAAAAAAACCCGTCTAAACGAGGTGAAATTTACAGAAATTATGCCTTGATTTTGGTTGAAAAAGGAGAAAAAGAAAAAGCTTTACAAGCCATAATTGATGCCAGAAAAAACAATCCTGAAGATACTTCTCTGGCATTAACAGAAGCTAACTTATATTTAGATGCTAAAGATTATACGTCATATAAAAGAATAATCGAAGAAGTTTTAAAAAAATCGCCTAATGATGCAGATTTATATTATAATCTGGGTGTAATTTCCGGGACCTCAAGTAACAATACAGCTGAAGCTGAAAAGTATTATGCCAAAGCAATTGAACTAAATCCAAAATACACCAATGCATACCTCAATTTGGCTATTTTAAAACTGGATGCAGATACTAAGATTGTAGAGGAAATGAATAATTTAGGGAACTCAGCCAAAGATAACAAAAGGTATGATGAACTGAAACTTCAAAGAGAAAAAATATTCAAGGAAGCATTGCCGTATTTGGAAAAAGTAGTAGAATTAGCTCCGGATAACCGAGAAGCCAAGCAAACCCTTTTGAATGTCTATACCTCATTGGATATGACCGATAAGTATAAGGCACTGAAAGCAACAATGAACTAAAGAGATATTCTCATCTGAAACAAAAAGGTCCCCGATTAATTTGGGACCTTTTTCATTTCATATAATCTTTTTAATGACTCTCAGTTTGTGCGTGTGCCGGTTAGTTTCCGCATTATAAATACCGAGATGATCCAGGCGGTCAATTCTTACCTTTCCGCTGGCATGTATGATGTAATTGTCTTTCATGATGATGCCAACGTGAATAATCTTACCCTCTTCGTTATCAAAAAAAGCTAAGTCACCGGGTTCACTCTCTTCAATAAAACTCAATGCTTCTCCCTGTGAAGATTGCTGAGAGGCATCCCGTAGAAGCTTATATCCGTTAAGTTTATAAACCATTTGTGTAAAACCGGAACAATCAATACCAAAAGGTGTTTTTCCACCCCATAAATAAGGGGCATTTAAATACATATAAGCCGTTTTAATCAACTCGCCTTTGGGTTTTACACCGGTAACCTTTAAACCTTCAAATTCAAAGTTATTTAAATTAATGCCATCATAATTTAAAAACGTAAGGGAAGAACCAATTGGTATCGGAATAAGTAAATTATCTTTGGTGGTTACATATTCAACCAGATCATGATTCAAAATCTGTGAACCATTGGAAATTTCAGCAAAATCACTTTCCGTGATTAGCTGGCATTGCTTAGCGTCAATCCAACCTTCATAATCATCATAGTGCAACCGAATTTTAAACCATTGTTTAAGTTGTTCGAGTATTTCAAAATGTTCGCCAAATAATACCTGCGAAACCTGTTCGCTTCGATCACTTGGTTCTATTCGGAGTGGAATGATGGCTAAATTGCAGATTCCGTACATGAAAAAAATGTTTCTGATTAGGCTTTTTCAATCACAATGGCAGATGCACCGCCGCCGCCGTTGCAAATAGCAGCAGCTCCCAGTTTGGCATTGTTTTGTTGTAATACATTCAGCAAAGTAACAACAATTCTTGCACCCGAGCAACCTAATGGATGGCCTAATGATACGGCTCCTCCGTTAACGTTTATTTTTGAAGTCTCTAATCCGAGTAGTTTAGCATTGGCTAAACCAACCACAGCGAAAGCCTCATTAAATTCAAAATAATCAATATCATTAACCGATAAACCGGCTTTATCTAATGCTTTAGGTAATGCTTTTGCCGGAGCTGTTGTAAACCATTTCGGTTCATGTGAGGCATCAGCGTAACTTTTGATATAGGCTAACGGTTTTATCCCTAATGCATTTGCTTTTTCCTCACTCATTAACACTAAAGCGGCCGCTCCGTCGTTGATGGTCGATGCATTAGCTGCCGTTACTGTTCCGTCTTTGGTAAAAGCAGGATTTAAACCAGGGATTTTATCCAGTTTAACATTCGTGAACTCTTCGTCTTTTGCAACAATTACCGGTTCTCCTCTTCGTTGCGGAACAGCTACAGGAACTACTTCGTTTTCAAACTTTCCTTCCGACCAGGCTTTGGCAGAACGCTCATACGATTGAATGGCAAAAGCGTCTTGCTCTTCTCTTGAAATATGGTATTCCGTTGCACAAAGATCGGCACTAACCCCCATGGCATTGTGGTCATACGCATCCGTTAACCCGTCTTTCTGCATGCCGTCCAACAGGGTAGTTGGTCCGAATTTATGACCGTTACGCAAATGAACATAATGTGGGATCAAACTCATGTTTTCCATCCCGCCGGCAACGACAACCTCGGCATCTCCACTCTGAATAGCCTGTGCACCCTGCATGATTGCTTTCATTCCAGAAGCACAAACTTTATTTACGGTTGTACACGGTACAGTGTTAGGTAAACCTGCAAAAATAGCGGCTTGTCTGGCAGGAGCCTGGCCAACGCCGGCTTGTACAACATTGCCCATTAAAACTTCATCAACATATTTCGGATCTAGATTGATCTTAGTTAAGGCACCCTGAATAGCAACAGCTCCTAATTGTGGAGCAGTTACCGTAGATAAACCTCCCATAAAACTACCGATTGGCGTTCTTACGGCAGAAACGATGACAACTTTTTTATTCATAACTGAGTTTATGTTTGTTTAGATTGCGAAATTAACTATTTTACGACTATTTTTAGCACATAAATTATATTTTTTATAATTTTAAAAAGAGGAAAGCCGGGTTAGTCAGTCTCAATGTAAAGAAAAGGATTGAGTGTATTCTGCATTATCTTACCCTCTATGTGATTGACTTTTAAGTGATTTTAAACTAAACTAAAAAAAATATCAAAAAAACACTGTAAATACTTGTAAAGTATAGAATGAAAAGCTACATTTGCAACCGCAAAAAAGTTAAGTTCTTTGCAGAATAGGAGAGGTGCCGGAGTGGTAACGGAGCAGATTGCTAATCTGTCATCGGGTAACCGATGCCAGGGTTCGAATCCCTGTCTCTCCGCTTTTTTCTCGGGGTGTAGCGTAGCCCGGTTATCGCGCCTGCTTTGGGAGCAGGAGGCCGCAGGTTCGAATCCTGCCACCCCGACAACGGTCCAGTAGCTCAGCTGGATAGAGCAACTGCCTTCTAAGCAGTAGGTCTTAGGTTCGAATCCTAACTGGATCACAAAACCATCTGAATTGTCAGGTGGTTTTTTGTTTTTACTTCATTTCTTTATTACGTGTAGTTTTTAGAATCAAGTTCATTATTTTTGACTTTTTGTTCCGCTGGGTGTAAAAAATCGAAAGGCCACCATTGCTGATGACCCTTCAATAACTATTGGTTTGAAAAATGCTTAGTTTTTAACAAACTTTTGATTAAAACTAAGATCGTTAAGGGTTGTATTTATAATATACATACCGCTGTTTAAATCACTTATATCTATGTTGAGAGGATCTACAACCGTTTTGACTTGTCGTCCGCTGAGATCATAAATTGAAGCCCTGAAGTTTTCATAGTCAAATGGGATGGAAAGACTGATGGTTTCCTTTGCCGGATTCGGATACAACGAAACGGTATTCAGATCAAAATCGCTAACGCTCAATGGAGCCTGTGGCAACGGAATCAAATCGCCACCGGAAGCCAGTGCCACCCATAATCCGAAAGCCGGACCATTACTGTTTTGAGCAGGGTCAAGGAAACCACTGGCCAGAACGGTAATGGCTGCTCCGTCTAATCCCAATGTCTGGAGCGGAGCCAGGTAGGAGGCCACGGTTGTTGTACCGGTTGCATCACGAACGTCTAAGGTAAAATCAAGGTTTGGTAACTCAAGGTAACCTGCAAAAGCAGGGAATGATAGGTCGTTAACGATGGTTCCTGCCGGTACGGAAGTCTCCACAACATCAACAGTCGGAGCATCGGGAGACCCGTGATTGACCAACACATCGGTACTGGCCGGGTCAGAAGCTACCTCACGGCCTTGTGCATAAACATTGATAGCAAAGTTAGGAGCAACAGAGTAACCGGTGGGGCTAACGATTCCGTTGGCAACTAAGATATAGGTCTCGCCTTCGGTCAATGTTGCAGTCAGGTTATACAAACTCTCCGCAGAAGAAGTACTGTCAGAGGGTGCTATGTCAATACTCAGGGCTACCCCGGCAGGGACATCAATAAAAGGTGTTGCGGTTCTGAAAGCAAAATCATCGAGTAATAAATCATCATTGACATACACATCCACTAACGTGGCAGCGAGATCCGGTGAATTGTGAATAACTTGAACTCTTGCGTTTTGTGCGGACAATCCGTTCACAAATAAAGCAGTTAACAGAAAGATAAAATTTGTAATTTTTTTCATTGGACATTTTTTTTTGTTTAGCATTATAAAATTAATGATAAACAAAATAAAAAATATTAATTTAACGTTATTTAATGTCTTTTTAACAAATGTTGTTTCATTTAAAAGCTTATTAAATAATTAATTATGGTTTATGTACACCTTTTTATTTGTATTTAATTCAATGTTTTAATTAATAGTATTGTTTATTTTTATGAAAAATAAGTTAAACAAAAATAATTTTAATATATAATCTGAATAAACAACAGTTTATTGAAAAGCTATCATGTCTAATCAATTGAAAATGAATAGTTAATTTACTTTTCAACGATTTTTTTTACTTTTCACAAGCAACATCGATTACTTTTCCCAATAAAATCATAACTTTCGGAGCTTTTTGTAAAGCACTTGTTTGTAGCCCCAATACTGCATACAATTTTTTACGGATCAGATAAGGCAGATCGATCATGACACCTGAAGAAAAATTGAACATTATTAACCGTTTGAATGCTTTAGAACTTCAACAGAAAAAAAACCTGGATGAAATCGGAGCTTTAAAAAAGTATCTTGAAGAAAATCCCAAACTCATAGCAAGTTGGATGGATTTAAACGAGGTAAGCGGTTATTATATTGATAGTTTTTCAAAGGTTCAAGCATACGAAAACCGCCCGGTGAACGAGGAAAACAAAAATGTTTATGCTACAGAAAATCAAGCGAAGTCTGCATTGGCAAAAGCCCAATTAGCACAGTTGCTGAAATCTTATTTTAGCGGATGGAGTCACCAGTTGGATAACTATGCTATTTTCCCCCAGCTTAATGAAGGGGAATTTACACCTTATTTCGGCGTAGCTGTACTTCCACAGTTTTTGGCTTTCCGCTCACGGGAAAAGGCTCAGTTGTTTTATAATCAACACAAAGAACTGATTCATTTATACTGGTCAGAATTTTTAGATTAAATTTTAGTATATTTATTCGAAAATAATGTCATGTTTCGGATTCTGATTATATTTCTGTTAATGGTAAACGGCTCTTTTGCCCAAGTGTTAAAAAAGGCTCACACGGATTACTCGGTAAATGATTCCGTATTTGTGAACCTGAAAAGTTATTCGAGTGATTTTCTTTATGACATGCGGTATGCTACCGAAAATAATTTTCTTCAAGCCAAGGTATACGATTGTGCCGAATGTTTTTTACGGTATAAGACAGTGAAAAAACTAATCGAGGCCAATGAAAAGTTCAAAAAGAAAGGGTATACTATAAAATTGTATGACTGCTACCGGCCTTTGGACATACAGAAAAAAATGTGGGCTATCGTGCCTAATCCGATTTATGTAGCCGACCCTAAAAAAGGCTCTATACACAACAGAGGCGGTGCTGTTGATTTAACATTAGTGGATAAAGATGGTAATGAATTGGATATGGGAACCCCGTTTGATCATTTTGGAGAGGAAGCGGCACACAGCTATCAGAACTTACCTCCGAATGTTATTGCAAACAGGAAACTGATGCGTGAAATCATGGAAAGTTGTTCCTTTAAATCGTTTGCATCCGAGTGGTGGCACTACAACCTGCCAGTTGATGAAAACGATAAGGTAGCTAATTTTAAATGGAACTGCGATTAATTCTCAACACAATGCAGGTAATCCATAAAATAGTTTTGCGGACGACTGAACTGGTTCAATAATTCAGATTGCATTTCTTTTTTTATGATATAGTCAACCGTTTCAGTGGTATATTTTACACGCATTGAAACCACCGGACTCGATTTGAGATCGTCATAGTTGTTCTTTAAAAACAAAAAATTTGCTGAAAGAATCCTGACATTCCGCTCGTCATTCCGCATAAAATTTCCGCAATTTTCAACAGCGGGAGTAAGCATGGTAACAATTTTACCGTTTTCTAACTGAAGGTATAATTTCGTTTTAGCGTCTATACAGTAAGCTTTGATAAAATCATTGTTTTTATGAACCAGTTGAAAATTAAGAACCGGTGTTCCATTGTCATTGGAAAGTGAAAAAAAGACATAATTTTCATTATGGCCAAACTTTCTTTCATACATCAAAAATTCTTTAGTGGTTTTCAAGGTACCAATACTGTCATTTACTTCCACATCATACTCGCATCTTTTTTGAGCTGTTGAAGGGATAAAGTGTAAAAACAATAAGCAGAACAATAAGCATCTCATAGGATCATTAAATTTTGTTGCAAAGTAATACAATTTTGTTGTTTTTAAGATCAGTTGTAAAGAAAGTATATAAATTTCCACCGTCTTTTATTTTCCATTTTTTACGGATGGCTTCTACCGTTTCAGGAAAATTCCGTGTAGTAACATTGGCTTTTTGATTCTCCAAGTGTGCTTTCATTGCTGCTTTCTGATATGGAATAACATCCCTGATTTCAAAAACCCGGCCACAAAAATCAATTTTTTCCATGGCAGTGTACAGATGCGAATGCGGGTGCAGTTTTTTTAAATGAAATTGTTGTCCCACATAATCAAAACCACCGGACTTCATGATTGCGGCATTAGGCTCAAAGAGAAATTTTTCCGGTTCTCCGTAAACCGTTTCAACAGTTGATTGGTCAGTATTGAATTCAAATTTCTCTGTTGTATCTTTAGTAAGATTAACCGTTTTAATTACTGTTTTCCCTTCAAATCCATGATGAATTTCCCAAAGCAGTTCTTTTACTTCGTTTTCCAAGGCTATGATGTGAATGACCGCCACATACTTAACTTCTTTTAACCCGGCTGTCAGGTCGAGCAGAGGAGCAGTTTTGATAAGAACTCTGTGGGCATACCTAAAATAAAAGTCAAGTGAATCCGGGACATTGGGTTCGCAATCACGCAGCATAAAAACCTTTCCTTTACTGTCATTTCTTCGGGACGGATCGATATAAATCCAATCAAATTGATCGTTCAGATGACTTATAATTTCTTCGCTTTTGCCGGAAATACATGTGATGTTTTTGACTTTCAGCTGGTTGTAATTATGTGAAACCATTTCGGATAGCTGGCGGTTATGTTCGCAATGGATAACTGTCGCGAATTGTTTGGAAAAGTAAAAAGCGTCCACACCAAACCCTCCCGTCAAATCAATTAATTTTTGACCGCCAATAAGCTTTGATTTATACAGAGCGGTTTTCTCGGAAGAAGTTTGCTCTATTGAAACTTTGTCGGGGTATATGATTTTTTCGGTATTGAACCAAGTAGGAAGTTTGTCTTTTGCTTTTGTCTTTGCTTCAATCTGATTGAGAATTTCTTTCCGGTCAATTGCAGGATAAGGATTTTTCTGCAAGGCTAATTTACTTAGTGAAATGCCAATATTACGGTTAATATAATGCTGAATTTCGTTAGACAATAATTCTTTCAAATCAGGTAGTTTAAATTTTGCGGGTAATTAACTGTATAAACCGATTATCCGGGAAAGCTTCTTTGGCAATCACTTTTAGAATCGTGTACAGCGGAACCGCCACAATCATACCTAAAATTCCGGAAATTATTCCGGCAATCAGAATCACCAGAAAAATTTCAAGCGGATGTGATTTGGTACTGTTGGAAAAAATCAAGGGCTGGTTCAGGTTGTTGTCAATTAATTGAACCACAAAGAAACCAATCAAAACATAAATGGCCTTGGGTAAAATTTCGGTTTGAAAATCTCCGCCAATACCGCCGATCATCGTTAACGATGCCGCTAAAATACTTCCGATAAGTGGCCCGACATAGGGAATAATATTCAGCACGGCACAAATGAATGCAATCACAAACGCATTGTTGACACCAAAAATGAGTAATACAATAAAGTACAAAATAAAGACAATGAAAAGTTGAAGCAGCAACCCAATAAAATAACGTGTCAATAAATTATTGATTTTAGTAAGTGAATTCAGGACTTCTTCCTCATGGCTGTCGGGGATGATTTTTTTAGCTCCTACTAAAAAAATTACTTTATCTTTCAGAAAGAAAAAAGTAATGAACAACACAGAAGCAATACCGATTCCGACAGAACTTAACGTGGAGACAATTCCGTTTAAAAAGGATGGAAGAATATTTAAATCCATATAAGAGGACATCTTAAAGTCCTTAACGATATCTTCCAACAGGATACCGTGGTCAATCAGGTATAAGCTAAAATCATAATACAAGAGTGTGATTTTTTCTTCAATTGCTTCGGTATTCAATAAAGACAGACTTTGTACCTGCGAAGAAATCAACGGCACAAACATTAAACCAAACAGAAAAAGAAGCAGAATCAATAAAAAAAGAGTTGTTACAACGGCCCAAAAATTATTGAACTTGCATTTCCGGTTTAAAAAAAGTACCACCGGATTACAGATTAAAGTCAAGACCAGGGCAATCACCAAATAAACTATAACGGATTGAATTGCATACAAAAACCAAGCACCCAGACCGATCAGCAATATAGTCCCAACCGCTCTTAAAATTCCGTTTGATATCGCTTTTGAAGTCATTTTCAGTCCGTTTTTTTATAAAAGTAGTAAATTAATTTACAAAAACATAATGCACTAAATTAGCTCCCATTTTCAGAGCCTTCTCACGTACTTCTTTGGGGTTGTTGTGTACTTCTTCATCTTCCCACCCGTCACCTAAGTCGGTTTCATAGGTATAAACAAGAGCCAGCCGGTCTTCAATAAATATTCCGAATGCCTGTGGTCTCTGTTTATCGTGTTCATGTATCTTGGGCAATCCGTTGGGGAAAGAAAACGGTTCCTGAAATATTTTGTGCGAGGCCGGAATTTCCACCAGTTCAATACCGGGAAAAATTTTCCGGATTTCTTTTCGGATGTATTTGTCCATCCCGTAATTATCATCAATATGCAAAAATCCACCGGCAGTTAAATAATTTCGGAGGTTCTTAACTTCGAGATCCGTAAAAACCACATTTCCGTGTCCGGTTAAATGCACAAAAGGATAAGAGAACAAATCAGAACTTCCCGGTTCAACCGTAACCGGTTTTTGTTTGATTTTGGTGTTAATATTCTGGTTACAGAATTTTATCAGATTCGGCAACGAAGTAGGATTTCCATACCAATCGCCACCGCCACTGTATTTTAAAAGGGCAATTTCCTGGGCATTGATGTAAAAAGAAAATGACAATGTAAAAATAAAGAAGTATTTTTTCATAAGATGTATCATTCATTTATTAAAACCACTGTATGGCAGGCCACCACCGCAGCGGTTTCCGTTCGTAGTCTTGTATTGCCTAAAGATATGGGAATAAATTGTTTTTCTAAAGCGATTTCGATTTCTTTAACAGAAAAATCACCTTCAGGACCAATTAGTATCGTACAGTCTTCATTTGGTTTTAAAATGGATTTCAGCGATCTTTTGTCTGTTTCTTCGCAATGGGCAATGAATTTCTGACCGCTGTGCGACTTTTTTACAAATGTTTTAAACGACACAGGCTCGTTTAAAACCGGTAAAAAATACTGGTTGGATTGCTTCATGGCAGCCAGTAAAATCTTGTCAAACCGTTCTGTTTTAATTACTTTTCGTTCCGAACGGTCACAGATAACCGGTGTTATTTCCTGAATACCGATTTCAGTAGCTTTTTCTAAAAACCATTCGTAACGGTCATTCATTTTAGTTGGAGCTACGGCGAGGTGCAAGTGTGGTTGAGACCGTTCCTGTTTTTCAAAAGAAATAATGTTCACACTGCATTTTGTGTCTGAAACCAAAGTGATTTCAGTTTTAAATAGAATGCCTGAACCATTGGTTACAAACAAAATATCGCCCTCCTTTTTGCGTAAAACTTTAGCGATATGTTTACTCTCCTCCCGGTCAAAAGAAAAGGATTCAGTCTGTTCGTCAATTGTTTTGAAGTAAAATAACTGCATCAGAATTCAATTCGGGCTTTTGAAACTACCGAAGCATTTTCAAATTGGTTGTGTAAGTATTTTTGATAGCCAACAATACCGATCATCGCCGCATTATCAGTTGTATATTCAAATTTTGGGATATATGTTTTCCAACCGTATATTGATTCGGCTTCTTTCAGCGTTTTACGAATACCTGAGTTGGCCGAAACACCACCCCCAATGGCAATCTGATTAATTCCTGTTTCTGCCACGGCCAGTTTCAGCTTATCCATCAAAATCTGAATAATGATATTTTGTACGGAGGCACAGATGTCTGCCTGGTGCTCTTGAATAAAATGGGGGTTTGCCGCTACATTTTTTTGTACAAAATACAGAATTTGTGTTTTTAAGCCTGAAAAACTGAAATTCAACCCGTCTACTTTGGGTTTGGTAAACGGATATGCTTTCGGATTACCGTCTTTGGCAAACTGATCAATCAATGGTCCTCCGGGATAGGGAAGTCCTAAAATTTTAGCTGTTTTGTCAAAAGCTTCCCCAACGGCGTCATCAGTGGTTTCACCAATTACTTCCATATCAAAAAAGCCTGAAACTTTAACAATTTGTGTATGTCCGCCGGAAATTGTAAGAGCTAAAAAAGGAAAAGTCGGTTTATCAAATCCCTCTTCATCTATAAAATGAGCTAAAATATGTGCCTGCATGTGATTGACTGACAGGAGCGGAATTCCCAGTGCGACTGACAATGATTTGGCAAAAGAACTCCCCACCAGTAACGAGCCCATTAAGCCGGGACCCTGTGTAAACGCAATTCCGTGTAATTGATTTTTACGGATTCCCGCTTTTTTCAGGGCAGTGTCAACAACCGGTACAATATTCTGCTGATGAGCCCGTGAGGCCAGTTCCGGAACCACACCGCCATATTCTTCATGAATATGCTGTCTGGCCACCAGGTTGGAAAGTACTTTATCATTTTTTAACACCGCCGCGGCTGTATCATCGCAGGAACTTTCGATGGCTAAAATATATACGGAATCATTTGACATATCAGGCACGAATTTTGAATATATTTGTTTCAGTTATTTTAGCGTTATGGAAATGTATATTTCCACAGCAAAATAATTATTTTTGTTCAGTATGAGCACAAGGCTTTTTTCGATAGAAAACACAGCAAATTTATAACATTTTAAGGGTATCAAAAAATTTAAAAAAATAGTATTGCGTTCTGTAGCAGGATTACTGCTGTTTCTGCTGTTTTTAGGCATATTACTTTCTTTACCCTTTGTTCAAACAAAAATCGGACAGTACCTGACCAACACAATTAATAAAGATTACGGAACCGATATTCATGTGGAACAGGTTACATTCAGCCTGTTTGGAGGTGTAAAACTAAAAGAAGTCTTGGTTAAAGACCATCATAAGGATACGCTTTTTTATGCCCATCGGATTAAGACCGATATTACTGATGTTGGCCGTTTGATTGACGGTGATTTGCTTTTCGGTGATATCAGGGTCAATTCACTGTATTTTAAACTGAAGCAATATAAAGGCGAAAAAGAAACGAACCTCGATAAATTTATAGATGCGTTTGACGACGGTACTCCGTCATCCGGAAAATTTTTGATGACAGCCGGGTCGATGCATCTAACGGACAGCCGTTTTTTGATGCTGGATGAAAATCAACTTGCAGCTAAAACGAAAGTTGTGGACTTTTTACACATTAATGCTACTTTAAACGACTTTAAAATAAAAGGATCGGATGTTTATACAACGATTTATAAAATGAATTTTAAAGATTTTCGCGGTTTACAGGTACAAAATCTTAAAACACAATTTACCTATACCAAGGCGAATATTTTATTGAAAAAATTAGAAGCCAATACCCGAAAATCGACGGTAAAAGGAAATGTGGCCTTGCGTTATAAACGGGAAGATTTTTCTGATTTTAACAATAAAGTTGTTTTTGATGCTGACCTTGATTCGGCTTCTGTGGCTTCTAATGATATCCGTTATTTTTATGATGAATTAGGAAAAAACAATCAGTTTACTTTTAAAACAAAACTGTTGGGTACCCTGAATGATTTTACCATGAATGAACTTGTACTGGAAGATAAGAACGGCACACAGTTGATCGGCCAAATTAATTTTAAAAATATTTTTACCAAAGATGACAGTTCATTTTACATGAAGGGGGATTTTGAAAAATTAACGTCAAATTATGATGATTTAATTGCCATTTTACCCAATATACTGGGCAAATCATTGCCAACCTCGCTAAAGAAACTTGGACAACTCTATATAGAAGGCAATACAGAGCTCACTACAGCAACCATTAAGACAGATTTAATCATGAATTCGGCTTTAGGGAATCTTCAAACGAATTTAATCATGAACAATCTGCAGCATATTGATAATGCTTCTTATGACGGAATAGTTGTGCTGGATAATTTTAATGTAGGATCGCTTATCAATCAAAAAGATATTGGCCTGGTTTCAATGAATGTAGTGGTGAACGGTAAAGGCTTCACGGAAAAACTGATCGATACCCGAATCAGGGGAACCATAAGCCGGTTTCAGTACAATAAGTATAATTACAAAGGGGTTATTGTGGACGGAAACTTTAAAAAACCGATTTTTAAAGGAAAAGTTAATATCAATGATCCGAATTTATTCATGGATTTTAACGGTATTGTAGATATTTCTAAAAAAGAGAATGTATATAAGTTTGATGCTTTGGTGGATTATGCCAATTTAAGCAAACTGAATTTTGTTAAAAATGACAGTATTTCAATTTTTAAAGGAAAAATATACAGTAATCTTTCAGGAAACAGCATCGATAATCTGTATGGAGATGTGCTGGTCGAACAGGCATCGTATCAAAACAACCGCGATATCTATATTTTTGATTCCTTTAGTATAAATTCAGCCTTTGATCAAAACCGCGAACGAACCATCGCAATTAATTCTCCCGATATTATTGAAGGTAAACTGATTGGCCAGTTTGATTTTAATCAGTTACCGCTCATGTTAGAAAATTCGTTGGGCAGCATCTACGCCAATTATAATCCGAATAAAATACGAAAAGGACAGTATTTAAAGTTCAATTTTTCTATTTTCAATAAGATTATCGAGATTTTTTATCCTGAAATAACCGTTAGTACCAACACGTTCATAAGAGGTAGTATCAATGCTGATACCAATGACTTTAAACTTGATTTTGATTCGCCCGAAATAAAGTTTTTAGATAATAAGTTTGAAAAAGTAGATATACAGGTTGACAACAAAAATCCGCTGTTCAATACCTTTGTCAGTGTTGACAGCATTAAAACCAAATACTATAAAATTTCTGATTTTAATTTAATCAATGTCACAAAAAGAGATACCTTATTTTTCAGAACAGAGTTCAAAGGAGGTAACAAAGGGGATGATTACTATAACATAGATGCCTATCATACTATTGATGAACAGAAAAACAGTGTGGTCGGGATTTTTAAATCAGAATTAAATTTTAAAGATTACCTGTGGTATATTAATGAAAATAACAACAACCAAAACAGAATTGTTTTTGATAAAAAATTCTCCGACTTTGTCTTCGAAAACTTTTCCATCACCCATGAAGAACAGAAAATCAATTTTTTAGGAACAATCAAAGGGAAAGACTATAAAGATTTAAAACTGCATTTCAATGAAGTGAACATCGGTAAAATTATTCCGGAAATCGAAAATTTTGTACTGGAAGGCAATATGAACGGCGAGGTTGATTTCAGACAAAACGGCGAATCGTATGAGCCCTTTGCTTCCGTTGAAATTGATAACCTGAAAGTAAACAACATTGATTTCGGGATGTTGAATATCGATGTTAAAGGAAATGATGACCTGAGAACATTTTCAGTTAACTCCACCATCAAAAATGATAATGTTGAAAGTTTTCTGACGGAAGGGAATGTTTTTTTTGAAGATGAGCATCCATACATGGACCTGGATTTGAGGCTGAATAATTTTAATATCGGAGCATTCAGTACCATGGGAGGGGATGTTATTTCAAATATCCGAGGACTGGTAACCGGTAATGCGAACTTCAGAGGAACTATTTCAAATCCGGAAATTAACGGGAGATTGTTTCTGAATGAAGCGGGGCTAACGGTACCTTATCTGAATGTGGATTATAAGCTGGAACAAAACGCAATCGTTGATTTAACCGAAAGACAATTTCTGTTGCGGAATATTGGCATAACCGATTCAAAGTACAAAACAGAAGGGGTGTTGAACGGTAATATCAGACATACCCATTTATCAGACTGGAGACTCGATCTGAAGATAAATACCGATAACCTGGTTGTATTAGATACCCAGGACGACGATGAAGCCTATTATTACGGAAAAGCATTTATTGCCGGAAATGCCAGTATCAGCGGTCCCACAGATGCCTTGCTGATTTCGGTGAATGCTACTTCTAAAAAAGGAACAGCCATTAAAATACCTATTTCAAATGTACAGTCGGTCGGGGAAAAGAGTTATATTCGTTTTATTACTCCGGAAGAAAAATACAACTACAATTCCAATCTTAAAAAACCGAACAGGAATTACAACGGGTTGGAGCTCGATTTTGATTTAACCCTCACGGAGGATGCCGAAATTGAAGTGATTCTGGACAAAGAAACCGGACATAATATGAAAGGACGTGGGGTGGGAATCATTACCATGCAGATCAATACTTTCGGGAAGTTCAATATTTTTGGTGATTACCAGGTTTATGAAGGGATTTATAACTTTAAATACCGCGGTTTAGTCAGCAAACGTTTTGAGGTAAAGAAATTCGGAAGTATCATTTGGGAAGGCGACCCGTTACGGGCCCGTTTAAATCTTGAAGCCGTTTACAGCACCCGGGCTAATCCCGGTATGTTATTGAATAACACAACCGTGAACCAGAAAGTGCCGGTTGAAGTAGGCATTGCCATTAACGGAACAATCAGCAACCCTGAACCGGATTTCAATATTAATTTTCCAACCATCAGTTCGGTTTTGAAATCAGAAATACAGACAAAATTGGATGATAGAGACACCCGTCAGACACAAGCCCTGTATCTGCTGGCTTCCGGCAGTTTTTTAAGCCCGGAAGGAGCCCTGGGGCAAAATGCTTTATACAATAATTTATTTGAAACAGTGAGTGGTGTTTTTGATAATATATTTAACGATGAAGACAGCAAAATCTCTATGGGAGTAAATTATGTTGCCCCGGACACTACCCCCGGTCGTGAAGCTGATGGAAACGTAGGGGTAACCACTTCATTTAATCTTAACGAACGGATTTCCGTCAACGGAAACCTTGGGGTTCCCGTTGGAGGGATTAATGATGCCGCTGTGGTGGGGGATGTAGAGATTTTATACCGGGTTAACGATGACGGCACACTGAACATGAGGGTTTTTAACCGTGAAAGCGACATCAATTATGTTGGGGAAGGAATCGGTTATACGCAGGGAATCGGGGTTTCTTATCAGGTAGATTTTGATACATTCAATGAATTAATCACCAAAATTTTTAAGAATGCCAAACTTACACAGGAAAAAAAATCCGGTGAAGATATACCTGATTCTGATTTTGCTCCCGAGTTCATCAAATTTACCGAACGCAAAAAAGCTAAAACAGAAAAAAAAGCAAATACTCCACCTCAAACCGAAAATATTCCTGAACAATAAACCGGATAGCCTTGGTTTTTCTTCTTTTCAGGGGTAAACTAAAAACTTATCAACGAAAACGTTTGATTTTCGGTTAATCTGTCAATTACTCAAAAATGCACTATTTTAAGTCGCTAATCTTTGCTAACTTTACATTATAAACATAAAAAAATGAACAAAACAATAAAAAAGATAGGTGTTTTAACGTCCGGGGGTGATTCACCCGGAATGAATGCCGCTATTCGGTCGGTGGTGCGTACCTGTGCTTACCACAGCATTGAATGTGTGGGAATTTACAGAGGATATCAGGGAATGATAGAAGGAGATTTTAAAGAAATGGGAGCTCGTTCCGTAAACAATATCGTAAATAAAGGCGGTACAATATTAAAGTCTGCCCGTTCAAAAGAGTTTATGACTTCCGAAGGCAGAAAAAAGGCGTATGAGAATTTAAAAAAAGAAGGTGTTGAAGGATTGGTTGTGATTGGCGGAGACGGCAGTTTTACAGGGGCTGAAGTCTTTAATAAAGAGTTCGGTATTCCGGTTATCGGTATCCCGGGTACAATAGATAATGATATTTTTGGCACCAGCCATACCTTAGGTTATGACACTGCCTTGAATACCGTAGTAGAATGCATCGATAAAATCCGTGATACGGCCAGTTCACACAACCGGCTTTTCTTTGTAGAAGTAATGGGGCGTGATGCCGGACACATTGCATTGAATGCCGGAATTGGAGCCGGAGCAGAAGAAATATTAATTCCGGAAGAAGATTTAGGTTTAGACAGGTTGTTAGAATCGCTTGAAAAAAGTAAAAACTCAGGAAAATCATCTAGCATTGTGGTAGTTGCAGAAGGAGATAAAATGGGTAAAAATGTCTTTGAATTAAAAGATTATATCGAACAGCATTTACCGGAATATGATATCAGGGTGTCGGTATTAGGCCATATGCAAAGAGGCGGTGCTCCATCTTGTTTTGACAGAGTTTTAGCCAGTAGATTGGGTGTAAAAGCGGTTGAATCTTTAATGGAAGGAAAATCAAACTATATGGTGGGACTCATTCAGGATGAAGTGACATTAACCCCGTTGGAACAAGCCATAAAAGGACATTACCCGATTGATATGGAGTTATTGCGGGTTTCGGATATCATGTCCACATAAAAAAGTTAAATAAAAACAAATATATTAATCAGTTTAGGACTTTTCCTAAGCTAAAAACAAACAGAAAATGTCAAAAGTAAAATTAGGAATTAACGGATTCGGAAGAATCGGAAGAATTGTTTTCAGAGAAACATTCAACAGAGATAATGTAGAAGTCGTAGCGATCAATGATTTATTGGATGTAGATCATTTAGCCTATTTATTAAAATATGATTCAGTTCACGGTCGTTTTGCCGGAAAAGTTGAAGTAAAGGACGGGCAGCTTTTTGTAAACGACCGTAAAATAAGAGTGACCGCCGAAAAAGATCCTTCAACGTTAAAATGGGATGAAGTAGGAGCAGAGGTGGTGGCGGATTGTACAGGGATTTTCACCACCTTAGAATCTGCCAATGCTCACATAAAAGGCGGAGCAAAAAAAGTAGTTATTTCTGCTCCATCTGCAGATGCTCCAATGTTTGTTATGGGAGTAAACCACGAAAAAGCGACTGCTGCTGATACCATTGTTTCTAATGCGTCTTGCACGACTAACTGTTTAGCCCCATTGGCAAAAGTAATCAATGACCATTTCGGAATTGTAGAAGGTTTAATGACTACAGTTCATGCTTCAACATCAACACAGATGGTTGCCGATGGTCCGTCCAGAAAAGATTGGAGAGGCGGGCGTGCAGCAAGCGTAAATATTATCCCTTCTTCTACAGGTGCAGCAAAAGCAGTCGGAAAAGTTATTCCTGAATTAAACGGGAAATTAACCGGTATGTCGTTCCGTGTTCCAACAATTGATGTTTCTGTAGTAGATTTAACTGTGAAAGTTGCCAAAGAAACTTCGTATGAAGAAATTATGACTGTTTTGAAAAAAGCATCTGAAAATGAATTAAAAGGGATTTTAGGATTTACAGAAGATGATGTTGTGTCTCAAGACTTCATTTCTGACCCAAGAACTTCAATTATCGATGCAAAAGCAGGTATCGGATTAAATTCAACTTTCTTTAAATTAGTGTCTTGGTATGACAACGAATATGGTTATTCAAGTAAATTAATTGATTTATCGGTTCATATCGCAAAACTATAATTCTTTATTAAAGTCCTGTTATACTATATGTAGTATAACAGGACTTTTTATCGCTAACAAACAAACAAAACCAAATGAAATTATTAGTAGACAGCGGTTCGACAAAAGCCGATTGGATTGCAATTGATGATAACGGAAAAGTACAATTTACCACCCAAACGTTAGGTTTAAATCCCGAAGTTTTAGACAAAGAGCAAATTATCAGCCGTTTAGAAGATAAGTTCGATATCTCACAAAATAAAGACAAAGCCAAACAATTGTTTTTTTACGGAGCAGGTTGTGGCACAGATAAGATGAAAAACTTTCTGAAAGGTGTTTTTCAGGCGTATTTTAAAAATGCTTATGTAGAAGTGCAGGAAGATACCTATGCAGCGGTTTATGCCACCACACCAAAAAACGAACAGGCTATTGTATGTATTTTAGGAACGGGGTCAAACTGCAGTTTTTTTGACGGCAAAGTCCTTCATCAAAAGGTACAGTCTTTAGGCTATATTGCTATGGATGATGGATCCGGAAACCGTTTCGGAAGACACCTGTTAAGAGGCTATTATTTTAATAAGATGCCAAAAGAATTAGCGAAGGAATTTGAAACCGAATTTAACCTGGATGCTGATTTTATTAAAGCTAATTTATACAAAGAGCCCAATCCGAATGCTTATCTGGCTACGTTGGCAAAATTTATTATCAAGCACAAGGACTCGGAGTTTTGCAAAAAGATCATTTACAAAGAATTAAAAAAATTCGCTAAGAACTATGTCATGCAGTACGAAAACTGCAAAGAAGTTCCGGTACATTTTGTCGGCTCTATAGCTTTTTATCTAAAAGACGAGTTACAGGAAATATTAGCCCAATACGGGATAAGAACCGGAAATGTACTGAGAAGACCGATTGATGGTTTGATAGCCTATCATGTTTTAAATAAATAAGGTTGGGTTGGATACTATTTTAAAAGAGAAAATTCATAATTTTAGGACGGTTCTGAATTTTCTCTTTTTGATTTAAGATTCTTTATTCACCTTAATAAATAATAACCCATGGAAATAGCTATTATTGCTCATGACGGAAAGAAAGCCGATATGGTTCAGTTTTTAAACAAAAACAAGGCGGTTTTACTACATGAAAAAATTAAACTGATTGCTACCGGAACCACAGGCAGTAAAGCAGAGATGGCAGGCTTTAAAGTAAAAAAAATGCTGTCTGGTCCGCAAGGCGGCGATGCACAGATTGCCGGTAGGGTAGCCGAAGGGAAAACAAAAATGGTATTGTTTTTTAAAGATCCGCTGTCGAGCCATCCGCACGAAGCTGATGTGAATATGCTCATCCGGGTTTGTGATGTGCATAACGTGCCATTGGCAACCAATGAGGCCACCGCTCAATTACTGTTAAACGGACTGAAATAATTTTTTTTGAAACTGAGCGGAAAGGTTAATCGCTGCTGTAGATAATTATTTTATCGCAATCATTGAAATTTCCACATTGACACCTTTTGGCAATCCGGCTACTTGTACGGTTTCTCTTGCGGGAGCTGAATTTTCATCGAAATAACCGGCGTAAACACTGTTTATCTTGGCAAAATTTCCCATGTCCATGATGAAGATCGTGGTCTTGACTACGTTTTCAAAAGTCATATTAGCAGCCTCCAAAACTGCCTTCATGTTTTCCATTACCTGCTTGGTTTCTGCTTCAACTGTACTTAAAACCAATTCACCGCTTTGCGGATGAATAGCAATTTGTCCGGAAGTATATAGTGTATTGCCCACTAAAACGGCCTGATTATAGGGACCAATAGGAGCAGGAGCTTTTTCAGTAAAAATTATTTTTTTCATCATTAAGGTATATTGGGTTGTTGTAAATTTAAAATCAGCTTATCTCAACTGTCTGTCCGGTAACGAACGCTTGTCCCATTTGATGTCGCTCAACACAGATGACTTGATCCCGATGAAAAATCCCCAGGAGGCATAATCCCCAAAAGGAGCCCAGTTAAAATCCATCCGCCAGCTCAGCAAATCCCTTTCAAACCGCAACTGTGTAAAAGTAACGCCTTTTTGAACAAAATCATACCCGGAAGAAACACCCATTTTCCAACGTGGAGTAATATCCAGGTTTCCGGAAATCATCACAGAATTTCCGATTATTTTTTTCTCCCGGTTATTGTTTCCGTACGTCAGCGAGTAAGCAAATGTTAAATCCCAGGGGAGCTTTGCATTATAAAATTCAACCGTTTCATTTTCTTCATTATCCTTATCGTCTTCACGAAACTGACTCTGTCGCCGGTCACCCAAATTTGTATTGGTACCAAATAAATCATCTTCACGGCCGCCATTTCTGGCTCCCTGCGAATTGGCATTGTCTTTTTTAAAGCCTTCACTTGAAAGGGAGTAATTAATGGTCATATTGGCACTGGTCATCCGGAATAAACTCCCTCCGTTGTCAATATTCCATGTGTTGATTCTTCTTCCGGCCGCATTGATGGCATACGGATCTAAAGTAGCCCCGAAATTGATGTTCATTTTATTTTCAAACAGGGCTGTACCGCCACTCATCCGGACAGGGTTCCATCGCAAAGAATCTGCTGCCATATTGTAACTGGTTGAAAAATTCAATTGATTCAGCAGCATAACTTTTTTAGGTTCAACTTTTGTAGAGTCCTTATCCGTTACCTTAGCTTCAAAAGTATTGCTCAGGTTGAACCCTAAATTATTTGAATAACCCTTATTGGGGATACCAAAAATACCCCCTTCAAAACGGGTATATTCGGCCATTCTTCCACTGGCATCCATGGCGTATGTATCATAATACTGATCAAAACTCGGGGCATAGGTGTGTGAAACGGATGGCCGCATAACATGCCGAATGGCCTGAATCTTCTTTGTTTCACCAAAGTTGAATGTCCCGTAAATAGTTGTTCCGATACTGGAAGAAAAGTTATAGGTTCTGAATGCATCAAAACCATTTACATCTTCTGTAACGGCCGTATTGGTCTCGGTATCAAAACGGCGGTTGATGGTTTTAAGATACCATACTTCATTATAATTTACACTGGTGGAAACACTAAAATATTTAAAAACCTTAAAATTGGTGCTCAACGGAATGGAATGTTGAAAACCGCTGTTTGCATCCCTGAACATTTCAGATTTAAAGAACAACGAGTCGGTTGTCTGTATTCTGTTTTCCCCTCTTAAATTATATTGAAAGTTAATATTTTTAAAGACTCCCTTTTTGGCACCGTCTTTTGGAGCAAACGGAAATATCCGGTCAACACTTACCTGAAGAGTAGGTAAAGTCATATTAATTTCCTGTGTCCGCGTATTTTGATTATGGGTTGCCGACAGCGACATATTGACCTGCGGAACCGAGTTAAATGTTTTAGAATAGGAAATCGATGAACTTAAGTTATTGTTTAAGGTTGAGCCTATATTTATTTGATTAAGTGATTGTTGAAAATACGTACTACTTCCCAGGTTTACCGATGCGGAGAACCGCGATGACGGGTTTGATTTTGCATCTTGAGAATGCGACCATTGGATATTGTAAATTCTCGATTTACTGTAATCGGGAAAACCGCGTTCGCTCTGAATAAGATTTTCAAAGCGGATATTGAAATTTCCTCTGAACTTATAAAGCCAGGCGTAAGATGATTCAAACCGGAGGGCATAACTGCCGTTCGTATAGTAATCCCCCATGATGGCCAGATCATAATGATCACTTAACGCCAGATAATATCCGCCGTTCTGAAGAGAATAGCCCTGCCGGCGTGTGTCCTGAAAAGTAGGTATGATCAAACCGGACTGACTGCTCTCTGTCATCGGGAAAAAAGCAAACGGAATAGCAATGGGAGTAGGAACGTCTGCAATAACCATATTGGTCAGGCCGGTTACTACTTTTTGTTTGGGTACTAATTTGATTTTATTAGTCTGAAAATAGTACTCCGGGTTTTCAATATCCTTGGAAGTTGTAAACCGTGCCTTTTTCAAAAAATAGACCGAATCGTTTTCCTTTTTGGTAATTTCAGCCTTAACCCTGAATTCTCCCTGATCCGTTCTTGAATTCCAGATGAGTGCCTTTTTCGACTTTGTATTAAAGCGGATCGAATCAGGTTCAACCACATTTGCCCCTTGTTTAAAGACCGGTAATTGTATATATGTACCGGTAGAATCTTTAATTCTGCCCGCATACACCTCGTCTTTTTCATAATTCATTACGATGATTCCGGCTTTTAATTCAATATCCTGATAGTATAGCTCGGCATTATTATAGAGTGTAATGAGTTTATTTTTCTGGTCAATTTTTGCGTAGTCTTCAGCTATATACCTTATTTTTCCTTCTAAAAAAGATTTTTTTTCGGGCTTGGAAAGGGTGTCTTTTTTGATCGTATCGTTGATTTCTGCAAATTTTTCAGGATTGATTATCAAACTGTCAGGAGCTTTCTCAGCTTCAATTTGCAAAGACTTATTTGGTAATTCCTGACTGTAATTTTTTTGAATTCCGATTGTTAGGAAAAATGCTGATAAAACGATATGAAATAAGTTTGTACGCAAAGGTTTTAATGCTATTTTTGTAAAATTATGGCTTGATTTTTGGAGTGCCAAACTTACAGATTATTTTTGGTCAAAAATAACTAAATAATAAAATTTAAAACGCAGAGTTTTAATTAAAATTAACTTTTGAAAAAATGTACATCCTAAATAAAATCAAATTATACGGCTTTTTTCTGATTTTCATGTCTGTAGCTTCAGTATCTGCCCAGACAAACAGCAAGTTTAAAGTGGTATTGGATGCCGGACACGGAGGGGGAGACCTGGGAACAAATCATCATGGTTTTGTGGAAAAAAAGATTGTACTGAATGTTACACTGTTGGTAGGCAAAATGTTGGAAAAGTACAACGATATAAGCGTGGTTTACACGAGAAAAACAGATGTTTTTATCGGATTGAATGAAAGGGCAAACATTGCCAATAAAGCAGAAGCAAACCTTTTTGTTTCCATCCATTGCAACGGGGTAAAAAATTACGAACCTTTCGGCACGGAAACGTTTGTGATGGGGTTAACCCGGAATGCAACCAATCTTGAGGTGGCAAAAAAGGAAAACAGCGTAATAACGCTTGAAGCGGACTATAAAATGAAATACGCCGGGTTTGATCCCAATAATCCGGGCACAATAATCGGGCTGAAACTGCTTCAGGAAGAAAATCTTGAACAAAGCATTTCGTTGGCCAGTAAAGTGCAGGACAACTTTACCAACAAGCTGGAAAGAAAAAACAGAGGGGTTAAACAGGCACCAATCTGGGTTTTAGATGCCACGGTAATGCCCGGGATTCTGATTGAATTAGGATTCATTTCAAACAAAAAAGAAGGAGCTTATTTAAACTCTGATTCCGGTCAGAATGAATTAGCCAAAGCAATTGCAGACGCTATTTTAGACTATAAAAAAGAATATTACGGCACCGGTGCAACTGCTGTTACGGAAGAAAAACCGGAAAAAACCAGTGCTGAAATTCCGGTTGTTTCGGATATTCCTAAAGCAAAGGAAGAGCCCAAAGTTGCCGATATAAAAGGGGTTGTGTTTAAAATACAGATTTCGGCCAGCGGTAAAAAGCTGGAATTACTGCCCAAAAACTTCAAAGGGCTGGAACCTACCTCTGTAATGGAAGAAAATGGCCTGTATAAATATTTTTACGCACAAACATCAAATTATGACGAAGCCAGACAAAACCTGGCCGAAGCCAAAAGCAAAGGGTATGATTCTGCATTTATAGTGGCTTTTAAAAACGGAAAAAAAATAACGATTCAGGAAGCATTAAAACAGTAACATATATTTATTTTATAAATTTGTAAAAAACAAGACCATTGAAATTATCAAGAGAAATTAAAACAGCAATTCTGGTTATATCATCCGTGTTACTATTTATATGGGGATATAGCTTTTTGAAAGGAACCGATATTTTATCTGACCATAAAACGTTCTATGTGCTCTATGATGATGTAGAAGGACTCATGGCTTCTGCTCCGGTAACAATCAACGGACTTACGATCGGTAAAGTAAAATCGATTAATTTTTTAGATAATTCCGGAAAATTAAAAGTAGAATTACAAATCGATACCGATTTTAAAATAGCTAAATCAAGTGAAGCCAGAATTTATGAACCGGGACTTATTGGCGGTAAACAAATTCAGATTGTTCCCAATTTGGCCGATAGCAATTTAGCTGAAAACGGTGATTTCCTGAAAGGAGGGGTAAAACCGGGACTGACAGAATTAGTTTCAGAACGGTTAACACCATTGCAGGAGAAAATTGAGAAAGCAATGCTAAGTGCAGATTTGGTGTTGTTGAACATTAATACTTTATTGGACGATAAAGCCAAAAATGATTTAAAAAACAGTTTTAGCGAACTGAACAAAACGTTGACCGCTTTAAGTGAAGCTTCCAATTCGGCAAATGAAATTTTAACCGGCAACAAAAGTAAACTGAACAATGTAGTGAACAATTTTGAAAAAGTTTCTGCCAATTTTGAAAAATTATCCGATTCATTGGCTCAGGCCAATTTGAAACAAACGGTTCAGAATTTAGAAAAAACATTGGCCAGTGTGGATAAAATTATGGCAAATTTAGAATCCGGAAACGGAACGATGGGTAAGTTACTGAAAGACGATAAAATGTACACCAACTTTGCAAAAGCTTCAAAAGAGCTCGAACTGTTGCTTGAAGATTTGCGTTTAAACCCGACCCGTTATGTAAATGTTTCGCTGTTCGGTAAGAAAAACAAGCCTTATGTACCACCAACTGAATCTGATTCAACCAAAACTAAAAATTAACTTTCATGAGTTATTTAGATAATCTATTGTTTGCCATCATTTTAGCATCAGGCTTCGGTTATTTTGCCATAAATGTTAAAAAACTAATCCGTAATATAAAGCTCGGTCAGAATGTGAACCGCAAGGATAATTCATCCGAGCGGTGGAAAAATATGGCCATGATTGCCCTTGGCCAGTCCAAAATGGTTAAACGACCCATCGCGGGAATACTGCATATTGTTGTTTATATCGGTTTTATCATTATCAACCTTGAGCTATTGGAAATTATCATTGACGGTTTGTTCGGCACACACCGGGTGTTTTCATTCATGGGACGTTTTTATAATGTCTTGATTGCATCCTTTGAAATCCTGGCTGTTTTGGTAATTATAGCGGTCATTGCCTTTTGGGTGAGAAGGAATATCATTAAAATCAAACGTTTTGTAAATTCAGACATGAAAGCTTGGCCAAAAAGTGATGCCAATTACATCTTGTATTTCGAAATTGTTTTGATGTCTTTGTTCCTGATTATGAATGCTTCTGATTATTGGCTGCAACAGATGGAGGTGAATCACTACCATGAAGCCGGAAGTTTTCCGGTTAGCCAGTTTATTGCCCCTGTTTTCAACGGCTTGTCTGAAGGTGTTGTAATTGTGATTGAACGGGCTGCCTGGTGGTTACATATTTGTGGTATTTTGGTCTTCCTTAATTATTTGTATTTTTCTAAACATCTGCATATTCTGTTAGCTTTTCCAAACACTTATTTTGCAGATTTAAACCCGAAAGGAAAATTTGATAACCTGGGAAGTGTTACCAACGAAGTGAAGCTGATGCTTGATCCTGCTGCCGATCCGTTTGCCACTCCGGCAAACCCCGATGCGGTTCCGGCTAAATTCGGAGCCAGCGACGTACAGGATCTCAATTGGGTTCAATTGCTTAATGCCTATACGTGTACCGAATGCGGAAGGTGTACTTCGTCATGTCCGGCCAATCAAACCGGCAAAAAATTATCGCCGCGTAAAATTATGATGGATACCAGAGACCGTTTGGAAGAGGTCGGTAAAAATATCGATCTGAACAAAGGCGTTTTTGTTCCGGATAATAAATCATTATTAAACGATTACATCACGCCGGAAGAACTGTGGGCATGTACCTCATGTAACGCCTGTGTGGAAGAATGTCCGGTAAACATCAGTCCGTTATCAATCATTATGGATATGAGAAGGTACCTGGTGATGGAACAAAGTGCTGCACCCATGTCATTAAACGCCATGATGACCAATATTGAAAACAATGGTGCTCCGTGGCAATATAACCAAATGGATCGCCTGAACTGGAAAGACGAAAATTAATATATAAACCAAACAAATTCCCATATATGTGAGGCTTGGGAAAATGTTTAATGAATGTGAAACTAACCTGAAATTTAAAATGAAAGCGGAAGACATTGAAAAGAAATTACAGACCGTAACCGAGAACGGACAACATTTAAGCCCTGTTTTACCTCACGGGATTAAAAATTATTTAATTGATATTGACGGTACCATCTGTGATGATATTCCGAACGAAGAACCGGAAAGAATGCTCACGGCAGAAGTATATCCGGATGCGTTAAAAACCTTGAATAAATGGTATGATGAAGGGCACATTATCTTCTTTTTTACCTCAAGAACGGAAGCCCACAGGGAATATACCGAAATCTGGCTTAAAAAGCACGGATTCAAATACCACGGCATGGTGATGGGAAAACCAAGAGGGGGAAATTATCATTGGATTGACAATCACTTAGTAAAAGCTACCCGTTACAGGGGAAAATTTACTGATCTGGTTGAAAAAGAAGTAACCATACAGGTTTTTGATGACGAACATCATGAATAAATTTACAATGATCAACGGATTAGATTTTTGGTTATCAGACATCATTATCAATCTGACTATCCGAAAATCTAATCATTTGGAAATCCAACAATCTTAAAAAAATGACAGAAAATCTAACCGTGCCAACCATGGCAGAAATGATGGCTCAAGGCAAACAACCCGAAGTATTGTTTTGGGTAGGTTGTGCAGGCAGTTTTGACGACAGGGCAAAAAAAATCACCAAAGCATTTGTGCGTATTCTAAACCGTGCCAAGGTAGAATTTGCTGTTTTGGGAACCGAAGAAAGCTGTACCGGAGATCCTGCCAAACGGGCCGGAAACGAATTTTTATTCCAAATGCAGGCCATGATGAACATTCAGGTAATGGAGGCTTATGAAGTGAAAAAAGTGGTTACGGCCTGTCCGCACTGTTTCAATACAATTAAAAATGAATACCCGGAATTAGGCGGAAAATATGAAGTAGTTCACCATACCCAGTTTTTAAAGTCCTTGTTGGATGACGGACGTTTGACTATTGAAGGAGGGCAATTCAAAGGAAAAAGAATTACATTCCATGACCCGTGTTACCTGGGAAGGGCTAATAATGTGTATGAAGCACCACGTGATTTAATAGAAAAATTGGATGTTGAATTGGTCGAAATGAAACGTTCACGTGCCAACGGATTATGTTGCGGTGCAGGAGGAGCACAAATGTTTAAAGATGCCGAGCCGGGAAATAAAGAAGTTTTTATTGAACGTACCGAAGATGCATTAGAAACAAAACCGGATATTATTGCCGCAGGCTGTCCTTTTTGCAATACAATGATGACCGACGGCGTAAAAAATAAAGAAAAAGAAGGCTCAATAAAAGTCATGGATGTGGCTGAGTTGATTGCAAAAGCCCAAGATTTATAAATTAGTTAAAGGGTAATTGATTAATAGGTAAAAGGAACTTTTTCTAACCTATTACCAATTACCTATTAACCCTTTACCAAAAAAAAATGTACATTCCGTTTGAAAATCTTCCCGAAGAATCCAGGATATGGATTTATCAGTCCAGCCGAAAATTTTCGGATGCAGAAATCGCTGAAATAGAAAATGAGCTGAAATCTTTTATTGAAGATTGGACTGCTCATGGCACTTCATTAGAAGCTTCTTTCATTACAAAATACAACCGGTTCATCATCATTGCCGTTAATCAGGAAGTACAACAGGCAACCGGTTGCTCTATTGACAAATCAGTTGAGTTTATTCAGTCGCTTGAACAGAAATACAAAGTTGATTTGTTAGACAAAATGAATGTAACCTACAGACAAGGCGAGTTTATCACCCACAAATCGCTTTTGGACTTTAAACGGATGGCTAAAGAAAAAGCTGTTTCAGCCCACACAATTGTTTTCAACAACCTGGTCAATACCATTGAAGAGTGGAAAGAAAGCTGGGAAGTTCCGGCAGAAGACAGCTGGCACAGCCGGTTCTTTTAAAACGTTTTTATGTATTGGCTAAGTCGCTTGTTCTGAGTATTTATAGCCTGTTTTAAGTCAATTTTATGACCATACGGCAAACCAAGGCATTAAATTTGATAGGTATCCAAAGAGAAATGCAATTTTTATGAATTCCAAATTTGTTCGTATAATTCCGTTATTACTTCTTCTGATTGTAGTGGTCAATTGTGCGACCAACAAGATCAGAAAAAAACCGCTGGCTAAAACCGAAACAGAAATTATTAGAATAGATTCTGCCGCCATGTTAAAAGAAGAGGTTCCAATTTTTGATTATCAGGTAACCGTCACCGGTGAAAAAAAATGGGTTGACAGTGTTTATCAGTCTCTCACTCTGGAAGAAAAAATTGGCCAGCTTTTTATGGTTGCGGCTTATTCAAACAAAGATTCTGCTCATATCAAAGCTTTGGATAAATTAATCACAGAACAAAAAATAGGAGGATTGATTTTTTTTCAGGGCGGACCCGTCAGACAAGCCCGAATGACCAACCGCTTTCAGAAATTGACAAAAACACCTTTATTTATAGGAATTGACGCCGAATGGGGATTAAGTATGCGGCTCGATTCTGTAAACCGTTTTCCCTGGAACATGACCTTAGGGGCTGTTCAGGACTTAAAACTGATTGAAGAGACCGGGAAACAAATGGCACTCCAATCCAGAAAATTAGGAGTTCATTTTAACTTTGCACCGGTATTAGACATTAATACAAACCCCAAAAATCCTATTATTGGCAATCGATCTTTCGGAGAAGATAAGGAAAAAGTTACAGAGCATGCTCTGGCTTTGATGACAGGACTTCAAAACAACGGTATTTTTGCTACCGGAAAGCATTTTCCGGGTCATGGTGCCACAGAAACAGATTCACATTATACATTGCCGGTAATTAATTTTTCGCAAGAGCACATTCGCAATATCGAATTGTATCCTTATAAAAAGCTCATCAATAAAGGTTTGGCCAGTGTAATGGTTGCTCATTTGGAGGTACCGGTTTTTGAAACGCGTAAAGGTTATCCGTCATCCATCTCCAATGTTATTGTAACGGACTTACTGAAGGAAGAATTAAATTTTAAAGGATTGATTTTTACCGATGCACTGAATATGAAAGGAGCCAGTAATTTCAAAAGTCCGGGAGATATAGACCTGGCAGCTTTTCAGGCCGGAAATGATATTTTACTGTTTCCGGAAAATGTACCTGTTGCCATTCAAAAAATAAAAGATGCGTATGAACAGCAACTGATTACAGAAGAACGATTAGCACATTCGGTAAAAAAGATTTTACACTATAAATACAAAGCAGGGTTAAACCAGCTTAAACCAATTGATGTTCAGAGCCTCCCGGTATCGCTCAATACTCCGGAAATGGAAGCTTTACAATACCGGCTGTATGAAAATATTGTAACCGTTGTTCGCAATAAAGCGGCTGTTATTCCGGTCAAAAACCTTGAAAAAGATAAAATAGCCTATGTTAAATTAGGGGATGACCACAACGGTGTGTTTTTAGAAATGCTTAAAAATTTCGGAGAGGTAACAGAAGTTTCCAACATAGATCTCGATTCGCTTTTAATCGATTTAGCCGACTATAACAAGGTGATTATCGGCTATCACAAAGCTGATGGAGCATGGAAAAAACATGATTTTTCTGCAGAAGAGATTCGCTGGGTTACTGAAATAGCCAAACGTAAAAAAGTCATTTTAAGCAGTTTTGTAAAGCCTTATGCCCTGAGTGCAATTCCTTCTTTTGAGGATATTGACGGGGTTATAGTGGCTTATCAGAATAATGAAATGGCTCAAACGGCTGTCGCTCAGTTGATTTTCGGGGCTATAGCTGCTAAAGGAAAATTATCGGTTTCGATTAACGAAGAATTTAAGGTAAACCATGGGCTGTTGACCGAAAAAATCAATCGGCTCGGATTTACGCATCCGAAGAATGTAGGAATGGATCCGTTGGTTCTTCAAAAAATTGATGCCATTATGCAAAAGGCCGTCCGCGAAAAAATGACACCGGGTGGTCAGATTCTGGTAGCCCGAAAAGGAAAGGTTATTTATCAGAAAGCATTTGGCTTTCATACGTATGAAAACCAGGTTGCCGTTAAAAATTCAGATATCTATGATGTGGCTTCTTTAACCAAGATTGTCTCTACATTGCCCAACATGATGCAGTTATATGACAAAAAGAAGGTTACCTTAGAGTCAAAATTAGGCGATATGCTTCCTGTATTCAGAGGAACGGATAAAGAGAATATCAGTTTTAAAGAGTTAATGTCGCATTATGCCCGTTTACAGCCCTGGGTTCCGTTTTATAAACAGACACTTAACGCAGATAAAAAACCTTCGGATAAATACTATAGAAAATCATTCAGTGCTGATTTTCCTTATCAGGTGGCCGAAAATTTATATTTAAGAAAAGATTACCAGGACTCAATTCTGTCTGCAATTGCCGGCAGCAAATTACTGCCCAAGAAAGAATATAAGTACAGTGATTTTACATTCATCATCCTGAAGCATTACCTTGAAAAATCTACCGGAAAAACATTAGATGAATTAAGCGAAAAGAATTTTTACAGCAAAATAGGGGCAACCAATACCTTATATAATCCGTTGGAAAAGTTTGATATGAACATCATTCCGCCTACAGAAGAAGATACCTATTTCCGCTACCAAACCATCCAAGGCTATGTGCACGATATGACAGCGGCCATGGAAGGCGGTGTGGGCGGCCATGCCGGAATTTTTTCGAATTCGATGGATATGGCTAAAATTATGCAGCTCTACCTTCAAAAAGGCAACTATGGCAATCAGCAGTTTTTTTCCGAAGATACTTTTGATGTTTTTAATACCTGTTATTATTGCCCGGAAGGAAACCGCCGGGGGATTGGATTTGACAAACCGCAACTCGGAAAAACAGGACCAACCTGCGGTTGTGTTTCGATGACGAGTTTTGGACATACCGGGTTTACAGGTACTATGGCGTGGGCTGATCCGGAACAGGAATTGATTTATATCTTTTTATCAAACAGAACCTATCCAAATGCAGATAAAAACCTGTTATCACAAAATAATATCAGAGAAGATATTCAACAGGTGATTTATGAGGCAATCATTCAGGGAAACTGATTATCCGGAAACGGTTAAAAAAAATAATCCGCAAACAAACGTTGCGGAAAAAGTTATGTTGAACCGTGAACCGATTTATAACCTAATTACAGGTTGGTTCATCACATTTGAAATTACAGTTTATGCATATTGGTTGCCAGCGTTTCAATAAATTTTGAAATAGGACCTTTGATCATCATCGCCATCATCGGGTTAAATTCGCCGTCAAAAACCAATTGTACTTCAGAACTAGTTTCAGACAATGAATTAATATTTCCGGTTAAAGTAAACGGTAATTTATCTGAAGCAGCACCCAAAACCACTCGACCGGGAGTATTTTTTTCTTTCATCTTCAATTTAATTTCCGGCATTCCTTTTAAGCCGAATATAAACGAATCTTCTCCGGTTACTTCAAATTTTGCAATACTGTCGGGCATTAATTTTTCAAAATTGCGGACATCACTCAGTGATTCAAATAAATGAAAGGCTGATTTCTCTACGGTAACTTTTGGACTTTCTAAATTCATTTTTTATCGGTTGGCTGTTATCGTTATTCCGTTAACGGTTAATTTTTTTTTTTCTCTTTTCTCTACACTTCAATACCCCAGGTAGATGGACTTACCCGCCATTCCTGTAAGGTATGCTGTTCTTCTTCAGTAATATATTTTTTGGCAACAGCCAATTCCAATAAGTTATCATAATTGGAAAGTGTATGAAGGGTAACCTGGGCTTTTTTAAAGTTTTCAACCGAAACATCAAAACCGTAGGTGAAGATAGCCACCATGCCTTTTACATTGGCACCGGCCTCTTTTAGAGCTTCTACTGCAAGCAGACTGCTGTTTCCGGTACTGATTAAATCCTCAACCACAACCACATTCTGTCCCTTTTGCAGAAAACCTTCCACCTGGTTCTGCCGACCGTGTTTTTTGGGTTCCGGTCTTACATATACAAAAGGTAGTCCCATGTATTCTGCCACAAGCATACCAATTCCGATAGCACCGGTGGCCACTCCGGCAATCACATCGGGTTTTCCAAATTCTTTTTCAATATGTTTAGAAAATTCTTCCCGGATATAATTCCTGATCGGTGGAAATGAAAGCGTTACACGATTGTCACAATAAATAGGCGATTTCCATCCCGAAGCCCATGTAAAAGGATTTTTAGGATTTAATTTAATTGCGTTTATTTGTAAAAGCAATTCGGCCGTTTTTTTAGCTGTATCTTTATTAAAAATCATAGTACAAATGTATAAAGTTTTTGTGAACGACAAGCCACTTTTTTTGACAAATCAAATTCAAAAAGAAACTGATTTTCAGTTGTTTTTATTGGATAGTGTTGATATCAAACAACTTATCATAAAAATATTTAAAAATAAGGTTGATAAAGCTTTTTTGTATCACCCGGATGAGAAAGAAATCCTGAAAAAATTAAAATCAAAAATTCCGGTTGAAAAGGCCGGAGGAGGGTTGGTTTACAACGATAAAAACGAAGTGCTATTCATTTTTAGAAATAAAAAATGGGATTTACCGAAAGGCGGTATCGAAAAAGGGGAAGAAATTGAAGATACAGCCATTCGTGAAGTGGAAGAAGAAACCGGCGTAAAAGGCTTAAAAATAGTCAGAAAGCTTAATAAAACCTACCATATTTTTAAACGGAACGGTCGTTATAAACTGAAGATTACCCATTGGTTTGAAATGAAAACTTCTTTTTCAGGAAAAATGACCGGTCAGGCCGATGAAGGTATTGAAAAAGTAGAATGGATCAAACAGGAAGCTATTCCGGCCTGCCTGACCAATTCGTATGAGAATATTAAATTATTATTCGAAAAAGACCCCACTTCAGTTTAAAACCCTGTAAACCGGATAGGTAAGGTGAGAAGGCTCGTAATAAACCGAATTCTTATATATCCAGTCCAATTGAGCGGCTCCGTTGTCTGAAAATGATTTGTCTTCGGCTTTTTTATGTTCGAGCTTTTCTTTTAGAACAGAATCTTTAGCTAAAATTTCAACCGCTAAATCTTCAAACACATAGGCAGAAAATCCCTCTTTTTGTTGCAGAATTCCGTCAAAAAAGTTCCAGTTAAAAAAGGAATCCGGGGCTTCTGGCTCGAGGGTTTCCAACAAATATTTTACGGCAAACTGCTGGGTAGGAATGTAGTAATCGCCTTTTTGAAAGATTATTTTTTCCATCGTTTTTTGAACCGTTGTGTTAGAATGAGGATAATGCCCTTCATAAGCTGATCCGGCTGTATTGTAGTCTGCAATTTTATATTTTTCTACTGCAATCAGGGTATCTTTTTTCAGTTGAATCATTTCTACGTTATTCAGTTTTAATAAATCCACTACATTCCACCATGATCTTGGGATGATGTATGCCGTTGGAATTTTAACCTGCTTTTGCGGTTTGTAAAAATGATAGTATGGAATTTGTTTTTTAAAAGGTTTCTTTTGGTCATAAAAAAGCCTATCTTTTCCTGAAACATCACTTTTTTTATATCCGGATTCAAAACCTAAAAAATCAATTCGTTCCACTTTTGTACTGTCAATATTCCATGCCAGCGTATAAAGAGATCCGGGTTTAAACTGATGTTGGTTTTTAGTTCTTAAATTTTTAATTTTCAAATAATCGGCATCTGTGTGTGCAATGGTTTCCAACATAAATTCATAGGTAACCTTTACCCGGTCTTCATACTTTTTCAGCATGTGGGTTTCCGGCATATATCCAATGGTATGAAAAAGTGATGCATATCCGGTGGAATAACGAGGTAAATCCATCATCTGGGTAAATCCTTTTTCAGGCGATGCTCCATAGACTGTAACATAGGGAATGCTTTCTATTTTCTTTTTCAATAATTGTGTTCTGATCTTTGGTGTCATTTCATCTTTTAAATAATTCCCCAAATCATTACCCAGTTTTTGATGTTGGGTTTGAATATAAGTCAGTATATACTGATAATCGGCACCATTGCTCACGTGATTGTCTATAAAAACATCGGGATTTACCAAGTGAAAAATTTCGGCAAAACTCCGTGCGTTTTTGGTATCAGATTTTATAAAATCACGGTTCAGATCAAAATTCCGGTTATTTCCTCTGAAACCATACGATTCAGGTCCGTTCTGATTAACCCTTGAGAATGAGTTGCGGTTCAGTGTTCCGCCAATATTATAAAACGGAATCATGGCAATAAGGGTGTTTTTGGGAACCGTAATTTTATTCAGAACCAGATCCCTGAACAGCATCATCGAAGCATCCACACCATCGGGCTCACCGGGATGAATGTTATTATTAATGAGTAACACTGCCTTGGATTGCTTTTGGGTTAAATCAAACGTTTTATCCGGATCAAAAATTAGCAAATGCAATGGTTCACCTGAATCGGTTTCACCCATTTCTGTCATTTTAATCGTTTCAAATTTGTTATCTAATGATGTATAAAAATCAAGGGCCTCTTGGTATGTTGCAGTTTGATTTTTGTTTCCTTTTTCAAAAGGAATAAGCCATTTCTTTGGTTGCGGATATGCTGAAAATATGGATACAATCAGTATTGCAATAAGTTGAATTTTCTTCATCAAAAAATTATTTAACCTTTACAGATTCAGGGACTAACACACTATAATCACCTCCGTTTCTGATGACATCGCGAACAATACTGGAACTGATGTATGATGTTTTAGCGGCTGTCAGCAAGAAAACGGTTTCAATTTTTGATAAGCGTCTGTTGGTATGGGCTATGGCTTTTTCAAATTCAAAATCGGCCGGATTACGCAGGCCGCGAAGGATAAAATCGGCTTTTTCCTTTTTGCATAAATCAATGGTGAGTCCCTCGTAGGTAATTACACGTACTTTGGGTTCATCCTTAAACGCTTCTTCTATAAATTTTTTACGCTCGGCCAGGGAAAACATGTATTTTTTTTCAGCATTTACACCAATAGCAACAATTACCTCGTCAAACAAAGAAATACCTCTTTGAATAATATCAAAGTGTCCTAAGGTGATGGGGTCAAACGATCCCGGAAAAACAGCTTTTTTCATAATTTTCAATGGTTTAAGGCTAATTCAATGGCGTTATCAAACAACTCGGTTAGTGATATTCCGGCAGCTCTGGCTTGCTGAGGCAGAATACTCTCCGTTGTCAACCCGGGGATGGTATTCATTTCCAACATATACGGTTCGTTGTTTACGATAATGAATTCACTTCGTGAAAAGCCTTTCATGTTCAACACTTCATAAGCTCTTTTGGCTACGGTTTCCACTTTTGTTTTCAATTCATCGCTGATCCTGGCCGGGGTTATTTCCTGAGACTTGCCCAAATATTTGGCTTCATAATCAAAAAAGTCATTTTCCGATACAATTTCGGTAATCGGAAGCACCATGACTTTTCCGCTGTAATTGATTACCCCCACTGAAACTTCCACACCATCTAAAAAACGTTCAATAATAATTTCATTATCCTCTTTGTACGCATTTTGAATAGCCGGAATCAGCTCTTCTTTTGTCTTTACTTTTGAAATCCCGAAACTGGAACCGGATTTGTTGGGTTTTACAAAGCATGGCAGGCCTAAGGCAGTAATGATTTTATCCGTATCTATTTCATCGCCCTCATTGAGGTATAGTGAAGCCGCTGATTTAATACCGTATGGTTTCAGCACCGACAGTAAATCTCTCTTATTGAATGTAAGGGCTGCCTGGTAATGACTGCAACTGGTTTGCGGTATCCCCAACAGTTCAAAATAAGCCTGCATTAAACCATCTTCACCGGGTGTGCCGTGAATGGCATTGAATACTACATCAAATGTGATTTTTGTTCCGTTCACATCCACAGAAAAATCGTTTTTGTTAACCGGAAATTCTTCATTTGAGGCATTTACATAAACCCATTTTCCTTTAAAAATATGAATTTTAAACGGGTTGTATTTTGCTTTATTCAGGTATTCATAGACAACACCGCCACTGGTTAGCGAAATTTGATATTCACTGGAATATCCCCCCATGATGATAGCAACATTTTTCATTGAACTGCGTTTGTAAGGTTAGGCTTAAGCCAAACAAAATTATCATTTATTTATGGAAACAAAAAACGGTTTATAATTTTATATCTTTGCAACAAATAAAATAGGATGAGTTTAAGAAAATATCTTACCAGTAAAATTTTTTTCCGACAGGTTTTAGCCGCCATGGGTATTTTGGCCGTGATTGCCTTTCTTTTTTTTAATCTACTTTCGTTTATCACCAATCACGGGGAAGAAATCACGGTTCCCGATCTGAGCAAATTAAGTGTTGAAAAGGCCGGGGAAAAACTCGATGGCCTGGATCTGGAATATGTTTTATTGGATACATTGGATTTTCAGAAGGATTTTCCGAAATATACGGTTGTGGAACAGGATCCGAAACCGGGTTCTAAAGTAAAAGCCAACCGCAAAGTGTACATTAAGATTAATTCCGACGGTTATGCCTTTGTTACGTTGCCTGATTTAATAGAAAAAACATACCGTCAGGCTGAACCTACGTTAAAGTCCATCGGACTGGAAGTGGGCAAGGTAACCTACAAGCCTTATCTGGGTAAAGACATGGTGCTGGAGATGAAATACAACGGAGCTCCCGTTAAACCCGGTACCAAAATTATGAAGACCTCAAAAATTGACCTGGTTCTGGGTGATGGAAAAGTTGCTTTTGACGAAACAGAAATAGACAGTATTCTTCAGCAACAAGATGAACAGTAAAATGCCTAACGTAGAACTGGAAACTGACGACGAATTATTTGAGCATCATCGGTTTGAAGTGCCCAAAGGCCAGTCGATGGTCCGGATTGATAAATACCTGATGCAGGTTGTAGAAAATACAACCCGCAATAAAATACAACAGGCGGCAACAGCGGGTAATATCCTCGTAAACGATGTTCCCGTAAAATCAAATTACAAGGTCAAACCGTTTGACACCATCCGTTATTTGATGACTCATCCGCCTTATGAGTATCTTCTGGAACCCGAGGATATTCCTATTCGCATTATTTATGAAGACGACCAGTTATTGCTGGTAAACAAAGAGGCCGGCATGGTGGTTCACCCCGGGCATGGAAATTACAGCGGCACTTTAGTCAACGCACTGGCTTTTCATTTTGAAAACCTACCGATGAACAGTTCGGAACGACCGGGCTTGGTTCACCGGATCGACAAAAATACATCCGGGCTTTTGGTAATTGCCAAAACCGATCTGGCCATGGCTTATTTAGCGAAACAGTTTGCCGATAAAACATCGGAACGGGAATATATTGCTTTGGTATGGGGCAATCCGGCAGAAGAAGAAGGAACAATTGGCGGTTACATCGGGAGGCATCAGAAAGACCGTATGCAGATGGCGGTTTATGACGATGAAGCTTATGGCAAGCCGGCAGTTACACACTATAAGGTCTTGGAGCGGTTTGGATATGTTACACTGATTTCCTGTAAATTGGAAACGGGCAGAACACATCAGATCCGTGCCCATATGAAGCACATCGGTCACCCGTTGTTTAACGATCAGCGGTATGGAGGCGATCAGATTTTAAAAGGAACTACTTTTACAAAGTATAAACAATTTGTAGAGAATTGCTTTAAAATCCTCCCCCGTCAGGCACTTCACGCCAAAACACTTGGTTTTGAACATCCCGTTACCAAAGAATTCATGCGTTTTGATTCTGAGATTCCAAAGGATATGACAGATTGTATCGAAAAATGGAGAAACTATTCCAAATCAAATCATTTAGAAGAAGAGTAGAACCTCAGATAAAAAATAAAGCAGCAAAATCTATCATGAGATTGCTGCTTTTCTTTTCTTTATACGGAATCTATTAACCTCTTCTGGAAGAATTAGATAACCCTTTGGTCCCTGCACTTTCACTTCTTGAAGAACTTCTCGGAGCACTCATTTGGCTGGAAGAAGAGCGGGGAGCAGACTGCACTTTTGGGGCAGGAGTAGCACTTCTGGGCGTATTCAGCTGGCCGGATGCAGAAGAACGGGGTGTTGACTGCACACTTGGAACCGATGAGCTTCTGGGTGTACTCACCTGATCAAATGATGAGCGAGGTGTTGATTGTACTTTTGGAGCATTACCGGAACTGCCTGAACTGAAACTATTTGACCTCGGAGTGCTTCTTGGTGTTGCATTTACCGTATTCCCTGAGTAAGTAGTGCTTCTTGTACCGGAGTTTTCAATGGATACTGAATTTCGGGTATTAAGTTCAGTAACTTTAGGTGTATTTCGAGGCGTATTCACGCTGCTTCTGGGAGTGTTAACAGCCATTTGGTCTGAACGGGTTGAACCGCTAACTCCTGTTCTGGGGGAATTTTGAACCGCATTTGAACGGACGCTGTTATTTCTTGTTCCGGTATAAGAAGAAGCTGTTACGTCACTATTTCTCGAACTTCTCACCGATGAATTTGAGTTAATTCCCTGATTTCTTGTCTCCCGGTTCTGAGTCAGCTCATAACGGTTATTTACACCGCTGTTTCTCGTAGAAAAGGAGCGGGTAGGGTACTGAATTTCACAAGCATTCGAACGTCTGGTTTGATACATGGCTACTGCCCGTGTGCTTCTTCTGTGGTTAACATAATGACAGGTGTTGTTTACATTCACATAAACATTTACATGGTTTCTGTATCGGAAAATAGGCCAAGGTCTCCAGGCATAATAATAGGCAGGGTAATAACCCCAGTACCAGGACGAATAATACGGACGGTAAGCACTTACCCAAAACGTATTAAAAATGACCGGTCTGTGAATATAAACAGGTTCGTAAATATAATTTGAACCATACATATACACATCACCGACCACCTGAACCTGTACATTATTATGTCGGTCTCTTTCTACTTCGATGGTAGCAACATCCTGAAACAAATCCCTTCCCAAAACCGATTGAACGATAATTAAGTGAGTTCCGTTTTCAACAACTTCAATAACCCGTAGATAGTCAACCTGATTGTCATTGTTTAAATCCAGGTTTGAAATTGGATTCGCAGGATCGTTTAACCGTCTTTCAAAATCTTCTAAATTGGCCGCTTCTCCAAAAATATGGGCCACAGCTCTCAAATCGAGATTATCACTGATATCAATAGAATTTGCTCTAACGGTTGTTCTGTCTTGGGCATTTGCATTTGTCATCCCGACAAATAATATGCTAAGGGTTATTAACTGTGTTTTCATCATGTTGCATTTTAAAGTTTACAGTACATCTAATGTTCTTATTTTATGATGTTACAATTTTTATGCCAATACTTTTTTGCACAAATTATTTATAAGAATATTTTGTAAAATAAGCACTTGTACAAAACAATTTTGTTGCTATATTTGTATAAATTTTTAACAAAATGCGTAAAATTTGTGAAATTCTATTGTTAATCCTTTTGTTTTCCTGTAAAGATGTTGAGAATAAACCGCTTACTAATTTGCGTGCACCGTTTACCGGGGTTGAAATAACAACACTTTTAACGGACACTATGAGTGTAAGGGCCATTACATTGGAAAAAGACAAAGTATGGTATGCTACCGACAGAGGTGGGTATGGCTATTGTAAATTAGACCGTTCCAAAAATTTTATCGGTCGCATAGCGTCAGATACCATTTATCCGCATTTTAGGGGCATTGCACAGAACAGCTCTTCGGTATTCATGATCAGCACCGAGAAACCGGCGGCCATTTACAGGCTTTCCAAACCGGACAATGTGGTTGCGAAGGTTTTTGAAGATAAACATCCGGGTGCCTTTTACAATGGAATTCAATTTTGGAATGAATACGAAGGCATTGCAATGGGCGATCCGCAAAACGGGTGTCTTTCTGTGGTGATAACACGAGACAAAGGAAATACATGGACAAAACTGGCGTGCAGTGAATTACCTAAGATAGAACCGGGCGAAGCCGGTTTTGCAGCCAGCAACAGCAGTCTGGTTGTGAAAGGAGATAATACATGGATTGTTACCGGAGGAACAAAGGCCAGGATTTTCTTTTCAAGGGACAAAGGCAGAACATGGAGCGTTCATGAAACACCGATTAACCAGGGAAAACCAATGGCCGGAATTTTTACAGCCGATTTTTATAATGATTCGATAGGGATTATAGCCGGGGGAGATTATGAAAACCAGAATGAGAATTTCAAAAACAAAGCCCTGACGATAAACAGCGGACAAACCTGGGCGTTGATTTCAGACGGAGAGGCATTTGGATATACATCTTGTATTCAGTTTGTTCCGGAATCCGGGGGACTTTTAACCGTGAGTGTAGGTCCTCAGGGAATCTATTTTTCGGATGACTGCGGTAGCTTTTGGAAAAAAATAAGCGACGAAAAAGACCTGCATACGATCCGCTTTATCGATGAAAGAAATGCTGTTGCTGCCGGAAAAAATAAAATTATTAAAATAAAATTTATTTCTAATTAATTTTTGTTGGGCAATCGGTTTTCGCGGTATTGTTTGAGCAATTTACGGTTAAAATCTTCTTCGGCCTTTTTAAGTTTAATGATTTTGTGCGAACTGATGACATTTTTTAAATCAGAAATTAATTTTTTTCGCAACTGATGTGTTTCTTCTTCTACACTTTCCATTTGAGACAGTAGGTTAGAAGCCTCTTTTTCAGACATTGTATCTAAGTCGGTATCCATTCGCTTCATGTAGGACTTCATTTTTTCATGACGAAGCTCAAACTGTTTTTCTTCAAAAGCATTGTAAATCGGCCAGAATTTTTCGGCTTCCTGCTGTGTCAAGGACAGTTCACTGGTGATAAATGCGGTTTTTAACGCTTTTACTTTTTCTCTTTTTCCACCCTGGGCAAAGCCGGCTGACGCAAAAAGGAGACATATAATCAGGGTATAAACGGAACTTTTTTTCATGGTACTGTTATTTAATCAATGAGATAGTGTTCAATCGATTCGTTTTCAAGTAGATATTTTTCAATTGTTTCAGACTCCAGCGTAGTTTGCCGTTGCAGTGAATTCAGGTCAGTTTCATCCAGAAAACTGATAATGTCTTCTGTATATAGAGCAGGATGATAACTTAAATACTGTTCGATGGAGTCGCTATCGAGCAGGCTGTTTTTAATTTTCCAATGTTGATATACAGGGATACTAACAGCCAAAAGAGCAACTGCCGCTACGGTTGACAACCAGTATTTGCGGTATGATCTGAGCAAAATAACCTGAGGTTCTTGGTCAGTTATCCGTTCCCGTATTTTTGATTCGAGCGTATCAAAATAGTTTTCCGGTACTTTGAAACCCGGTTTAATTTTAGGATGCTTATGTAAATCGGTTGTGGCCATATTGTTTTGACTTTAAAAATAATAAATGGTTTAATGGAGCGATAAATATTCTTCAATTTTTTTAACGGCTATATGATACGAGGCTTTTAATCCGCCCACAGAAGTTCCTAAAATTTCAGATATCGCTTCATAGGTTAGCTCTTCAAAATACTTCATCTTAAATACCAGTTGCTGTTTTTCGGGAAGCCGTGCAATAGCTTTTTGCAGTTTCAGCTGAATTTCATCGCCGTCAAAATAGACATCGGCTTTCATTTTCTCTGTTTGCTGTAACAGGTAGGCTTCACTGGTTGTTTGAAATTGTTTTGCCTTTTGCTGCAGGAAAGTCAGGGCTTCGTTGGTTGCAATGCGGTACATCCATGAAAAGAGTTTACTTTCTCCTTTAAACCCTCCTAAATTTCGGTAAACTTTAATAAAGGTGTTTTGCAGCACATCGTCTGCGTCATCATGATTCAGAACCAGATTACGGATATGAGCATAAAGCGGACGTTGATACTGTGAGACCAACTCCTGAAAGGCATTTTGTTGCGTTTTCGGATTTAATAACGCTTCTATAAAAGCTTTTTCGTCTTGCAAAACCGTGTTTATCAATTAGACTGTTAAAATACAAAAAGGTTTAACAGCATCGTAAAAATTGATTATTCCGTTAAAGCAGGAGTGTTGGATACGTTTGTGCCAGCCTGTTTTACCGCTTGTTGCTTAACGGGAATATAGATTTCGGTCAGCCATTGCGAAGGCTGTTTAACTTCGGTTCTGCTTTTCAGATAAACTTCACGAAAAGCCCCGTTTGGGTTCTGTTCCAGGTTATTCTTTTTAAGATAATCAAATCCTTTGTCCCAGGCTTCCTTGCTGTGTGAATAATCCCCTTTTAAGATGATTTTGAGAGCCTGATGTGGTTGAATACTGTCCACCGTAAATTCACTTTCAGGCGTGGTGTAAATCGTTTCTGTCAGGGTAGTGGCTATTGAAAAGGTTACCTTATTTTTAGCTGTATCGTAATTGTCAAAAACAACAAATTTTTGCTTGTTGGTTTTGATGCTATTTTCGGCAACAAAGTCAATCAGCAACGGCATGGTGTTTTGAAGAACAGTATAAAAATCCGAAATTTTGCTTTCTTCTTTGCGTCGGATGTACTTTTGATGGGCAACGTCAACAATCCCTGCTATGTCAATGGAATAAGTTGTTATTTCTTTGTCAAGCACTTTGGTGAGTTCAGTAAGCAGTTTATCAAAATCGGAGCCTAACTTTTGTTCAAATCCACCCGAAAAAACAGATTCCAGTTTACCCATAAAATCCAATTCACCTGAAGAATTCCAGGTTATTTTCGTCCCGCCAACGGTGTCTTTAAAGGTGATATAAGCCGATGATAATTTTCCGTCTCTCGAAATTTTCTGGGCTATGCTGTCATTTTCTTTTAAATAAATGGTTTTGATGTATCCGTTGCCCCCGGTTCCTGTCCAATGGAATGAACTGCCGGTGCCAACGGAATGCTCCGGATAGCTGACTTTTGCATCAGGAACTGCCTGATAAAATGATTCCCAGTTCTGGTAGTCGTTTAGAAAGTGAAACAAAGCCGTCTTATTTAAACGGATTACCTTACTTCTAGTAACGGAATATGCCCCTTCCTTAGTCCACACATAAACCGTAAAGGCAAGCAAAATAAGTAAAATCAGCAGTACTATATATTTTAATATTCTCATGACAAAGGGGGGCTTTAAAAACACTATGTAAAGGTAGGAAATTTATTTTCGTTTTAACAAAAATGTATTTTTCTTCAGTATAAAACAAGTATATCTGGCAGTAACCGATAGGTATGAATCAAAAGGTATTGAGCTTGAAGTTGAACAAGAAAAACCATAAATAAAAAAAACGCCCTGAAACAGAGGCGTTTTTATGATAAAGGAAAACCATAAATTATTTTCCGGTTTGTTTTTTCATTTCTTTTTCAATCATTTCATAGAACTGATCGATTTTTGGCATCACAATAATTCTTGTTCTGCGGTTAGCAGCTCTGTTTTCAACCGTGTTATTTTCTACTAAAGGCAAGTATTCACTTCTACCGGCTGCAATCAGTTGACGTGGATTCACTTTGTGCGTATTGGTTAACACACGAACCACGGCAGTAGCACGTTTAACACTTAAATCCCAGTTGTCTAAAAGTACGCCGTTTTTATACGGAACGTTATCAGTGTGGCTTTCAACCATACATTCAAAATCAGGCTTTTCATTTACCACCTTGGCTACCTTGCCTAATATTTCTTTAGCACGGTCACTGATTTCGTAACTTCCGGATTTAAACAACAACTTATCGGCAATTGAAATCATAACCACACCTTTGTCAACATTGATCTGAATATCCGGATCCGATATACCTACGGCACCTTTTAAACTGGTTACCAAAGCCAGGGTAACACTGTCTTTTTTGGTCAAAGCATCCTGTAAACGGGAAATTTTTAAATCTTTTTCTTTCAGACTTTCCAATGATTTTTCGAGGTTTTCTGCTCCTTTGGTGGTAAGGGTAGTTAAATTACCCATATTGTTGATTAAATCGGAATTGTTTTTCTTTAAATCATTGACCTGATTGGCTAATAAATCTTTTTCAGATAAACATAAATTTAATTTAACGGTGGTAGAATTCAGTAAATCCTGACATTCTTTGTTTTTTGCCTCCAATTCGGCAATTTTTTTCTTTGTACCGCAAGAGCCTAATGTTAAGGCAACAACAGATAGTAATAAAACAACTCGTTTCATGATAATGGTTTTTTTATTTTACAAAATTAACATCATTCCGTCAATGGAATTACATTTTTATAGATAAACTAATGTTAAAATTTACCTGCAAATATCGTGCAATTTTTTACAAAATAGGCATAAACAATGCTGTTTATTTTGTAATAGCCGGTCTTGATCTTCGGTTCCCGTTTATGCAAGGTTTTGATTAGTAGCGAATAAAAAGAAAAATGAGCTTGTATAATGGCCCGAAAATGTTTGAATTTTCCGCTCATTAAAAATTGAATTCCTGCTATCCCGTCTAAAAGCAATCGGCCGAGAACAATGAAAAAAAGTTGGTTCCCGGGTAAATTTTTAGTCAGCATCAGCAGGGAATTTCTAAAATTCAGAAATGTCTTTTTAGGATTAGATGTCGCCAGTGTCGCCCCTCCCAAATGGTAAACGGTGGATTGTCCGCAGTAATAGGTAGTGTAGTTCCGGTTAAAACTCCGCCAGCAGAGATCGATTTCTTCCTGGTGGGCAAAAAAATCAGCATCAAAACCTTTTAATTCACGGAAAACGGCCTTTCGAATAAAAAAACAGGCTCCTGAAGCCCAAAAAACGGGTACAGTATCGTTATACTGGCCGGTGTCATTTTCAATCGTATTAAAAATACGTCCGCGGCAAAACGGATAGCCAAACCGGTCGATATATCCGCCGCCGGCTCCGGCATATTCAAAACAGGACTTGTTTTTATAATCCAGAATTTTGGGCTGTACAATAGCGGTGCCGGGGTTGTTTTCAAAAACAGCCAGAATAGGGTAAAGCCAGTTTTCGCTTACTTCCACATCAGAATTCAGCAGGCAGTAAATTTCTTCTTCAACGGTTTGTAATCCTTCATTATATCCTTGGGCAAAACCAAAATTTTGTGCGTTCCGGATGATTTTTACCGACGGAAACTTTTCTGTCAGGACTTCAATGGAATGATCCGTTGAAGCATTGTCAATAACATAAACGGCGGCCTGTTGCGAGTAGTTGACTACGGAAGGCAGAAATTCGGCGAGAAGTTTAGCCCCGTTCCAGTTTAAAATGACGACAGCGATTTTTTTCAAAATAGATTGATGTGTTTTTAAAGTTGTTGTTTTTTGAGGGCAGAAGCGTATTGTGCTTCAATATCGCATCCCATATAGCTTGTCCATCTTCCTGTATGATGATTTTTTTGAAAAAAAACAGGCGTAATTTCAGTTCCGTTCTGATCTTTTAAAGTCAGTTTATAACCCGTAACCTGATGCAGAAAATCCGGTGAATAATTATTGGCAATGGATACTATTGTAAACCGTCTGTCAAATTTTGAATCCAAATACTCCTGAATAGAACGTTTAACCATAAATCCGGGGGTAATGAAATACAAACTGAAATAAACAAACAGAATCAATGCGGCTCCGCCGGCAAAAATAAATTTAAACAGACATCTCATAGCGATTTATTTTTCTTGAAATTGATCATCTCATTCAAAAAAATATACTTTTCATTTTCAAAATCCATTTGACAAAAATAGTGATTCAAACCGTTGGTTACCATCAGATAATTTGCCTTTAAGGTTAAATTATATCTTGCAATCTGATCAAATACAGACTGTGTAATCGCAACGTTGGGCTGTTTGCATTCTACGGCCAGCAAAATAGAGCCGTCCGGTTGAAAGACCACCACATCATACCGTTTAGTTAAACCGTTCAGTTTAATTACTTTTTCAACGTTAATCAAGGATTTGGGATAGTTTTTTTCCTGAATCAGGTATTGCACCACATGAATGCGGACCCACTCTTCGGGGGTGAGTACCACAAATTTTTTCCGGATTTCATCAAATACCAACAAGTTATTTTCACTATTTTTGAAGCGAAAGGAAAAGTCGGGAAAATTCAGTTTTTGCATAAAGCAAATTTACTTATTTAAAACAAACAGCCAACTTATTTTGCCTGAACAGTTACCATGGATGAAATTGTAAAAATTATAAATGATATTAAAAACGGGCAGATTAAACCCATTTATTTTTTAATGGGAGAAGAACCGTATTATATTGATAAGTTGACGGAATATATCGAAGATCATGTGCTGTCGGAAGATGAAAAAGGCTTCAATCAGATGGTGCTGTACGGAAGGGATGTCACCGTAGAAGATATTGTTGGCAATGCCAAACGTTATCCGATGATGGCCGACCGGCAGGTGGTGATTGTAAAAGAAGCCCAGGAACTTTCCAGAACAATCGAAAAACTGGAAAGTTATGCCGAGAATCCACAGCCAACCACTGTTTTGGTTATTGCGTACAAATATAAAACGTTGGATAAACGCAAAAAGCTGACCAAACTGATTGATAAAAACGGGCTGCTGTTTGAAAGCAAAAAATTATATGAGAACCAGGTTGCGGCCTGGATTTCAAGGGTTTTAAAGCCTAAAGAATACAGCATTGAACCCAAAGCTTCGGCCATGCTGGTTGAATTTTTAGGAACAGATCTGAGCCGGATCAGTAATGAGCTGGATAAGCTACAGATTATTCTGCCGAAAGGAACCACGATCAGTCCGAATCACATTGAAGAGAATATAGGTTTCAGCAAAGACTTTAATGTGTTTGAATTGCGTAAAGCCATTGGTGACCGCAACATGTTGCAGGCTTACCGTATTGCTGATCACTTTGCCCAGAACAGAAAGGAGTATCCGATGGTACTGACCGTTAGTATGGTTTTCAGCTTTTTTTCAGGTTTATTGCAATACCATGGGTTAAAGGATAAATCTGCCGGAAATGTATCCCGGGTGTTAAAAGTAAACCCTTATTTTTTAAAGGATTATGATGTAGCTTTGAAAAATTATCCGATGAAAAAGGTCAGTTCCGTCATTGCTACCCTTCGTGATATTGACGTAAAGAGTAAGGGGGTTGGAGCCAATCAACTGGACGAATCGGATTTATTAAAGGAGATGTTGATTAAAATCTTTCAGTAAGCATCAAAAATTCTTTATATATTCTCGATATTTGCATTTCCAAAATTAAAAAATAACTAAATTATGGGCATGAACAAGAACACCGTTTTGGCATGGGCTACTTTTATTATGATCTTAATGGGCCTGATCTTAATTGGATTGGGAATTTACCGCTATGCCGACGTGGCCGGCTGGGGATTTTCAGTCGTAGGAATAGGCTTTTTTGCCATTGCATGGGTTTTTAACGCCTTAAAAGGAAGAGTATAAATAAAGTAATAAAGATATGTCAGACGATAAGAAAGTAATATTTTCGATGTCTAAAGTAAGTAAAACTTACGCCAGCACGAACAAACAGGTTTTAAAAGACATCTACCTGAGCTTTTTCTACGGAGCTAAAATCGGTATTTTAGGTCTTAACGGTTCCGGAAAATCTTCGTTGTTAAAGATTATTGCCGGTGTGGATAAGAATTTTCAGGGCGACCTGGTTTTTGCACCCGGCTACAAGGTAGGCTATTTGGAACAGGAACCGCAATTAGACGAACATAAAACCGTTATCGAAATTGTCCGGGAAGGAGCGGCTGAGATTTTTGCCCTGCTGGAAGAATTTAACAAGATCAACGATATGTTTGGTCTGCCGGAAGTGTATGAAGATGCTGATAAAATGCAGAAACTGATGGACCGTCAGGCTGAACTGCAGGACAGGATTGATGCCTCCGGGGCCTGGGAAATAGACAACAAACTGGAAGTGGCCATGGACGCACTCCGCACCCCGGATCCGGAAACGCCTATTAAAGTGTTGTCCGGAGGAGAGCGAAGACGAGTAGCCTTATGCCGTTTACTGCTTCAACAGCCGGATGTACTGTTGCTGGATGAGCCGACCAACCATTTGGATGCCGAATCGGTATTGTGGTTAGAACAGCATTTGCAGCAATACCCGGGAACGGTTATTGCCGTGACCCACGACCGGTATTTCTTAGATAATGTAGCCGGATGGATACTGGAACTGGACAGAGGAGAAGGTATTCCGTGGAAAGGCAACTATTCTTCCTGGTTAGACCAAAAATCAAAACGGATGGAACTAGAAGAAAAAGTAGCTTCCAAACGCAGAAAAACATTAGAACGTGAGTTAGATTGGGTTCGTCAGGGAGCAAAAGGTCGCCAGACCAAACAAAAAGCCCGTTTACAGAATTATGATAAACTTTTGAACGAAGACCAGAAGGCACTGGATGAAAAATTAGAGCTTTATATCCCGAATGGTCCCCGGTTAGGCACCAACGTAATCAATGCAAATGGTGTTTCCAAAGCGTATGGCGATAAACTGCTGTATGAAGAGTTGAACTTTACCCTGCCACAGGCAGGTATTGTCGGTATTATTGGGCCGAACGGTGCCGGAAAAACAACCATTTTCCGGATGATCATGGGCGAAGAAACACCGGATAAAGGAACATTTTCCATTGGCGATACCGTTAAAATTGCCTATGTAGATCAATCGCATGTCAACATTAACCCCGAAAAGTCCATCTGGGAAAACTTCTGTGACGGACAGGAACTGATTATGATGGGCGGAAGGCAGGTGAATTCAAGAGCTTATCTGAGCCGTTTTAATTTTGGCGGAAGTGATCAGAACAAAAAAGTGGCAACCCTTTCCGGAGGGGAACGAAACCGTCTGCATTTGGCCATCACGCTAAAGGAAGAAGGGAATGTTTTACTATTAGATGAGCCTACCAACGACTTGGATATTAACACATTAAGGGCTCTGGAAGAGGGTCTGGAAAACTTTGCCGGCTGTGCCGTGATTATTTCGCACGACCGATGGTTCCTGGATCGGGTGTGTACGCATATCTTGGCTTTTGAAGGCGATTCGCAGGTTTATTTCTTTGAAGGCAGCTTTTCTGAGTATGAAGAAAACAAACGCAAACGCCTTGGGGGAGATTTAACACCCAAGCGAATTAAGTATAAAAAATTAGTGCGAAGTTAATTTTGAAATCCTGAGAAATCAGGATTTCTTTTTACAAGATTTTAGAGTATATTTGATAAAATAAATCATTCAGGATGTCCCCCAAAAACCTACTTCAATTTTTTTTCATAATAGGTTCGACTGTCTGTTTTTCTCAAGAGGAAAATATAACACCGAAAGAAGTACTGAAACTATTGAATTCTTCGGACAGTTGTCTGTATAAATCAGATTACAGAAATTCATTATCCTACGCCAGCAAAGCACTAAATTTTGCTGTAGAAATGGATAATGACAACCTAATTGCCCGTTCCTATAACTCCATTGCCGGGAATTATGAGGAAATTATGGAAATTGACAAAGCGTTGGAATATTATGATAAAGCCGTTTTTTATTTTGAGAAAGCCTCTAACGATACGCTGAAAGCTGCCGTAATCAATAATATCGGTAATATTTATTTCTTCAGAAAAAAGGATTTTGACAAAGGGATTGATTATTACAATACCTCTATCAAAATATCCGAAAAGATAAACAATACGACTTCCATCGTGCTGTCTAAATTGAATTTAACTTCTCTGTATTTTGAAAAAAAGGAATATGAAGAAGGTATTTTTCATTTAGATTACGTTGAAAAACACCGCAATCACATCAGAATTGTGGATGTGCAGGGATACCTGAACATTCTCTTAGGCAAAAAATTCAGTTACCTGAATCAAAATGACCGGGCGGAGTATTACTTTAAAGAAGCCATTAAAGTAGGCGAAACAAATAATTCGAAAATATATTTATCAGATGCTTACAAAGATTATGCTGAATTTCTGTTTAAAACAAATAATTACAAAAGTGCTTATGTTTACCTGAGCAAACACGAAGTACTGAAAAGCGAAATTTTTGATCTGGAAAAGATCAAGAATGCAAAACTTATCGGTATGGATATTGCGTTAGATGAAACCAAACGCCAGCTCAATATTATTAACGAAGAGAAAACGTTGCAGGCAGATAATCTCAAAAAAACAAAGATTATTGTGGCTTTGATTCTGGTTTTTCTTTTTATGATGATGTTCCTGCTTTATATCTTATACCGCAACAACATCTTCAGAAGAAAAATAAATAACTTTTTGGAATCTAAAAACGAGGAATTGAATTCAGCCAAAGAAAAGGCAGAAGAAGCCTCTAAACTGAAAACCCAGTTTATTTCGACCATCAGCCATGAATTGAGGACACCTTTGTATGGTGTGGTGGGGATTACGAACATGCTTTCTGATGAACACAAAGAATTGGCCGACAGTCCGCATTTGAATTCGCTGAAGTTTTCGGCCCGTTACCTGTTGTCGCTGGTAAATGATTTACTGCAGATCAACAAAATAGAAGAAAATAAAGTGGTTTTAGAAAACGTGACGATGAATATAGCCGATGAAATCAATATGGTTTCCAACTCATTATCGTTTATTGCCACACGGAATAATAACAAAGTCATTACCGAAGTTGATACCGCTATTCCTGAGTTTTTGGTGGGGGATAAAATCCGTTTGTCACAGATATTAATGAACCTGGTCAGCAACGGATTAAAGTTTACACAAAACGGCGAGGTACGGATTAAAGCTGCTTTAGACCGCAAAGAAGATTCATTCTGTTATATCCGGTTTGAAGTTCAGGATACCGGTATGGGAATTGCCGAGAAAGACCTGGGAAAAATATTCGATAAATTTGTGCAGATAGACCGTAAAGAAGATGATTACCAGGGAGCCGGATTAGGATTATCGATTGTAAAGAAACTGGTAAATCTTTTTGACAGTGAGATTTTTGTGGAAAGTAAGGAAGGGGAGGGCACCCGGTTCCGTTTTACGATTGCTTTTGATTCAGACATGTCTAAAGTAAATGAAATCATCAATAACATCAAAGTAGATCTGTCCACCAACCAGGTTTATAAAGTGCTGGTGGTAGAAGACAACAAGATCAACCAGATGGTGACCCGAAAAATCATGGAAAAGAATAACTTTAAAACCGTTATTGTTGATGATGGGTATGCCGCGATTGAAGCCCTGTCAAAAGAACCGTTTGATGTGGTGCTGATGGACATTAACATGCCGTTGATCAATGGTTTTGAAACCACCAAGCTCATTCGAAAAAAAGGTATAAGCATCCCCATTATAGCCCTGACCGCCTTTGCAAAGGATGAAATTTCAGAGGAAGCCATTTCGGCCGGCATGAACGATATTCTCATTAAGCCCTTTGAACCGTCTAAATTAATTTACAGTATCGAAAGTCTGGTTCGGAAAAAAAATACTGATTAATACCAGCGTCTTTTGTTCTTTTTGGAATTATCTGATTTTCGGGAAGCTGATTTCTTTGGGGTATTCCTGAAATCTTTTTTTTCCGGTTCAGCTTTCTTTTCCTCTGTGCTCCACGGATACGGGTGGTCTTTGATTATTTTTACATTTACCCTGATCAGCTTCTGAATGTCTTTCCAGTACACTTCTTCGTCCTTTCCGCAAAATGAAATGGAAATCCCGCCGTTTCCGGCACGGCCGGTCCGGCCAATGCGGTGTACATACGTTTCCGGTATATTGGGCAAATCAAAGTTTAACACGTATGGCAGGCTTTCAATGTCAATCCCCCTGGCAGCAATGTCGGTAGCCACCAGAACCGATATCTCGTTCTTTTTAAAAGCTTCGAGCACCCGTTGGCGGGCAGATTGCGATTTATCACCGTGAATGGCTTCGGCACTTACACCATTTTTCTTCAGGGCTTTCACCACATTATCGGCTCCGTGTTTGGTCCGGCTAAAGACCAATAGTTGCTTTAAGCCCTCATTCCGGATCAAATGGTATAATAATTTTCGTTTATCTTCTTTATTGACAAAGTAAATGCGTTGTTCCACCGTTTCGGCTGTTGACGAAACCGGCGTAACCGAAACGTATTTGGGTTGGGTTAAAAAACTATCGGCCAATTCACGGATGGCAATCGGCATAGTAGCCGAAAAAAGCAAAGTCTGGCGATTGTCCGGTGTCAGTTTGATGATTTTTTTGACATCGTTAATAAACCCCATGTCGAGCATCTGATCGGCTTCATCTAAAACCAATGTATGCAAATGATCCAGATTAATGTATCCCTGTTTGTGCAGATCCAACAAGCGACCCGGTGTAACAATTAAAACATCCACCCCTTTTTTCAGCTGATCTACCTGTGGCACCTGGCTTACTCCGCCAAAAACAGTAAGCTGACGGATATTGGTGTAACGACCATAGGTTTCAAAACTTTCTCCGATCTGAATGGCTAATTCACGGGTGGGGGTTACAACCAGTGTTCTGATATATTTTCGTTTTTGAGCGGAACCCACGATGCGGTGTAACATATTCAGGATCGGGATGGCAAAAGCAGCCGTTTTTCCGGTGCCGGTCTGAGCACAGCCCACCAGGTCATTTCCTTCTAAAATTACCGGAATGGCTTGTTGCTGTATTGGTGTTGGTGTTGTATAGCCTTCGTCTGACAAGGCATGCTGTATATTTTGAAGAAGATTTAAATCCTGAAACGTCATATTAGTTTATTTGCCGGCAAAGATAGGGTAATTTTATGAGGGATATGATGTAATCAGAATGATATAATAAATATGCGGCAAAGTGTCGCCGGGTTTGCGTTGAGAAAAGGGGTTTTTATTTGTTTTTCCGGTTTTTCAGAACCGTGAGCTTTTTTGGGTTAATATGTAGCCGGAAACATGAAGTGAATGTTTACCGGTAGTTAATCTTCCAGACTACTCTTTGCCTTCATAAAATCAGTAATCAAATAACCAATTAGTTTTCCGATTAACTGCGGATTCTTTCCATCCGATAAATCCGGAGCCCCTTCGCAGAGATGAAGATAAGCGGCATTGCCGTGTTGTCCGAAATGATGAATGAACTGCCGGGTTTGTTCTACCGAAAATCCGCTTGGGGTCATGGCACTGCTGGCAATATTCGGGAGAGCGTCCAGATCTATTTCTATTCCGAAAAAATCATTTTTAATGAACGTAAGAGCCTGATTGAGTTCCTGTTCAAAGTTTTTTACTTTTCGGATGGCAATTTCATCATACGTATTAAAACGGACACGATCCTCAAGGTCTTTTAACCGTTGCAGGACGTTTTTAGAAGTATAACTTTCGTGTAAGCCGAAAATAAAGTACTTCTTTAAAAAGCCCTCGTCAAACGCATACGAAAAGCCGTTACCGCTGTGCCGGCCTTCCAAAATCCTGAAATCGGAATGAGCATCCAGGTTCACGGCATTGATTGGTTTACCTTTTGCCAGGGCAGTTCCTTTGATGTTTCCGTAGGCATTGTTATGGCCACCGCCAACAATAATCGGGATCTTTCCGGCCTTTACGATTGTAAAAACAATGTGTGAGACTTCTTTGTCTATTTTTTCCACCAGGGTTGAAAAGGCTTTGCGGTCATCCACCTGATGAAAGTCCAGCGTTTCCGCTTTTTTCATATCTTCTTTTACATCCAATGAACCCAGAATCAATAGCTGACTACCTTTACAAAAGCGGTTGTGCTGGATATTGGCAATACTTTTAAGGGCACTTTCCCAGGCAGAGGCGGTTCCGGGTCGTCCAAAATTTGCCCGTACACCGATATCCTCCGGAATACCAAACAAAACGAACCTGGCTTTGCACTCGGTCAGAAAGGTTACCGGATCAACTCCCTTGGGAACGGTAAGCATTTTTTCGCCGAATTTTATCTCACCACTTCTGTGATTGGTAATCTTTCCCAAGTCAATCGAAGTAAACGGAATCAGATTTTCCATAAAAAAATAATTGCACCCAAAAATACTATTTTTATGCAAAATAACGTTATGCTAATGCAAAACGAATCTAAAATAAATTTAACTTTGCCTAAAATCAACTTAAAAATGGAAAACCAAAACAACAACAATTCAAAATTAAAAGCGATAATTTTAGTATTATCCCTTTTGCTGTTAGCCAGTTTGGGCTATATGTTTAAAATGAGCTCTGATGCTAAGAAAGTAGAAACCGAATTATCTTCTGTAACCACAGAAAAAGAGACCGCTTTGGCTGAATTAGCACAATTAAAAACCACTTATGACGCTGCCATTGCAGAAAACACATCGATGTCTGAAGAGTTAATTGCAGAGCGTGACAAAGTAGTTAAATTAATGGAAGAAGTTAAAAAAGCGAAAGGCGATGCCGCAGCCATGAGCAAGTATAAAAGTCAGGTAGCTGATTTGCAGGCCCGGATGAATACACTGATCCGGGAAAACGATGCGTTAAAGAAACTGAATCAGGATTTAACGGCAGAAATTGACAGTACCAAAACTATACTGGTGGAAGCCAAAGAATACAATCAGGTGCTGGCCGGACAAAACGAAGAATTATCCAAAACAGTAGAGAAAGCTTCTAAACTTTCGATCTTAAATTTAAAAACAGGAGCTTACAAGGTAAGAAATTCCGGTAAAGAAGTGGCTACTGAACGAGCCAGCAGAGCCGATATTTTAAAAGTTAGTTTTACTATTGCCGAAAACAAAGTAGCAAAATCGGGCGACAAATCATATTACATTCAGGTAATTGACAGCAAAAACAATGTATTGGGCGAGAAAAAACTGATTGAGTTTGGCGATCAGTCACTGACGTACAGTTTTATTTCAACGGTTCAGTATGAGAACAGCACTGTAAATGTTTCTGAAAATTTACCGGGTGAAAACTTTGAAAAAGGTACTTATTTTGTAAACATTTTTGATAAAGCTGAATTGGTGGCTAAAACCAGCTTCACCTTGAAATAGAAAAGCCTCAGCATCACAAAAGGAGCAATGAAAGTTGCTCCTTTTTTATTTTTATATCTTATATCAGGGTATAAAGTACAGGACTCCGGTTAATAAGCTTAATTTCTTAATGGTTCAAACAATTAAGTTTAAATTGTTTTCCCTGCTATGATAACATTTTCAATTAAATTACTGCCGAATTCATATGGCAATTGATAAAACGAATGAACCGGTTTGGTAATGATGATATTTGCTTTTTTACCTTTGGTGATGCTTCCGTGCGTAGTTGAAATGCCCATGGCATATGCTCCGTTAATTGTTGCGGCATTGATGGCTTCTTCCGGAGTCATTTTCATTTTGATACAGGCTGTGGCTACCACAAAATTCATGTTGCCCGAAGGGGTGGTTCCCGGGTTATAATCGGTTGCCAATGCTATGGGCAAACCTGCCTCTATCATTTTTCTTGCCGGTGTATAAGGGATACTGATAAAATAACTGCAGGATGGTAAGGCAACCGGCATGGTTTCCGTCTGTTTCAGTACTTCAATATCTTCGTCCGTTACAATTTCTAAATGATCTACAGATAAAGCGTTGTGTTTTACGCAAGCAGCGATGCCGTTTATGGAGGTGAACTGGTTGACATGGATTTTAGAACGCAAGCCGTATTTTTTTCCGGCTTCCATGATTCGTTCTGTTTCTTCAACAGAAAAATAACCGGTCTCCAAAAAGGCATCAATGTAGTCGGCTAAGTTTTCGGCAGCAATTTTCGGCAGCATTTCATGAATAATTAAATCAAGGTAGCCGGCATGATTTTCCCGGTATGCTTTCGGAAACGCATGAGCCCCTAAAAAGGTAGCTTTAATTTTGACGGGATAATTTTCAGCCAACCGTTTAATAACCCGAAGCATTTTGATTTCCCCCTCAACGGTAAGTCCGTAACCGGATTTGATTTCAATGGCTCCGGTTCCCAATTTCATGACTTCTTCTAAACGAAGTCTGGATTGTTCATAGATTTCATCTTCTTCCGTTTCATTTAACTTTTGAGCCGAATTCAGGATGCCTCCGCCACGGTTGGCAATTTCTTCATAACTCAGCCCATTGATTCTGTCCACAAACTCCTGCACCCGGTTTCCGGCATATACCAGATGGGTATGACTGTCGCACCAGGCCGGTAAAACCACTTTTCCGGAAGCGTCAATAATGTTGGCATCGGGCAGGGCAGGGCAATCGCCCATCAAACCAAAATCAGCAATTATATCATTTTCAATCAGCAAAAAAGCGTTTTTCAATAATGGCAATACTGCCATTTCCCTGCCGGAAACTTTCTCAATGCCTTTTTCCCTGATTTGAATAAGTTCTTTGATGTTGGTGATAAGCGTTTGCATAATAAATTTTTTTCTGTAAAAATAGAATGAAAAAATTAAATGACTTATTTTTATAAAAAATAAAACCGTGAAGCGATTAAAATATAAAAAGGGACGAAAGGTTCAGCCCAACCATTTTGAATATACCGGACAGCATAGAGATCATCCGGTTGAGATGCAGTTGTATGCATATAACTCCGAATCCTATACCGAAACCAAAAACCTGAATCTGGATAAAGTTCAGGTAGAAGAGTTGCTCCGGTCTGATGATGTTAAATGGCTTAATGTGCACGGACTGCATGATGAAAACCTGATCAGGAGGGTAGTAGAAACCATCGGAGTAGATGGTTATATAGCGGGTGATATTCTGAATGTAGCCAAACGAACAAGAATGGAAGAACTGGATGACACGTTGTTCTTCAGTATCAAATCCATCCTCCCTGAAAAAGACGAAACCAATGTACGGGTGGAACAAATCAGCTTTTTACTTAAAAACAATATACTGGTTTCGTTTCAGGAAAAAAGGGGAGATTTTTTCACCCACATCCGTGAGAGAATTAAAAGCAATACCGGCCTGGTCTGCAAAAAGAAAAACGATTTTCTGTTGTACCTGATGTTGGATGCCGTGATGGAAAACTTTTATATTACCATTGAAAAATATGAAGACATTATAGAACAGCTTCAAACAGAAGCCAAAGTAAACGAAAGTCAGGATGTGCTGGTCAGAATTGAAAAATGCAGTGAAGATTTGAATTACCTGAAAAGGTCAATCATTCCGCTCAAAGATTCGCTTTTTAATTTAAAATCCATGCAGGATGACGAGGACTTTAACGGCATTGAAAAATCAAATTATACCTTTTTCTCCCGGTTGCATCAAAAAAGCCTGGAGCTTTTAGACCAGATCGATTATGATATCAATTCGCTGGAAAGTGCGTCCAGTTTTTATTTTTCGGCACAAAGTCACCGCATGAATGAGATCATGAAAACGCTTACCATCGTTTCGGTGGTGTTTATACCGCTTACGTTTATTGTAGGTGTTTACGGGATGAATTTTGAAAATATGCCCGAATTAAAAAGCCCTAACGGGTATTTTATCACTTTGGCTGTTATGTTTGTGCTTGTGTTGGGAATGCTTTATTATTTTAAACGCAAAAAGTGGTTTTAATTAACGGTAAAATTATAGAACCCGTTTGTGACATTATTAGCGGTTGTGGCAATCGTCAAAAACGTTGAACGGTTTGAACTGTCTGAAATAAGATCAAAATCAACACCGTTATAACCGCTGAAAAAACCGATTCGGTATTGTCCGGTTTCTGTCAACCGCAAACCGCCTCTGTACTCATAATTTTCAGTATTTGAATTATATATGGCATTGGCTGTAATGTAGTTACCGATTCTCATTTCACCTTTATCTTCAATAATATTATTTCCGACAGCTACATTTTGCCATTCACCGTTTACTTGTTTTTCCAAGCGGTATAAAAAGCTGAATTGCTCTGAATTGGTTGTCCGGTAAACATCTAAAGGTGTAGTTTGATCCGGTTCCGGCAAATACCGTGAAAAAGCATCCGTATTCAGCCAGAGTACATCGTTAACGTTATAACCGGGTTGTACTTCAATGGCAACTAAACCGGGTACAGCAGTATAAACGGCATTATAGAATTCTTCATCTTCTTTGCTACAAGAAATAGAAAGCGTAATTAATGCAATAAAAAAAGTATATTTTAATGTTTTCATAGTCAATCTTTTTAAAACCGGTAACCTAAATTAACACCCACACGTGAAATAATATCAGGGCTTTCACCGCTGCTGAACAGGTTTTTACCCATCCCCACAAAAATATCAACCCCCAGTTTTTCTTTGATATAAAACTTATGGCCAACGGCAGCCCCCACGGCCACATCAGAATATTCTTTTTGAACCGCCTGGTAATAGCCGTTGTTATCCGGGTCTGATAACCGTTCCAGTTCGCGGTATTTTCCTTGGTTGGCCGACACAAAAACTTCTACAAAATAATAACGGATCTGGCTTTTGGATAATGAATACCGCACAAAGGGAATAAGCTGATAATCTTCGAGCGTACGGTTCTTACCGCTTTCAAAATCTTCTTCCCTCGACTTGCTCTGGTTGAAGTTTCCGCTGATACCAACTGAAAAATCATCGCCAAGAAAACGTTCATAGCTCACGTGAATTTTACCCAACGCAACCAGTGAAACAACATCCAGTTTGATTTCGTTTTTTCCTAAATTGAAAACATTGTTTTCCTGGGCAAAAGCAGCCTGAACGAAAACGAAGAAGATAAAGACAATTTTTTTCATTTCTGGGGTATTATATGTTGTAAATATATGAAAAGCTTGGATGGAAATAAAAAAATTAACCAAAATCTCGATAAAGAATCAATTTAAAGTCAAAGCACCCAGAATTTCCTCAGACATAAACGGTCCGCCGGGGTAGCGTGCCGTATAATCCAGGTTAAGCCAAATCTGTCCCCGTTCGTCAATGTGGTAATGAATCTCTTTGTTTTTACTTTCTGTCACAAACAGTACCTCTTTGATTAAGTAAACGGCGGCTTCCAGGTCGCCTTTTTTGCCCACCAGCATTTCCGGATAAATATGACCCCCTGTGTGAATGAGGCGTGGGGTGCCTCCGATAGCCCGAATGCAGGCCGCCATCAGAATGGCATGATCGTCACAATCGCCTGAAAAGTGGATCAGACTTTCTGTGGCATGGGCAATATATTCCTTTCCTTTCGGATCATTTACGTAGTTCCAACGGTTCCTGATCTCTTTGAATACGGCAAAACACTGGATCATTTTCCGATGCTCCTGTTGCCCTTTGATGTCTTTAAAATGTAAAGTCGTAGCGGTTAAGGCAAAATTGCGTACCTGCGGATTATCATATTCAATTGCTCTGAGAATCTGATTTTTGTTGGGAAAGGGAAGCAGTTTAGAAATAACAATATCCTGCGGGTTCGGATCTTCAGACATGGAATAGATCATGTAACCGTAGTCCTGAAAAACCGATTCAAATCCGTAACCGCTGAATACGGTCCCGTAAATCAGTATAATCAGGTATGCCGCTACTCCGAGAATTAAAATTGTCCGGATCAGCCGGAGAATCAGCTGAATGACGACTAACAGTATAAGCCCGATCAGGATCCTGTCTAAGCTGAACGGCCACTCCGGATCTTTTAAATTCTGATGGAGAATGATAAAAATAGGAATGGCAATCAAAACATTTAATACAAAAATAATCACATCGTCCCATGGTTTTCTGACCTGGAATTTAGTTTTTAACTCTTGAAAATTAAGTGTTCCGAATAGTTTCATTTACATAGAAACGGCAAAATGCTAAAAGCTGTGCACAATTTCAGCAAAAGTACTTTTTTTATCGATAAGACTCAGTTCAAAAAGCTGATTTTGAATTTTGTTTAACGTTTCAGGGGTTATATTTTTTTGCGACCATCGGGTTTGAAGCAGCCAGGTATCAATATCTGCTGTTTTTTGATGAAACCGGTTGGCTATGGTTCTGTTGACGCTGGGAATATCCTTGAATTCTCCGGTTGTTGTATTGATGATTTCCAATACCAATTCGATGCTTTGCGGATGTTTTTCCAATATTTCGTTGTGAACGGCAATCACAAAACAGGGCCATGGTGTAGGACAGTCGGCTATGCTGCGAAATATCCCGCTATCCACCAGGGGTTTAGTCATAAACTTTTCCCACATAAAATAATCCGCTTTTCCGTTGGATAGTGCTTCTACCGCACCGTCAATGGTGTTGACGATTTCAAAATCCAACGTATCGGTTTTCCAACCCTGTTGCTTCGCATTGACATAAGCCATCAAATGTGAACCGGAACCCATCCGGCTAATGGCCACTTTGGTGTTTTCTAAATCAGAAAGTGAAGTGTACTTTGATCGGGCATCGACATGAATTCCCCAAATCAGCGGACTTTCCACATAAACCTGAACAATTTTTGATGGATTTCCCGCATTGATATCTCGAACAATTCCTTCCGAAAGAATCACAGCCATATCCGTTTCACCATCACGTAACATTTGACACATTTTTCCGGTTCCTTCGGGAACATCTGTCCATTGCAAATCAATGCCCGCCTCTTCAAATTCACCGTTTTCAATACACAAATGCCAGGGTAAATTAAAATGTTCGGGAACACCGGCTATTCTGATCGTTTTCATAACTACTGATTTATTATTTTGATTGCTTCTTCTATGTAATGATTTGAATTGAAATTTATCGCTGATTCTTTTATGTCATAATCAATTTTCAAACCATTTCTTTGAACTCTTTCATCATTTGGATAAAATGCACCAACTCCCGTAAAATCAATTGAAGTTTTATCAATTAAAATAACTTCAATTCTATTCATAACGGCTCCAAAAGTTTGTTCGCCAACAGTTATACAATTAGGAGATTGTTGGACAGCCATTCCAATAAATTCTGCTTTACTGGCTGTTTTTCTGTCAACTATTAAGACAACTTTTCCTTTATAGAAATTCTTATTATTTGTACCTGAAGAAAATGGATCTTTTATAATTTTTAATGGTGCTTCAATGTCGTATTCTGCATAGGACGGAATTACGGGAGTTAAAGCTTTTAAGAACTTTTTTTTGTTTGGATAAAGATAGTTTGCAATGTCAGCTTCAGAAATAAACTCGGGGTAATTGCGTAAATCGATGATTAAACCTTTCGTGTTTTCGAAGGATTTAAATGCTGTTTTTAATTCTTGTTTGTTTATTTTGTGTAAGTTAACATAACCAATATTTTCTTCTACTATTTTCGAGTTAACTTCTGTCGTAGGTTTTTGACGAACATATCTTTCAGCAAAATATTTTAATTTTGATAAATGAATGTATCTATTTTGTTTGTCACCATTTTTTTTGAGTAGTTTCACTCGTATTGAATCTTTGTCGGAAGCTAGTAAATAGGTTTTTTCAATTGCCGATTTTAAATAATTTTCATTTGAAACACTGATAACATTCTGATATTTCATTAAATAATATTCTCTGAGTTTTAATCCTTCTATTTCATAAATAATATCACCAATTTCTATTGCATCTTTTTCAACCTTATTTTTGTTGAAAATTACATCGATTACTAATGAGTCATTGATTATTCGTCCACCAAAATCAGGAAAATTTGAGAGGGAATTTAAAGTTGTACTGTATTGATAATTGGAATGTGAATCATTTAGTTTGCTGAATAGTTTTTCTTTTGAAAGTTCAAATTTAAGTTTATCAGCACTATCAAATTCATCAATCATTTCTATTAATACTTCAGACCAAGGTTGTTCTGTCAAATAAATATTGACATTCCAATACCGCATAATATTCCAAAATGAACTCAAAAAAAGCATTCGATGCGATTTTACTGTTGAATCAAAGTTGTTTAAACCAGTTTCATTTTTAAAACCAACCATTTTGTTTAGGCTATTTATTGAAGCGTAATAATTGCCAATTACTGCATTGTTTTTAATTCTAGTTAAGATTTCAATTAATTGGTTATTAAAGTTTGAATTATTAATCCATTCAAAATCTGCATTTTTTGAATGTAATTTTTTTCTTTTAAAAAAGTCATCATCTGATTTATAACTTATTTTAGTACCATCAAATTTTTTAATCCAATTTAAAAATTCGTTATTTAACTCTTCTTGATTATCAATTAATTGAATTTTTTCAAATTCTAATAAAAATTCATTATTAAAATCATATTTTCCTTTACTAATTTCTGGATGATGGTATTTTAATAAACCCCAAATTTGAATAAAGCTTTCTGTTTTTT